>Ga0114931_10007670_pt1 | contig 13165 bp, 8 predicted proteins | sample 2SBtaG_FD_89579 | JGI IMG/M metagenome (GOLD analysis project Ga0114931, IMG submission 89579) | Deep subsurface microbial communities from Kolumbo volcano to uncover new lineages of life (NeLLi) - 2SBTROV14_V59a metaG | ecosystem: Environmental > Aquatic > Marine > Volcanic | place: Kolumbo... | reverse complement strand
TATTTTTTAAACCGCTGTGTAATCAAGAGCTTGTGCTCTGTGCCGTAGTGAAGTCACGGATTCAGGATATTATTAAGGCTTCTTCTGACGCAAACACGCGAAGGCGCAAAGTAATCAATTTAGAATAAAATTGTGGTTAACCAGAGGCACTGGCTAATCCCAATCGCCAGGCTTCCAAGAGCCGGCATTACATAGATTCATTCTTCGCGTCAAATCTTTCTATTTTTCAAACAACGCAATCGATTCCACATGGGCCGTGTGTGGGAACATATCCATCACCCCCGCGGCTGACAGTTTGTAACCATACTCATTTACCAGTCGAGCTGCATCCCGTGCCAGGGTGGCGGGATGACAAGATACGTACACAATGCGCTTCGCCTTGAAGTGACCGATGTGATTCATGATTTCCATGGCACCGGAACGCGGTGGGTCCAGCAGGATAGCGTCATAGTTTCGTTTTACCCAGGTAAAATCCGGTAACGGACTGGATAAATCTGCGGCATGGAATTCGACATTATCGATGTCATTCAGCTCGGCATTGTGACGTGCCTTGCGCACCATCACTTCCGCCCCTTCCACGCCAACGACATGAGTAGCCTGGCGCGCCAGCGGCAGGGTAAAATTACCCAGGCCGCTGAACAGGTCCAGGATATTTTCATCGGCTTGTGGTGCCAGCAGATGCAAGGCCTGGGCTACCATTTTTTCATTGATGTCCGGGTTCACCTGAGTAAAGTCGGAGGCTTCGAATTCGATGCGTAGCTGATGTTGTTTCAGCTCATAAAACAACGGTTCCGGCTGCTCCGGCCACAAGGCATGTATCGAATCAGGTCCGGCCGGCTGCAACAAAATATCCAGCTCGGTATCTTTACTAAATTGCACCAGCATAGCCCGATCTTTTTCCGACAAGATTTCCAGGTGCCTGAACACCAGCACTATGCGGTTATCACCAATCGCCACTTCGATCTGGGGAATGCTACTGCGAGCATCCATACCCATGATCAACTGGCCCAGTTGCTCCAGCCGTCCACCCACCGCAGGATGCAACACCTTGCAACTGTGTAACTCGGCGAGATAAGACCTGGCCTTCTCCCGAAAACCCACCAGCACCTTCTCCTTTTTCTCCACATAACGAACCCCCAGGCGCGCCTTGTGGCGATAGCCCAGCACCGGACCGGTTAACGGCGGCAACAGGGATTGGGGCTGAATCCCGGCCAGGGTCTCGAAGTGATGTAACAAGGCCTGCTGTTTTGCCGCAATCTGGGCGGCCGGGTCCATGTGCTGCAAGGAACAGCCACCGCAGACGGTGAAGTGTTCGCACGGCGGCTCGACCCGGTCGGCATGGGGATTGTGAATTTCCAGCGCTTTGGCTTCTTCGAATTTTTTATTTTTCTTGAAAGTTTCAGCCAGCGCGGTTTCACCCTGGAGGGCAAAATCCACGAATACCACCTTGCCGTCTTTGTGGCCCAGGCCACGGATTTCCGGTGTCATGGATTCAATGGTAATTTCAAACGGCGGTTTGGGCGTGCGGGATCGTCGGGATCGGGACATAGAAAAACGTTACTCTTGAAAAATTTCGATTCAGGCAGGAAAAACACCGGTGGATAGATAGCGATCACCACGATCGCAGATGATGGAGACAATCAGGGCGTTTTCCACCTGCTGGCTTAACAGCAGGGCAGCGGCCACCGCACCGCCAGAGGAAATGCCACAGAATATACCTTCTTCCGCTGCCAGGCGCCGGGTAGTGTCTTCCGCCAGTGGCTGGTTCACATCCAGGGTCTGGTCCACCCGACTGGCTTCGAAAATGCCGGGCTGATACTCTTCCGGCCAGCGACGGATACCGGGAATGCTGGAGCCCTCTTCCGGCTGCACCCCGACAATCTGGACGTTTTCATTCTGCTCCTTCAAATAGCGGGAAGTCCCCATGATGGTACCGGTAGTACCCATGGCGCTAACGAAATGGGTAATCTGGCCACCGGTATCACGCCAGATTTCCGGTCCGGTACCAAGGTAATGGGCGATGGGGTTGTCCGGGTTATTGAACTGGTCCAGCACCTTGCCCTGGCCTTCTGCCTGCATCTGCAGCGCCAGGTCACGAGCGCCTTCCATACCCTGTTCCCGGGTCACCAGGATTAATTCGGCACCGAATGCCTTCATACTGGCGCGGCGTTCCTCGCTCATATTCTCGGGCATGATCAGTACCATGCGATAACCCTTGATGGCCGCTGCCATGGCCAGGGCGATACCTGTATTGCCACTGGTGGCTTCGATCAGGGTGTCTCCCGGTTTGATTTCACCCCGAGCTTCAGCGCGCTGGATCATGGTCATTGCCGGCCGATCCTTGACGGAGCCGGCCGGATTATTCCCTTCCAGCTTAACCATGATGATATTGCTGGTGTCGCCGGGCATACGTTGCAGGCGCACCAACGGTGTATTACCTATAAAATCTTCCAGTGTAGGAAATTGATTCTTGTCCAACATAGGCTAAATCATAAATTATGTGAAAAGTATGGAAAATCTGTCATTATTGACCTCAATTATCTCATAACTATTCCATCAAAAAGTCCTATATTGCTCATGCGTACAATATTTTTTGCTTTGACCTTCCTGTACTCCCTGCCACTATTTGCTGCTACCAACACCGAAACCCAACTGGTCACCGAAGAGGACTTCTTTGCCGACCTGCCCGTGGTACTGGCACCCACTCGACTGGCCCAGCCGATAGCGGAATCACCGGTTGCGGTCACTTTAATCGATCGGCAGATGATCGAAGCCAGCGGCGCCCGGAATATCCCCGATGTCCTGCGCATCGTGCCCGGCTTTCAGGTGGGCTACATGGGTGGCGATAAACCCATCGTTACCTATCATGGTCATGGGGATGAATATGCCCGCCGCCTGCAGGTGTTAATTGACGGCCGTCCGGTATACATCCCGTCCCATTCCGGCGTGCCCTGGTCCGAGCTGGCATTGAGCCTGGACGATATCGATCACATTGAAGTCATTCGTGGTCCCAATGCCTCCACCTACGGCCCCAACTCTTTCCTGGCGGTGGTCAGTATCGTCACCCGCCACCCGATCCAGGTAAGCGGCCACAGCCTGAGTACCGAAGTCGGCAGCCACGAGACCGCGGACGGGATGTATCGTTTCAGCGATAGCACCGATAACCTTGATTATCGCGTTACCCTGCAAACCCAGAACGATAACGGCACCGACAATTTAAACGATTCCCTCAAAAGCAATATGATCAATGTACGTGCTGATTATCAGTTCAACAACGATCAGAACCTGCTATACGAAGGTGGCCTGAAACGCGCCCATATTGGAATATTCGAAGGCGTGGAAGATCACAATAGTGAAGACATGACCTTTTTTCAGCAGTTTCGTTTTGAACAAACCATTTCAGACAAACAAAGCTACAGCCTGCAATATTATTACAACCTGCATAACACCAACCGCTCACAGACCTATACCGATGACCTCCTGGCGGCATCAGCCGGTATGACCACAGCGCAATTATTAAGCCTCATGAATATCGACCCCTTTGCCGTTACCATCAACCTGGACGTGCGCGCCATACGCCATGACCTGGAATTCAACTACCATCTGCAACCCAGCGACACCATTCGCCTGGTACTGGGAGCCAGTGCACGACTGGACCAGGTCAAGTCGCCGACCTATATGCCAAGCAACGCTTATTACGATAACAAATCCTACCGGGCATTCGGACATATGGAATGGCGCATGCATCCTGACTGGATACTCGATACCGGTGTACTGGTCGAACACAACGATATTTCCGGCACCGATGTCGAACCCATGGCATCCATTATCCACCACATCAATAACAACAATACCCTGCGCTTGAGCGCCTCCAAGGCGACCCGTACACCGGTACTGTTTGAAGAGATCGGAGAGACCTACACAACCCTGCCGTTTACATTGAACGGCCAGCCACTACCACCAACCCATCCACTGGAATTGCTTGGACTCAACCCCCTGGTTAGCCAGACCTTTGTCAGTTCCGGCAATCTCGATTCGGAAGAAATTGTCAGTTACGAGCTGGGCTACATTGGCGAGCACCTGAATAAGTCCCTGCATATCGACATCAAGGCTTTCCGGGAAAACATTTCCAAACTCATCGACGTCAAAGATGTAGTCGCACCGAATGATAATTTCGACCATGCCGGTGAAATACTTGCCAACACTGTGGCCATACTTACCGGCACCATACCTCGGAGCGATTTTTATGGTTCCGCTGACGACCGAGTCAATGCAGATAAGTCCATCGTCAGAGGTTTCGAAGGCTCCGCAAGTTATCGGGCGGCAAAAGACTGGCGCATGATTTTTACTGCGGCCTTTATCGATATCAATGCACCGGTGATTGCCCTTAATCCCCGCACTGCAAGTCGGCTGGAAGCCTCTGCCCCGAAACAGAGTTTTGGCCTGATGTTGATCAAAAGCTGGCCATCCAATATCGACACCAGCCTGGTATATTACAATGTCGGCGATATGGACTGGTTAAACCGTACACGTGACAGTGGCGGACTGGCATTTAAGGACCGCTCTGCTGACCCCTACCAGAAGCTTGATATTAAAATCAGCAAATCGTTCAAATATGAAAATGAATCTTTGCAGCTCTCCCTCATGCTACAGAACCTGCTGGAAGATTATTACGATTACAGTAAAACCAGTTATACCGATGCCAGTAAAACCGTCGTCGCCAACCCTGGCAGTCTGCAGGATAAACGCGCTTACTTCGAAGTAAAACTTAATTTCTAAGCTGATGTGATCATGGAAGCATAGTGGACGCTGTTTCAAGTACAGGAACAACAACAGACACAGGCCATCTTTTACTAAAAAGATGGGTGGCATGGCTTATTGCTAGTTTATTTCTGTTATGCCTGTCCAGTAACAGTCTTGCCGCACCCAGAAATGTGCTGGTTTTATATGAATCAGAAAAGCCTTTCGTCACTGAACTGATCCATTCCATTAAAGAACACATCACCGACGACATACACATTCACTTTCAGAAATACCAGCCGGATACACCACTCAGCCCTGAAGATAAAAGTAACCGAGACCTGATTATTGGAATTGGCTACCGCATCTCTAAATCCCTGTCTAAACAGAAGCTGCAATTACCCATACTCAATTTACTCGTACCACTAACAACCACCAGCCAGTTCCGTTCAAACTCGCCGAGATACGCCAGCCTGGTCATTGATCAGCCATTCTCACGGCAATTCCTTATGATTCGCGAAGCATTCGGCAATACCACACGTACCGGCCTGGTCACCGGCAAGAGTTCTGCCAGGCTGAAAGACCAGATTAAAAATGCAGCGCAACAGAACCACATCCCTCTCAATTACAGCCATATTGATAATTCGGAGGAATTAATAGCGGTTCTAAAGCAACTGTTCAGCAACAGTGAAGTACTGCTTGTGACTCCTGACCCGCTTATTTACAACCGTAAAACTATTCGTAGCATACTGCTGCTCAGTTATCGCCAGCGAATCCCGGTGATTGGCTACACCCAGTCCTACACCAAAGCCGGTGCAACAATAGCGATGTATTCCACTGCCAGCCAGATTGGTGAACATACTTCTGAGATCATTTATGATTTTTTTAATGCTGGTAAAAAGTTTAACAGCAACATCATAGAGCCACGTTATTTTTCCATTGATATCAACCAGAAAGTCAGCCGATCTCTGGGCCTGGATTTACCTGACGCCAATGTACTCAAGAAAAAAATACACGCGGATGAGATTCGATGAAAGACTGGAGCATCAATAAACGCGCCCTGTTCCTGGCCTTGTTACCTACCCTGGTAATAACCCTGACCCTGACGGCCTATTACAATATAAATCGCATTACTTACCTTGAAGACTCACTGTATGAAAAAGGCCAGCTGATCGCTGACAAACTCGCCCCGGCATGCGAGTACGGGGTATTCTCCGGCGACCAGGAAGTACTCACCAGCCTGATAAATAAAACCCTAACAGACAAAAATATCAGCAAAATCACTATTTCGAATGCATATAACGAGGTTATCCTGAGTCGCAATAACGACAGGCCCAAGCAGAAAATCAAAACCCAGTTTATATCCCAGTTCATCACCGAATCATTTGTGACGTTTGAATCCAACATCACAACCACCGAAGTTAACTTTGATGATTTTGATAAACTGTTCGAGACCGACATTACCAAACAGCCCAATGAAGTCAAATACATCGGTCATGTAGTAATCACCTTGTCGACCCTGCCAACGCGGGTGAAGCAGATCGACAGCCTGATAAAGGGCACACTAATCACCGTCATCGGCTTAATCCTTACCGTCATACTCGCCATCAAGACCAGTCGCAGTGTGGTCAATCCCATCCAGGAACTCACACGTGCGGTAAATGAAATTGCCGAAGGCAGCCTGTCGGTGCGCGTTAATGTGGAATCGGGAGGCGAGATTGGCTCACTGGAACAGGGCGTCAACAAAATGGCCAGTGAAATCCAGAGTGTCAGGGAAGACCTGGAAACCCAGGTTGATATCGCTACCGCACGCCTGATGAAAACCCTGGATGAGCTGGAAATACAGAACATCGAGCTGGATATAGCTCGCAGCGATGCTATATCCGCAAGCCAGATTAAATACGAGTTCCTGGCCAACATGAGCCACGAAATTCGCACACCCATGAATGGTGTCATTGGCTTTTCCGACCTGCTAGCCAAAACCCCGCTTAGCCAGCAGCAAAAAGATTATGTCAACACCATAAAAATATCAGCTAAAAACCTGTTAACCATCATCAATGACATCCTGGATTTCTCCAAAATCGAATCCGGTAAACTTTCGCTGGAGAATATCCACTTTGATTTAATCGAACTCATCGATGAAGTCACCACGATATTCACGCAAATGGCGTATGAAAAAAATATTGAGCTGATCCGTTTCCCCTGCCCTGAAATTCCAATTCTGAGCGGCGACCCGAATCGGCTGCGACAGATACTCATTAACCTGATAAGCAATGCAATTAAATTTACACCCAGCGGTTTTGTCAGCCTCAAAATTCTGCTAACCCAGAGCCACGATAAACACATCACCCTGAAGTTCATTGTTACCGATACCGGTATCGGCATGGACAAACAGAACCAGGAGTTACTGTTCCAGTCTTTCACCCAGGCAGATACTTCCATAAGCCGTAAATTTGGTGGTACTGGCCTGGGACTGGTTATCTCCAGAAAACTGGCCGAACTCATGGGTGGAGACATTGGTTTCGATAGCAAACCACAACGCGGCTCGGTGTTCTGGTGTTCTTTACCCTTCGACACCAACCAGGTAATTCCACTCGATAACACCAGTAGCAGCAACGGTAAAATTCTACTCGTGGACACACTGGACCAGACACGTATGGCGCTGCGCCAGTACCTGAGTATTTGCCATTACGATACTATCGAAACCAGTCGTAGCGAACGCCTCGCGGCATTAATCAATGAAAACCCGGATGCCACCGCAATTATCATCAGTATTAACAGAAGCCATATCGACAATCTTTTTTATATCAACAACCTCGCCAACCTCACCTGTGTACTTGATATACCGGTATTAATCGTTGCCAGCGCTATTGATGATGCCGAACTCAGACGTCTTAACAAAGCCGGCCTGTCTCCGGTGATTTACAAGAATCAGAGCCAGACACGGCTGATTTGCTCTCTCAAACAGTTCCTTGAATCCGGTAGCATAAATACCGAGCTGGAACAGACTGCGGATATAAACCAGAGCCCGGCATCCCGGCACGACTATTCCGATATCAGTGTTCTGGTGGTGGATGACAACGAAATCAACCTGAAACTGGCAGATAACATTCTTACCAGCAAGCAGATCAAGGTGAGCCTCGCTAACAATGGTGCGCAGGCGATTGAGATGGCTCAAAAGCAGCATTTCGATATTATATTTATGGATTTACATATGCCGAAAAAGGATGGCTTTGCCGCCGCCGAACATATCCGTAACACAGATAACTACTGCCGCCACAGCTATATCGTCGCCCTTACGGCCAATGCCTTGCCCCAGGAGCAGCAGCATGCCTACGACTGCGGTATCAACGATATGCTGATCAAGCCAATCAATGAATCCATGTTACTCGACATCCTGTTTCGATATTCCAGCAGTGACTTCAGAAAAACCGCCCTGCCGAGCGATGACTCTGATACCGAAACAGAACCAGGCGAAACGGTATTCGACAAACAGGAATCAGTGCGACTGGCAGGTGGGAACGAACAGCTGGCGATGGAACTGTTCGAGATGCTAAAAAATGAATTACCCAATTATGCAACGCAACTACAGGCTGCATTTTCGGACAATGACATGGTGCAGCTCAAGAATGTCATCCATAAACTGCATGGTGCCACCAGTTACTGTGGTGTACCAGCACTTAGATCGGCATCCCGGCAACTCGAGAATGCAGTCGACCAGCAATTAGCTGAGGCCATTACCGAACTGGTAGAACGATGCGGCAACTGCATTGACGCAATCATACAACTCTAAGCACCAAACCGCTGCTTAACCTAGTCGCGTGCTTCCTGCATCAGCTTACGCATTTTTACAACGGCTTCCTGGATACCACAAAAAACAGCTTCAGCAATTATGGCGTGGCCGATATTCAGTTCACGGATATACCCCAGTGCGGCAACGGATTTAACATTCTGGTATGTCAGGCCATGGCCAGCATTCACCTGCAACCCCAGGTCATGAGCCAGCTCTACTGCACGTACAATTTTCTGGAATTCATGCTGCCGATCCATACGATTAGCGGCATCGGCATAGTGACCGGTGTGAATTTCGATGACCGGCGCACCGCAGCGCTTTGCTGCTTCGATCTGCAGGGTATCCGCATCAATGAACAGGGATACTTTCACGCCCGCTTCTGCCAGTCGCTGACAGGCGTCATGAATTTTCTGTTCCTGTGAAACGATATCCAGGCCGCCCTCAGTGGTGAGCTCTTCTCGATTTTCCGGCACCAGGCAACAGTCGTCCGGTTTGACCTGTTCGGCAAACGCCAGCATGGCATCGGTTACCGCCATTTCCAGGTTCATACGCGTAAGCATGGATTCTTTTAAACGCCGTACATCCTGTTCCTGGATATGGCGTCGGTCTTCGCGCAGATGCAGGGTAATGGCATCCGCGCCGGCGGTTTCAGCCTGCAATGCGGCATACACCGGATCAGGATAGCGCGTTCCCCGTGCCTGGCGCAGGGTGGCGACATGGTCAATATTAACGCCGAGCAGGATGTCTCTGGATTTAGTCATGGATTACCTCAACAGGGATAGACCAGCAAGCAAATGTTTTCATATCTGGCCTGATAACGAAGCCGCAATTTTAGCACAACATCAAAAACATCTGCGTTTTCTGGAACTTACCCGGCTTCTCTGCTATTTTCAATGAAATGATTAACAAATCCTGGCCATGCTGGCGTGCCTGGGAATAACAAAAAAAGAGGCAGATCGGGTGCTCAAACAACGACTCATCCGTTACATCATAGGACTGGGACTCACTTTTTTCTTTATCCTGAATGCAAGTGATAAATTCAAACTCCCGTTAATCCAGTCGCTGGAAAACCAGGCCTATGATTTGCGCCTTGGCACTACCCTGCCGCAAAACGTCAACCGCAAAGTAGTCATCATCGATATCGACGAGAAAAGTCTTGGTGAAATTGGCCACTGGCCGTGGCGTCGTAATGTCATGGCTGACATCGTCGACAACCTTTTCGATTATTATCATGTCAAGGTGATAGGTTTTGATATCGTGTTCCCGGAGAAAGACGAAGGTCCAACCGATAATATCCTGGAACAGATGGAAAACAGCCAGCTGGCGAAAAATCCCGAGTTTATGAATTTTTATCGCCAGATCACGCCGTCACTATTCCGGGATAAACGCTTCGGCCAGGCGCTGGCGAATCGCAGCACCGTCATGGGCGTGGTATTTGATACTCTGGATACCTCGGTCAGGAAAGGCCTGCTGCCAACACCGCTGCTGCAATTCGATCAGAGCACCATCGACAATTTCCAGTTTTATGAACCGGCCGGCTATATCGCCAACCTTGCCACCTTGCAGAAACCTGCCCATACCGGTGGTTTCTTCGACAATCCGGCATTACACAATGATGGCGTTTTCCGCCAGGTACCGTTACTGCAGGCATTTGAACATCACCTGTACCCATCCCTGGCCCTGGCGGTGGTGAGTACCGCCCTGGATGACAGCAAAATCCGACTCGGTTATTCGGTGCTGGATGAAGCCACCGGACAAAAATCCCTGGAATGGGTATATGTCGGTGATATCGCCATCCCGGTCGACGAACGCTCCAATGTGCTGGTACCTTATATCGGTCCCACCCACAGCTTCGAGTACATCTCCGCCTCCGACATCCTGTACAAGCGGGTGCCCAAAGAAAAACTGCAGAACATGATCACCCTGTTCGGCACCAGCGCCGCCGGCATGCTGGATTTACGGACCACGCCGCTGGAAAAAGCCTACCCGGGGGTGGAAGTACACGCCAACATCATCCAGGGCATCCTGGACCAGACCATCAAACACAAACCTGAATACATTATCGGTTTTGAAATCATCCTGGTGATCCTGTTAGGCACAGGCCTGACATTTATCCTGCCGATGCTGTCCCCGGTGTGGGGTAGCATGGCATCGCTGGCCATGGTAGCGCTGATCATTATCGGCAACTATGCCGCATGGATCAGCCTCGGCATTGTCTTACCCCTGGCATCCCCGTTGCTGCTGATCGGCCTGCTGTTCATTCTCAACATGACCCTGGGGTTCTTCGTCGAATCCCGTGGCAAACGTCAGCTTACCCATCTGTTTGGCCAGTATGTACCGCCGGAACTGGTGGACGAGATGAGCAAGAACCTGGCGGAGATTAACCTGGATGGTGAAATCCGTAATATGTCCGTGCTGTTTACCGATGTGCGTGGCTTCACCACCATCTCGGAAAACATGGAACCCAAACAGCTCACTCTGTATATCAACGCCTTCCTCACACCCCTGACTGAAGTGATTCACCACAATCGCGGCACCATCGACAAATATATGGGCGATGCCATCATGGCTTTCTGGGGCGCCCCCTTACGTGACGAAGACCATGCCCTGCACGCACTCACTACTGCGGTGCAGATGATTGAGCGCATTCAGCTGGTGAATCAAGAATTCGAAGCCAGAGGCTGGCCCTCTATACGTATTGGAGTCGGTGTGAATAGTGGCGATATGAACGTCGGCAACAAGGGCTCGGAATTCCGCGTGGATTACACCGTGCTCGGCGATGCGGTCAACCTGGGTTCACGCCTGGAAGGCCTGACCAAGACCTATGCCGTTGACATTATCACCAGCGAAGCCACTCGCCACCTGGTACCGGAATTCGAATACCGTGAACTGGACCTGGTGCGCGTAAAAGGCAAAGATAAACCGGTACGAATTTTCGAACCGCTGGGACTGGTAGAGACGGTGGAGAAACCGGTACGCAATAACATCAAGAAATTCCATCATGCCCTGAAGACTTACCGGGAACAGAACTGGGATACTGCCGAGCAGGATATATTCCAGCTGCACCAGGCCGATCCGGATAAAGTGATTTATAAAATCTACCTGGACCGTATCGCTTATTACCGACAGAACCCACCCGGCGAGAACTGGGATGGGGTATTTACCCATACCAGTAAATAGCCAAAGTTCCGGAAAAACACGTTAATTTCTGCTATTTACTAAATAAACCCGAAACAGTTCACATTGCACGGCGGGCAAGTGTGAGTTTTCTCACATATACTTTTCGGGAAGCTTTGTAGGATTACTCTTACAAACAGGCGAAACCATATGAAAAACAGACACTCAGAATTCGATGTAAGCAACAGCGTCCAGGTAACCAATACCCAGTCCGTCAGCAATGCCGTATGCGACATCTACCATAGCTGCTTCCCTGCTTCAGATAACAGTCTGTTAAAACGTGCGTTCCAGGATTTCGACAGCCTGTTCGAAGGTTATTACAAAGGCTACAACGCCTGCGACACTTATTACCACGACAAGCAACACACCCTGGATATGACCCTGGCCCTGATGCGCATTCTGCAGGGCTATATGAGCGAAACCAACCAGCGATACACCGAGCGTGAAGCAGTACTGGCCGTCATCACTGCCCTGTTCCACGATTCCGGTTATATCCGCAAACTCCACGATCATAAGCACGAGAACGGCGCCGAATATACCCGCATCCATGTCAGCCGTAGCGCCGGGTTCCTGCGCAATTACCTGATCCTCATCGGCATGGGGGAATTCGCCGAAATTTCTGCCAACATGGTGCACTACACCGGTTATGAAGTCGCACCGGAAAATATTATCCTGCCGGATGAACGCTACCACCTGCTGGGACAAATGGTAGGTACCGCAGACCTGATCGCCCAAATGGCGGACCGCTGTTACCTGGAAAAATGTCGCGACCGGCTGTATCCGGAATTTGTCCTGGGCGGCCTGACCGAAATCCATAATGAAAATGGGGAAATGATCAAAGTCTACGCCTCACCCGAAGATCTGCTGCGAAAAACCCCGGGGTTTTTCGAAACTGAAATCAGTTATCGCCTCAACACCCTGTTCCAGGGTTTACACAACCATGTCGTCAGCCACTTCGACGGCCAGAACCTGTACATGGATTCCATCAAGCGGAACATCGAACATATCAAACGGGTTAACCAGCAGAACCAGTTCCAGGGCCTGCGACGCGATCCACCCAAACTGTCCCAGAACAACCTGTCCGCCAGCGAACTGATCAAGGCCCAGCACAAAGCCTGATGGTTACTGCCGGGCTTGCCCGGACATTCCGATAAATCCTTTCTCTGGACCGAATAGCACTGACTTCAGGCACATGACCGGGAAGAAAATCGCATTCAAGCATTTGAAAAGAAAACGCGAACAACGCAAATGAACGCCAATACATGGCCGATAGAAAGGGCACTTCTCACTTACCTTTCTCCTCACTGTGAGAAGCGAAGCCGCGCAGGAAGTCTTCTGTCAATAGCCCGGCAATACCTCAGCTAGTGCCTTAAAGAACACACTAGCAACAGCGCCTTAAAATAATTCGCGTTTATTGGCGTTCATTAGCGTTTTCTTTTGCTTTTAATCAGGCTT
>Ga0114931_10007669_pt1 | contig 13167 bp, 15 predicted proteins | sample 2SBtaG_FD_89579 | JGI IMG/M metagenome (GOLD analysis project Ga0114931, IMG submission 89579) | Deep subsurface microbial communities from Kolumbo volcano to uncover new lineages of life (NeLLi) - 2SBTROV14_V59a metaG | ecosystem: Environmental > Aquatic > Marine > Volcanic | place: Kolumbo... | reverse complement strand
GAAGAAGCGCTGGAAGAAGTTGTCGAAGAAGGGGTCGCCGCCGCGGACGAAGGGGCTGGCCTTCACCGTGCGCGCCGTCGTGATGTTGACGACGGCCGGGCCGGCCCGCTCCACCACGCGCACCGCCGGCGTGCGGCGCAGGAACGGATCGGCCGCACGGGCCGCCGCTCCCGCAGCCAGCTGGCCCGCCAGCGCGGCGCCGAGCAAGACGGCGCCGAGCAGCAGCGCGCCGCACGGCGCGCCTCGGCGGCGAACTGGTTTCCAGACGTACTTCATCATCACTCGGGCTCGAGAGACGGGCCTCCACGGCGGGAAATTCACCCCCAAGGGCGGGATGTCCACCCCCCAAGGGCGGGAAATTCACCCCCGAGGCCGCAACCCTCGCATCGGGTCGCGGCGCATGATAACTCCCCGAGCCAGCGATGGCTGCGCCCGAGGCCCGAGACGATCGACTGCTCGCCGAACTCCGGGCGAGCTTCGAGGCCCGCTTCGGCCGCGCCCCCGAGTGGGGGGTGCGCGCTCCGGGCCGGGTCAACCTGATCGGGGAGCACACGGACTACAACGGCGGCTGGGTGCTGCCCTGCGCCATCGACCGCCATACGGTCATCGCCGGCGCGGCCCGGTCCGACGGCCGGATCCGCATCCACTCGCGCGAGCAGAGCGGTGCGGGCCCGCCGGTCGTGATCCGGCCCGAGGCGAGCCCGCCGCGCGCCGGCGACTGGGTCGACTACCTGCGCGGGGCGGTCGGCGTGGTGGCGGCGGAGAGCGGCCGCCGGCCGCCGGGCCTCGACCTGGCGGTGGCGAGCGACGTGCCGGGCGAGGCGGGGCTGTCGAGCTCGGCGGCCTTCAGCGTCGCCCTGGTGACGGCCCTCGAGCGAGGCATGGGCCTCGATCTCTCGCCCACGGATCGCGGGCGCCTCGCGCACCGCGCCGAGAGCGGGTTCGTGGGCGTGCCCTGCGGGATCATGGATCCCTACGCGAGCGCCCTCGGCCGGCGCGATCACGCCCTCGCGATCGACTGCCGCAGCGAGTCCGTCCACGAGGTGCCCCTGCCGGGCGACGCCCTGCGCATCCTGGTGGCCGATTCGGGCGTGCGCCGACGGCTCACCGGCCCTGGCTACGGCGACCGGCGCGCCGAGTGCGAAGCCGCCTGCGCCGCAGCCGCCGCGCAGCTCGCTGGCCCCGGCCGCCCGGCGCCCGGTTCACTGCGCGACGTCGAGCCCGCGGACCTGCCTCGGCTCGCGCCGGCCCTGGCACCCGTGCTCTTCCGCCGGCTGCGCCACGTGGTGACCGAGAACCGCCGGGTCGTCGCCTTCCGGGCCGCGCTCGCGGCGCGCGATTTCGCCCGCGCCGGCGCCCTGCTGCGGGAGGGGATGGCGAGCTTGCGCGACGACTTCGAGGTGAGCCTTCCGGAGCTCGACCACCTGTGCGCCCTCGGCGACGCGGCTCCGGGCGTCTTCGGCTCTCGGCTCACCGGCGCCGGCTTCGGCGGCTGCACCCTCCATCTGGTGGAGCGCGAGCGGGCCGCCGCGGCCGCCGCGGCGATCGCCACGGGCTTCGAAGCGCGCTTCGGCCGGCGTCCGCCGGTGTTCGAGGTCGCTGCGGCCGACGGGGCCGAGATCCTCGGCGGGCCGGGCTTCCCGGCTCGCGGCTAGGGCTTCGACTCCCCGTGCTCGGGTCGCGGGACGGCCCGCGCTTCGGCGTCGGGGCCGGCCGCCGCGGCGGGCTTCGCGTGGGCGTCGGGCTCCGTGTGGGAGGCCTGGCCCGTGTCGCCCGCGTCCTCGTCCGCGGCGGGGGGCGCCGGCGTCTCGCCGCGCTTCAGCAGCAGGTACTTCACCATGTCCCCGCGGCGTGCCGTGATCAGGAACGCATCCTTGGCCGCCGCGTCGTCCAGGGCCGAGCGGAAGCTGTCGAGATCCTTCACGGACTCGTCGTCGATCCCCTCGATCACGTCGCCCGGCTGCAGGCCCGACTCGCTGGCCGGCGAGCCCCGCTCCACGAAGCGCACGTAGGCGCCTTCGCGCGTGGCCAGGCGCTGGTCGCGATAGGTGTTCTCGGTGATCTCCTGGACGTGGAAGCCGAGGTCGGTCTCCTGCTCCTCGGGGACCACGTGGGGCTGGGTCGCCAGCACCAGGGAGATCTGCTTCGGCTTGCCGCGGCGCAGGATCGCGAGCTCGATGGCTTCGCCCGGAGCGACGGCGGCGACCCGGCGCTGGAAGTCGCCCAGATCCTCCTCCTTCTCGGCCTCGATGGGCTCGCCGTTCAGCCCGGTCAGCACGTCGCCGGGCTCGATCCCGGCGTCGTGAGCCGGCGACTTCGCCGAGACCGAGTTCACGATCACGCCCGTGGCATCGGGCATTCCGAAGTAATCGGCCAGGTCCCGGTCCAGGGGCTGGATCGTGATGCCGATCCAGCCACGTTCGACGCCGCCCTTGCGGAGCTGGGCCACGACGTCGAGGGCGGTGTCGATGGGGATCGTGAAGCCGATTCCCCGGCCCTGACCGCGCGAGTTGATGCCGACCACGTGGCCATCGAGGTCCACGAGCGGGCCGCCCGAGGATCCGCGGTCGATCATGGCGTCGGTCTGGATGAAGTCGTTCAGGATCTTGTCCACCTCGAGGTTGCGCCCCTTGGCCGAGACGATCCCGAAGGAGACCGTTCCGTCGAGGCCGTAGGGGTTGCCGATCGCCAGCACCCACTGGCCGACGCGCAGCTCGTCCACCGAGCCGAAGCTCGCCACCGGTAGCGGGTCGCCGCTGGGCTCGATCTTCAGCAGGGCCACGTCGGTCTGCTTGTCGGTGCCCACGACCGTGGCCGGATACTTGTGCGAGCGGCCCGGGATCGTGACCTCGACCTTCTGGGCCTTGTCCACCACGTGGTGGTTGGTGACGATGCTCCCGTCCGCGTCCACGATGAAGCCCGATCCCTCCACGCGCTTGCGGCGGTCGTTCACCTTCACGATCGCCTCGATGTGGACGACGATCGGCTTCACGGCCTCGGAGACTTCGATGATGCGCTCCTGGAGGGAGGACCAGCCGGCCATCTCCTCGCTGGCCGCGGGCACGGCGGCCCGGGCCGGAGCCGTCGGGACCAGCGCCAGGCCCGGCAGCAGGGCCAGACCGACCCACGCGCCGACAGCCCAGGCCCGGAGCCAGGCGAGCAGGGCCTCGGGCGGGCTCGGGATGGGGGAATGGCGGCTTCGCATGGCTCCTCCTAGCTCCCGTCTTCGGCCGGCGGCGCCCCGCGTCTGAGGCCGGATCGAGCCCGGCCGCGGGCCGCGGCATCGAGGGTAGCCCGCAGGCCGGCCGCCGCGGCGCCGGGGTCGCTGGCCCCGAGCACGGCTCCGGTCACGGCCACGCCGTGGGCTCCGGCCCGCAGGGCGGCCTCCGCGCTCCCGCCGTCGATCCCGCCCTGGGCCAGCAGGCGGCACGGGCCCGCCCCTCGGGACGCCTCGGCCAGGGCGAAGGTTCCCAGGGCGGGCCGCTCGCGGGGCTTGGAGATCGGGTCGAAGATGGGCGCGAGCTGCGCGTAGTCGGCCCCCGCGGCGGCGGCCGCGGCGACCTCCTCCGGGCCGTGGGTGGCGACGCCGACCGGGCCTCGCAGGGGGCCGAGCGCGTCCAGCACGCGGCGGGCCTCGGCAAGGGAGGGGGCATCGAAGCCCAGGTGGACCCCGATCCGCACCCCGGCCCGCGGGTCGCAGGAGAGCGCCAGGGCGACGTCCAGGCGCCGGTTCAGCAGCAGGACACAGCCCCCCGGGCGCCCCGCCGCGCCCGCTGCCGCGGCGGCCCGCAGGGCGCGGGCGGATTCGAGCAGTGATCGCCCCGGGAGCGTGCGGTCGCGCAGCTGCACCCAGTCGACGCCAGCCGCCACGGCCGCGCGGACCTCGTCCGGACGCGCGGCGCCGCCGTCGGTCACCAGGCACAGGATCGGGCGCCGCGCGGCCCCGTCGTCCCGGGCACCCGGGTCCGCGCCGCCGGGCGGGCTCAGAAGCGGGCGAGCCCGTCGAGGGGGCTCGAGGCCGAGGCGTAGAGGCGGCGCGGCATGCGGCCCGCCTCGTAGGCGAGCCGGCCGGCCGCGATGGCCAGGCGCATGGCGTGGGCCATGCGCTCGGGCTCCTTGGCCTTTGCGATGGCCGTGTTCATCAGCACGGCCGTGGCGCCGAGCTCCATGGCCACCGCCGCGTCGCTGGCGGTGCCGACCCCGGCGTCCACGATCACCGGCACCTCCACCGTCTCGAGGATGATCCGCAGGTTGGCGGGGTTGCGGATCCCGAGACCCGAGCCGATCGGCGCCGCCAGCGGCATCACCGCCGGGCAGCCGAGGGCGGCCAGACGCTGGCAGGCCACCGGGTCGTCGCTCACGTAGGGCAGGACCGTGAAGCCCTCGGCCACCAGCGTCTTCGCGGCCTCCAGGGTGGCGGGTACGTCGGGGAAGAGCGTTCGCTCGTCGCCGATCACCTCGAGCTTCACGAGGTCCGTGCCGAGCAGCTCGCGTCCGAGCCGGGCGGTGGTGACCGCGTCCTCGGCGCAGAAGCAGCCGGCCGTGTTCGGCAGCAGCGTGAAGCGGTCGGGCGGAATGTGCGCCAGCAGGTCGCGCCCCTCGGGCTGGTCGAGCGGGATGCGCCGCAGCGCCACCGTCACCATCTCGGCGCCGGCCGCGTCGAGGCAGCGGCGGTTCTGCTCGAAGGATTCGTACTTCCCGCTGCCGAGGATCAGCCGCGAGTGGAAGCGATGCTCTGCGACGCTCCAGCCCGGGATCTCGGGGGTGTCGTTCGCCGGCTCGGCGGACATCCAGCTCTCCTTGCCGTGGGCGGCTTCACGCGCCTCCCCCGACGGCTTGCAGGATCTCGACGCGATCGCCCGCCTCGAGCCTCCGCTGCGGATACTGCGAGCGAGGCACCACCTCGCGGTTCACCGCCACTGCGACGCGTCGGCCCGCGAAGCCGAGGTCCTCGACGAGCGCCGCGACGGTGCGGCCGGCGGGCAGGGCGTGCGGCCGACCGTTCACCTCGAGCTCGCGGGTCTCGCGTGCAGCGTCGGACATGCGACCCAGCATAGGTTATATCAGCGGGGCATGACCCGAAGCGAGTCGCCGAGGAGCGGGCCCGGAGCGCGGCCGGCGGGAGGTGGGGCTTCGTGACCGCCGGCCGGCCGACCGTCGCCCGCATCGACCTCGCCGCCTTGCGCGCGAACCTCGCGAGTGTGCGGGCCATGGCGCCGGGCCAGGCGCTGATCGCGGTCGTGAAGGCCGACGGCTACGGCCACGGGGGCCCGTGCGTGGCACGCGCCCTGGCCGAGGCCGGCGCCGAGATGCTCGCGGTCCTGACGCTGGACGAGGCCCGGCCCCTGCGCGAGGCCGGCGTCGAGCTGCCGATCCTCTTGCTGGCCGGCGTCCACGACGCCGAGGAGGCGGCCGAGGCCCTGGCCCTGGCGGCGACGCCGGTGGTGCACCACGCGGGCGGTCTCGAGCGGGTCGCCCGGGCGGCCGCGGCCGCGGGACGGCGCGCTCCGGTCCACGTCGAGATCGACACGGGCATGCGCCGCATGGGCGTGGCGCCGTCGGACGCCGTGGCGCTGGTGGCGGCGGTGGCCGAGGCCCCCGCGCTGGAGCTCGCCGGTGTCTTCACCCATCTGGCCCGGGCCGACGAGCCGGAGCTCGGCCCGTCGCGAGAGCAGCTGGCCCTGTTCGGGCGGCTGCTCGCCGAGCTCCGGGCCCAGGGCATCGAGCCAGGCTGCGTGCACGCGGCGGCCTCGGCGGGCCTCTACGCCTGGCCGAAGCTGGCCGACGTGGCACCCCAGACCGACGCGGTCCGGCCCGGCATCTTCCTCTACGGGTCGAATCCCGTGGGCCACGCCGAGCTCTCGCTGCAGCCCGTGATGACCTTCACGACCCGCGTCGTGCAGCTGCACGAGGTCGCGCCGGGCGACCGCGTCGGCTACGGCGGGCTCTGGCGCGCGACGGCTCGCGGCCGGATCGCGACCCTCGCTTCGGGCTACGCCGACGGCGTTCCCCGCTGTCTGGCCGAGCCGGGCCGCCCGACGGCCTGGGTCGCCATCGGCCACCGGCGTTTCCCGCTCGCCGGGCGGGTCTCCATGGACTACCTGACCGTCGATCTGGGCGCCGACGCGAACGACGTCTCGCTGGGAGACGACGCCGTGCTGTTCGGGCGCACGCCATCGGGCGAGACCCTGTCCGTCGACGATCTCGCGGCGGCCGCGGGAACCGTGGGCTACGAGCTGCTGGTCCGCGTCGGCGGCCGCGTGCCGCGCGTCGTCGACGGCTAGCCCGGGGCTGCGGGCGCGCGGCGCGCTCGCGATCCGCCGCGGGCCGGAAGGTCCACGTCCGAAGACGAGACGCGCTAGGCTGACGCCCGTCCACCGGCTCCTCTCCGCCGCCGGACGTCCACAACGGATCCTCGGAGGCCCCCCATGGCCGAAGCGCCCACCGCGCGAATCGCGCGGGCTCTGCTCTCCGTCTCCGACAAGCGCGGGCTCGTCGATCTCGGCCGGGGGCTCCACGACCTCGGTGTCGAGCTCGTGGCATCGGGCGGTACCGCCGCCGCCCTGCGCGAGGCGGGCCTGCCGGTGGTCGACGTGGCCGAACGCACGGGCAGCCCCGAGATGCTCGGCGGCCGCGTGAAGACGCTCCACCCGAAGGTGCACGGCGGCATCCTCGCGCGCCGCGAGCTCGCCGAGGATCGCGCCGACCTCGAGGCCCACGAGATCGGCGCCATCGATCTCGTGGTGGTGAACCTCTACCCCTTCGAGGCCACGGTCGCGAAGCCGGGCACGACCCGCGCCGACGCGATCGAGAAGATCGACATCGGCGGCCCCTCCATGATCCGCTCGGCCGCGAAGAACCACGCCCACGTGGCCGTGCTGATCGACCCCTCCGACTACGCGCCCGTGCTCGCCGAGCTGCGGGAGCACGGCGGCGCCCTCGGCGCGGCCACGCGGCGACGCCTGGCGGTGAAGGCCTTCGAGCGGACGTCCGCCTACGACGCGGCGATCCACGCCTACCTGGCCGCTCGGGAGGCGGACGGGGATGCCCCGGACCCCTTCCCGGCGCGCCTCGCCGTCGATCTGCCCAAGGCCGCGGGCCTCCGTTACGGCGAGAATCCCCACCAGCGGGCCGCGCTCTACGGGGGATTCCTCGACCTGGTCGAGGTCCTCCACGGCAAGCCCCTCTCCTACAACAACGTGGTGGACGTGCAGGCGGCCCTGGCGCTGATCGGCGAGTTCGCGGGCGATCCACTGGCCTGCGTCGCGATCCTGAAGCACAACACCCCGTGTGGCGTCGGCACCGGCGGCGATCCCCTCGAGGCCTACCGCCACGCCTTCGCGACCGACCCCGACTCGCCCTTCGGCGGCATCGTGATCTGCGACCGTCCCTTCGACCGGGCCCTCGCCGAGGAGGTGGACCAGATCTTCACCGAGGTGTTGGTGGCGCCGAGCTTCACCGAGGACGCGTTGGCCCTGCTGCACAAGAAGAAGAACCGGCGGCTGCTGCGCTACGACGCCGCCCGGGTGGCCGCGCTGCGCACCCAGCTCGATTGGAAGCGCGTCTACGGCGGGGTGCTGCTCCAGGAGCCCGATCTCTCGGCGGAGAGCCTGGCTTCCTCCCAGGTCGTGACCCGGCGCAAGCCCGACGAGCCGGAGCTGCGCGCGCTCGAGTTCGCCTGGCGCGTGGTGAAGCACGTGAAGAGCAACGCCATCGTGTTCGCCGGCCCGGACCGGACGCTCGCGATCGGGGGCGGCGCCACCTCGCGCGTGGACGCGGTGCATGCGGCCAGCGCCAAGGCGGCGCGCGTGGGCCACGACCTGGCCGGAAGCGTGCTGGCGAGCGACGCCTTCTTCCCGTTCCCCGACGGGCTCTAAACGGCCGCCCGGGCCGGCGCGCGTGCCGTCGTCCAGCCAGGCGGCTCCACGCGTGACGCGCTGGTGATCGAGGCGGCCGATCGCCTGGGCCTCGCGATGGTCTTCACCGGTACGCGCCACTTCCGCCACTAGGCGGATCGGGCCTCGGGAGCAGGCGGATGCAGCTCACGCTCGGCGGCTCGGGGAGGAGCGGATGAAGGTGCAGATCGTCGGCTCGGGGAGGAGCGGATGAAGGTGCTGGTCGTCGGGTCGGGGGGACGGGAGCACGCGCTCGCGTGGAAGATCGCCCAGAGCCCGCGCGTCCGCCGCGTGCTGGCCGCGCCCGGAAGCGACGCGATCGCCGCCTGCGCGGATTGCTTCCCCGACGTCGCCGCCGGCGACGACGACGCGCTGACGGGGCTGGCCCGCCGCGAAGGTGTCGATCTGGTCGTCGTGGGGCCGGAGGATCCCCTGGCCGCCGGGCTCGCCGACCGGCTGCGCAAGGCCGGGATCGCGACCTTCGGGCCCTCGGCGGCCGCGGCGCGGCTCGAGGCCAGCAAGGCCTTCGCCAAGGCCTTCATGGCGCGGCACGGCATTCCGACGGCGGGCTTCCAGGTGTTCGACGCTCTCGAGGCGGCGCGCTTCTACCTGGCGGGGCTACCCGAGCCGGGCCGCTGCGTCGTGAAGGCCGATGGGCTCGCGGCCGGGAAGGGTGTCGCGATCTGCGACGATCTGCCGGCGGCCGAGCGTGCCCTGACCGAGATGATGAGCGATCGACGCTTCGGCGAGGCTGGCGCGCGCGTGGTGATCGAGGAGCGACTCGACGTTCCCGGCGCCCAGGAGGCCTCCTACTACGCCATCACCGACGGCGATCGCATCGTCACCCTGGCGGCCGTCCAGGATCACAAGCGCGCCCTCGACGGCGATGCGGGCGAGAACACCGGTGGCATGGGCGCCTACTCGCCGGCCCCGGTGGTGAGCTCCGCCGTCGAGCGGCGGATCCAGGACGAGGTGGTGACGCCGACGATCCGCGGCATGGCCGAAGAGGGCTGCCCCGTCGTGGGCGTGCTCTACGTCGGCCTGATGATCGACGCCGAGGGCGGCGTTCGCGTGGTCGAGTTCAACGTGCGCTTCGGCGACCCGGAGACCCAGGTGCTCGCGGTCCGCCTGCAGTCGGACCTCGTGCCGCTGCTCGCAGGCGCCGCCACGGGACGTCTCGACCCCGACGCACCGGAGTGCCGCCCGGTGTGGGGTGATGCGGCCGTCTGCGTGGTGCTCGCGTCGGGGGGCTACCCGCGTCGCTACGCGACTGGAAAGGCCATCTCGGGGCTCGCCGCCGCCGCGGCCGAGCCGGGGACCGTGGTGTTTCACGCCGGGACGAAGCGCGACCCCTCCGGCGGCTTCGTGAGCCAGGGCGGAAGGGTGCTCGGCGTGACCGCCCTCGGCGCCTCGGTGGCCGAAGCCCAACGTCGCGCCTACGCCGCCGCCGACCAGATCGGGTTCGAAGGCCGCCACCTGCGCCGCGACATCGCGGCGCGTGCCCTCTAGCGTGGCCTCGCGCGCCGGGCCCTTCGCCGCCGCCGTGGGCCACCTGTCCGCGGGCGGTCTCCTGGCGTTTCCGACCGAGACGGTCTGGGGCCTCGGCGCCGACGCCCGCTCGTCCGAAGCGATGGCGCGCCTGCGCCGCTGGAAGGGAGACCGCGACGGACGACCCGTCTCGATCCTGGTCGAGGGAATCGAGGCGCTGGCGCGGCTCGGCTTCGAGCTTCCGCCGGCCGGGCGCGTCCTGGCCGAGCGCTTCTGGCCCGGGCCGCTCACGCTCGTCGTGCCCGCGCCGCCGGCCGTCGCGAAGGGTTTCGCGCGGGGCGTGGCGGGCGCCGACGGCGCCGTCGGGCTGCGCTGCTCGTCGGATCCCACCGCCGCCGGGCTGGCGCGCGAGCTCGCCCGTGCGGGTGCCGGGCCGATCACCGCCACCAGCTTCAACCGCCACGGGGATCCGCCCGCCCGCAGCCTGGCCGCGGCCCGCGAGCTCGGCCGCCAAAGCCCCGGCCCCGAGCTGCTCGTCCCCGCCGAGATCTCCGGCGCCGCGGCGGGATCCTGCGGCGCGCCCAGCACCGTGGTCGAGTGTCGCGGCGTCCTCCGGGTGATCCGGGAGGGGGCGATCCCCGCCCGCGCCCTCGCCCAGGCCGGCATCGCCGAGCTCGAGACGCCCAACGCCACGACCCTCGCGACGCCCACAGGAGAAGCCGTCCGATGACCGAGATCCGACCCTTTCGCGCACTGCGCTACGACCCCGAGCGGGTCGACCTCTCCCGCGTGGTCGTTCCGCCCTACGACGTGATCGACGCCGAGGAGCGCGAGGCCTTCCTGGCGCGCGATCCGCACAGCGCGATCCGCCTGATCCTTCCCGGAGGGGTCGGCGCCCAGCAGGACGCCGACTACGGGGAGGTCGGCCGCCTGCTGGCCGAATGGCGCGAGGCCGGCGTCCTGGTGCAGGAGGAGGCTCCGGCTCTCTACGGGCTCCGGCAGCGCTTCACGGCGCCCGACGGCAGCGAGCTCGTACGCGAGGCGTTCTTCTCGGCCGTGCGGCTCGAGGACTACGCGCGTCGCATCGTGCGCCCCCATGAGCGCACCATGTCCGGCCCCAAGGCCGACCGTCTGAAGCTGCTGCGCGCCGCCGGGGCGAACCTGTCGAGCATCTTCCTGCTCTACGAGGATCCCGACGAAAAGCTCGCGGCGACGCTCGCGCCGGCCTTCGCCGCTGGCCCGACCTGGCGAGCCGTCGACACCGCCGGCACGGAGCACGCGCTGACCCGGATCTCGGATCCGGCCGTGGTCGACGCGGTGGCGCACTTCCTGGCGGAGCGGCCGGTCGTGATCGCCGACGGGCATCACCGCTACGAGACGGCGCTCGCCCACCGCGATGCCTGTCGCGAGGCCCAGCCCGGAGCGGGCCCCGACGCGCCCTTCGAGTTCACCCTGGCCTGCTTCGCCAATGCCTATGCCGCCGGAAGCCTGCTGCTGCCGATCCACCGCGTGATTCCCGGCGCCCGCCTGCCCGACGACGCGACGCTGGCCGAGCGGCTTCCGGGGTGGACGGCCACGCGCGTCGAGGTCGCGAGCCCCGATGCGGTGCCCGAGGCCCTGGCCCGCCACCTGGCCCCCCTCACCCTGGCGCCGTCCTTCGCCGCCGACGACGGCTCGGGGGTGCTCCGGATCTTCGCCCGCGACGAGGTCGACGGCGAGCTCGCCATCCGCGTCGTCCACCGCGAGGTGGTGGCCGGTGTGTTCGGCCTCGACGAGGCGGCCGTGCGCGGCGGCGCCATCCGCTACGCCAAGGATACGCGCGAGGCCGCGCGCGAGGCGCGGGCCGGCGCGGGCGTCGTCCTGTACGTGAATGCGCTCTCCCCCGACGACGTCTTCCGCGTGACCGGCGCCGGCGAGATCCTGCCGCAGAAGTCCACCTTCTTCGTGCCCAAGCTGCCCACCGGCATGGTCTTCCGAAGCCTCGAAGAGGGGGCCGCGTGAGGGCCATCCGAGCGGGGCGAGGACGCGCGGCGACCGCACCGGAGCCCCGACACTGAGGCGTCGCCCGAAGAGCGAGCCCACCGCGGTGGGTGCGGTCGTGCCCGAGGTGCTCCGCGACCTGGGGCTCGCCGAGGCGGCCGTGGCGACGCGCATCAGCGAGGCTTGGAGCGAGGTCGTCGGGGCGGAGGCGGCCGCGCACAGCTGGCCGGCGGCGCTCGAGGCAGGCGTGCTCGACGTCGAGGTGGACTCGAGCGTCTGGGCCCAGCAGCTCCAGCTCCGCCTTCCGGAGCTGCTGGCGGAGCTGGCTCGCCGGCTCGAGGCGGCCGCGCCCCGCCGCGTGCGGCTGCGCGTGGGCCGCGGCGGGGCGGCCGGGGCGTGAGCTATACAAGGGCCATGACCGAGCCCATGGTCGAGACCACCGACGAGCCCCAGGACGGGCTGCGCTGCGACTTCTGCGGGCAGCAGGTCGCCCACGTCCGTCGGGTGGCCCTGGATTCCGGCTACGACCGGCTGCAGGTGCGCCACGTCGAGCGCTACGCCTGCGAGGCCTGCTCCGAGAAGAAGGAGCGCCAGCGGATCGGCCTCGATCGCAGCTAGCCCCTCGGCGCGCCCGTCTGTTCGCGCCAGCGCTCCGCTCCCCGCCGGCCCGAGGCGCCCAGGACCGGGGCTTTCCCTGCCCCGTCGCGCAGTTGCAGCCCCTGGGCGTCTTTCATAGAATCCGCGCTCACTTCCGACCGCCAGAGGACCTCCCGTCATGGTCAAGATCCGCCTTCAGCGAGGAGGCGCCAAGAAGCGCCCCTTCTACCGAGTCGTGGCCCTCGACGAGCGACGTCAGCGCGACGGCCGGGCCCTGCAGTTCCTCGGGACCTACGACCCCAAGGTCGATCCCGCCGAGATCAAGCTCGACCATGCCGGCATCCAGGCGTGGGTCGACAAGGGCGCGCGGCTCAGTGATACCGTGCGCTCGCTCGTCAAGAAGTCGTCCGCGCCGGGCGAAGGAGTGTCCTGATGGCCGACTCTGGAGAGGCCGCCGAGCTGGTCCGGTTCATGGCGACGGCCCTGGTGGGCGACGTCGATGCGGTGGACGTGGTCGAGGTCGATGACGGTCGGACGCTGGAGCTCGAGACGTCCGCCGACGATCGGGGACGAGTGATCGGCCGCCAGGGCCGGGTGGCCAAGGCCATGCGGGCCGTGCTGGCGGCTTCGAGCGTCGGCGGGGGCCACCGGCTGGAGATCGTCGACTGACGGAGGTCCGTGCCGCGGGCCGCGCCGAGCGGCTGGTGCTGGGCGTGGTGCTCGGTGCTCACGGGCTGCGAGGCGAGCTTCGCATCCGCTACTTCGGGGACGGGCCCCAGGGCTTGGCCGGCATGCCGGCGGTGGAGCTCGCGAGCGGGATCGAGGATCCGGAGCCTCGGCACTTCGAAGTGCGAAGCGTCCGGGAGGGCCGGCGCGGCGAGCTGCGCGTGGGCCTGGAGGGAGTCGACGATCGCGACGGCGCCGAGGCGCTGCGTGGTCGACAGGTGATCGGAGAGGCCGGACATCTCGAGCCGCTGGCCCCCGGCGAGTACCGTTGGTACGAGCTGGTGGGCTGCCGGGTGTACCGGGCCGACGAGCCCGAGACGCCCGACGCCTTGCTGGGAACGGTTCGGGAGATCTGGGAGACCGGGGCGCACGACGTCCTGGTCGTGGAGAACGAGGAGGGCCAGCGACATCTCCTGCCAGCGGCGCAGGCGTTCCTGCGGGAGGTCGACCCGGCCGGGCAACGGATCCTCTACCGAGTGAT
>Ga0114931_10007668_pt1 | contig 13168 bp, 8 predicted proteins | sample 2SBtaG_FD_89579 | JGI IMG/M metagenome (GOLD analysis project Ga0114931, IMG submission 89579) | Deep subsurface microbial communities from Kolumbo volcano to uncover new lineages of life (NeLLi) - 2SBTROV14_V59a metaG | ecosystem: Environmental > Aquatic > Marine > Volcanic | place: Kolumbo... | reverse complement strand
GGCTTCTCCTCGTCTGGAGCCAATTCGAGGGCGCGCTCTGCGAACTGGCGGGCGGCGTCCGGCTGGCCGTTTTGGGCCAGAATCTGGGCCATGGCCAGTGGATGGTGATATTCGTCCGGCTCCAGTTGCATCAGCGCCTGCAGCGTCTCCACAGCCTGGTTCCAGTTTTCCTGTTTCAGGTAAAGATTGTACAGATTTCGCAGGATATTAGCGTCGGTGGGATCGAGTTCCCGCAGCGCCTGATAGTGGGCGATCAACCCCTCGTCGTCATCTAGCTGCTGGTAGAGTTCGATGGCCACCTTGTGGAGGTCGCGCAGGTCCCCCAGCCGCTGGGGATCGACTACTTCCAGCGCTTTCTCCACCCATTTCACGCCCTCTTCAGGCTGACCCAGATCCCGGTAGAGAATAGCCAGGTTGCGCAGGGCCGCCACATCATTGGGCCGTCGGTTGATCACGGCCAGGTAGGATTCGATCGCTCCTTCGGTGTCGCCCATGCGGGCCTGGGCCACGCCCAGATAGCTATACATGGGCAGCGTAGGTCTGAAGCGGGGATTGGCGTCCATGGCCTCTATCCCCCGCTTCAATATCTCCACCGCCTTCTCATCGTCCCCCTGGCGGCTGTAGAAATCGGCCAACAGCAGATAGGTCTGATCGTAGAGATCGTCCAATTCCAGACTGTGCAGATAGCTTTCCTCAGCCAGGTTCCGTTCGCCCCGGGCCAGATGGGCGTTCCCCTTTTCGTTCCAGAGATGGGCGGCGTTGGGACTCAACGTCACCGCGATGTTATATTCCTCGATGCTCTTGTCGAGCATGGCCTGCTTCAATTCCGGGTTGTCCGGCGACAGATCGGCCCAAGTGCGATAGAGGCGGGCCAGGTTGGCCGTGTGATCGGTGTTGAGCGGGTTGACCGTCTGGGCCTCCAGCAACACCGTCTCGGCCGCGCGCAGCAACTCCTGCCGCCCCATGGCCGCGATCTGGTCCGCGTTCAGGGCCAGGATGTCGTCGATGGTCGGGTTTTCGGGCAGGGTGAAGGTCCCCTCGTCATTGACTTCCTTGGCTCGCTCCAGCAGGCTGCGCCCCAGGAAGAGCATGTAGTGATCTTCGGTCTTGCGAGCATTCAATGCCCGCCGGTAGAGCTCGATGCTGCTGACCCAGTTGCGCTGGCTATCGAACTGCTGTCCCTGCTTGTAGATGATGTCAGCGCGCACCAGTTCAATGTTGACATTGGTGATGACGAAGAAGGCCAGCACGGCAACGATCGCACCCGAACCCAGGCTGAAAATGAGCCGCTTGCCCACGGCCCGCCCCCGCTCGCGCAGGGCATGCCAGGCATAGACTGTGGCCGCGACCAGAAGCCAGGCCACCAGCAGCCAGGTATAAAATGCAAAGTGACCGGCCACCTGGTTGAGTTGACTGGTCAGGTCGCTGCCGTTGATGCCGGGGATCAGCCGATGGGCCTGGTAGAGCCCGTAGATCAGCCAGCCGCCCCAGACGATCAACCCGTGGACCAGGTAGCCGCGCAACCACCAGCCCAGGCCGGGCGCGCGCCGGTGGCGCAGGGATTCGGTGGTCATGCCCAGGGTGGCCGCCACCAGCCAGGTGAAGAGCAGCATGAAGAGTAGCGCCGGACTGGTGATCAATTCTCCCCGTTCCGCACGTTTGGTGACGCTATTGGTCAGGATGGCGACCGCGCTCTTAGGCCGGCGCTGTTGGTCATGTAGATGAAAGCAGCCGTCATGAAGATCAACAGATCGGTCATGACGGTGGTCGAAGTCAGGGGTAACCTGCGCTTGGCTCGTCGATTCGAGGTCGGTGCAGTGGACGCAGGTTTACGCTTCCCCTTGCGCGGCTTGCTGCTTGTCTGGGAAGGGGGCGAAGGATTGCTTCTTTGTTCAGCAGAGATCATGGCCGCTTCATCTCCCCCTGCGAACGCGCCAGGTCGGGCCCAGTTCATGCCCACCGCCAGCAACAGACCCGTCATCACCCAGAAGTAGACCCGGGTGGCGGCGATAGCGATGCCGAAGTGGATCTCCACGAAATGGGCGACGACGGTGGCCAGGATGGTCAGAATCAGCAACTGTCGGGGGATGTCATCCCGGCTGACGGTCAGATCGGCATGGAGAAAGGCGGCGATGGTAACGTAGGCGATCAGCCCCAGCACCAATCCGGCCGGCAGCGCCACGCCCAGGAAGCGCAGCCCCCCGTCCATAGTGGTGAAGATGATGATAAACGCCAGGCTGAACGTAGTGAGCAGGATGCCAAACAACCACTTATCCCGCCGGTCGACCAGCAGCCCCAGCCAGCGTAGCGCCCAGTAGAAAATCGAGATAAAGAGGGACATATAGGCTACGAAGCCAAACAGCCCAGTGATGACCAGCGAATCCCAGGTCTCGTTGTGGGAGCGGTCGGGGCTGGCGTTGCGCTTCTCGTGGTGGGCCAGATTGGGCGGGTAGAAGGGGTTGAACGCCACCCACATGGCCTCCGGCCCGTAGCCGATCAGAGGGCGGACTGGATTGAGTTTGTCGGTGGAGCCGTCGGGATAGTCCAGAGGCGCGTGGGGGGAGACCAGTTCCGCCGCGCCCTGCCAGATGAGCACGCGCACCTGGGCGGTGTTGGCTTCCAGGTCCAGGATGTGACTCAGGCGGCGCAAGGAGCCGACGGACTCCACGAAGCCGAACATGCTGGTCGTGTTCATCAATACCAGCACGATCATGCCCAGCAGACCGACGCCCACCCAGCCGGTGACCCAGGTTCGATAACGGCGGGGACGCAGCGCGCTGAAGAGCAGTAGCACGAAAAGATAGAGCCCCGCCAGTACGCCCAGCAGCGGCCCGCGGCTCTGGGTCCAGAAGATGGCCAGGGCCTGCACCATGAGAATGAATAAATACGCGCCCCCGGCCAGCGCGGTCGGCATATCCTGCCCTTCGACCTCGTCCCCGGTTTCCTCCTCGGCAGGCTGGCGCAACAGGTGAGCGAAGCTGCTATAGACCCGCTCCAGGGTGAAGAAGAAGGCCATGATCAGGTAGGCGGAGAGGAAGATGGCGTTGCCGGCGTTGGCTGCGATGCGGGTCTGTACATCCCCGCCCCAGGGCAGCGGGTCCTGGCCGAAGTGTTGGATGACGCCGTAGATGGCGATGGGCAGGCTGGTGACGATGATGACGTGGCTCATGCGTCGCAACTGTTCAGTGCGGCGCAGGTGAGCCATGACGGCCAGGGAAATGACCACATAGGCCAGGAAGGTGTAGGTCCCCTGCAGCCGCTGGTAGGAGCCGAACCAGCTCACGAAGGGGGCTACGCTGAAGATGGTGCTGATGAGATAGGCGATGACCAGCAGCAAGATAGAGAGCAGAAACGGAGCGCCCAACACGCCGCTATGTGAAGACTTTTCCCCATCATCCTGGCTGGCGCTCCCCGGCAGCCAGAGGCGACCGCTGTCCACCGCGCGCACGATCCACGCCACCAGCATGACCAGCGCGATGGTGCGGATCAGGCTGATCTTGTCTGGTTCAAAGACCCGGCTGGAGAAGACGTTGAAAAACAGGGGGGCGACGGTCAGTGCGGCCAGCCAGCCCGCCTCGATGAGGGCTTCGGCCCAAAGGTCCAATTTGGTTCGTGAGATCATAGCGTCGTGTTTTCTATGCTATCGGGAATATGCTATCGGGAATATGCTATCGGGAATAGGGAAATTTGAGGTCCAAAGTGTTCGATATTTTTATTCATGGCAGTTCATTATACACAGCGAAACAATGGCGAGCAAGATACTATTCTGACTCAGCCGGTATCATCACCTCCCGCCCATTAGCCGCCGACTCATAGATCGCCAAAACTAGCGCCAGCGACTTGCGCGCCTCGCGGCCGGGCGTGCCCGGCTCCCGATCCTCCGCCACGGCTTGGGCGAAATCCTGGATCACCTCCCGGTGGCTATAGCCGTAGACCGAGGGTGGGTCCACCCGCTGGCTGGTCAGGATCTCGGCCTCCTCCTCCAGTTGGCCGGCCACCTTCCACAGGGTGATGCGGTTGAGCGCGGTGCCGCCGATCTTGACCGAGCCATGCTCGCCAAAGATGGCCACCGAGCCTTCCAGGTTCTGGGGCCAGGTCAGGGTCGACCCTTCCACCGTGCCCAGCGCGCCGTTGGCGAAACGGAGGATGGCCACGCCCACATCCTCGGCCTCCATCTGATGGGCCCGGGTGGCCGTGTAGGCCTGCACCGAGGTCACCGGCCCCATGAACCACTGGAGGGCGTCGATATGGTGGATGCTCTGGTTCATGAGCGCCCCCCCGTCCATGGCGACGGTGCCGTGCCAGTCGTCCTCGTAGTAGGACTGGGGACGATACCAGCGTACGGTGGCCGCGCCCAGGTTAAGCTCGCCCAACCCACCCTCGTCGATCAGCTTACGCACCTGCTGCATGGGCGAGTTGTAGCGATTCTGGAGCACCACGCCCAACTTGAGGCCCCGGGCGTCGGCGGCCGCGATCATGCGGTTGGCGTCCTCCAGACTCAGGGCGATGGGCTTTTCCACCAGCACATGCTTGCCCGCGTCCAGTGCGTCCAGCGCCACCTGGGCGTGAAGCCCACTGGGCACGCAGATGGTCACCGCGTCGATGTCGGGCCGATCGAGCAAAGAATGATAGTCAAAATGAGCATCAGCATGATATTTGTCGGCGAAATACTCGGCCCGGCTGGCCTTCACATCGGCCACCGCCACCAATTCAGTCTCATGCAACTGGGACAGCGACAGCGCGTGCCGCGGGGCCACCCGCCCGCATCCGATCAGTCCAAAACGTATAGTCATTCAGAATCTCCATGAGTACGGTTTGCGGTCAAGGACGAACGACGAACGACGAACGACGGACGACGAACGACGAACGACGAACGACGGACGACCAACGACGAACGACGGACGACGGACGACCAACGACGAACGACGAAGGACCAACGACGAACGACGAACGACCAACGACGGACGACCAACGACGGACGACGAACGACGGACGACGAACGACGGACGACGAACGACGGACGACCAACGACGGACGACCAACGACGGACGACCAACGACGGACGACGAACGACCAACGCTGTAATGACGATGCAAGCTTGGTTGTCCATCCTTCATTTTTCGTCGCTCGTCCTTGGCCGTTCGTCCTCAGCCGTTGTTGGTCCTTCGCCGCTCGTCATCCGTCCTTGGTCCTTGGTCCTTCGTCCTTCGTCGTTCGTCGTTGGTCCTTCGTCGTTCGTCGTTGGTCCTTCGTCGCTCGTCGTTGGTCGTTCGTCGCTCGTCGCTCGTCGTTGGTCCTTCGTCGCTCGTCGTTGGTCCTTCGTCGCTCGTCGTTGGTCCTTCGTCGTTCGTCGTTGGTCCTCGGTCGTTCGTCCGTTGTCCATTCTACCCCCCAACCACGCCTCGCAAAAGTTTCTCCAAGCGCGCGGCCTGGGTTTGGCGGGCGTAGTGGGCGACGACGTAGGCCCGGCCCCGTTCGCCCATCTCCGCCCGGCGGGCCGGATCGTCGCGCAGCGCGCGGATGGCCGCGGCCAGTTCGACCGGCGACTCCGGCGGGACGACCACGCCCGCGCCGGCCTCCTGGAGCAGGTCGGCGGCCTCGCCTTCGATGGCCAGCAGAACCGGCAGGCCACAGGCCATATAGCTGAACATCTTCACCGGCAACGTCCCGCGGGAAATCTCCAGCCGGCGGCGGGTGTCCAGCCCCAAATGGCCCAGAGCCAGGATGTCGGGCAACGCCGGCTCCGGCACGGCGTCATGAAAACGCACGTTGGCCAGATCCAGTTCAGCCGCCAGGGTCTTCAACGTCGGCTTCCGGGGACCGTCGCCCACGAAAAGGAAGACGATGTCCGGCTCGTCCCGCAGCAGGGCGGCGGCCTCCAACGCTGTCTCCAGCCCGTGGGCCAGGCCGTGAAGCCCGGTGTAGAGGACCACGAACTGTCCCTCCTCCAGCCCCAGCCGCGCCCGCAGAGCCGGGTCCGGCGGACGGGGCGAGTAGAGTTCGGTGTTGGCCCCGTTGGGGATGGTGGTCACCTTCTCCGGCGGCAGCCCGCGGGCCAACAGCCGGTCGTGGATGCCTTGGGTGGCGGTGACGATATGGCGAGCGCGGCGATAGCAGGCCTCCTCCAGGCGGGTGGCCATCCGCACCGCACGCGGGCTGTTCAGCTCGCCCAGCGCCACCGCGGATTCGGGCCACAGGTCCCGCACTTCGAAGACCAGGGGGATGTGACGCAGGTAGCTGATGGCCAGGGCCGCGCCGCCCACGAAGAGAGGCGGTGAGGTGGCGTAGATCAGGTCCCACTTTCCCCGGGCCAGGAAGAGGCCGGCCCACGCGGCCATGACCATGTAAGAGAGGTAGAAAGCCATGCGCGCCCGGAACCCCTTGGCCGGCGACGCCTTGACCCACACCCGCAGCACGTCCACGCCATCCTCCCGGCTGCGGGTGACGGCCTTACCCCGGTATGCGGGCGGGATCACGCCGTGGGGATGGTTGGGCGCTTCAGTGATGACCATGACCTCATGGCCGGCCTGGGCCAATCCCCGGACCATCTCGTGGGTGCGGGTCTGGGTGGCGCCGACTTCGGGCGGGTAATATTGGGAGAGATAGAGGATGCGCATGGTCAGGTCAGCAATGAGTCATAGAGGGCGAGCAGGCGCGGGGCCAGTGCTTCCCAGTTGTAGCGGTCGCGAAAGGCCGCGGCCCCATTGCGCCCCAGGATCGCTGCATCTCGCCGATCGATCAACAGGTGGGCCACCGCGTCGGTGACGCCCTCCACATCCTCTGGATCGACCAGCAGGCCGCACTGGGCGTCTTCCACCAGCGCACGGTTGTAGGGAAAGTCGCTGATGACCACGGGCAGCCCGCAGGCCATGTACTCCATGAGCTTGACCGGCACGGCCTTCGTATAGCGGGGGACCGGCTGCAACACGGCCAGGGCCACATCCGCCCGGCTCAACGCCGCGGACACCTGTTCGAAGGGGACCCAACCTCTGTCGTCCAGTTGGTCCTCCAGACCGGCCATGGCCTCCTCGAAGGCGCGCTGCTCGGCCGGGCTGGTCCATGTCCCCAGCAGGCGCAGGCGAGGATAGATCCCCCGCAAGGCCAGTTCGTTCATGACCTGGGCGACGACCAGCAGGCCCCGGTCCATGGAGAGACGGCCGGCGTAGATCAGGGTTTGGTCGCTTGCGTCCGAGGCGAACGCGCCGGGGACGGAACGGGACAATTCCGTTGGCTGGCCATCTTCTGGTCCATCCCCGGTGCGTGACTCAGTAGGCGCGAAATCCAGGGGCGGATAGTGGCCGATGATGACGGTTCGCGGGTTGTGATAGCGGCGGGCGATGCGTTCGTCCACGGTGATGACCGCGTCAACCCAGCGACTCAGGGTCTGGTCCGTCACTTCGATGAGCGAGACCAGAAACTCGCCCGCGAGCCCATGCAGACGTGGAGCCTGCATATCGGCGTAGTAGTCATGGGCGTCGTAGACCACGGGGCGGCGGTGCAGCCTGGCCCACAGCAGGCCGGGGATCAGGGTATCGAAATCGTGACAGTGGACCGCGTCCGGCTGCTCCTGGTTCAACATGCGCCACGCCTGCCGCCAGAAGCGGGGCAGCCGCAGCATCTGGCGCGCGCCCGCGCCGTAGGAGGAACGCACGTTCTGCACCCGGCGCACGATGAGGCCGTCCTTCTCCTCCCGCGCCGGCAGGTCGCCCTCCCGGTCCCAGGCGATGACGGTCACCCGGTAGCCGGCCTGGGTCAGGGTGCGGGCCTCCTTGAGCACGCGCGGGTCCGGGCGATAGCCGTTGCCCAGGAGCATGGCGATATGGCCGGCGGTCATGATGCGATCTCCATAGACTCCAACGCCTCCACAATCCGGGACGCGGTCTGCCCATCTCCGTACAGCGATGGATGTTGGTCGGGCGTCACGAACGATTGCACAGCGTCGATGATTTGTTGCGTGTCAGCGCCGACCACCACATTCCAGCCGGCGGCGACGGTTTCCACCCACTCGGTCTCGTCGCGCAGGGTGATGCAGGGAACGGAAGCCCAGTACGCCTCCTTTTGGATGCCGCCGGAATCGGTCAGGATCATACGCGCAGAGCGTTCCAAGGTCGTCATCTCAAAATAGCCCACTGGTTCGATCAGGCGAACGTGAGGCGGAGGAGCGTAGTCGAGTCTGGTCAAGGTCTTCCGCGTGCGCGGATGGAGGGGCCAGACCAGAGGCTCATCCAACGATTCGAACGCGGTGAGAATGGACCGCAGTCGGGACTCGTCATCCGTGTTCTCCGCTCGGTGGATAGTGACCAGCAAGTACGCTCCTGGTTCGAGAGGGTATGCATTCAAAAGCGCAGGCGCGTTCCCGGACTGTTGTGCAGCGTAAAGCCAGGCGTCATACATGACGTCACCCACCAGCCGCACCCCGCGCGTGACCCCCTCTCGCTGCAAATTTTCCACTGCCGTCTGGCTGGGACAGAGCAGCAGATCGGCAGCGTGATCGGTCAACACCCGGTTCACTTCTTCAGGCATACGCCGATTGAAGCTGCGCAACCCCGCCTCCACATGCGCCACCGGGATGTGGAGTTTTGTCGCCGCTAATGCGCCGGCCAGGGTGGAATTAGTGTCGCCGTAGACCAACGCCCAGTTTGGAGATTCGGCCATGAATACATCTTCCAGCCGGGCTAACATCGCCCCGGTCTGGTGACCATGACTGCCAGAGCCGACGTCCAGGTTGTAATCCGGTTCCGGGATGCCCAGCTCGTCAAAGAAGTGAGCCGACATGTTGGCGTCGTAATGCTGGCCGGTGTGAATCAGCGCTTCTGTATGCGTTTTTCGCAGTTCCCGACTCACGGCGGCGGCTTTGATGAACTGGGGCCGGGCGCCCACTACGGTGACGATTTTCATAGCGGTCTCTCACTCTTGTCCGAGCAGATCGGCGTAGATCGCTTCTGCACGTTGCATCATAGCGTGGCGTGACAAGTTGGCGGAAATATAGGTGGCGGCCTTTTCGCCCATGCGCGCACCCAGCGAGCGATCGCTTAGCAGGTCGATGACAGCCGCGGCCAAGGCGTCGATGTCATGTAGGGGAACAAAATATGCCGCCCCGTCTGGGATCCACGCGCGCAGAGAGGGGATGTCGCCTAGCACCAAAGGCGTTCCACAGGCCATGGCCTCCTGGACCGAGACCGGCATCCCGTCAGAGGAGGGGATGGAAATAGCCACGTCGGCAGCCCGCAGCAGGTCGGCGAGGGCCTCATCGTCCAGATTGCGCACATAGTGGACGGCGTCCCCTGCACCGGATTTCTGAACCAGGCGCTGGAACTGGGTGAGCAGCGCCGGCTCGCTGTTATAGGTGAGGATTGCAAAGCGAGCGCCAGGCGCGCGACGGCGAATCAAAGGAATGGCCTGGGCGATCTCCAGGGGATTGTAGATCGGTTTGATTGCACGCAGGTTGACCACCAGCGGGCCTGGACCGATCGCCCACGGCTCTGCACGCGCGGCCGTGGAGTGACCGGAATGGAACACATCGAGGTCCACGCCTAGGGGCAACACCTCGACGCGACCGGCGTTTGCGCCCAGTTCATACGCTCGTTCCATCAGTTGCGAGGAGACGCAGAGCACCTTGTCAGCGCGCTTCAGAACCCAGTGGGCCAACTCGCGAAAGAGCCAGGATTGTTGGGGCTGCACCAGCAGATCTGAGCCGTGGGCGCTGACCACAAACGGATGCACGCCCGTGGCCGCTCCCAGCCAGCCGCCAGCGTTGACGAAGTGGGCGTGAACCAGATCCGGCTCCATCTTGCGCACAAGGGCGCGAGCGCGCTGCGCCCAAACCGCATAGCGCAGTTTGGGCAGGTTGAACCCAGCGGTGACGTCATAAAAGTGCACGCCCTCCGGCGGCGTCATAGCTAAAGGATGCGCGCCAACCAGGTGAACCTCATCCCCCCGGTTGACGAAGTGGGCGGCCCAGCGCCGAACATGAATGCTATTAGGATTACCGATCAGACAGAGTTTCATCGTTCCGCGATTTCATCCAAGAGTTCGGCCAACTGGCGAGCCTGGTTGCGCCGGTCCAGCCTCGTCAGCACCGCGGCATTGGGATCTGCTCGGAGATCGCCACGCCTATAGCGCTCTGCAAGGTCGACCAGGGCGTCGACCGCTCCGTCCACGTCCCGGTATCCCACCACAGAGCCGACGCCAGCCTCCGCCAGCAGATCGGCGGCCGCTCCCTGCGGAATCATGGCCAGGACAGGACGGCGGGCGGCCAAATATTCGAAGAGCTTGCCGGTGAGGACCACCTCGCTATTGGGGCCGTCACCGATGATCAACAGGAGAACGTCAGCGGCGAATAAATGGCTAATCGATTGTTGGTGGGGCGTATAGCCAAGCAGGGTGACCACATCGGTCAGCCCGTATTCCGCCACCAGAGGCGGGGTTTCGACGCCGGCCGCGCCCACGAAACGCACCTGAAGCGAACGCCGATCCAGCCGCCCTTGGGCGAACGCGCGTTGTAAGGCCTCCAGAAACCAGCGGGCGCTACGCCCGCCGTACAGGCTGCCAGTGTAGACAATGGTCAGCCGTTCGTCACTGGGCGCCGGCGTCACGTCTTCGAAATCTTCAGGGTCAAAACCGTTGGGAATGATAATAAATTTATCCGGGGCCAACAGCGGGTAGCGATCAACCAACTGGCGACGCATGGGATCGCTCACCACCACCACATAATCGGCCTGCTGGACGATGCGGCGTTCCAGGTCGCCACATATCCGTCTGTGGAGTGGCGTGGGGAAAGGGGTGAAAATGTTGTCCAGCCACGGGTCGCGAAAATCAGCAATCCAGGGCAGATGGAAATTTTTCCTGAGCGATAACCCCACCAGGTGATCGGTGTAGGGAGCGGAGGTGGTGTAGATGGCCTGGAAGTCGCCCGCTTGCAGCAGTTTGCGCCCGGCGCGCTCGGCAAAGGGCTGCCAGCCGATTTCCTCATCTACGGTCAGCACCCAGCGTTTTAACCCGTTTCGCACCCGCCATGGCAGACCTTTGGGCATCGTCATCCCTCGCACCTGCAGCACCTGGGTCTGGGGAGGGATGTCCCGACCGAGGGAATCATCGACCGTGGCCGGCGGCGCCGATGTGGTCAACACCGTGGGGCGCCAGCCGAACTGGGGCAAATATTTGACGAACTTTGCTGTCCGTTGGACCCCGCCGCCGCCCTGGGGCGGAAACTGATAAGCAATAAAGAGCACGCGTTTCAAAATTGATTTCCTTGTCGAATCATATCAACGTCGACGCATGGCGGCCATGACCAGTTGCGAGGCCATGCCCAGCCGCCGCCAGTCCTCCCGGTTGAGCAGCAGCACGTCTGTCCACGGAACTTGTGCGATGCGAGTGTAGACCACAAGTTTGAGCACTGTCAACAATGAATAGGAAATGGTGGTGGCCAGGGCCGCGCCTCCCACCCCCAGCCGCGGGATCAGGATCAGATTCGCAATGATGTTGACCCCGAAGGCGATGGCCGACTGCCGGGAATTGATCTCCGGCCGACCGCGGCCGGCGATGTCGTTGGCCATGATTTTGGAAAAGCTCAAGGCGACGATGCCGGGCAACAACAGACGCAGGGCCGTGGCCGATTCCAGGTACGCATCCGAGTAGAGCAGGACGATGCCCCACCGGGCCAGCGCCCAGGTCACCACGCCCATGGCCAGGCTGAACCAGAGCACATGGCGGGCGATGAGGGGCGTCAACTGGCGGCGTTTGGTCTCTTCCCCGTCCAGGGAGGCGATGCGGGGCAACATCACCGTACTGACGGAGCTGGAGACGATCCACATGCGTTCGGCCAACCCCACGGCCACCGAGTAGACGCCCACCGCGGCCGCGCCCGTGAACAGGTTGAGCAGAAACATGTCCGCCCGGTAGTTGAGAAAGGCGATAATGTTGGAGACGTGGGCCCGCAACCCGTAGCCCATGACCTGGCGGGTGTAGGCCCAATCCAGCCAGAGGACGAAGATTCGTTTGGTTGGGCTTCGTTGCATCAGCAAGGCGATCAGTGCGATCAGCGCAGCTAAATTGCCACCCAGAAAGGCCGCCAATGCGCCCAGTGGCCCGCCCGGAATCCACCAGACCAACAGCAGCACCAGGATCAGCATGACCAACTGGGGAATCATGGTGACCCAGTTATAGGCCCGAAAATCCTGAAGCCCTTGCAGGATGGCCAGCAGGTAGCCGGTGTGAAGGAGCAGGGGCGCCGACGCCAGGCTGATAAACAACAGTTCTATGGGGGCGCTCGGGAAAAGGGCCTCGCCCCCCCAGACGATCACGATCACACCCACCAACACCGCGAATAGACTGTTCCAGAAGGCTAGGGCGATGTTGCCGCGCACGGCCGCCTCCAGTTCCCGATCCCCCCGGCCCACGAAGTAGACGGTGGCCGGCGCCACGCCCAGGTTGAGGAAGGTCACCAGCGTGCGCGGCAGGAGCAGGGCGACAGCGTAGACGCCCCGGCCCTCCACGCCCAGCCCCCGGGCCAGGAGAATGGAGATGGCCATACCCAGCACAATGGCCACCACCTGGCGGATCAGGGTGTAGCTGCTGTCGCGGGCGAAACGGCGCAGGCCTAGCCCCTCGCCGTTCGGCCCCGGCAGGGTGGGCGGTCCGGATGACGGGCTCATGATCGCGTCGCCCCTTGGGTCAGTTCCCGGTAAATGGCGTTTAGGCGTGTGACGATGACCTCCGGGCTGAAGCGCGCCACGATGGCGGCCCGGATCGCGTCCGGATCGTAGCGATCCAGGGTCACGGCCATCTGGCGCAGGGCGTCGGCCAGGGCCACCACATCCCCGGTCGGAACCAGCAGGCCGTTGCGTTCATCCACGAACGACTCCGGCCCGCCGGAGCGGGTGGCGATGACCGGCTTGCCGCAGGCCATGGCCTCGGCCAGGGTGAGGCCGAACGTCTCCACGTAGCTGGACGAGACCATGACGTGGCTGCGCCGGATCAGGTCCCGGACCTGGTCCCGGGACAGACGCCCGTGGAAGATGACCTGGTCGGCCACGCCCAGGGCGCGGGCCTGAGCTTCCAGCGCCGCGCGTTCCGGCCCATCGCCGCCGATGTGGAGGACGGCGGAGAAACCGGGTTTTTCCAAAAAACCCGGTTTCTGTTTCTCGTCCAGCATCTTCCCATCAGATCG
>Ga0114931_10007667_pt1 | contig 13169 bp, 12 predicted proteins | sample 2SBtaG_FD_89579 | JGI IMG/M metagenome (GOLD analysis project Ga0114931, IMG submission 89579) | Deep subsurface microbial communities from Kolumbo volcano to uncover new lineages of life (NeLLi) - 2SBTROV14_V59a metaG | ecosystem: Environmental > Aquatic > Marine > Volcanic | place: Kolumbo... | reverse complement strand
CGGCCGCGTCACGCTGGACGAGGCCGAGTTGCTGACCCTGGCGGTCGCCCCCGCACATCGCCGCGCCGGCAGGGGGCGCGCCTGCCTGAGCGGGTTCGAGGCCGCCGCACATGCCCGCGGCGCCACGGGATCCTTCCTCGAAGTCGCCACCGACAACAGTGCTGCACTGGCGCTCTATCGCAACGCATCCTACTGCGAGGCGGGCCGCCGGCCGCGATATTTTCACGCGCCCGACGGTGGGAAGATCGACGCCGTGGTGATGCGCAAGACACTGAAGCCGCTCTGAATTCGGATTCGCCCGCCGCGCGCCCGGAATTCACTGAATTTGCGCCTCACCGCCGCGAAAAACCACAAATAGCTATTGACGCTTCCCACCGTGAACGGCCTTAATTGCGGACGATCTTTTCAGTGATCTGCTCGCTTGATCGGGGATTCCCGGCTGTGGCGGCGACTCAAAGAACAATAACCGGGAGAGTAAAATGACTCTGATGCAAAAATTCCTTGGCGCGACGGCCGCTCTGGCGCTGAGCGCAGGCGCCGTGCTTGCCGATCCAGCCATCATCTATGACCTTGTCGGCAAATTCGACAAATCCTTCAACCAGGCGGCCTCGACGGGAGCGGATCGCTGGGCCAAGGAAACCGGCGACACCTACAAGGAAGTCGTCATGCAGTCCGAAGCGCAGCGCGAACAGGCTCTACGCCGCTTTGCCGAAAAGGGATACAACCCGATCGTCATGACCGGCTTTGCCTTTGCCTCGGCGCTGGACAAGGTGGCGCCCGACTATCCCGACACCAAATTCGTCATCATCGACATGGTCGTCGATCAGCCCAACGTGCGCTCGGTTGTGTTCCGCGAGGATCAGGGCTCGTATCTGGTCGGGATGCTGGCGGCCATGGCCTCCAAAACCGGCACTGTCGGGTTTATCGGCGGCATGGACATCCCGCTGATCCGCAAATTCGGCTGTGGCTATGTGCAGGGCGTCAAGGCGGTGAACCCCGATGACACCGTTATCCAGAACATGACCGGCACCACTCCTGCGGCCTGGAACGATCCGGTCAAGGGCGGTGAACTGGCCAAGGCGCAGATCGCCCAGAAAGCCGACGTGATTTTCGCCGCCGCCGGGGGCACCGGCGTGGGCGTCCTGCAGACCGCCGCCGACGAAGGTATTCTGGCGATCGGTGTCGACAGCAACCAGAACTACCTGCACCCCGGCCACATGCTGACCTCGATGGTCAAGCGGGTGGACGTGGCGGTCTACAATGCCTTCAAGGCCGGGCCCGATGTGGAGACCGGGTTTCATGTGCTGGGTCTGGCGCAGGGCGGCGTCGATTACGCCTATGACGAATACAACAAGGAGCTGATTACCCCCGAGATGAAAGCTGCGGTGGATAACGCCAAGGCGAAGATCATTTCAGGCGAGATCGAGGTGCATGACTACATGTCGGACAATTCCTGCCCGGTCGAGTAGAGACGGCATGGACAGTAAGACAGAGAAGCGGCTGGACACGGCCGCTTCTTCTTCTCCACCCGCAATCGAGCTGCGCGGCATTTCCAAGGCTTTCGGGCCGGTACAGGCCAACAAGGACATTTCGCTGTCCGTTGCCCGCGGCACCATTCATGGCATCGTCGGGGAAAACGGGGCCGGAAAATCGACGCTGATGTCGATTCTGTACGGATTCTACAAGGCCGATGCGGGTGAGATATTCATCAATGGAAAACTGACCTCGATCCACGATAGTCAGGCCGCCATTCGCGCCGGCATCGGCATGGTCCACCAGCATTTCAAGCTGGTCGAGAATTTCACCGTGCTGGAGAACGTCATCCTCGGAGCCGAGGACGGGGCGCTGCTGCGTCCCTCGCTTGCCAAGGCGCGAAAATTGCTGACCCGGCTGGCGGATGAATACGAACTGGGGGTAGACCCGGATGCGCTGATCGAAAACCTTTCGGTCGGCCATCAACAGCGGGTCGAGATCCTGAAAGCCCTGTATCGCCAAGCTGATATCCTGATTCTGGACGAGCCCACCGGGGTCCTGACCCCGGCCGAGGCCGACCATTTGTTTCGCATTCTCAAGGGACTGAAGGAAGAGGGCAAGACGATTGTTCTGATCACCCACAAGCTGCGCGAAATCATGGAAGTCACCGACACGGTTTCAGTGATGCGCCGCGGCGAGATGACGGCCACGGTTCAGACCAGTGAGACCAGTCCGGAGCAACTGGCCGAACTGATGGTCGGGCGCAAAGTGCTGCTGGAGGTCGAAAAGAAACCCGCCGTGGTGGGCTCGGCCGTGCTTGAAGTGGTGGACCTGCACGTCACCGATGACAAGGGCGTGGAGCGTCTGAAAGGCGTATCCTTCGATGTGCGGGCAGGCGAAATTCTGGGCATAGCAGGCGTGGCGGGCAACGGTCAGTCGGAATTGCTTGAGGTCCTGGGCGGCTATCAGACGGCCACTGGAAACATCATCCTGAACGGCGCTGAAATTGACCTGAGCGGCCGCCATTCTGATGGCCAGTCGCGGCGCGCGCGGGGCATCGCCCACGTGCCTGAAGACCGCCAACGCGAGGGTCTGATCATGGAATTTTCGGCTTGGGAGGACATGGCCTTCGGCTACCAAAACGACCCCAAATACAACAAAAATGCGCTGCTGATGGACAATGCGGCTCTGCGGCTCGACACTAGGCAGAAGATGGAGCGTTTCGACGTGCGCCCGCCAATTCCGCGCCTGCAAGCCAAGAATTTTTCCGGAGGCAATCAGCAAAAGCTGGTGCTGGCGCGCGAGATCGAGCGCGATCCCGAGTTGCTGTTGGTCGGCCAGCCGACCCGGGGGGTGGATATCGGGGCGATCGAATTCATCCACAAACGGATCATCCAACTGCGAGACCAAGGCAAGGCTATCCTGCTGGTCTCGGTCGAGCTGGAGGAAATCCTGTCGCTCTCGGATCGCATCGCGGTAATGTTCGACGGCCGCATCATGGGCGAACGCCTGCCTCAGGACACGGATGAAAAAGAACTTGGTCTCTTGATGGCCGGTATGGACGGAAAGGCCGCCTGATGGAAAAAATGCCACGGTGGGCAGATGTCTTTCTGGTGCCCTTCATCAATTTATTGTTGGCGTTTTTCGTGTCCGGGCTGGTGGTTCTGGCCGTCGGGGAAAACCCGTTCGATGCGATCTGGATCATGATCAAAGGCTCGCTCGGATCGACTTCCGGGCTCGGCTACACGCTCTATTATGCGACCAACTACATCTTTACCGGGCTGGCGGTGGCGGTGGCATTCCACGCCCGACTTTTCAACATCGGCGGAGAAGGTCAGGCGGCGATGGGCGGCGTCGGCGTGGCGGTCGTCCTGCTGGCGTTCAACTGGCAGCATTGGTGGTTGGCACTGCCTTTTGCGATCATCGGCGCCGGATCGTTCGGCGCATTCTGGGCGGGCATCCCGGCCTATCTTCAGGCCAAACGCGGCAGCCACATCGTGATCACCACGATCATGTTCAATTTCATCGCGGCGGCAGTGCTGGGCTATCTCCTGAACGGGGTTCTGAAAAACCCCAACAGCCAGAATGCGGAAACGGCCGCCTTTGGCCCCGGCGCGCATCTGCCAACAGCACACGAAATACTGGCGCCTTTGGGCATCGAGTTTTCCAAATCCGCCCCCCTGAACATCAGCTTTCTCCTGGCTCTGCTATGCGCCTATCTGGTGTTTGTCCTGTTGTGGCGCACCCGACTCGGCTATGCCATACGCGCCTTTGGCCAAAGCGAAAGCGCGGCCCGCTACGCAGGTATTTCCGCGGTCCGCATCACCATGATAACGATGCTGATTTCCGGTGCCCTGGCCGGCATGCTCGCCATCAATGTGGTGATGGGAGAGCAGGGCCGTCTGATCAAGGAGTTCGTCGAAGGGGCCGGGTTCGTTGGCATCGCGGTTGCCCTGATGGGACGTTCGCACCCCTTCGGGATCGTGCTGGCGTCGATTCTGTTTGGCATGCTCACGCAGGGCGGGTTTGAACTGCTGTGGGAAATGCCAGACCTCAGCAAGGAAATGGTGCTGGTCATTCAGGCGCTGATCATCCTGTTCACCGGCGCACTTGACAACATGGTGCGCATGCCGCTCGAGAGACTGTTCCTGCACCTGCACAAGAAGGCCGCCTGATGGAACATTCCCAAGGCCTCATCCTGTTTCTGGTCACGCTGAATCAGACGATCAATGTCTCGGTCGTTCTGATCTTTGCCGGTCTTGCCGGACTTTTCTCAGAGCGGTCGGGCATTTTCGACATCGGTCTGGAGGGCAAGATGCTGATCGCGGCGTTCTTTTCAGCCGCCGTATCCTATCAGACCGGCGACGTCTGGATTGGGGTTCTGGGGGGCATTGGCGCCTCGATGGTGTTTGCCCTCATTCACGCGGTCACCTCGATCACCTTCCGGGGAAACCAGTTGATTTCCGGCGTCGCGATCAATTTTCTGGCCTCGGGGCTGACGGTGGTTCTGGGCAATGCGTGGTATCATCAGGGCGGTCAGACGCCGCAGTTGTCGGGCGCCGCACGGTTTCATGACATATCGCTTCCTTTTGCCGACACCGTGCGCGATGTGCCCCTGCTGGGACCGCTCTATTCGGATGTGCTCTCGGGTCACAAGCCTCTTGCCTATGTCGCATTTCTGCTGGTGCCGCTGGCGTGGTGGGTGCTGTTTCGCACGCGTTTCGGCCTGCGCCTGCACGCGGTCGGTGAAAATCCGGCCTCGGTCGATACCGCCGGCGTCTCGGTCATATGGTTGCGTTATGAAGCAGTGCTGATTGCCGGGGTTCTGTGCGGCCTGGCGGGGGCCTATCTGTCAACTTCGCAAGGGGCCGCCTTTGGCAAGGAAATGACCGCGGGACGGGGCTATATCGCGCTTGCTGCGCTGATCTTCGCGAAATGGCGGCCATGGTATCTGCTGATGGCAACGCTGCTGTTCGGTCTTTTGGAGGCCATCAGCAATCTGTTCCCCAATATCAACGTTTTCGGCCTGTTCACCATTCCGGTGCAGTTTACCCAGGCCCTGCCCTATATCCTTACCGTGGTGATTCTGGCAGGCTTCGTCGGGAAGGCCACGCCGCCACGTGCCGGTGGTGAACCTTACGTGAAAGAGCGGTGAAATTGACGCGCGGGCGTCTATTTAGCGCCTAAACCCATGCTTGCCGGTTGTCTTTTTCGGGCAAGCCGGATTAGGAAGGCCCATGCAAGTGTACCTTCCCATTGCCGAGGTCTCTGTCAACGTCTTCCTTCTGCTGGGGTTGGGCGGAATCGTCGGTGTGCTTTCCGGGATGTTCGGGGTTGGTGGAGGCTTCCTGATCACCCCGTTGCTGTTCTTCATCGGCATCCCCCCGGCGGTGGCCGTTGCCACGGGCACCAACCAGATTGTCGCGTCCTCCTTTTCTGCGGTTCTGGCTCATTTGAAGCGCAAGACTGTCGATCTGAAAATGGGTGCCGTGTTGCTGGCTGGCGGTCTGATCGGCGCCGCCCTGGGGGTGAAACTTTTTGCCGCCCTCAAGGCGATCGGACAAGTCGATCTCCTGGTGCAGTTGAGCTATGTGGGGTTTCTCGGGGTTATCGGTCTCCTGATGTTCGTCGAGAGCCTGCGCGCGATCCGCCGCGCTCGAAAGCCGGGCGGGCATATCCAGCGCAAGAGCCATACCTGGATTCACGCCCTGCCGCTGAAGGTTAAGTTCCGCACTTCGGGGCTCTATCTCTCGGTGATACCGCCACTGGTCGTCGGCGCGCTGGTTGGGGTGCTGTCGGCGATCATGGGGGTCGGCGGCGGTTTCATCATGGTGCCTGCGATGATCTACCTGCTGGGCATGCCAACCAAGGTGGTGGTCGGGACGTCGCTCTTTCAGATCATCTTTGTCACCGGATTCTCTACCATCATGCACGCTATTACCGACTATTCCGTCGATATGGCGCTTGCCCTGTTCTTGCTGTTGGGCGGTGTGATCGGGGCCCAGATCGGGGCCCGTATGGGCGCCCGTCTCAAGGCCGAGCAGCTGCGCATTCTGCTGGCCATCCTGGTGTTGGCCGTCTGCGGAAAACTGGCGCTCGACCTTTTGATCCAGCCAAGCGAACTCTATTCCATCACCGCGATGGAGATGCACGGATGATTGCGCGTCTTGCGATTCTTCTGTGCGTCCTTGCGCTGCCCCTTCGGGCCGAGGAAATCGTGGCGGACCTGTCCCAGAACCGGATTGCGATCACCGCAAATTTCGACGGGTCCGAAATTCTGATCTTCGGCGCGATCAAGCGTCAATCCCCGATCGACACCAGCAATCCGCTGTCCGTCATAGTCGCCATTTCGGGACCGGATGAGCCCCTGACCGTGCGCCGCAAATCGCGTGCCCTGGGCATCTGGATCAACACGGCCGCAGTCAATGTCGACAGGGCTCCCAGTTTTTACGCGGTTTCCACCACCGGGCCACTAAGGACCGTCTTGACCGACACCGAGGACTTGCGCCGCAAAATTACCATCCGCCGGGTGATCCGATCGGTTGGGGCACCGCAAAATATCATGGATCCCGCCAATTTTTCCGAAGCCCTGATCCGGTTGCGCGAACGCAATCAGCTGTATCAGTTGAACGAAGGCGGGGTTTCGTTTGCCGATCAGACCCTGTTTCGCAGTTCTGTCAGGTTGCCCTCCAATCTGGTCGAGGGCATTTACACCACCCGCATCTTTCTGACGCGCGACGGACATGTGGTGTCTTCCTACACGACCAGCTTGGATGTGCAGAAGGTCGGGCTGGAGCGCTGGATCTTCAATCTCGCTCACCACCAGCCGCTCTATTACGGGCTGCTGTCGATACTGATCGCGGTTGTTGCCGGCTGGGGTGCTTCCACCGTTTTCCGCTATATCCGGGGCTGAACCTGCGCCGTGCCCCGCGATATCCGGTCCTCGGACACCGCCGCCGGAGGCTCCCACGGCAGCCTCAACCGCGTCCGATATAGGGCATCTTCGTCGCCATCACCGTCATGAATAGAACATTGGCGCCGGCAGGCAGGCTCGCCATGTGGAAAACGGCGCGCGCGGCATCCTCGACGTCCATCATCGGCATCAGTTCGGCCTCGGGATCGGCCTCCAGAACACGCGCGTTCAGATCATCCACCAATTCGGTGCGCGCATTGCCGATGTCGATCTGCCCGCAGGCAATGTCAAAGGGACGCCCGTCCAGACTCAGACTGCGGGTCAGGCCGGTGATCGCGTGTTTGGTGGTGGTGTAGCACACCGACCCCGGACGCGGACTATGAGCCGAAAGCGAGCCGTTGTTGATGATCCGCCCTCCTTTGGGGTGCTGCACCCGCATCTGACCAAAGGCCAGCCTTGCCGCCATGAACATGCCATCCAGATTGACGGCCATGATGCGCCGCCAGTCTTCCAGCGCCACCTCGTCGATCGGGGCGGTCGGCCCGAAACTTCCAGCGTTATTGAAGAGCACATCCAACCGGCCAGCGCGAGTCGCGAAATCCCGGAATGCCACCTCCAGTTCCGCCGCATCCGTAACATCAGCGCGCAATACATGGGCAGCGTCGTGACCACTCGCCAGGTCCCGCAGGGTTTCCTCGCGCCGGGCCAGCAGGCCAACCCGCCAGCCCGATTGAAGAAACAGTTCGGCCGTCGCGCGTCCAATGCCGGAACTGGCGCCGGTGATGAGGATGGTTTTCATGCCACGTCGCCTTCTCCGGAGCCGAGCGCCAGCGGCGCCGGCGCAGCTTTCAGATCGCTGACCGTCAGCGGCGCGTGCGGGCGCGCCAACCTGTTGCGGGTAACCCAATAGAGCCGCGTTTTCGCCCGGGTAATCGCCACATAGGCCAGGCGCTTCCACAGCGGCTGCCCCGCCTCGATGCGCCCCATTCGCGACGCCGCGTAAAGATCGGGCGCAAAGACCTGCACATTTTCCCACTGGCTCCCCTGCGCCTTGTGAATGGTGACGGCCGCGCCATGCAGGAACGCCGCCCCCATGTGCGCGGCATAGGGGATGAAGGGCTCTTCCTCGCCCGGCTGTTCGATCTTGATGATGGAGGCGGCGCTGACCTGCGGTTCTTCGGCCCCAAACACGAACAGACGCGAAAACCCGGGATTTTTCCCGGGCCCCAGATAGACCACCTGCGCCCCCTTGATCAGGCCGCGCGCCTCCAGATCGAGTCGTTTCTTGCGGTGTTTCAGAGGCAGTTCGATGCCATCGCAGATCAGCGGCTCACCCGGCAGCAATGCGTCGGCGGGGGCGCCAAAGGCAGCGCGGAACGCCTGAATGAGACGCACCCGCGTCGCATTGCGCCAGACCAGCACAGGTGAGCGCGCCATCAGATCCGATTCGACCCGCTGCGCCAACACCACGCGGTCATCTCTGCGGGCCGCTTCCTCGACAAGGCCTTCGAAGGCGTCAAAGCCGACACTGTCATCGCCCAACGCATGGGCCAGATCCAAAATCGGATTGTCCTCGGCCTGCCGGTGGATGCGATGCAGAGCCAGTTTTTTCTTCTCGGGCAAAGCGTCAAATACCATTTCGCCCGATTGGTTCACCGGCGGTAGTTGTGCCGGGTCGCCAAACAGTACCAGCGTCGGAAATATTTCACTCAGATCCTGCAACTGGCGTTCATCCAGCATCGAGCTTTCGTCGACAAACCCGATGTCGAGCCCCTCCTCGCGCCGCTTCCAGCCAGTGATGAAATCCGAGCCCCGCAACCCCGCCGCCGCCAGCGCGCCAGGGATCGAGCGGTTCGATTTGAAGAACGCCTCGGCCCGGTCCAACGCGGTTTCGGTCAGACCATCGATGCGGGGCCGTTCGCCGTTTCCCGCCAGCCAGTCGGCAATCTTTTCATATTCGGGATCATAGACCGGCGTGTACAGAATGCGATGGATGGTGGTGGCCGGAACCCCGTGGGCGCGCAACACGCTGGCGGCCTTGTTGGTGGGGGCCAGAATGGCCAGGGTGCGCCGCCCGGCCCGCGCCCGACCCTCGTAGTCGCCGCTTACCAGTTCCACCCCCGCCTGCGCCAGCGCGTGATAGAGGTCCGCCAGCAGCAAGGTCTTGCCGGAGCCCGCCTTACCGATAACCGCCAGCAGGTGTTCCTTGCCATCGGCCTGCGGGGTCAGGATCGAATTGTCGAGGTCGACGCCCACTCCGCGCAGCATTTCGGCGATGCGGTCATGGGCAGCGGCCTGGTCTTCGGACAGGACAAGTTTGGCGGGCTGCGACGTCATGACGTCAACCTACAACCGCCCCGCCCCGGTGGCCAGCGCGATCGGGTCAGATCGCCTGCAGGGCCGCTTGGCGGCCAAAGCTGCGTTGAAACCAGTGGCGCGACAACTCCTCCGACAGGCCTGCCTTCAACAACAACCGCGCCCGCGTCTTGCGGCTGAATTTCCACAGTCCGACACTGATCGCCCCGGCCCCTGTTCCACGTACCCCCAGAATGATCGGGCCCCAGCCCAGACGCCTGTAAATCCGCACCATGCGGGCATCAAACACCCCCAACGCATGGCTGAGCCCGAACCCGAGGCCAACTTCGGCCCCCCCCAGCAACAGCGCGGCCGAAACCCGCGATCCGCCGCCCGCGCCCAGACAGAAGCGGGTGCATTCCCAGATGCGCGGGCTTTCGACGGGTCGCCCGTCGGTCAGGTCAAGGAAGTGATCTTTCGCCATGGTGGGTCCGGTCGTCGGCAGGAACCGCAGGGATCCACCATGGCTGCCGTCCCGGTTTTCCCAGATCACATAAAGCGGGTTGAGGGCGTCGTAAGCGTCCTGCTCTTCGCCCCTTTCGTTTACATGGACATCCCAGCCCAGACGGGTGCGAAACTGCGCCGCGCGGTCCTTGAACATGGACCGGTGCAGTTTTGGATAGGCGTGCAGGTCCTTGGTGTGAAGGTAGCGCAGCATGTCGGATCTCCCTGTTATTTTCAACAGGGACCAGACCTAGGAGCAGGGCTGCAACATTGGCTGAACCGGAGGCCCGGTGCCGCAACTGATTGTTAGGATTTGCGCAGTCAGATCACCAGCAGGCCCTGACTGAGGGCACGGGCCACCGCATGGGTCGTGTTGATCGCACCCAGCTTGTTTCGCGCGCTTTCCAGATAGGTGCGCAGGGTGTGTTCCGAAATCGACAGGCTGTCGGCCGCCTGCGCCCGGCTGTATCCCATCGCCAGAAGCGTCAGCACATCGGTCTCGCGCGGGGACATCGGGCGGATCGGCGGCAGAACGCTCTTGCCCTCAAGCTCCAGCGCCTTCTGGTTGACGAAATGCGCCACGAGGATCAGTTCACGCAGATATTCCTGCGTGTAGCGTGCCCAGCGATCGTCGTAGCCGGTGTTGTTGACGGTGAACAGGGCAAACTGCCCCTGGGGGCCGCGTATGGGAACCGAGAACCCCTGGTTGCCGACCCCATTGTCCAGGGCTTCGTGCAGAAAGGATTTCGCGGCTTTCGGTGTCCAGTCAAGCCGCTTCCAGTCCACCGGATTGAAACGCTGGAAACAGCCCAGAACGACAGGGTCGATCCGGGCGTAATCCTGTTCGATATAATGGGCGACCCAATCCGCATCGTAGGTCAGAACCGCGTATTGATCGCCAGTACTGTTGACGGAGTGATAAACCAGATGTTCCACATCATACAGGTCGCGCAGGCCGAGAATCTCGGTTTGAAGATCATCCAGTGTTCTTGCCTGCCCCATACGTTCGATGAAGGCTTCCAGCTTTTCCCGCATTGCCTGCCGCCGTGCTCGGTTCCCCAACCTGCATCGAAGAGATCTCGTTGGCGGCCACAAGTTCGGCGTCGTCCAGCTGCTCAGCCAGAGTCGCCAATCCGTTTTCCTGGGCAAAAACCTTCAGGTCGGCAAGTACATCGAGTATCCAGTCGTGCTTCATGGTCAACTCTCTTTTAGAGTAGTTAATGAACCCCTAACACTACCTTAGCACGAGTAGTTTGCATGAGGGTATTGGCAAATTTCAATTCCCCCAAAATAGCGAGGCACAAGATCTTAACATATTGTTTTTATTATGTTTGAGGTGCTGATTTCCCGTTGATCCCTGTTCTGTATCCCCACGGCAGCGCCGTTTCCTGCAGCATTTCCGCAACAAGTTTTTTTCGTCCGCGCACGCTTTCCTCGCCCAAGGATGTCCGGCCAACCACCCGATCGGGTCGGATGACATCAGGTCGGTGACGCCAGAGAGGCAAGCTAGCCCGCGAAATCCTGGGTGATGTAGAACTTGCCGCAATATTCAGCCCGCGGGTCAAGAATGGCGGCAGTTCCGACCATTGTAACCTTTCGGTTCAGGATATTGGCCCGGTGCCCGTGCGAGGCCATCCAGAAATCAACGATCGTGCGCGCCAGACTTTGATAGCTGTGGGCCGGTATCTGCTTGCGACTGTGGGTCGTGAACTGGCATGTTGCCTGATCGCGAATCAGAAAATTGGTGTTATCCAGCCGAAACCGATGAACCATGCCGATGTTTTCCGCCCCGGCGCGCAGTTTGATGCCGGTCCTCTTCATCCGTGCCTTGAGCGATCTTTGCCCGGCAACCGTCGAAACATGGCTGACACTGCGGGCACGGGCCATCCATTTGCTATGCCCTTCAGCCGCGTGGCGCAGACGTGTTTCCGAGCGCAGCGGCCGCAGCCCGGCCCTACAGCGCGCAAAATTTACTTCGGACAGAATTGCCCGGTCGAGCAGAGCCTGATTGATGCCACGCTCCGGGCGGATGACCTTTGCTGCCCCCGGCACGCTTTGACGTGAACAGGCCGATGCCGTCACGGCAGAGGCTGCAATGGCAATCAGCGCAATCAGCGCAATCATCACGCGCAGTGTGGCAATTCTCATCCTCATTCTCCTCACGCCCCGATCCCAGTAGGGCACGAAAAATCTGGCTTTTCCGTGACAGAAATCGTGCGAAAAGTGAACGATTTTATCAGCCTGCCCGCGAATACGGCCAGAAACCGCTTTCATTGGGGGCCAGCGCCCGGATCGGGGCGGCGGCCACACCGGGCGAAGGACTGTGAGGCCGCCGAAGTGGCTGTCCGCGCCCCGGTTCAGACATCATCCTCTTGCGCGTCCTCAAGGGTGCGCAACCCGGCGCGCGGAGCCTGCACCAGCACCGCCATGTTGCCGGGTTTGTGTTCATTTCGCAGCATTTTCATATGGGCTGCTGGAATCTCACTCCAGGGGAACACCTCCGACATGCTCGGGTCGAGGCGCCGCTCGACCATCAGCTGGTTGGCCGCACTGGCCTGTTTGAGATTGGCAAAATGGCTGCCCTGAACCCGTTTCTGGTGCATCCACAGATAGCGTGCGTCCATCGTAAGGTTGTAGCCCGTGGTGCCGGCGCAGATCACCACCATGCCGCCGCGCTTACACACGAAAACCGACACCGGAAAGGTAGCCTCGCCCGGGTGTTCGAACACCATGTCAACGTTATTGCCCTTGCCGGTGATGTCCCAGATCGCCTTGCCGAACTTTCGCACACCCGCAAACCAGGCCTGATATTCCGGCGTGTTGACCGTGGGCATCTGCCCCCAGCAGTCGAAATCCTTGCGGTTGATCACCCCCTTGGCACCCAGCCCCAGCACGAAATCGCGCTTGCTTTCGTCAGAGATCACCCCGATCGCATTGGCGCCCGCCGTATTGATCAGTTGAATAGCAAAACTGCCCAGCCCCCCCGAAGCCCCCCAGACCAGCACGTTCTGCCCGGGTTTCAGGACATGGGGCCGATGCCCGAACAGCATCCGATAGGCGGTGGCCAGCGTCAGCGTGTAGCAGGCGCTTTCTTCCCACGTCAGGTGCTGCGGACGCCGCATCAGTTGCTGCGCCTGCACACGGGTGAACTGCGCAAAGGATCCGTCGGGTGTCTCATAGCCCCAGATCCGCTGACTGGGGGAAAACATCGGATCGCCGCCATTGCATTCCTCGTCATCGCCATCGTCCTGATTACAATGGATCACGACCTCGTCGCCCACCTTCCAGCGCTTGACCTTGTCCCCCACTTTCCAGACGATCCCGGCGGCATCGGACCCGGCGATGTGGTAGGGCTGCTTGTGCACATCGAAGACCGAGATCGGAGTGCCCAGCGCGGCCCAGACCCCGTTGAAATTGACCCCCGCCGCCATCACCATCACCAGCACTTCATGGCTGTCGATCTCGGGCACGTCGACCACTTCCT
>Ga0114931_10007666_pt1 | contig 13171 bp, 11 predicted proteins | sample 2SBtaG_FD_89579 | JGI IMG/M metagenome (GOLD analysis project Ga0114931, IMG submission 89579) | Deep subsurface microbial communities from Kolumbo volcano to uncover new lineages of life (NeLLi) - 2SBTROV14_V59a metaG | ecosystem: Environmental > Aquatic > Marine > Volcanic | place: Kolumbo... | reverse complement strand
GTATCCGAGCGCGTAGGCCGCGTGTCGGGTCCAGTACGGCTCTCACAGATGTGCGCGCGCCAGACAGCACAGGTCGGCGCGTCCGGCGGCGAGGATCGTGTCGACATCCATGTAGGAGGAGATGTTGCCGACGGCCATCGTGGGGATCGACACCTCGTGGCGGATGCGATCGGAGAACGGCGTCTGGAACTGACGGCCGTACACGGGCCGCTGATCGGGAACGGTCTGCCCGGCGGATACGTCGATGATGTCGACCCCCGCCTCCTTCAGGCGCCAGGCGACCTCGACCGCGTCGTCGGACTCCATGCCCCCCGGCGCCCAGTCGACGGCGGAGATGCGCACCGAGATCGGCTTCTCCTCCGGCCACTCCCCGCGCACGGCGTGAAACACCTCCAGTGGAAACCGGAGTCGGTTCTCCAGGGTCCCGCCGTACTCGTCGGTGCGGATGTTCGTGAGTGGCGAGACGAAGCTCGCCAGCAGATACCCGTGCGCGAAGTGGACCTCCAGCAGGTCGAAGCCCGCGTCCTCCGCCATCTCGGCGGCCCGCACGTAGTCGGCGACAACCCCATCCATGTCGGCGCGGGTCATCTCGCGCGGGACGGGGCTGTGTGGGAACCACGGGATGGGGGACGCCGACATCGTCGGCCAGCCGCCCGTCTCGAGCGGTTCGCTGTCGCCCTCCCACGAGAGGCGTGTCGAGCCCTTCCGGCCGGCGTGACCGAGCTGCATTCCGATTTTCGCGTTGGTGCGATCGTGCACGAAATCGACGATGCGCCGCCAGGCCTCGACATGCTCGGGTCGATACAGGCCCGTGCACCCCGGCGAGATCCGGCCTTCGCGACTCACGTTCGTCATCTCCGTCATCACGAGGCCCGCGCCGCCGACCGCGCGGCTCCCGATGTGGACGAGATGCCAGTCGTCGGGTTGCCCGTCCTCGGCGGAGTACTGGCACATCGCGGAGACGACCACGCGGTTGGTGAGGAGGAGGCCGCGGAGCCGAAACGGCGTGAACAGCGGAGGGGGCGGGGGATCGAGCGGCACGTCGGCTCCGCTCTGCTCGGCGGCACGCGCCGCGAACCAGCGGTCGACCTCTTCGGTGAACGGGGCGTCGCGGAGCCGGAGATTCTCGTGAGTGATCCTGAGGCTCCGGGTCAGCAGGTTGAAGGCGAACTGGATCGGCGGCGTCTCCATGAAACGCTCGGTCCCTTCGAACCACTCGAGGCTCGCCTGCGCGGCGCGCTGGAGGCTTTCGACCTCCGGGCGGCGCGCTGCCTCGTATGCCTCGAGGGCGGCGTGGACATCGCCGGGGCGCGCGACGATCGCGTCGCGGAGCGCGATCGCATCGATCATCGCGAGCCGGGTGCCCGATCCGATCGAGAAGTGGGCCGTGTGCGCGGCGTCGCCCATGATCACCACGTTCTCCGCGCGCCAGCGCCCGGCGTGGATGGTGGGAAAACTTCGCCAGAGCGATCGGTTCGGCACGAGCGGGTGGCCGTCGAGCTCCCCGGCGAAAAGGTCTTCGAGGAACGCGACCGTCTCCGCCTCGCTCGCCGTATCCATCCCGGCGGCGCGCCACGTGTCCTCGGTAGCCTCGACGATGAACGTCGAGATCGCCCCGCCGCCCTCGACCGAGGCGCCAGCGCCCGCCGTGCCGTCGACCGAGGCGCCGCCGCCCGCCGTGCCGCGGGGAGCCACCCGGTACTGATACGCGTGGACCCGCCACAACCCGTGCGCGGTCGCCCGGAAGTAGAACGTGAAGGCGGCGAAGGGCTTCGTCGTGCCCAGCCACACGAAGCGGTTCGGGCGTTCGTCGACCTGCGGGCCGAAGGCCTCCGGGGCGCCGTCTCGGATCACACTGTTCGCTCCGTCGGCGGCGACGACGAGGTCGGCGTCCCGGACCCCGTCGACCCCGTCGAGTGCGTCGAACTCCACGCCGAATTCGAGCCGCACGCCCAATTCCTCGCAACGCGCGACGAGGATCTCGAGCAATCGCTGGCGCGAGAGCCCGCTGAACCCGTGTCCCGAGGAGGAAAGGCATTCGCCGCGGTAGTGGATGTCGATGTCGTCCCAGTGATGGAAGCTCTCGGTGATCGCGTCGTAGCTCGGTGGGTCGGCTTCGGCGAATTCCTCGAGCGTCGCGTCGGAAAACACGACCCCGAAGCCGAACGTGTCGCTGGGCCGGTTGCGCTCGACGACGAGGATGTCGTGAGCGGGGTCGTCGCGCTTCATGAGGATCGCGAAGTAGAGGACCGCCGGGCCGCCCCCCAGACAGGTGATTCTCATGCGCGGCCGGCGGGCACCAGGCGGGTCCGTACGCCGCCGCCCGATGCGCGGCCGGCGGGCGCCGTCACGGACCCTCGAGGAGGTGACGGGCGATGATCAACCGCTGGATCTCCGTCGTGCCCTCGTAGATGCGAAGCGCCCGCACCGCCCGGTACAGCCGGTCGACCGGGTGCTCGGCGAGCACGCCGCGGCCGCCGACGATCTGGACCGCGTCGTCCACCACGCGCTGCGCCATCTCGGTGGCGAACGCCTTCGCCATCGCGGCGGCCGTGTCCGTGCGGTCGGCTCCGCCATCACGCTCCCACGCGGCCCGGTAGACGAGCAGGCGGGCGGCCGCCAGATCCGTCGCCATCCGGCCCAGCTTCTCCTGGACGAGCTGGAAGTCGGCCAGCGGGCGGCCGAACTGGCGCCGCTGTCGCGCGTGCCGCGTCGCTTCTTCCAGCGCGCGGGCGGCCATCCCGCACGCGGCCGCCCCCACGGTCGGACGCAACCGGTCGAGCGTGGCCATCCCCAGCTTGAACCCCTCGCCCTCTCCTCCCAGGCGGTGGGCTGCGGGCAGGCGGCACCCCTCCAGGGCGATCTCGCCCAGCGGGTGCGGGTCGGACATGACGAGCGGACCGACGAAGCGGAACCCGTCCGCCTCGGCGGGCACGATGAAGGCTGTCAGCCCGCGGCTTCCCGCCTCGGGGTCGGTCGTGGCGAACAACACGTAGAAGTCGGCGATGCCCGCGTTGGAGATCAGGGTCTTCTCGCCGTCGAGGATGTAGTCATCGCCCTCGCGCCTGGCGGTGGTCGCGATCGCGGCGACATCCGAGCCGGCCCCGCTCTCCGTCATGGCGAACGCGGCGACGGCCTCCCCCGAGAGCGCGGGTTCGAGCCACGCCGCCCGCTGCTCGTCCGAGCCGGCCAGCGCGATGGGGGTCGAGCCCAGCGCCTGGAGGGCGAAGATGGCGTCGGCGAGCGGAGAGGCGGCCCCGAGCACCTCGCGGGTGACGCAGCAGGCCCGGAAATCCTGCACGCGGATCGAATCGAGCCAGCCCTCCGATCCGAGCGACCGACAGATCTCGGCGGCCCGCCCGCGCGCCTCGCCGTCGTCGACGGGGTGGGGGCCGGAGAGTTCGCGCGCGGCGAACGCCGCGATGTTCTCGGCGAGCTCTAGATGGCGTGGCTCGAGAAAGGCCCGAACGAGGGAGAGATCAATGATCCCGTCGATCATCCTGCTGTCATCCAAAGACCGGGTCGCGTTTCTCTACGAAAGCGTCGTACGCTTCACGGAAGTTCGGGTCTTCCATGCAGATCGCCTGGGCTCTCGCCTCGGCCTCGAGCGCTTCGGTGAGCGTCATGTGCGCCTCTTCCTCCAGGGCCTGTTTCGTGACCGCGAGCGCCGCGGAAGGGCCGGCCGCCAGGCGCCGGGCGAACGCCGTCGCCTCGCCGAGCGCCTCTCCGTCGGGGGCCACGCGATGATAGAGGCCGATGCGGTGTGCCTCGGCGGCCGAGACGAACGATCCTGTCATCAACATCTCCGTGGCCCGGCCGAGTCCGACGATCCGCGGCAGAAGCCAGGACGACCCCATGTCGGCGCCGGAGAGGCCGACCTTCGTGAAGAGAAAGGCGATCTTCGCGGATTCGGCCGCGATCCGAATGTCGCAGGCGGTGGCGATCACGGCGCCGGCGCCCGCGACCGTGCCGTTGAGCGCGCCGACGATCGGTCGCCGGCACTTGCGCATGGCGAGGATGAGATCGCACGTCATGCGCGTGAACTCGAGCAGCCCGTCGGCGTCGTACTCGAACAGGCGGCCGATGATGTCCTCGACGTCACCCCCGGAACAGAACGCACGCCCCGCTCCGGTGATCACGATCGCGCGCACGCCCGGTTCCGTGTCGAGCGCACGGAACGTGTTCCGGAGCTCATCGTAGACCGCGAAAGTCAGGGCGTTCAGCCGCTCGGGCCGGTCGAGCGTGATCGTCGCCACCGCGCTCTCTTCGTCGACGGTGTAGCGGAAGTTCACAGGAGAGATGGCCACGCTTCGTTCCTCCTCCAGAGTCAGTCGGGGTTCGCGGCGGTCGTCTCGCGCTCGGCGGTGTCGCCGCGATCGGTAGCGGTCTCGATCACCGCGGTGGCTTCGATCTCGACCTTCGCGCCTGCCTCCACGAGACCCTTCACCTGCACCAGCGACATCGCCGGGTAGTGCCGCCCCATGCGGGCACGATACGCCCTGCCCAGCGGCTCGAGCGAGGCGCGGTACTCCTCGAGGTCGGTCACATAAATGGTCAGGCGGCCGATGTTCATCGCGTCCCCGCCGGCTTCCCGTACGACCGTCAGAATGTGGTCGAGGGATGTCGCGAACTGGCTCACGAAGTCGCCGGAGGCGATGCCGCTTTCGGGATCCATGGCGGTCTGGCCGGCGACGAACAGGATCCGTCCAGGCTCGTCCGCGAGGAGGCCGTTGCTCCACCCCCGGGGCTCGCCGAGCTCGGCGGGGTTCAGGACCTCGAAGAACTCCCTCATCGCAAGCCTCCGATCGCTCCACCGTCGAGCACGATCGTCTGGCCGTTGATCCCGCGGGCCCCGTCGTCGCACAGGAACGTGACGGCGGCGGCGACCTCCTCGGAGGTGATCAACCGGCGCTGCGGGGTGGTCGAGAGGATCGCCTCGAGCGCCTGCTCTTCGCTCGTGCCCGTCTTCGCGACGATGTTCGCGATCGAGGCCTCCGTCATCGGTGTGTCGACGTAGCCCGGACACACCGCGTTCACCGTGACGCCGGCGCGCGCGACCTCGGCGGCGACGGAGCGGGTGAAGCCGAGCACGGCGTGCTTGGACGCGGCATAGCCGGAGATGTAGCTCGCCCCCCGCAGGCCAGCGACGGAGGCGACGTTCACCACTCGACCCCATTCGCGCTCGAGCATCCCCGACAGGACCGCCTGCGTGCAGAGGAACGTCCCCGTCGCGTTGACGGTGATGAGCCGGCTCCATTCGGCCAGGGCCAGCTTGACGGCCGGCGCCGCGCTCGCGATACCGGCGTTGTTGACGAGGATGTCGATCTGTCCGAGGTGGTCGCGGGCCGCCTCGAACAGGGCGGCAATGCTGTCGGGCTCGGCCACATCCACTCGGAGGGCCCACGCATCGGCCCCGCCGCTTCGAAGCGCCGTGGCGACGGCCTCGATCTCCGACGTGCTGCGCGCGGCGACGACGACGCGAGCCCCGGCCTCGGCGAGTGCGCGGGCGACCGCCGCGCCGATTCCGCGTCCCCCTCCGGTGACGACCGCGCTTCTTCCTTGAAGACTCATGTCCGCTCCTCGTCGGTTCGCCAGCGGGCCGGCGTCACACGGGCTCCAGATCCAGCGCTTCCGCGACCGCTTCCTCCAGAATCTGTCCCAACACCTCGATCGTCGCTTCCCCTTCCTCGCGACTCGCCTCCGCCGGGGCTCCGAAGTAGGCTCGATCGCCGCCCGCTTCGGCGAACGAATGCTTCCCGCTCGAAATGGCGTCGGCGAGGGAGACCGGGTTCGCCGGCAGCGCGTGCATGACGGCCTCGTCGACCTTCTCGGGGGTGCGGGCGAGCACGACCGATCCTTCGTAGCGTCCGGCGTGACAGGCCCCGGACCTCAACTCCTCGGTCAGCCGTGACCCCCATGGACGATTCGTCACATCCGGGAAGACCACGTCGATCATGGCCTTCTCGCGAATCTCTGTGACCGCGCCGTGTAACGCCGCGAGGTGGCCGGGGTCGAAGTGGGCGTTGGCGATGGCGAGCGCGCCGACGCCCGTCCGTGCGAGGCTCGCCGCGATGTCGAGGACGAGCGACCGCGACGTCTCGGGGCGGATGCCGATCGTCCCGGGAAACCCGGCCGCGAACCGCGCAGGGGTGTAGACGAACGACGGGAGGAGGAGGACATCGAGACCGCGCGCCGAAAGCTTCCGTCCCCCCGCCCCGGCCATCGCCTCGGCGATCGTCACGTCGGTGTCGAGCGGCAGATGAGGCCCGTGCGCTTCGGTGGCGCCGATGGGGAGGATGGCGACCGCCGAGGTTCGATCGAGATCTCGAACCCGTTCCCAGGTCGTGTCGGCGAGGCGAAGGACGCTCATGAGCCCCGGTACGCTCCCTCCGGGCGGGGCGCAACCCCGGGCGGGCGCAACATGACCGCATGCTGCGGTCCCGATTGACCGGAGCGAGCAGCGCCCCCTACCCTCCGGCATGTCTTTCCAGCCACCGGACCGCTTCAACATCGCCGACTACTTCCTCGGCGACCGCCTGCGCGAGGGGAGGGGAGAGCGGCGCGCGCTGATGACCGCCGAAGCCACGCTCACCTACGCCGAGGTCGACGACCTCGCGAACCGATTCGGCAACCTGCTGCCGCTCGGGCGTGCGGCCGGAGGAGCGGGTGCTGATTGCCCTCCCCGACGGGCCCGATTTCGTCGCGGCGCTGTTCGGGACGCTCAGGATCGGTGGGGTCGTCGTGATGCTGAACCCCCATCTGAAGCCTGAGGAAATCGCCTACTTCTTCTCCTACACTCGCGCGGCCGTCCTCCTCGTGAGCACCGATCGCGCCCCGTTTTTCGAGTCGGTGGCGCGTGCGCGAGAAGCGGCGGGTGATACCGCCCCGCGCGACATCCTCGTCACGGATGGCCCGGCGTTTCGGGAGCGGATCGAGGCCGTTTCGGGTACGCTCGAGACCTTCGCCACGCACCCCGACGATGCGGCGATCTGGCTCTTCAGCGGCGGTACGACCGGCCAGCCCAAGGCGGTGCTCCAGACCCACGCGTCGTTCGCGAACACGACGGAATGCTATGCGAAGGGCGTGATCGGATACCGGGAGGACGATATCACGCTCTCGGTGCCCAAGCTCTTCTTCGGCTACGCGACCGGATCGAACCTCTTCTTCCCGTTCGCCGCCGGTGCGACCGCGGCGCTGTTTGCCGAGCGCTCGACCGCGGAGGCGCTGTTCGAGGCGATCGAGCGGTTTCGGCCGACGATCCTCATCAACGTGCCGACGATGATCCACGCGATGATCGCAGACGAGACGCTGGAAAGTCGCGATCTTTCGAGCCTCCGGCTCGTGACCTCGGCCTGGGAGGCCCTCCCCGCCGAGCTCCATCGCCGGTGGGATGAAGCGGTGGGTGTCGAGCTTCTCGACGGCCTCGGGACCGCGGAAATGTGGCACGTCTTCCTCTCGAACCGTCCGGGCGATGTCCACCCCGGAACCCTCGGGAAGGTCGTCCCGGGCTTCGAGGTACGGGTGCGGGATGATGAGGGTCGCGACCTGCCCGACGGCGCGATCGGCTGGCTCTGGGTGCGCGGCGATTCGCTGGCCCTCGGCTACTGGCAGCGGGCGGCGAAGAGCCGGCAGGCGTTTCGCGGCGAATGGTATGTGTCGGGGGACATGGTCATGCGCGATGCCGAGGGCGTCTTCCGTTACTGCGGGCGTGGCGACGACATGCTCAAGGTGAACGGCAAGTGGTTGTCCCCCCGGGAAGTCGAGAACGTCCTCATGGGCCATCCGGGAGTCCGCGAGGCGGCTGTGGTCGGTGCGGCCAACGCGCAGGGGCTCATCCGCCCCATCGCCTGGGTGATCCCGGAGGGCGGGCCACCGACAGCCGACGAGCTGCGAGCTTTCCTGGCCGCCCGGCTCGCCTCCTACAAGGTGCCCGACAGACTCCACCTCGTAGCCGATTTTCCGAGGACGCACCTGGGAAAGGTCGACCGGGGCGAGCTGAGGAGGCGGCTCACAGCAACGCCATGACGAGCCCGCTCCGGATCTTGGGCTCGAACCACGTCGACTTCGGCGGCATCATCTTTCCCTGGCGGCACACCGCGATGAACTGGGGCATCGTGACCGGAGGAATCGTCACCGCGAGGTCCGCCCGCCCCGCGTCGACCTGGGCTTCGAGCCAGGCGGCGTCGCGGTTCGCTCCCACGAAGGTGAGCCGCTCGTCGCCGGCATCCTCGATCCCCAGCACGCCCGCGAACAGCGCCGACTGGACGATGGCGTGGTCGATCGAGGCCGCCGCGTCTCGGGCATCGAAAGACCCTTCCCGTGGAATCAGCGCCACCCACCCCGCGGGCGTGTACAGCCCGATCACGTGCGTGTCGACAGGCTGAAACGGCACGGTGGGAGGCGCGCCGCGGCGCTCGAACGCGGCGTCGAGGGCCGCCGGGTCGTCGAGGCGCGCGCGGACGAGCCGGTTGTAGGCGGCGATCCGCATGCGATCGGCCGGGAAGAACACGGCGAGGAAGTGTGCGTAGCCCAGCATGGCCGCCGCGGCGCTTCGATGGTTTCCATCGGCGACGTACGCCTCGGGCTCCAGGGAGAGAAGGTGCTGGAATCGCGCGATTGCACCGGGTTCCTCGACCAGCCAGATGCGGTGTACGTAGCCGGCCGAGTCGGGCGTCTCGAAATCCGGATGGCGGCTGTCGGCGAACTGCTCGAGCGCACGGCCGAACCCGCCGGTCGCATCCGGCACGGCCAGATTCACCGTCCCGATGATCGCCGAGGTGGCCTCGATCAGGTCAGCGCGCCCCCGGGCCTTCGGAACGCGGATCCCCTCGTTTCGAATGATCACGCCCTCCGGGGTCGCTTCCGTCCGGATCTCGTCGGTTCGCGCCATGCCGCCCAGCCCGATCTGTCGGATATCGGGACGGACGGGGTCTCGGATCTCGTAGCAATACAGCGCACGCCGGACCTCGCGCGTCAGCTCGGAAGCCGCGATCCGCCGCATGTTCGCCGCCGCACGAGCCAGCGATGCATCGGAGTCAGCGCGCCCGATTTCTTGGGGCGAGTCGGTGTCGCAATGCGCCATGGTGACAGCCAGAACGCTGTCGGGGTTCGATCGCAGGGCGTCCCAGATCTCGCGGGCTCCCTGGAACTCGTCGTAATTGGGCGCGCTGACGCGGCGGGCCGCGTCGGAATCGACGGGGACGAGGGCGCGAGCGATCGGCTGAAGCGAGATCATGGGCAGTGGCAACGGTGGGTTGAAGTCGTGGAATCCGGCCGCGCACACGCTGCTGCCGACGCCCGCGTTGCGCAATGCGACATCGGGCGCGCGGAAACCGCGTACCCGTTTGAACGCATTGACAGGCGTGGCGCAAAACGCCCATGCTCAGCCAGCGGGCGGATTCGAGTCGGTCGGTGAAGCGGAGATCCTATGAAGGAGATCCTATGAAATCGCGCAGGGGAGTTCAGGGGTTGGCCGTAGCATTGCTCGTGACCGCGTGCGGAGGCGAGGCCGCGAAGGACGCGGATAGCGCTCAGAAGGTCGTCCCGGCGCCAGCGCGCGCGGGGCAGGTCACGGTGTCGATCGACAGCCCGGCGAACGGGGCCACCATCGACGCCGCCGATGTCCGCGTCACGCTCAGCGTGACCGGCATCGAAATCGCGCCCGTGGCGGAGGGGCGCGCCGGTACCGCCCACCACCACCTGTTCCTTGATCGGGACCTGACGCCCTTCGACGCGGTGATTCCTCTCGACGACCCGCGGGTCGTTCACATGGGTGATGGGCGGTCCGAGCACACCTTCGAGGGCCTCGCGCCGGGCCCCCACCGCGTGATCGCGGTGCTCGCCGACCCCCACCACATCCCGCTGGATCCGCCGGTTGCCGACACCGTGGAGTTCACGGTTGGCGGCTGACTTCCCGGCCGGCGGGCCGCTCACGAGCGCCTTCGGTGCCCGCACCAGCCTCTTCGGCAGGGAATTTCCTCTTCGGCAGGGAATTTGCTGGGTAAGTCCTGTGATGGTGCTTTACTAGCGGATACGAGCGGCTAGCAGACGAGACTCTTCACGGGATGATGCCACGTGGGATGGGTGTGGGCGGGGTGGTGCAAGATCGAGGTGATGAGGCACGATTCGACGGGGTCACACCCGTGGAGGCGAGTTTGCCGATGAACACGCCCGGCCCCATCGCGCTCGAGCGCCTGCACAAGGAAGCCGACTCGCGCAAGGCGACGCCTGTGCGCGCGATCACCCTGTCGCTGGCGTGTCTTCTCGTCGCCGTCGCGGTAAGCCTCACCGACCCGGACGCCGTGGTTCGCTACTCGAGCTTCGTCTGGATTCTCGCAATCCTCCCGGTTTTTCTCCTCTCCTACTACCGGGGCTGGAAGGGCGCCGCCGCCGCCGCCGCGCTGGGGATGGTCGCGCTCGTGGCCGTCGAGGTCGTGTTCATCGAGATCGAGGGGGGCTCGGTCGACTGGTGGCTGCTCGCCACCGCGACCACGCTGCTCATTCCGATCACGATCGGCTCGGGGCTCCTGAGCGAGATGCTCCGCAAGCAGCGCGCACTTGCCCTCGAGATGGCCTACTGGGACCCGATGACGAAGGTGTCGAACCGGCGGGGGTTGAAGGAGGTCGTGGCGAAAGCCATCTCGGAGGCGCGCAGGAACGCGACAGGCGTCGGCCTGATCTTCATCGACCTCGTGGACTTCAAGTCGGTGAACGACAACTACGGGCATGCGGCGGGAGATGAGGTCCTCCGCCAGCTCGCGGCCAGGCTCGAGGCGGCCTGTCGGCATTCCGACTCGGTCGCGAGGGTCGGAGGTGACGAGTTCGTGGTGTGTTGCTCGGGCGTGTCCTCGCTCAACCGGGCGGTCGCGATCGCCCGCAGAACGCTGGAATCGTTCGGTCACCCGGTCGGGATCGGCGACGTCGAAGTCTACGTGCGCGCACGGCTGGGGGTCGCCTGGTATCCGGATCACGCGGACAGCTTCGACGAGCTGCTCTCCAACGCCGACCCGGTGCGGGCGGGACATGGCAAGCCCGCGGGCGGCGAGATCGTCGTCTACGACCCCTCCGCGGAGGCAAGCGCTTCCGAGCGGCAGCTTATCGAGCATGACCTTCGCACGGCCATCGAAGACGGCGGGGTGTTTCTCGCCTATCAGCCGATCGTGAGGATCGGCGAAGACGAGCACGTGGGCGTCGAGGCGCTGGCGAGACTCCACCAGCCGGGCATGGGCGTCATCAAGGCAGATGGGTTCATGGCGATGGCGCAGACGGCGGGCCTGATGCGGCAGCTCGACTGGCGTGTGCTGGAACTGGCGATCCAGGAGGCCGCCAGCTGGGAACGGGGGGGGCCGGGCTGGATCGGGGTGAACATCTCGCACGTTTCGCTGGGAACTCGCGGGTTTGTCGGGAAGCTCGAGCAACTCCTGAGAGAATACGGACTTCCACCCCGCAGGCTCGTGCTGGAAATCGCGGCGGACGCGTCGAGGCGCAGGGCCGACGTCGCTCGCGACACCTTGAATGGACTCGGAGACCTGGGTGTCCGCTTCGCGCTCGACAACTTCGGGCACGGCCAGTTTTCGCTAACCCACCTGCGGGACCTGGAGGCAGACTACCTGAAGCTCGATCGTTCCGTCATCACGAGGCTCGGTCGAGGCCTACATGAGGAGCGTTTGGTCCGCGGCGTGCTCGGTCTCGCCCGGGCGCTGGGCATGATCGCGACCGCGGTGGGGGTGGAGACCCCTGAACAACTTCAGTGGCTGGGGGCCCACGGATGTACGCTCGCTCAGGGACATCTCCTGGGTCGCCCGATGGAGCCCGTGGAATGGGTCCGTTACCGTACGTCTCTCATCCCGGAGACGCGCGCGGTGTCTACAGGATGAAGGGGGGAGTCGTGTCGAATCGGGGTACCGGAGGGTTCACGCTCATCGAGTTGATGATCGTCGTGGTGATCATCGGCATACTCGCTTCCATATCGATGCTGGCGGCGGGGAACATACGGGAACGAGCCTACTACGCGACGATGAAGAGCGATCTTTCCCGACTCGCGTCCGTCGAGGAGGCCTACTGGGACTCGCAGCAGAACAGGCGTCGGGGTCCGCGATATGGCCGTCTCCGGCAGCTGCAGCGCACCCTGAACTTCCAGCCCAGCCAGAATGTCATCCTGAGCATCCGGGCGAATCCCCGTGGGTGGTCGGCGCGGGCTCGGCACCGGCTCATGGGTCGCCGCGACCGCTGCGCGATCTTCTTCGGAAGCGGATCGAGGCCCTATCCCCCGTCGACGAAGGCGGGTGTCATGGCCTGCCAGTAACGTCGCCCCGCCGGCCGTGACGTGAGCCGCCACGTCATATCAGGCAGACTCTCAGGGCGCCCGGCGGGAGGGGACGCGGTTGCCGGCGATGAACACCGATTCGATCTCTCGCGCGTTCGCCACATCGGCGAGCGGATCGGCGCGCAGCACGACGAAGTCGGCCCATCTTCCCGCCTCGAGGATGCCGATGTCCTCGCGTCCGATACAGCGGGCGGCATCGCCGGTGGCCGCGACCAGAATCTCGGCGGGGGTCATCCCCGCCTCGGCCATCAACGCCAGTTCCATGTGCTCGTAGAATCCCTGAAACCGCCCGGGCGGGCCCGTGTCGGTCCCCATCGCGATCGAGACGCCCGCATCCGATAACGTCTTCAGGTTGTCCTCGGCCTGAGCGAGCGCCTGTTTGTATCGCTGCGCGCTGGCGCTGTTACGCACGCGAGCCTGGCGCGCGGGGTCGCGCAGCTGCGTGAGGACGGTCGAATCGGCTTCGGCGAGGAAGAACGGATCCTCGAAGAAGTCCGGGGCGTCTTCGTATACGAACGTCGTCACTTCACGCGCGAGGGTAGGCGTGTAGCAGACGTCGTTGGCGATGAGCTTCTCCGCCAGCTCGTCGTCGACCGGCCGGTCGCGCACGCTGTGGGCGACCAGATCGGCGCCGGCATCCAGCAGGGCCTTCGCGTCATCCAGGTAGAAGAGATGCGCCGCGACGGGGAGTCCGAGCTCGTGGGCCCTGTCGATGACCGCATGGTAGATCTCCGGCGGCATCTTGTCCGTGGTCCCGAGGTTGTCATCGACGCGGATCTTGATGAAGTCGACGCCGAGGGCCGCGTTGCCGTCGACCATCTCGCGTACCGCGTCCACGGTGGAGCC
>Ga0114931_10007665_pt1 | contig 13174 bp, 15 predicted proteins | sample 2SBtaG_FD_89579 | JGI IMG/M metagenome (GOLD analysis project Ga0114931, IMG submission 89579) | Deep subsurface microbial communities from Kolumbo volcano to uncover new lineages of life (NeLLi) - 2SBTROV14_V59a metaG | ecosystem: Environmental > Aquatic > Marine > Volcanic | place: Kolumbo... | reverse complement strand
GTCTCCTGGTATCTGGCCGACCACCCGCTACCGCCTTCGGGAAAACATCTGGCCATCGCCACCCTGAGCATTGTCATTCCGGTGGCCTTGATTGCCGTGCAGCCGGATCTGGGTACCTCGCTGCTGATCGCCGGTTCCGGTATCTTTGTGCTGCTGCTCTCGGGCATCTCCTGGAGACTGGTGTTCAGCTTCCTCCTGCTGATTGCTGCCAGCGCCCCCCTGTTGTGGTATGGCATGCGCGACTATCAGCGGGCCCGTGTCATGACCTTTCTCAGCCCGGAAAATGACCCGCTGGGCGCCGGTTACCATATTATCCAGTCGAAAATCGCCATTGGCTCAGGGGGACTGTATGGCAAGGGCTGGCTCAATGGCAGCCAGTCCCAGCTGGAATTTCTGCCGGAGCGTTCCACGGACTTTATTTTCGCGGCCTTCGGGGAAGAATTCGGCCTCATTGGTATACTGGTACTGCTTGCCCTGTACCTTTTCATTATCACTCGCGGGCTCTATATTGCTACCCAAGCCCAGGACACCTTTACACGCCTGCTGGCCGGCAGTCTCACCCTGACTTTTTTCGTCTACATTTTTGTGAATATCTGCATGGTCACCGGACTGTTGCCGGTCGTTGGACTGCCCTTACCCCTGATCAGCTATGGCGGCACCTCCATGGTTACCATGATGGCGGCCTTTGGTATCCTGATGTCTATCCATACACACCGGAAACTGTTGTCTACCTGATGGCTAATCAATTCATCATCCTCCTGCTGCTATTGGGCACCTGGCTGCCCATGATAGCCACTGCGAGTGAGCATCCTGCCGCAGATAATCTGAGCACACGCCCCGATGTCCGGCACTTTATTTCCATCATGACGCAACAGCATGCTTTCTCCGCAAAAAGCCTGACGCGACTTTTCCATCAGGTCAAGATCCAGAAGCAGATCATCACCACCATCAGCCACCCTGCCGAAAGCAAAGCCTGGTTCCAGTACCGGCCGATTTTTATCACGCCGCAACGCATTGCCCGTGGTATCGCCTATGCAAAACAGCATGCCACGGAGTTACAGCGTGCAGAAAAAATTTACGGCGTACCTGGTGAAATCATCACTGCCATTCTCGGCGTGGAAACCTACTACGGTCAACGCCAGGGCCATTACCGGGTCATGGACTCTCTGGCTACCCTGGCCTTCACCTACCCGCCCCGCAGCCGTTTTTTTCGCCGGGAACTGGAACAGTTCCTGCTGCTGGCCCGCGAGGAAAAAACCGACCCCTTGAGTATCCGTGGCTCTTATGCCGGCGCCATGGGCCAGGCGCAATTCATCGCCAGCAGCTATCGCCATTATGCGGTTGACTTCAATGGTGATGGCCACCGGAACCTCTGGGATGACAGCGCTGATGCCATCGGCAGTATCGCCAACTATCTGCAGCGCCATGGCTGGCAACGCGGCCGCCCCATTGCCACACCGGCCATCGTCCGGAGTCACAACTATCAGTCTTATCTGCAACAGGGCATCAAACCACGCATCCCGGTTGGTGAACTCAGACGCCAGGGCATCACACTGGCCCGCCCGCTGCCTGATGAGCAAAAAGTCGCCCTGATCAAGCTGGAAGGCCGTCGACAACCGGAGTTCTGGGTGGGGCTGAAAAATTTTTATGTGATCACCCGCTATAATCACAGCCCGCTTTACGCCATGGCGGTTTATCAGCTCAACCGGGCAATCCGCCAAGGGCAAGCAGAACCCTGACCGTGATGCCGCCTCCCACCAAGGCCTTTCCCTCTCTATCTCACTGGTTCACCGCAGTCCTTTTCCTGTGGCTGACTGCCTGCGGCAGCCTGTCGGACCACCCCCGCTATGCTTCGGACGGTGCGCCTGCATTTGCAGTGGATATCAATGCCATTCCCGCGGTGGTTCCCCACCAGGAAGCCCGCAGCCGGTATGGCAACCCCAGATCCTATGTGGTCGGCAAGCACCGCTACCATGTGCTGTCCAACAGTAGCGGCTATAAGGAACGAGGTATCGCTTCCTGGTATGGGACAAAATTCCACGGCCGCCGCACCTCCATCGGCGAGCCCTATGACATGCTCGCCATGACCGCGGCCCACAAGACCCTGCCTCTGCCCACGTATGTGGAAGTCACCAATCTGAACAACGGCCGCAAAGTCATCGTCAGAATCAATGACCGCGGCCCATTCAAGGATAATCGCATCATCGATCTGTCCTATGCCGCCGCAACCAAGCTGGGCATCGCTGCCAGCGGCACCGGTCTGGTGGAAGTCCGGGCGCTGGATCCTGCAACTTATCAACACCCGCGACAGCAGAAATCCGGCATCCGGTCTCAGAAAAAAACCCCGCCCCCGCCCGGACAACAGCACAGCGCCAACAGGAAGACCCCACCTGCCAACGCGAAGCCCCTGGTCGTGAGTCCGGCAAAAAAGACCGTCGTGAAGCTCTACCTGCAGATCGGCGCCTTTGCAAAGCGTCGCAATGCACTGGACCTGCAGAACCGCCTGCGGGCGTTGTCCCCCGGAAAGATCCATATAATATCAGCGACAGCCCCATCCGGCAGCCTGTTTAGAGTACATATGGGGCCTTTCGCAAACGTCCGGGAAGTCGACCGGATCACCCACCAGATTGCCAGCATGGTACTGGGCACACCACACGTGGTGATCTATTGACAGGACATTTTCAACTGTGAATATCACCCTTGAATGTTTATACTCAGCGCAGCCTGGGGGCTGAACCTGATGAACAAGACCAAACGGAGTATTGTTGTATGCTGATTAATCCCGCCACTGCGCCCCACATCCATCTAGCCCGGCACCGGATGCAACAAGGTGCCGCTATCCGTCTGCTGGCGATGCTGCTGCTTGGGAGCACGAGCCTGATGGCCTCGTTCATCAGCCAGGCCGCCATACCGGTACCCAATCCGCCCGTTGTCCAGGCGCGCGCCTTCATTCTGGAGGATTTTCACAGCGGTCGTGTGCTCGCTGAAAAAAACGCCCATGAACGCATGGAACCAGCCAGCCTCACCAAGCTGATGACGGCCTATATCGTTTTCAGCGAATTGCGCTCCAGGTCCATCAAGATGGATGAGCGAGTCCGCATCAGCACCAAGGCATGGCGTACAGGGGGCTCAAAAATGTTCATCGAGGTGGGCAAATTTGTCACTGTCGGCGATCTGCTGAAAGGTATGATCGTCCAGTCCGGCAATGATGCCAGCATCGCCCTGGCGGAGCATGTGGCCGGCAGTGAGGATGCCTTTGCCTCCCTGATGAACAATTATGCGGCAACCCTGGGCATGAAAGAAACGCATTATGTCAATAGCACCGGGCTGCCAAACCCGGAACACTACACCACGGCCAACGACCTGGTCCTCCTGGCCCGGGCGCTGATCCGCGACTTTCCCGAGGATTATCAGCTGTTTTCCATACACAAATTCACTTACAACAATATCTCCCAATATAACCGCAACAAACTGCTATGGCGAGATCCCAGCGTCGATGGCCTCAAGACGGGGCATACCAAATCGGCCGGTTATTGCCTGGTAGCCTCCGCCAAACGTCATGATATGCGGCTGATCTCCGTCGTCCTGGGCACCCACAGCGAAACGGCACGGGCCCAGGAAAGCCAGAAGTTACTGAACTACGGCTTTCGCTTCTTTGAAACCCACAGGCTTTACACTGCCAATAAAGCGCTCACCAGTACGCGCATCTGGAAAGGGGCCTCGGAACAACTGCCGCTGGGTCTGCAGCAGGATCTCTATGTCACCATCCCGCGCAAACAGTATGACCGGCTCAATGCCCATATGAATATCAATGCGTTGATCATGGCACCCGCCAGCAAGGGACAAGCTTACGGCACGCTGGAAGTTAAGCTGGAAGGCGAAAAGATTGCGGTGCGACCGCTGGTCGCGCTGCGTGATATCGCTCAGGGCAGCCTATTTCAACGCCTCAGTGACGAAGTCCAGCTGTTGTTTGAATAAGCCCATGGCGATCGTTTACCTCAATGGCGACTTTCTGCCGGCTGAACAGGCCTTCATCTCCCCCCTCGACCGGGGTTTTATTTTCGCTGACGGGGTGTATGAAGTCATCCCTGTCTATAACGGCCACCTGTTCCGCATCCACGAACACCTGCGCCGTCTCGATGACAGCCTGGCCGGGGTGCGCATCCCCTCACCCTGTGATCATCAGCACTGGCGTAGTCTGCTCCATGAACTCGTGCAACGCAACCAGGGCCGCAATCAATCGCTGTATGTCCAGATCACCCGTGGCGTCGCCCGGCGGGACCATGGCTTTCCGGAGCCTATCACGCCCACCGTCTTCGCCATGAGTACCGAACTAAAGGCCCTGCCACAGACCATCAGGGAAAAGGGTATCAGCGCCGTCACCGCGGAGGATATCCGCTGGCAATACTGTCATCTGAAGACCATCGCCCTGTTGCCCAACATCCTGCTGCGTCAGCAGGCCCTGGATCAGGGGGCGGAAGAAGCCATTCTGATCCGCGATGGCGAGGCTACCGAGGGCGCCGCCAGCAATCTGTTCATCGTCAGCAAAGGCCACATCATCACGCCGCCCAAAGGATCGCGTCTGTTACCCGGCATTACCCGCGATCTGATTGTTGAGCTGGGTAAGCGGTATGGACTGCCGGTACTGGAAGCGCGCATCACCGCTGCAGAGCTGGCGAGCGCCGATGAAATCTGGCTGACCAGTTCCACCAAAGAGATCATGCCGGTCACCCGCCTGGATAACCAGGCAGTGGGCGATGGCCGCCCCGGACCGCTCTGGCAGCAGATGATCGCGCTCTATCAGCGCTACAAGGCCGAATATACCGAGGATGGCCATCGGCAACCGGAAACCGTTGACTGATGCGGATCCCCATACCCATGTCTGACAAGCGTCCCTCCCCGCTGAGTTTCCCCTGCCACTTCCCCATCAAGGTGATTGGCAAAAATTGCGACCATTTCGACGCGCTGGTCTTCAGCCTGGTCAGCCCGCATGCCCCGGATCTGAGCGCTGGCACCATCGTCAGCCGCCCCAGCGGCCGGGGCAACTACCTGGCGGTAACCGTCACCATCCGGGCCGTCAGCCGCGAACAGCTGGATACCATCTACCGGCAGCTGACGGCCTGCGATCAGGTCATCATGGCATTATAGTCCGGCATGAGTGCTGAGCTGTTCGCCCGCCAGCTGGGTTGCCGGGACTACACCACGGTCTGGCAGTCCATGCAGGCTTACACCGGGCAACGTGACCGCAACAGTCAGGATGAAGTCTGGCTGCTGGAGCATCCGCCCGTCTTCACGCTGGGACTGGCGGGCAAGCGGGAGCATCTGCTCATCCCGGGAGATATCCCGGTTATCATGACAGACCGGGGTGGACAGGTCACCTATCACGGCCCCGATCAGCTGGTCATCTACCTGCTGCTGGATCTGAAACGCCGCGGCCTGGGGGTGCGAGAACTGGTCAGCAGGACGGAAACCGGCGTCCTCCACTTGCTGCAGGAATATGGTCTGGAAGCCACCACGCGCAGCGGTGCGCCCGGAGTCTATGTAGAGGACAAAAAAATCGCCTCCCTGGGCTTCCGGGTACGCCGGGGCTGCTGCTACCATGGCATCAGCCTCAATGTCGCCATGGATCTGGAACCCTTCGGCCGGATCAATCCCTGCGGCTATGCCGGCCTGGAGATCACCCATCTGGAATTGTTGAATGGACCCACAGATATGGAACAAGTGGCCACGGATCTGCTCGCTCACCTGACGCAGCAGCTGCATTACGATAAACTGACGACTCTGAAGACTGACAGGCTCCCCGACTCATGAATGAGCAGAAAACAAAAGCGGCTGCCCACCACCAGCGCGACCAGCAGAAAGTTGCCCGTATTCCCATCAAGATTGTCCCCACGGAACAGGCACCGCGCAAACCCCACTGGATCCGCGCCCGTGCCGCCAGCGGTCCCAGGGTAGCCCAGCTGAAATCCATTCTGCGCCAGCACGAGCTGCATACCGTCTGCGAGGAAGCGGCCTGTCCCAACCTGGGGGAGTGCTTCAGTCATGGCACGGCCACCTTTATGATCATGGGAGATATCTGTACCCGGCGCTGTCCCTTCTGCGATGTCGCCCATGGCAAACCACAACCCCTGGATACTGCTGAGCCGCTTAATCTGGCCCGTACCATCCAGGCCATGCAACTCAGCTATGTGGTCATCACCTCCGTCGACCGCGATGACCTGCGGGATGGTGGTGCCAGCCACTTCAGCGCCTGCATCCAGGCCGTGCGCGAACACTCACCAGGCATCCAGATCGAGATTCTGGTGCCTGACTTCCGCGGCCGCGTGTCACGGTCCCTGGAGGCCCTGCAGGCGATGCCTCCCGACGTTTTCAATCATAATCTGGAGACCGTACCCCGACTCTACAAACAGGCGCGCCCCGGCGCCGACTACCGGACTTCGCTGGATCTGCTGGCGGCATTCAAAGGGAGCAACCCCCTGATCCCCACCAAGTCGGGACTGATGCTGGGACTGGGCGAGACTCTGGATGAGATCCGCCAGGTCATGGCAGATCTTCGCAAGCATGGCTGTGACCGGCTGACCCTGGGGCAATACCTGCAACCCAGCAAATATCATCTGCCGGTGGCTCGCTTCGTCAGACCAGAAGAATTCGATCAGTTGGCGGAAACCGCCACGGCCATGGGCTTCAGCCATGTGGCCAGCGGCCCCATGGTGCGATCCTCCTATCATGCCGATCGCCAAGCGGCAGGGGAAGCGGTGCGTTAAGATCTGCACCGGCAGGCTTGTGGACACGCATCCTTATCCTGATACGTCCGCAGCGCCAGCCATCTGCAGCGCATGCTGCCGTGAAGTAAAACCCAGCAAGGAGATATCCAGCTGCTGCGTCAGCGCCAGCACCTTGAACACCTCGCCCATTTCTCCCGGCAACATCAGCTTTTTGATCTGAGCGGCCAGAGCCAGGCGCTGCTGCAGACTGTCATCATCACTGAACTGCACCATCTCGGCCAGACCACAGTCCTGCAGAAAAGTCGCCTGGCTGCTAAAGCCAGCCACGCTCATGCCCGCTTCTTCGGCCGCCTCTGCCATGGCAGTGAAATCGATATGGGCGGTAATATCCTGCAGGCCGGTGAGAATCAACGCATCATCGTGATGGCGGTGACGATAAAAACAGCTGAGCGTGCCGGCGCGTCGCTCCGGATGATAATACTCGCGCCGGGGATAACCATAATCGATAAGCAGCGCCAGCCCGCGCCCCATGAACGCCGCCAGGCTATGTATCCAGTCCTCCGCCGCCAGATTGACCTCAAACAGACTGCCCACCTCATAAGGGCAAGCACCTGCCATCTGCACCAGGGCATTGGCCCGCCGGGCCAGGCGCGGCTGCATAATTTTAGTGCTGCACAGGGCAAAGGCTTCATCCCGCCAGGCGACGCCGACTTCCTGCAGGCCGTCCGCCGTCATGACCAGGCGATGTACCGGCATGGCATCCAGCACCTAATTGGCCAGCACAATTCCCTGAAAGCCGGGTTCGGGTAAATGCTCCAGCCAGCTGATACGATCCATCCAGCCAGGCAGGCGCTGCTGCAACAAGGCCTGTTGCCGGTCACGCAAGTCGGCGCTGGTTTCCAGGATCAAATAGCGTTCCGGCAGACAGTCCAGCAACGCCAACTCCTTCAACAGATCCGCCGCCATGATGCCTGAACCGGCACCGAACTCCAGGATATCGACCTGGCCCGGCGTCCGGATCAACTGTGCACACTGACGGGCAAGACAACGCGAGAACAGTGGGGATATTTCCGGTGCGGTCAGAAAATCGCCCGCTGCCCCAAATTTCTGCCGTCCGGCGCTGTAATAACCCAGGCCGGGCGCATACAGGGCCAGTTCCATATAACGTGCGAAGCTGATGTGACCACCGGCGGCCGTGATCTCATCGCGGATCAACGATGTCAGCCGCGTCATCAAGTCCTGCGAGAGTTCATCCGGCGGCGGCAGCTCAAACACGTCTTCTGAGCGTTTCATAAGGGCGCGGTTTTCTTTGGAAATATCATTTATACTGCTCATCCGGATCAAAAACACACAAAGCTGCAGCGCTACGAATAATGAATCACCACCTCGAAAGTCTCGATGGCAGGGTCGCCCTGATCACCGGTGCGGCCCGCCGCGTCGGGGCAGTCATCACCCGCACACTGCATGCGGCAGGCATGAATGTGGTGCTACATTACCGCCACTCCCAAGAGGAAGCCGATGCCTTGCGGGACACGCTGAATGCGCTACGCCCTGCCTCTGCCGCCTGCCTGCAATGTGAGCTTCATGATACACCGGCACTGGAACAAATGGCCAAACAGGCGCAGCAGATCTGGCAACGGCTGGATGTACTGGTCAACAACGCCTCCAGCTTCCGGGCCACCCCGGTGGGCACCATTAGCGAGGGACATTGGGATGAACTGGTAGGCAGCAATCTCAAGGCTCCCCTGTTTCTCTCCCAGGCGGTGGCGGCATCGCTCCGCGCACAGCGCGGCTGCATTATCAATATTGCCGACATCCATGCCGGGCGCCCGTTGAAAAACCATACTGTCTACAGCATTGCCAAGGCCGGCCTGGTCATGCTGACCCGTTCCCTGGCCCGTGAGCTGGGCCCTGAAGTCCGCGTCAATGCCGTGGCCCCAGGCGCAATCCTGTGGCCCGAAACGGAGATGGATGAAGGCACCCGCCGGGATATCATTAATGCTACCGCGCTCAAGCGCCAGGGAGACCCCCACGATATTGCCCGGGCAGTGCTGTTCCTCATCCGTGATGCAGATTATATCAGCGGCGAGGTACTCACCGTGGATGGCGGACGCAGCCTCGGCAATTGAGACACCCTCAGAGTGATACTTCGATTCTGAGCAGCTTTTGCCCCTGATCATCAAAGTCCGCCCACAGTGCCGCATAGCTACGACCGATCACCGGATGCAGCACCTCCCCCGCAATTTCAGCCAGCGGCGCCAGCACAAAGGCATAGCGGGTAATATCCACCCGCGGGAGGCTAAGCGGTCCCTCATCGATTACCGCATCGCCATACAACAGCAAATCCAGATCCAGCGTACGGGAAGAAAACTGCGGGCTCTGGCGGGTTCTGCCATGCAGATGTTCGAGCTGGCGCAGAAAGGCGAGCACCGTGGCAATTTCCTCACGGGTGTAAAAGGCGACTACCAGGTTATAGAAATCCGCACCACTGAAACCCACCGCACTACTCTCATAGATTGCGGAGACGATTAAACCGGCATAGCGCTCCCGAATATGGCGGACCGCAGAACGGACATTGGCCTGGCGATCTATATTGCTGCCAATGCTGACATAGACACGGGGCATCTCTACTCCCGAGCACCGCGCTCGATGATAACCCCCACATCACGGGCACCACGGATCGCGCCTTTCTTGTTGATTCTCAGGCGCATCCAGGGGATGCCGAATTCCGTCATGACCACTGCGGCCACCTGCTCTGCCAGGGTCTCGACCAACTGGAAGCGGCTGTCTTCGACGAACTGTATCACCCGCTTGGCAACCGCTTTGTAATCCAGGGTATCGTCAATGGTATCGCTGGACGCGGCCTTGCGGATATCCGCGGCCATTTCCAGGTCCAGGCTGATGGTCTGCCTGATCCGGCGCTCCCACTCAAATATCCCGATGATGGTATCCACCTTGAGATCATGGAGATAGATGATGTCCATACTCATGTGCTTGTCCGCCCACCGCTTCCAAAATATGCTATTTAAGCCGCAATCTGCTATCTTCGCGGATTTCAGCAAATCATAATCGTTCACCGGCAACAATGATACTGGATATTTCCCTGATTAGCCTGGGCTACCTGATGGGTTCCCTGTCGAGCGCCATCATCATATGCAAGCTGTTCTCCCTGCCCGATCCGCGTGCCCAGGGGTCGGGCAATCCCGGTGCCACCAACGTGCTGCGTTTCGGTGGCAAAAAAATTGCCCTGTTAGTACTAAGCGGCGACATCCTGAAAGGCTTCCTGCCGGTGCTCATTGCCCAATATGCGGGCATCGCACCCATGCCCCTGGCACTGGTGGCCTTTGCCGCCTTTCTCGGCCATCTGTTTCCGGTTTTTTTCGGTTTCCAGGGAGGTAAGGGCGTCGCCACGGCATTGGGTGTACTGTTGGGGCTGGCATGGCCACTGGGGTTGTCCGTGATCGCCATCTGGCTGCTGATGGCCACGGTATTCCGCATTTCATCACTCGCGGCAATTGCAGCGGCGGTCGCCGCCCCGCTGATTACCTGGCTGATCCTGCCACAAACCGCCTATGTGGTTGCCGTCCTGGCAATGAGTATCCTGCTGCTGATCCGCCATCGCAGCAACATCACCAAACTGCGCCAGGGGATCGAACCCCGGATTGGCGGCAAATGATCATGCCGGGAGCTGTAATCCCCTAGGAGCCTGCCGGATTTAGGCAATCGTAGCGAGCATGGTGGGAAAGCGAGCACAAATCTTTGGAATTTTGAGGCGCATAGTGGCGCCACCTAAGGAAAAATTGCAGAGATTTGGGCCGTTTTCCCATCAGCGCAGTAGATTGCTCCTAAGTCCGACAGGCTCCTAGCAAAGCGCCTCCAGTGACCAGCGCGCGCGAGCATTAAAGGCCGCCGGCTCATAATAACCCGCCGTTAATCGCAAATAGCCCGCATAGGCGATCATGGCGGCATTATCGGTGCAATATTCCCCCCGAGGGAAAAAGACCTGGGCATGCTCTTTGAGCACCAGCGACTGCAAACCATCCCGCAGGGCCTGATTGGCCCCGACACCGCCCGCCACCACCAGGCGCCGCAGGCCGGTCTGGCGCAGTGCCCGGCGACATTTGATCACCATCGTCTCAACGACCGCCTGCTGGAAGGCAACTGCAATATTGGCGCGCACCTGCCCCTCATCACCATAGTCCTGCAAAGTATTCAGCGCATGAGTCTTCAGACCGCTGAAGCTGAAATCCAGACCAGGACGGTTGGTCATGGGTCGGGGAAACTGTAATCGCCGTGGGTCTCCCTGGCGGGCCAGCTTTTCCAGCGCAGGGCCTCCCGGATAAGGCAAACCCAGCAATTTAGCGGTCTTGTCAAAGGCCTCACCGACGGCATCATCCAGGGTATCTCCCAGAATCTGGTAATCACCCATGGCATTCACTCGCACCAGCAGGGTATGCCCACCCGAGACCAGCAGGGCAACGAAGGGAAAAGACGGCGGTGGATCCTCCAGCATGGCCGCCAGGAGGTGGCCTTCCAGGTGATGGACGGCAACAGCGGGGACATCCCAGGACCAGGCCAGACTCCGACCAAAGGCCGTACCCACCAGCAAGGCGCCGATGAGCCCGGGACCTGCGGTATAGGCCACCGCATCCGGCCTGTCACCCCGGCCATCAGCCGACAGTACCCGTTTAACCATGGGCAGGAGTTTGCGGATATGATCGCGAGAGGCCAGCTCCGGCACCACACCACCGAATTTTTCGTGAATCGCCTGCTGGGTATAAATTTCATGGGCCACGATACCCTGTCCGGCGTCATAGATCGCCACACTGGTTTCATCGCATGAAGTTTCAATACCGATCACTCGCATTTCACATCTGTCCCAGGGTCATTCTCCATATCATCGATAGGCAAGCTCGCTAAACAGGTAAAGTTCCGGGACAGAGCTGCGATATATATCGTATAATATGAAGTTTTATGATCAGCATCATCAGATACGGGGGCAATCTACAGCAGCATCACTGCCCCGTGATTTTAACAAACATCATACCTCATTCAGCCAGGGCAACTGCAACTTGAAATCATGTCAAACAGCTACGCGATAGAAGTCCATCAGTTAAGCAAAATCTTCACCCCGAACATCAAGGCAGTTGACGAGCTGGATCTGACCGTCAATGAGGGTGAGATCATGGCCCTGCTGGGCCCCAACGGGGCCGGCAAGTCCACCACCATACGAGTGCTATCAACGCTCAGTGGCTTCGACTCTGGCAAGGCCCTGGTTGCCGGACTGGATGTAGATACCGCGCCGGAGAAGGTCCGCCAGACCATCGGGGTTGTCGCCCAGCAGACCGGCGTCGATTACTTTCTCACCGGCAGAGAGAACATGGTACTGCAGGGACATCTCTATCGGATGAAAAAGGCCGATATCCAGCAGCGCATCGAAGAACTCGCCAGCCATTTCGAACTGCAGAGCAGTCTCGACAAAATGGTCAGTGCCTACTCCGGCGGGATGACGAGGAAACTCGACATTGCCACCGCCCTCATTCACCGCCCCAGGATACTGTTTCTGGATGAACCGACCCTGGGCCTGGACATCCGCAGCCGCAAAATGCTCTGGAAACTGATCGAGGATCTCAACCAGAATTTTGGTCTGACCATCCTGTTGACCACACATTATCTGGAAGAGGCGGATAGCCTGTCGGACCGGGTGGCGATTATCAATGCCGGGAAAATCCAGATCATCGGCACACCGGATGAACTCAAGAATAATATTCACGGCGACTCGGTCGTCATCTCCTTCGAGAATGTCGGTCAGAATGAGAAGGCCCTGGCTACTCACCTGAAAGAGATGCAACTTGCCCGGGAGCATGTATGGGATGGCAATAATCTGCATCTGTATGTGGAAAACGGTGCGGCCAGCGTCCCCCAGATCATGGAACAGGCCGCCCGGCAGCAGCTCCAGGTCAAGACCCTGTCCCTGGCGCGACCGACGCTGGATGACGTCTTCCTGAAATACACCGGCGCCAGCATGCTGGAAAGCGGCTAGGAAGAAACCGAGGAATGGTGGCACAAATGGGCGGGCAAAGGCGGCGGCGGAAACTGGAAAAAGTGGGCCGATAGCGAAACCAGCGACAAGGAATCCGACTGGAGCGGCAATGAATGGGTCAATGCCGAGGGCAAACCCAAGGGTGAGTGGGAAGAAAGTGCTGACTGGCATGGCAACGAATGGGTCGATGCCGAGGGCAAAGCCAAACCCGCAAGCCCTGCTAAAAATAAGCAGGATGAAGCCGCAGCGCTGCCGGACGCAGCAGACCAGTCATCGTCGACGGAAAAGGACTGGGAAGGTAATGAATGGGTCACCAAGGACGGCAAACAGCAAGGTGACTGGGGCGATTCCTCCGACTGGCAGGGCAACGAGTGGGTCAATGCCGAGGGTAAGCCCAAGGAAGACT
>Ga0114931_10007664_pt1 | contig 13175 bp, 18 predicted proteins | sample 2SBtaG_FD_89579 | JGI IMG/M metagenome (GOLD analysis project Ga0114931, IMG submission 89579) | Deep subsurface microbial communities from Kolumbo volcano to uncover new lineages of life (NeLLi) - 2SBTROV14_V59a metaG | ecosystem: Environmental > Aquatic > Marine > Volcanic | place: Kolumbo... | reverse complement strand
TATATTCACCATTTGAGCCATGCAAATTAATGACTTTTTTGACCAAAGGACACGTGGTAACTTTTGTAATTGTAGTAGTTGCAGTAGTAGTCGCAGTTACAGTTGCAATTCCAAAGTTAAACCAACTCAAAAAAAAATAGGTGAAAAATTTGGTACCTAACGAAAGACCACTAACGGACATGATACTGGTGGACAATGAGCCACTAAACATCAAGAAATTGCCTTTAGACGGTGCTTATCAGTTAGTAGACTTGACTTTCATTCTCAACATGACAAACGGTGCAGCAGTACCAGTTTTCAAAGAGGATGACATTTTGAATTATTTCACAGCCGTTGGGATAAGAAAAAATGGTAAAACATTCAAGTTTAGCCAACCTTTGAGATTTGCCTACAAAAAACAAACCTCGGATATTGGAACGCCAGCATTTTATCAAGCACCTCTAACAACAATAAATTCAACCTATGATGCAATAGTCAAATATACAATCTACTTCAGGGAATTCATCAACCAGGTGAATGATGTTTCTGCTTTATTGCAGACAAAGAACCTAACTAACTTGGAACTGGTAATTTCTACAGGCGATGTAAACGACATAGCATCAGCAAACGCCCCAACAATCAATACAAGAACTGTCAAAATTGAGATAAGAGACTTTACTGGAAAAGGAACAAAAGGTGACATCAATGACGATACACAAGAAAAGATGAATGACATCTCTGAAATTGTAGAGGAAATTGATTTGGAATCTGGTAAAACAAGTTTCAAGGCTCCACAAGACGTAGACATGGTCGCAGGCTCAAACATCCTTGAGCATGCTGGACTAGTTCTAGATAGCGGTTTGGCAAGTGATTCACTTGTAACTGACATCAGAACTTGGAATGTCAAACCACGTTCCAGTGATTTAGAGTCTACATTTTTGAAACTCAACAGGGATTCCAAAACTGACAATGTCTTAAATTCAAGAATTAAAGGCTTCTTCAAAATTGATTGGCAAGAAAAACTAGGTAGGAATGGATTTAGAACGAGCGCAAAATCTTCTGAGTTGATACAACTGCTAACTAACGGTGTAGTTGCAGGAACCGACAAAATCTTGGTCTACACCAAATTCGTGTAGATTGGATTTCTTTTTTCTAAAGTCAAAATGGAAGTGAAAAAATAATGGGATTAACAAAAACAGCGATAGGGATTGGAGCCATATCATTGGCACTACTAGTGTTGTTTATTACGTTTAGAAAAGTTGGTATTCCTCTTGCATCTGACATATCGCAAGGGTTAGGACAAGCAGGTGAAAACCTGACAGGATTTTTCGGGGATGCTGGAAAAGGAATTACAGATTTTTTTGATTCGCTTGATGTTGTAGGAAATGTTCAAGACGGAATTGACCAAGCAAGCAAAGATACACAACAAGCCCTTGAAGATTTTCAAAATGATGCAGAAAAAAACTTGGATAATACAAGTAACCAATTTAATGATTTCTTGGACAATGCAGGTAAAAAAATTGAAGATTTCTTCAACAATGGAGGATTTATCCCAAATGCATTTGGTGACACTGGAGATTCTCAAGATACAGTAATTCTAAAAGGAAACGAAGAAATTTTCACCCCAGAAGGCGAGATACTAGACAAAAACAGACCGCTAACAATAGAAGATTTGGCAAAAAAAGGCAAAACTAAAAAAACACCTAAAACAGGAAATACAATAATCTCAGGCAATGTAAGAAATGAACTACAAACACAGCAAACGTTTCAATCATTTAGTGCAGATTCATCAAGACCTGTAAAGGGCGTAATCAGAAAGACAAAGAGGGATCCTAGAAAACTCAAAATTGATTCAAGGAAAAACCCACTAGAGACTGCATCAGAAAGAGCAAACAGAGTGTTCTTGGAGACAGGAGACTTTGCAGATTCAAAAAGAGGGGCGACATCATTTTCAAAATCTAAAAACTCAAACTTTGACTTTGGCACAAATACAGGAAATGCACTAAAAAGACCAACAAACTCAAAGAATTCAAAATTAAGAAGAAAAGACAGGCTCAAACTAGAGGCAGAAAGAGCATCAAAAATATTTGACTCTAGGGGAATAAGCAACTTTTAGGTGATTTTATGGTACTGACAGAGGCTATAATTTCAACAGCATTCGGTGCAATCGGAAATAAAATAGTGGACAAACTAGAACAGATAAAACCAAAAGATGTCCAGACAGTGAAATTTGAGGAAAAACCAGAAGAATACTCAATAACCTTACTTGATAAGGCAACAACTACAAGTTCAAAATGGACAAACAAGGACAATCCTAACATGGAATTTAAGAATGAACTGAAAAAGAAATCATCTACTGTAAAGCAAATATCAATTATACCTGATACAAATTTCAAGACATCGGGAAAACTGTTAATCACTATTGATGATGTTGTGATATTCAAATCAAAGTCATTTGGAGCCTTTGAAGATGTCGCAGAATCAATAATTCAAATCAACAAGACAATTTCACAGGAATCTAAGGTAAAAATATTCATGGTAAACAATGACAATGCTACGAACATTGGAATTACAGCACAAGTAACATTCGGTGAATGACAATGATGTTTTCATCTGTTGGCGGTGGAAGCCTTGGATACAAAAAACAGATAAAGGGAATCAAAAAAAGTTTTTCGCCGCTTGACGTTCCTAATTTGGTGCTGTGGCTTGATGCTTCTGACCAAACCAAGATAAATTTTGGAATCAATCCTTCAGTGTCGCAATGGGATGACAAGAGTGGAAAAAATAACCATGCAGTACAGCCTACAATGATAAACCAACCAACTTTTGTTACAAATGTACAAAATTCAAAACCAATTATTCGATTTGACGGGATTCAGAATACGATGTTTGTTCAAAATCTCACGTTGCCAACCAAGATGTCGATTTTCATCGCATGTAAATTGCAAGACAGTTTAAACAAACCGTTTCTCATAGAACATGATACTGCAACATCGCTTAACGAATTCTTTTTTTATTTTGGAAACGCACAATTATATAGAGAAAAAAGGAATGGACTTGTTCATGATTCAACAAACATATTTCCGTGGTCGAGTTCCAACTTTTCGCAGTTTTCACACATATACAATGATGGTTTTAATTTGAGACAAAACAAGTTAGACGTGCCACTAGGTACATCGGCTGGCGTTCCTGTACCTAACACGAATCATACAAGTAATCTATACATTGCATCAAGGACACAAACATCAATTTTTGGTGCGGTGGATTTGGGAGAGATTCTAATCTACACAAGAAGTATAACATCAAGTGAAAGAGACAGGATTGAAAACTATCTGTCTGCAAAGTGGGGCATTTGATTTTGGAAATACTGGAATTTTCTGATATTGAATCTTACAAATTATGGGATAAAAAGATGGAAAAAAAATTCAACCTTCCAATTTTTTCAAAAAGGGCATCAGACGGTGAGATACAGCCACAAAAACAAAAAACAACAAGATATTCAAATCCTATTGAGAATTCTAACAAAGGTGACAGGAGAATTATTTCAAGAATTGATTCCAGGGCAGAAAAAAAAAATACAAAAATAATCGATGAAGAAGAAGCAAAGATACAAGGATGGCTCAAAGATGATGATGAGAAGGTGGATTAATTGGGATTTGAGCAAACATTTCTAGAGACTATTGATACTTCTGATGTGAAGATGCCACAATCTCCACAACTGAAATTCAAAAATCCTCTCAAAAAAAACATCTTTGTAAATTCAATAGTGCTTACGGGAGGTATTGGATTTTTGACAAGAGGAAAAGTGTTTGTTACGATAAATGACGTTGCTATATTTTCTCCATCAAAAAAACTGCAATTCAAAAATACTCCTAGCATATCCATACCTCTAAATGAAAAGATTTTACCATTGGGAAAATCAGTAAAGGTGTTTGCTTGGAATGATGTAGATTCTCAGCAAATCAGCCTTTCAGTAGAAGTGAAATTTTCAGAAGAAAAGGGATCCTCTCCATCCACAAGCAGTGGAAATGTTCTCACTATAACACCAGAAGATGTTAGAAAAAGAAACTCAATATTTCAGTCAATATTCCCCCAAAAGTCTTACAGTTCTTCGCCTCTTCCTGTTCTGATTGATATGAATGGCTACACGAAAATGATACTTATAATTTCAGGATCCCTTGCTCCAAAACCTGCAATAGTTCGTGATGATTTTTCATTTACTGCTGCTTCATCTGCAGTAGATGGCGACCTTAACACTTCTACAGACATAAAATCTCTAGGTGTCGTAAATGACCGAGTTTTTTCAGTTGATTTCGGTACAATAAAATCAAGAATACCGGCAGTAAAGTTTGAGAAACTTTCTCAATTTTCAGACTATGATTTATTTTTAGAAGTTTCAAATGATGATGTCACATATATCACAGTTGATAGTATCTTTACTGTTGGGTCGGGAATACATACTATGCAAGGTGGATTACAAAGTTTCAGATACATGAGATTGAGAGTAATTTACAACTCTGGTGGAGTTGAAAATTTTAAAATTTATGAATTCTATGATGGAAATAATCTTGGGGGATCCGCATCAATATCTTTTGATGTATTTGATGAAACTAACAACGTTTGGGTAGAAATAATTTCAGGAAGTCAAATAGGTGCAATTACCACAGGGGGAAAATTCACAAAACAACTAGGAGATTTAATCAATGACGAGTCAAATAACAAGTTTAATGTCATACTACCTAGTACACCTACCAATTTCAGAATTAATATGAATGTTAATGGAAATATCAATACAGGCGCTTCAATTTTAAAGGTGGACTAGATGAGTTTTGAGGATTTATCAAACTATTGGAATATGATTTTTGTGGCTCCTTTGGGATTTTTGCTTCACAAATTCGTTAATCACTCTAACCGAATCACATCCATTGAAACCAACCAAAAAAACATGGATGAAAAAATTAACAGAATTTGCAATTCTAATGATTTGCTGTCAAAGGAAGTACACGAAATGCTTGGAAGACTGGATGAACACCTGAAAAGTCGTTCCTAAAATAGACCTTTTATCAAATAATGACATGGAACAAGAAGAATTCCAAAAACACATCTTAGAAAGAGTGAAAAAAATAGAAAGAGAAACTTTTGGTTATACTTTTGAAGAGAATTACAAACCAATCTCAGCAAGAGAAGAATCTGAACAAATCTCTAGAGGTGAATCTCCAAACCACTTTATCGGAGAGAGAACTGAGGAATCAGCAATTCAGAGAGTCAAATCATTTTATCAGAACTACGATGAAGTATCCGTACACTCTCTTTTTGGTGATGAATTAGACCAATACAAAAAAGAAGCCCAAATAGTTGAGATGCTAATCTCAAAATACAAACTACAACAACTTCAAAAAGAGTTGATACAAAAGTGACAGATTTGAGTATCTTATCTCCTGAAATGATGGGCATTGTTGCCACACTGGTATCATTTGCAGTTGGTATTCTCTCACGTCAAGTAGGATATCAAAAAGTAAAATTGAAATTCTCACAATCAAAAGAATTTCTTACAACAATAGATGATGCCCTATATGATGACAAAGTGACAGAAGAAGAATTCAGAAAAATTTTTGATTCTGGCAAAAAACTAATTGATAGGAATGATGCTTGATGGCAAAGAAAAAACTATCTCCTGGAATACATACAGTCATTATCAAAGGAAAAAAACGAAAGGTCAAAGTTCTCAAAAATGGACAATGGAGATTCATGAAGTCCTAGACTTCTTTATTTTTTATTTTTAAAATTAATTGTATGTTGCGAGCCTTACGGCATTAACCACTCTATATTTTTTCAATAATGTGTCAGACTTTGCATTATTTTACTAGTATTTTCTTAGTTGTTTGTCACGTTTTTGCGTTTTCTGGATTGTGCTAATTAGCATATTTTATGACTGTTGTGTCGTATTTGATGCGACATAGCATACGACATAGCGTTTTTTTCATAATCAGGTTACGGTATAGGCACGTACACTTCGTACCTAGAGTGAACGTGAATAGGTTACGGTAAAAGACGTAAAGTGAACGTGAAAACCTGTTTACCTTTTGGGTATGCCTAACATTTTCAAAAATCATAACCTTTCAGGTTTTCATGCCTATCATGATTGAATTTTCATTCATACCAAAACACGATTATACCAAAAATGGTATTGATTATGATTACCGAAATTAATTACCGTTATCGTTTGTTCTTGGTGTTACCAATTTTACATTTTTACTTTTTAGAAATTCCCACAAATCTTTATTTTTTAAACAATAATCAACATACTTGTTTTTGTGTGGATCCTCTTTGCAATCATAGCATTGCAGTTTGTTATTTTCATCAATTTCGACAAGAACCACACCATGTTTTGAATCATTTAAGATGATTCTATTGTCGTAGGTATCATTAACTGATAATTCACTTTCTTGATTTTTTGCATATTCATCTAGAAATTCCCTCATTAACATTACTAAGACATCTTTACCTGTCATGAATCCTCTTTCTCTTCCTTCTGATGATTTTGCGTATTTGTCAATTCTATCATAAATTTTTCTTGGAATACTTGGAGATGCCCATTTTTCATCAGCCATGTACTTAGATATACGTATTTTTACATAATAAAGTTACTTGATTATTGTTGACTACAGATTAAACGTAATTTTACGTAACTTTTAATAATATATTACACGTACAATTACGTAATTGTCCGAAAGAAAAATCAAACCCCTTAATGCACGAGTACAAACCATCAAAAAATTTGATTTAATTCTAAATCAAATGTTACCTAAACCATCATCCGTAGACCTTCTAGATTTTATTATTGATAAATTTATTGAAACTCAAAACATCTCTCTTAATCAAAAGTTGGTTCTTGAAAATTGAGTGTTCTAACTAATTACAAAAAATCATCTACAACTCAGGTAAAATCTGAGGATCCACCAAAACCAAAAATCACAAAAACTCGAGGTTATATGTCTGGCCAAAAAATGACTTCTTCACAAATGGAGAAAGAAGTTATTAGATTGTCTAAAACTCATAAAATTTTTGAAATTGCAGACATTACGGGAAAAAATAGAAGAACTATTGAGAGATTCCTAAAAAAAGCAAAGGAAGCAGGCAAAATACTGACTTCGTCTTCTGGTAGAATCACATTTCCTGGAGAAGAACTAGCAAAAAGAGCATATGACAAATTATCAAAAGATGATTTGTATGAAAAATACCAACCAATCAAAACTTGGGTTGATAGAAGAAGAGCAGAAGCCAAAGGAAGCAAAACCAAACTAAAAAGATTGCAGAGCCAACTTGGAAAAATCAAAGTTGTCTGCGATACACTTAGACTAAATCCATACGTCATGCTATCAGCAGGTGAAGACGGAACAAGTTACGGAGGTCTAACAAATGTAATGAGTGCTTTTTCAATCGCAATGACAGAAGGTAAAATTGTTTATCTCAGAAAAAGTCAAAAACAGCCAGACCCCGAAAACATTGCAGGGCCCTTTAGAGAACATCTTATGGCGTGTAGAAGTTTTTCATCTTACAATGGTGTAGCAATACCAAAACTACCGCCAGACCATATTTTATCAGGAAAAAAAGTAGGATTTGGACAGTATGCACACATTAGAATGTCTTTTAAACAAATTAATTCGTGTGTAGAATCCCTAAAAAAACAATTCGGAGTTGATTCTTTCGAGGTTGCAAGTTTTGTATTTTATTATCTGACTGGAACCAGAAATAAATCACTATTTCCAATAAAGACTGCAAGTTGCGAAGTTGCAGAGAATGGATGGATTACATGCAGAGTTTATGAGTCAAAACAATTCACTACTTGGAAAAAATTCATTCCTAATGACAATCCCCATTATGAGATTATGCAAAACTGGATTGAAAAAAGAAAGCAACAGCACAAACCGTATCTTTTCTCAGAAGATGGAACCGCGACAGAAGGTTTTGTGAAAAACCTATTAAACAATTTCAAGGGAATCTATGAAGAAAACGGACTAGTTGAAGAATATTTTGTTGGTCATGCTATCCATTGTCTAAGGCACGTTGCCGCTCACTATTGGCTTGATAGAACAGGACTGAGCCACGGTGCAGTAGCCAAAATAGTGGGTTGGAAAGATGTTCAGACTTTGATTCAATGTTATGGTGAAATCACGGATAATCAGATTTTCAAGATTGCAACAAGAGGAGCGTTGCATAATGGTTAGAATACAATACAATGTGAAAATCGATAAAAAAGATATTGAACTGATGAAGAAAATCACTTCTCTTAGAGGTGATGATGCTTCGGATTTTATTAGATTTTCAATTAAAAGAGAATTTTGCAGGTTGGGCTACTTGACCAACGACGAAAAAAAAGCACTGGAGTTTGACAAGTAATGCCTAGAGGTGCAGGCCAATTTGATGATTACTATAATGTCGAAGAGCAAAAAATCCTAGTAGAAAAGTTTGGAACCTCAGACAAAAAAGAACTCAAAAAACTAATACATCAATACGTTCTCAGTCCATCAAAAACATCTGAGGATCCTAAAACCGTAGATGAAAAACTAAAAAAAGTAAAACTTGCAAATGAAACGCTAAAGGCATGGAAAGAGATTCGTTCAAGCGGTGGAACCGTTGATGATTTGGAAAGACTGGTTAATTACGGTGAGATTCCTTCACTTGAAAACAATTACGAGAGAGGAGAAATACAAACAACAACAGAAGAAAAGCCAAAACTAGAATTCCAAACTTTTGGCAAGACAATAATCAACAAACCAAAAAAAATACTGCAAGAAGACGGCACTCTACGCTGTATGCAATGCAACCATATAATTGACATGAGAGCATATGATTTTGAGCAGTTAGATGACTATCGAAAACATGTAGAGCAAGCACATGGAAAACTGTACGAATCTGAAAGAAAAGAACTGATGGGGATTTATGAAAATTGAATGAAAATTTTCAATCCAAAATTATTAGAAAAACATGTGAAAAATGTAATTTTATTTTTTTCACTTACTATAAAGAAAAAACCCTTTGTGGTTCATGCGCTTTTGAAGAAAATGGCAATATGAGGAATTGGATGGATTGAGTTTTCCAATTCCTTGCGATGTGGATACTAATCCACACGAACCCATACGCCCCGAAGATTGGGAATATGAGGATGATGAATATTGACTTCTGTTTATGTAATGGGATACAAGTGGTGTTCTGTTTGCCAGGAAATCAAGAGGACAGAAAATAACCGCTGTGATAAATGCAACAAGCAACTAAGAACCAAGCCCAGAAGCAAGAGGTTTTCAAATTGAACAACATATGCGTGATTTGCAAAAAAAGAATGAGTGACCATTCAAGAGAAGAAGCAGAATTTTGTTTTGAGAGAGAAAGTTATCTTTTGAGGAAATTAAACCAATGAAACGCTATACCAGAAAAATACAATACGATAGAAGTAGACAAGTAAAAAACAATTCAAATCAACTAGTTATGGGGGATTTTGAAAATTGAGTAATACCAAAGAAATGTTTTTCACTTGTATTGTTTGCAAAAATCATTTCATTTCAATTAAAACAGAATGTTTTGAAAAGAAACTCTGTGAGAAATGCATACTAAGAGAGGATGTAAGATATGTCTGAAATGTCTCTGTCTGATGAATGGGAAACACCAGCAGAAATATTTTACTGGATGATTCACAAATACAAATTTAATCCCACCTTGGATGTCTGTGCAACTGATGAAAATTCCATGCTTGACAAGTTCTTCACAATAGAAGATAATGCACTAGTCAAAAATTGGGATCCTCAAAACTGGTGCAACCCGCCAAACTCAAAACCTAACAAGGAATTGTTTATGAAAAAAGCACATGAAGAGTTTGTCAATCATGGCAATGAAACTTTGATGATAGTTCCAGCAGACAGTCTATGCACAGTATACGCTGAAAAGTATGTTTTACAAAACAAATATTATTTTGAACCCATGACCAGACGAATCCGTTTTTTGTTTGATGGTGGCGAAATTGACAATTCCAAAAAAGGATATTTTTCTATTTTCTTTGGGAATCATTCAACTTGACTAATATCTGTCAGAGAAAAAAATCAAAGTTCAGTGAGTCAGAAGCAAGACGTTCTATAATCAAACGTGGTGTTTCATCAAGAAGATTCATTCGTGCAGTACATACAAAGACCCTGTGGAGATGGGAAGTCAAATCAAAATGATTCCCATCTTTTCTTTTTTTGGGGTCAAAAAATGAGTGGAAAATATTTTAGCGATGGCGAATATTTGACTCAAAAATACGTAACTCATGATAAAAATCCTATGAGAGTCATTATTTCAGTTAAAAAAAGTACGTTATTCGATTCTAAATTTAATTCAACTAGTAGGTAAACTGGGTATCAAATCGGGTGCGTAAAATGCAAATTTTCTCAGAACACTTCAAACACTGGATTCGTAGACATCATTTAGAAACAACTATTGAAAGTTTAGAATATCCAATAAGGAGAAAAAAAATCTGGTGTCCAGACTGTAGATGCATAATATTCATTGAAGAATTTGATGATGGATTGGAGAATTACGAAATATAATTTCATCCTAAAATAGACCTTCATATTTAACTATAACATGGGAAAAGATGCAATCTCACAACCTCCAAAAACTAAAGAGTCTGGCTCTAGTAAAAATGGTTATGTGGGTGCTTCTCCCATTGTTTTCATCATATCTATATTGGCAATAATTTCAATAGTTCTATTTTTGTTCAAAGATAGAATTTTCAAAAAGAAATCAGAAAATCAAAATCTTTCTGACTTGGCTGACAAACCAAAAGAAGAACAAGACACTCAAGAAGAAAAAACAGTCATTGAAGAACTAAGCCCGCAAGAATCTGTTGAAATCACACAAAGATTTGATGCCACAAAGGATGATGAATAATCATGGATCCTATAATTTCTGAACCAACAACCGAAACTAAACCAGAAGAAAAACCAACCATTCCAAAAGAAGAGCCAAAAAAAGAAAAAAATATTTCACAAACACAACAAGTTTATGATTTAGCAGTTAAAAAAATTGAAGAAGGTTTCCCATTAAACGATTCTAAATCTACTATCGAACTAAGAAAAGAAATAATGAGAGAACTAAAAATTGTTCCCAATTCTAGAGGAATGGTACGTGATACACTCAAAAAAGTATTCATAGAAAAGAAATTACAATTATCAGATTTAGGATTCAAAAATGACAAAATTGGAGAGATGAAGGTAAATCTCATAAAAAATGAAATCACTGAACCTGTTGAAAATAAAACAGGCCCAACAATAACATTCCAAAAAAAATTTGTTGAAGTATCACCTTTACAAAATCAAAGAGATTATCAACCATCAATCAGGGGTTCTTTGCCCAAGACACAGACAGAACAACAAGAAACCCAAAACTCAGAAAGTCAAATAGAACCTGAAAAAAAATACATGTCTGATACTGCACAATCAAATCTAATCAAAGAAGGACTAAATGAAATCATAGCACCAATTTACATCAAACTGGGAATCGTACAGCCTGATGAAGAAGAAATTGAAGAAGAAGCAAAACTTCCAACCGCAAAACAATTTAGAAAGAATATGGATAGCTTGGGTGATAAAATAAATTCTTATCTTGTAGAAGAAGAAATCAAACTCCCTGCGTTTCTAAATCATCTCTCAATAGTGATTAGCATATTCATGGTTTTGGTGATGCCGATAATTCAATTCAAGTTTTCATCAAAGCAAGATGCAAATCCTGAATATGACGAATCCGCAGAAGAAATTGAGGTCAAAACATAATGGCTGGAAAAATCGACATTATGAAAATGGGATTGGGTCTTGTGTCTCACATTGAGCCGATTCTAAAAGAGATAATGGAGATAAAAGAAATTCAGACACATGGAAAACAAGAACTGATTGTATCGGGTGATAAATCATTTTCAATATACAGGGAAATATTTCAAACAGAACACGATGCAAATCATTTTGTAAAGTTTTGTAATCAGGTCTATGCGATGAAAAAAGACCAACTTCCACCAATCCACATTTTGATTGTACTTTTTAGGGCAATGCTTCCAATCATGTCCCCAAAAGAACTAAAGGGAAAACAAGCACACGGCAAACCAGAAATCAGAAAGGATGAAAACGGAAAATTTGTAGTAATTCTGAAAGAAGCATTTACAGAAAAAGATGATGCAGTAAGCCACCTACAAGAAGCCGAAAAAATCAAATCGATGAGGTTATGATACTTGGAATATCTCCAAGAATGGAATTACAAGCCAGAAAAGCAATCTGTAATTATGGTTGGTGCAGACCAGACGGGAAAAACAACTCATGCTATGTCTGTTGCAAAGATGCTTTCAGTTAAGGGATTCAACGTTCAGATTCTAGACCACAAAAGAAAATTCACTTCTTTGGATCCTAGCAAGGTAATCCACACAATTAGCGACATTACCGGTACAGGACTTCAAATTTTGCAACCTCACACCTTTTCTTCACCTGAAAAAATGCACCAATTTTTCAATGATTTGGCATGGGTAAACTATAGCTATCATAATTTACATTGGTTCATTGACGAATTACATTCATGGTTCAAAGACAAAAGAACACACATCCCATCTTTTGAGTTGTTTTGCAGGGAATGCCACAATCAAAATAATTCCTTTGTTGGAATCTTTCAGAGTCCCTCAGAGGTACCAACATATGTTATGAGAAACTCATACCACAGATTCATGATGTATTTGGATTTGGAACAAGACATTGACACGATGGGAAAAATCATAGGAAAAAATGAAGTAAAGGAATTCGTAAATGGAAATATTCCAAAGTATGAGGGAATCTATAAAGAACGAGGACAAAAGCCAAAACTGTTCAAGGTGGTAAAATCAGATTGAAGAAAAAATTAATCTGGTGTCCAGACTGTTTTAATTATTTTCTCACAGTATCAAACCTAAACAAGCATTGTGCTAAAACTGGATGCAACAACTCAAAAGGATATACATCATTGGAACTGGTACAAGAGTACATGAAAGTTTTAATCCGCTTTAAATAACAAAGTTGGTTCTTCGTTATATTCACCATTTGAGCCATGCAAATTAATGACTTTTTTGACCAAAGGACACGTGGTAACTTTTGTAATTGTAGTAGTTGCAGTAGTAGTCGCAGTTACAGTTGCAATTCCAAAGTTAAACC
>Ga0114931_10007663_pt1 | contig 13176 bp, 12 predicted proteins | sample 2SBtaG_FD_89579 | JGI IMG/M metagenome (GOLD analysis project Ga0114931, IMG submission 89579) | Deep subsurface microbial communities from Kolumbo volcano to uncover new lineages of life (NeLLi) - 2SBTROV14_V59a metaG | ecosystem: Environmental > Aquatic > Marine > Volcanic | place: Kolumbo... | reverse complement strand
TTTATACTCGTGACCGCGCGTTCAGCAACACCCGTGTATTCGCTTAACGGTCGAATGATTCGATTGTTTTCGGCTTGTTCCATAATATGAGAAGCCCATCCGGTAATTCGAGCCATCACAAAAATAGGAGTGAACATATCAATATCAAAACCCATCATGTAATAAGCGGGACCGGCTGGAAAATCGAGATTCGGGTGAATCGATTTTTGTTCCACCATGGTTTTATCCAAAATGTCATAGATCTCCATCCACTTCGTTTTTTTCGTCACCTCGGCAAGCTTCTGAGCATACTTCTTCATCGTAGGAACGCGCGAGTCTCCGCTCTTATAAACACGATGCCCAAAACCCATGATTTTTCGTTTCTCTTTAAGGGCTGTGAGCATCCAGTCTTTTGCTTTGGCCGGGTCATCAATTTCTTTCATCATATGCATGACTTGTTCGTTGGCTCCTCCATGAAGCGGACCCTTTAGTGCAGCGATGGCTCCCGTGACCGCACTATACATATCTGACATGGTGGAGGTGATGACTCGCGACGTAAAAGTCGAAGCATTAAATCCATGTTCTGCATAAAGAATCAAAGAGACATCAAAAGCCTTTACCACTTCCTTGGCAGGAACTTCTCCAAAACACATATGGAAAAAGTTTTCGGCAATGCTCAAGTCGGTCTTTGGCTCAATCGGTTGTTCGCCCTTTCGAATACGATAATCCGCAGAGATAGCTGTTGGGATTTTAGCGAGCAAGTGAATGGCTTTATCCCTATTGGTTTGATGATCGTTATCCCAAAGGCGCTCATCTTCCATTCCCATATAACTCACCGAGGTCCGAATTGTATCCATGGGATGGGCTTTCTTTGGATAACGTTGAATCACCTCAAGGAGGTTTTTATCTAAGGCTCGGTAAGCTCTTTCTGTTTTTGTGAATTCATCGAGTTGAGCTTTCGTTGGAAGTTCTTTATTCCAAAGCAAATAAGCCACTTCTTCAAAGCAGCATTTTTCGGCTAAGTCTTGAACCTTATAACCTCGATAGGTGAGAGAATTAATTTCTGGCATGACCTTTGAAACAGAACTGGAGTCTGCGATCACACCTTCCAATCCTTTTCTGACAATAATTTTTTCAGATGACATATGATATCCTTTCTTCACGCTATTCGCGGTTGGTTACATCGAGCTAGCGATTGTTCACTCAGGAACGGAGTCGGGTCCCGACCCGACTCCGTTCCTTTTAAAGTTTAAAATTATAAATGGACTGATCAAATTGATTGTAGTCCTCATATCGAAGGAGCTCGTAGAGTTCCTTTCGATGTTGCATTTCGTTTAAAAGACCTTCTTGGGTCCCTGCCTTTTTGATTTCTCTAAGTAAATTTTCAGTGGCCTTCATCGCGATGCGAAGCGATGAGACCGGATAAATCACAAGATTATAGCCAAGATCTTCTAGCTGCTTTTTGTTAAGCAGTTTTGATTTTCCAAACTCTGTCATATTTGCAAGCAGTGGAACGGAAACCGCTTTTCGCATGGCTTCAAATTCTTTTTCGTTTTGTAGGGCTTCGGGAAAAATCATCTCGGCTCCGGCATCTACATAAGCTTTGGCTCTGTTCATGGCAGCCTCTAAACCTTCGGAGGAGCGGGAGTCGGTTCGAGCAATCAGTAAAAAGTTGGGATCTCGCTTTGCTTCCGAAGCGGCTTTTATCTTTCGAAGCATGATCTCTGTTTCGACAAGAGTTTTATTATCGAGATGCCCGCAGCGTTTGGGGTTGACCTGATCTTCGAGATGACAACCCGAGAGACCGAGCTCTTCAAGTTCATGAATCGTTCGCACCAAATTCATCGGCTCGCCAAAACCGGTATCAATATCAATGATGGAGGGAAGAGAAGTCACTCGCGCGATCGACCGTCCGCGTTGGCTCACCTCTGTCAGTGTGGTGAGCCCGATATCCGGAAGTCCCAAGTCGTTCGAAAGAACAGCTCCCGAAATATACACGCCATCAAAGCCTTCCTTTTTAATCATCATGGCAACCAAGGGAGAAAAGGCTCCTGGAAACTGGAGAAGTTTTCCAGATTTCAAATCTGCTCGCATTTTTTTTCTCTTTTCTTCTGCCGTTGCTGTTTTTATTAACATTAAAATATCCCCCTTTTGTCGCGACTCGAGTGCGGTAGTTTCGATGGGTCCACTTGAAGATTCAGTTTATAAAGATCCTTTGCCTTCAGCTGAGATAAGTTTTGTACCTCCTCAAGAAAACGCTTTTGTTCCGCTGTGGTTAGAATCTCTTCAGTTAAGGTGATGAATTTGTGAATATAATTTTCGCGTCCAAAAGGTCTTGCCCCATTGGGATGGGCATTTGCAACTGCCATTTCATCTTCTAGTGTGCTACCATCTTTAAAGAAAATTTCGACTCGTCCTCCAAAAGCTTTCCTTTGAGGATTGGAATCATGATATCTCTCCGTCCATTTTGGATCTTCAACAGTCTCTATTTTCTTCCAAAGTTCGACGGTATCTGCACGGGAAGCCCGCTCGGGGCTATAACTTTTGACGTGATGCCACTCTCCATCTTGCAAGGCGACCGTGAAAATATACATGATGCTGTGATCTAAAGTTTCTCGCGAAGCTTTGGGGTCAAGTTTTTGAGGGTCATTCGAACCCGTGCCAATGACATAATGCGTGTGGTGACTGGTGTGAATTTTAATTTTTTCGATGGAATTCCAGTCTTTAATTTTTTCTCGCATTCGAAAAGCCAAATCGATGAGGGCTTGCGATTGGTACTCGGCCGAATGTTCTTTGGTATAAGATTCTAAAATCGCATGCTTGGCCTCTCCTTTTTCCGGAAGGGGAACCTGGTAGTGGGCGTCTGGGCCATCGAGCATCCAAGCAATTACACTATCTTCACCTTCATAGATGGGGGAAGGGGAGCCTTCACCTCGCATGGCTCGGTCGACCGCTTCGATCGCCAGTTTTCCAGAATGCGCGGGCGCATAGGCTTTCCAACTCGAAATTTCTCCTTTACGGGATTGTCGAGTGGTAAACGAAACATGAACGGCCTGTTGAATCGCATGATAAATTTGTTCAATCGGCAGTTTTAGGGCTGTGCCTAAGCCGGCCGCCGTTGCGGGGCAAAGATGAGCAATATGATCGATCTTATGTTTGTGCAGGCAAATGGCTTTTACCAAATTAATTTGGATTTCATATGCAGTGGCGACTCCCCTCAATAAATCATGACCACTTAAGCCTTTTTGTTGGGCGACCGCTAATAGGGGGGGGATATTATCTCCTGGGTGAGAGTAGTCAGCTGCCAAAAAAGTATCGTGCATATCGAGTTCTCGAACGGCCACTCCATTGGCCCATGCAGCCCATTCGGCTTCAAAAGTTTGAGCACTTGGAATTCCAAAAACGCTGGCGCCTGCTTCGCGCGGATGGGCCAGGGCCTGCGATCGAGCATTATCCACAGGTTTTCTTGCAATTGCGGCCATGGCTACGGAGGCATTGTCGATAAAACGATTAATGATCATTTCTTCGACTTTCGAATCGAGGGGCACCGAGTCCACAGCGACTTCGGCAATTTTCCAAGCAAGCTGGTCTTCTCGCGCTAACTTTGCTTTAGAGGGGTAGACTTTTACTTCAACACTTTTCATCTGAAGCCCTTTCTAACAGACTTTAGCTGGCCAAATCTAAGGCTTCGAGCAGACGAGCCATATGGCCGCTCGAGCTGTCTTTTTTATATTAATTGAATTCAAGACAGTCATTTTAATTTTTGCTACAAATTAGCTGTGAAAAAGCTATTTTGGTTCATTTTTGGGATAATTTTCATTGTTTTTCTCGTCAACCTCATCGGCGCGAGCTTTATTTACTGGCGGGGTGGCAAGGATCACTACGATGTCGGAGATGCCAATATCGGGGTCATCGAAGTGCGTGGGATCATCACCGATAGCATGCCAGTTATGGAGCAAATTCGCGAACTGGATGATCACCCCCAAATGAAGGCAGTAGTCGTTCGGATTGACTCTCCAGGCGGGGCAGTGGGGGCCTCTCAAGAGATTTTTTGGGAGCTTCGAAAGCTTCGATCCAAGATGCCTGTGATTGTATCGATGGGGAATCTTGCGGCGAGTGGGGGGCTTTATGTTTCTCTGGCTGGCCAGCATGTTTTTGCTCTTCCTGGAACCTTGACCGGCTCGATGGGGGTCATCGCAAGCATCACAAATGTCGCCCGCCTTCTTCGAAAAATTTATGTGGATCCGGTGACGATTCGGTCGGGTCCTTTAAAGGATGCAGGAAATCCACTTCGCCCCATGGATAGAAAATCAAAAGAATATCTACAGAGCATGGTGAATGCCACTTTTGCTCAATTTAAAAAAGATGTTCAAACCGAAAGAAAGCTTTCGGACGCCGTGATCAAAAAAATCGGCGACGGACGAGTCTTGAATGGAAGTAAAGCACTTCAAATTGGTTTAGTGAATGAAATTGGAAGCTTTAACGATGCGGTGGATTATGCCAAGAAAAAAGCAAATATCGAAGGCAAGGCAAAACTGGCTTTTCTTTCTCGAAAGCCAAGAAGTTTACTTGCAAAAGTGATAGAAGGAGGCTTGGGGAACCTGGTTCACCAATTGAATTGGGATTCGGAATCTTCAGGGCTCTATTATTTGCTTTCTCCTGCTGCAAAATTAGCGACCGAGGCTTTGCATTGATGAAAGATCTTTTTGCCCCATGGCGGATGACCGTCCTTGAGGAATATAAAAAAACCAATAGCTGCATTCTCTGTGGCATTTTTAAAGCAAAAGATGATAAAGAAGCTCTGATTATTGATCGAAGGAAGAATTCCTTTTTAGTCATGAATAAATACCCCTATGCGAATGGCCATATGATGATTGTGCCTAATCGACATATTGGAGACTGGACGAAATTAACAGAGGAAGAGCTTTTGGAGATGAATCTCCTGAGCCAAGAAGTGATTAAAGTTTTAGGCAGTAGCTTTCAAGCACAAGGTTATAATATGGGAGTGAATCTGGGACGAGCGGCCGGAGCAGGAATTAAAGAGCATGTGCATATGCATATTGTCCCTCGCTGGAATGGAGATTTTAATTTTATGCCAGTTCTGGGTGAAGTTCGTGTAATTTCGGAGCATTTAGAGGCGACTTACGAAAAATTTAAGAAAGTTTGGAGAACGGAGTCGTGAGACGAGGCATTTATTTTATTATTGTTGTGCTTTTAGTTGTGGGCGGGGCCTTTGCTTTGGCGCGTTTTTTAAATGAAAATTCTGACGTCATCCAATTAAAGTTTATCTATTGGCAGACCAAAGAGGTCGCTTTGGGAAGCTTAGTTTTAATCAGTTTCTTCTTGGGGGTTTTTATTTCGAGTCTATTTTTGATGGGGAGTTTATTTTCAAAATACTTTGAAGCCCGTCGACTGCGAAGAGAGAACACGGCTCTTCAAAAAATGATGGAAATTCGGGAAAAAAATGCTGTGACGGAAGCTGCGGCTCATTCGAGCTCGTCAAAGTAGACGACGCCTCCTCGAGTGACCTCGTCTTTGCTTTTTGGAATGATATTCATTGTAAAGATACTCGTATTCCCATCTCCATTTTGATCCCCTTGCGCCTCGCAGACAAAATTTGAACCGCTCGTATATCCTCGGTAACCAAAGAGTATTTGACTGGAGGTATAAAAGTCGATGTTCGGCCAATTATTTATTGTAAAATCTCCCGTCACTCTCTGGGCGGAGGGGGGAATATTAACAGGGCCAACATCGATAAAGTTCCCATTCTTTTGATAATAGACCACTTCACCATTCGCAATTTTTGGAAGAAGCATATAAACCTCTTGAGTCTCCGTACGCTTTATATAGGTACCGTAAAACTCTATGCTCGTGGCTGCCAAAATGGCAATCATTACCGCCGCCACCATAACTTCGATCAGTGTAAATGCTTGGTTAATAGCGTTGAACTCCCTCATGATGACAGAATGCCTTGAGTCCTTTCCGGTTTTCAAAAATATAAACCTTAATTATACCATAAGAGCCTAATGTATCTAGAATTTGACGACATTTTGCATGCAGAACAGGGGCTGGAACTTTTTCAATCCAGTCCGTTTCTGTGACAATTTTTGCCATATCTTCTTTCGTTCGAATACTGAGCGCGGGGACAATATCTTTCAAAAGTTTTACGTCCAGCTTTAAGACTTTTGGATCATTTTCAACCAATTGTTTTCTTTCGGAATAAAGGCTAATACTCAACAGGGCAAGAATAAAAAAGAAAGCATATTTAGCGATCTTTTTTGTTGAGAAACGAATGCCCTTAATAAAATTAATCTTTCTCTTCTGCTCCCCGGCAAGCCGGGCCAAAGCGTTTTCGGCTTCTTTCATGTTGGAATTTAGATGTAAGGCATGTCGATAGGCATCTCGAGCCATTTCAACTTGCAGATTCAATCGCCTTAGGTGCCCCAATAGCAGAAAGCCTACTTCCACTTGTCCATGGGAGTTCACAATCTCACTAAATTTCCTTAATTGTTTGTTGAAATCTTTTTCATTTTGTTGTTTCTTTTGCGAACGAAGCTCGGAATAGAGGCTATACATCTTATATTCGATGCCAGACTTCCAAGTATTGTAGGCTTTATCAAAAAACTCCTTCGCTCCCATGAAGTCTTCCTGCTTCAATTTTTTTTGACCGGCACGAAAAAGTTCAAGTGCTTTAAGGTATCGTTTGGAATCGGCCGCGGAGTCGCTCGAAATTTCCTTAATGGTCTTCAGGTATTCTTCTCGGGCGCCGGGTTGAGAAAGAGTTTGGTAGGCTTTGTCGAGTCGGGCGAGGACGTCGTCTAAAATTCTTTTGCTTTGACCGTTGAGCTTATTTTCAAAACGGTCGGGGTGATATTCATAGCGTATCTTTCGATAGGCATCCTCTATTTGTTTTGTTGTTGCCTCTTCGGACACCTTGAGCAGTTGGAAGAAATTCTGATTTAAGGTGTCCATATAGTTGGCAACCAATTGGGTGTCGGTTTCGGACGTGGTTTGAGGAGGGCTCTCTTTGAGTTCCTTTCTAAAATCGATATAGGCAAATTCAGTGACAGACGATTCATCGACCGGACTTGATTTCCAGCGCAGCATATCGATAGATTCCATCAGATAGAAACAACGCAGAAGAACTTCCCGGTCTTTGCTTTCGGTTCGTTGGAGACTTTGCTTTAAAGGCTCTTCTCCTTTTAGGCTTTCCAGTAGTTTTTGTACTCCTCCTGAAAGATTGAGAAGGGAAAGTAACTGAGGCATTCGAGGATGCCGAGAAGGAAACATATCCATCTTGATTTGATAAAGTTGCGCGAGTGCTTCTATCTGAATGAGTTTCTTCTGGGCTTCTAGCATTAAAATAAATGGGTTGAATTCGACTCGAGCGATATGCTCTGGAATTTCTTCTAAAGCCTCCAGTTCAAAGTTTCCTTGCCGGGAAATAAAACTATTGATCAAGAGTTGATAAGTGTGTCGACGCAGGGCCTTAAAAAGCTCATCCTTTTGAAGAGCGCCCATTTTCACTAAAACCTCACCAAAGTGAAGTTGCTCTATCACCATCTGTTGGGAAGCCTGTTCCCGCGTTTCTTCGCTGATAAAACCGAGCTGCACAAGTTGTTGTCCAAAGCTTTCCGACAAAGCCGTTGAGTCCGCGGCAATCGGATGCCCATTTAAAAAATAAATTCGCCGTTCTTGATCTTCCCGACTCACTCGTAAGCGACCCGTAAAGGCCTCTCGATAACAATCAAAATAAACTTTTTCGATAGGGTGTTCTGTAAGCATTCCCTTTTTATAAGATCGATTCGTTTTATCGATCGGATTGCCCTGCATTTCCGCTGTTAATTGATCCAACTCAAAGGGTTTGGTCCAATAGGACTCGATTTGGTGCAGATTTTTGAGTTGGAGAATCTCTCCATCATTTTTGTAGACGCCAGACATGGCGATTTTCCGAAGAGCAGAAAAAAACAGGTCTTCATTTAATCGAGTCAGGAGTTCCGCCCCCATCATTTTGGGAAGGAGCATATCGAGAAGCAGAATGTCAAAAGGCCTTTCTTCCTCTTTAGACTCTTGAAGACGGTTGAAAGCTGCTTCTCCATCCAATACGCTTTCTACGTCAAAACCACTTAAAAAAAGATGGTCGCTCAATAATTTATTGAAATACTTATCATCTTCGACCACTAAGACCCTGGACATCCTTTCCAGTTTACTCAAGCTCCGCTCAAAGCTCGACGAATTTTCTTTAGCTTTCGACTTTGAGTTATCGCAACAAGCCCAATAATGAATGACGCGCCGATATATAATTCAGCGCAAAAAAAAGGTCTCGGGCTAAGCCGAGACCTTTCAAAGGCTGCGAAGGGTTATGTGCAGAGATTCTATTTTATGCGTTTGGTAAAAATATAGAGTAGCAAAGCTCGTGCCAGTTTAAAAATGGATAGGAGAGGCTGATTTAAGGCCATTTTGGATTTTGCCTCAGGCTAAAATGCCAGAGCAGAACAATAAAAAGTGACATTTTTTGTATCTTAAAAATGGATTCCAATGCCCGCCAGAACTTTGTAGTAGCTTAAATCTCCTTGAAGGTCTGTATAGCTTTGCCCGATGCGAACACTTGTTCCTTTTTGAGAAGTTTCTGCCTTAAAGTACTCTCCATTGATCAAAACCGACAAACGAGAATTGAAGAAATATTGAAGTTCCCCTGCGATAAGGTAGGGAAGACTTGTGCTCTTTATTTCTTTAAGTCCGCTGCTTTCTGGATCTTCATTAAAATTGGGAAAGAAAAGTATTCCAAAGCTCCCATTCAACACCACGTGATCAAAAAATGAAAATTCTAGGCCAAGGCGAGTCATGAAACTCGTCACATCCACTTGCGTAAAAATAATATCGCCGGATGGAGTTCTTCTCAGATCTGGGGCCGATTCGAAAAAGAATAAACCTGGCCCTCCATAAGCAGATAGATCTCCTTTGTGCCAGTGTAAAAGCTTATACTGAGCAAGGCTTTCGACTTGAAGGTTTTGTGTTGTAATTCGGTAGGCGGCACCCTCCAGCTCACTGGGAACTGCTCCCTTGCCACTTAAAGACGAGCTTCCAAAGGTCACGTTTAAAAAACCATAATTATATTTGAGTCGAGCGAGCCAGCGAAAAAGTCTATGCCCAAGTTCCGTCTCCATAAAACTAAAGTGACCCTCAAAGCCTAAATCCACACCACCAAAATCGTAACTTGGAGCTCTCACACGTGTTGAGCTGCCATTGCTGTCGACAAGTCCTGTTAAGAGATAACTCACTTGTTGATAGCCGGCGGACAACGAAAGAGAGCCTTTCTTCTTTAATTCTCCATTCCAAAACCAATGGAAATGTTTTGAACCAATAGGTTTAAGTTCAGGTTTTTTGGCTTCTGCCTTGGGTAATGGCGGTGGAATATTTTCTTTTGCAACTCCTCCTTTAACCCAGCCATGAAATTCCAATCCATCGGGGCTTTGAACATCCACTTCGTACCATTCACCTTGGGATCGAAGAATTGTTACTTTGTCGGTGTTTAAAATCTGATGTAGGAGTGAGCTACTTTCGTCAGGGCTCATATGAAGCTCAGGGCTTAATTGCTGACTTGGTTGTAAAGGTTCTAATGCAGATTGAGCGGAAAGCTTTGTGGAACTAAAAATGGCGGTGAGGAAAAAAAAATATAAAGGACTTCTAAACCTTAAAGAAGAAAAAAATTTCACCACGTCAAATTATGCCTCTGGCGTTCTGTTTGCCACAAGAAAGAAAAAGAATTTTCGATTGCCGCTTTTCCTTGAGGCAAAGAGGATAAAACAGTTATTACTATTACTTTGTAGATAAGGTGGACATAAATTTGACTCAGTGTCTGGGGATTGTCAGGACTATTTGGGTCGGGCCTTTCAGCCCATGCCAGAGCTCCAAAATCGTTTTCTTGGGAGCCTCAGAGGCCTATCAGGCCAGATGTCGGGCTTGCTTTGAGCTTCCTTCCAAAAGTTCCGAAACCGATGTCCCCTCGACTTCAGCCTAAATTTGCTTAATATGATTGTATGTCTTGCGAAGTTCCATTAATGAAGAGAGTCAGATGATCAAGATCAAACAACAAATGATGGAGGTGCACTATTAGACGACCAACACGGAACTACGGTCCCCGAGTGAACTACAAAGTCAGGGCCCCAAAGGTTCGCGTCATTTTGGACGACGGAAGTATGCTCGGGTTGATGTCATCGAAGGAAGCCATGCACGAAGCAGACAAAAGGGGATTAGATTTGGTGGAGATCTCTCCTAGCGCGAATCCTCCTGTCTGTAAGATCATGGACTTCGGAAAATACAAATACGAACAAAAGAAAAAAGCACAATATCAAAAGAAACAGGTGGGGAATGTTATTAAAGAAATTACCCTATCACCTGTGACTCAAGAGCATGATCTGAACTTTAAAGTTAGGAATGCTATTCGATTTTTAGAAGATGGGCATCGTGTAAAGTTTACCGTTCGATTCAGGGGGCGCCAAATGGCCCATCCCGAGATCGGGACCCAGCAGATTGAGCGGATTGCGGCTGCCCTAAGAGGGCACGCAACTGTGGAGGTTCCTGCAAAAATGGAAGGCCGTTTTATGGCTGTCGTATTTGCGCCAGCCGCTCAAAAGCTAAAGTCAAAGCCAAAGTCTAAGACAAAGGCGAAGCTGACGGAATCTGAAGAAGTTCGAAGCCAGAAGGGGACTTGATTAGCCCCAATTTTTGAAAACTAGGCTATTTCTCCATTGATTTCAGCCTCTTTCAACGATAGAGCTTGGGAGATGGCATCTAAGGCAAAAATGAAGGCAAATAGTGGGGCTTCTAAGCGTTTTCGAGTCACAGCTTCGGGCAAAGTGAAGCGTAAGAAAAATCACTTATCTCATATTCTGACGACTCATCCACGAAAGGTTAAACGACGTTATCGCAAGAAAACTTATGTGAGCGATGCGGAAATGGGGCATATGAAATCTTTGATGCCCTATTCATTTTAAGGAACAACGAACGAGGTAGATCATGCGAGTGAAGGGCGGCCCGAAAGGGAAAAACAGCAGAAAGAAAATTCTTAAGGCGACGGAAGGTTTTACGGGTAGAGCTCGAAATGCCAATCGTATTGCGCGAGAAACTTTGGACCGCGCCATGGTTTACAACTACCGCCATCGTAAAAGCTTAAAGAGAGAGATGCGCAAGCTTTGGATCACTCGGATTACTGCGGCGGCTCGCTTGCGAGGGCTTTCTTATAGCAAGCTGATTGGGGCTTTAAAGACTCATCAAATTGCTCTTAATCGAAAGATGTTGGCTGATCTGGCGGCAACGGACAGTCAGAACTTTGACCAAGTGGTAAAGGCAGCGGGATTATAAGCCAGCTTCAGTTTTTTTCTTCTAGACGTGGCATGCACACGTTAAACTAAAAAACAATGTCAGCGATGGAACAAGCCGAGAAAACCTGCGGAGAAATTGAGAGATTTTATTCTGAAGCGGAAACTATGATACATCGAGCCAAGAGCTCGGATGAAGTTGAGCAAATCCGAGTCGACTTTTTAGGAAAAAAGGGAAAGTTCTCGTCGATTTTGTCTCGCTTGAAAAATTTTTCCAATGAAGAACGAAAGCTCGTTGGCCAGACGGCAAACCAACTCAAGACTAGATTAGAAAAAAATTTAGAACATCGAAAATCTCTTTTAAAAGAACAAGAGCTGGAAGAGAGTCTTTTGAAAGACTCCATGGATGCAAGTTTACCGGGGGTTCATTTCCCTCAAGGGGCGTTGCACCCCATTCGGCAAGCCCTGCGAGAAGCAGTACGGATTTTAGAGCTAGCGGGCTTGAAAGCGGCCTATGGCCCAGAAGTCGAGTATGAGGATTATTGCTTTGATCGACTTAATTTTAAATCGGGGCATCCAGCGCGGGATATGCAAGCGACCTTTTTTGTGAAATCGTCGCAAGACCAATCACTTATTTTGCGAACCCATACCTCTCCCGTTCAAGTGCGGGTTCTCATGGATTTAGCAAAAAAGGATTTTCCGATACCTGTTCGTATTCAAGTTCCGGGAAGAGTTTATCGTGTAGACGATGATCGAACGCATTCTCCGATGTTTCATCAGATCGAAGGTCTTGTTGTGGATCAACATTCCACCATGGGAGACTTAAGAGCGGTTCTTGATTTTTTCTGTCGTAAGTTTTTTGGCGATAAGGTCAAAGTCCGATTTCGCCCGAGTTATTTTCCTTTCACAGAACCCAGTGCCGAAGTGGATGTCTCTTGTGTGTTTTGCCAAGGAGAGGGTTGTAAGGTTTGTAAGCAAAGTGGATGGCTCGAAATTGCGGGGGCGGGTCTTGTGCATCCAGAAGTTTTTCGAGCTTGTGGGTGGGATCCTCAAAATGTTCAAGGCTGGGCTTTTGGAATGGGAGTGGAACGCCTGGCGATGTTGAAAATGAATGTGCCGGATTTACGATCCTTTTTTGAAAACCGCATTCATTTTTTGAAAGCTGAAGGGGGTGTCCAATGAAACTCAGCTTTCAGGCTTTAAAAAATTTCGTAGATTTTAATGGATCGCCAAAAGATTTAGCGGATCTTCTAGCGGATCTGGGCTTTCCAAATGATGGGATCACTCGGGTTGGAGAAGCTCTTCATTCTGTCGTACTCGGGAAAATATTAGAAAAAAAGGCACATCCTAAAGCGGATCGTCTCTTTCTGTTAAGCGTTGATTTGGGTTCCAGAAAAGCCGTCATTGTTTGCGGAGCAAAGAATATGAAAACGGGCGATTATGTTGCGGTGGCTCCGGTTGGCGCAAAGATTCCAGGGGCTGATGGAAGGGGGATGACTTTGAAGAAAGCGAAGATCCGGGGGGAAGTTTCAGAAGGAATGTGTTGTTCAGAAGCGGAGCTCGGCCTTTCCCTTGAAAGTGAAGGGATTTGGATTTTACCACCCGAGATTCATGAAAAGGATAGCTCTGCCCTTGGAAAAGCTCTTCACGAATTGATCAGCATTGAAGATTCTGTTCTGGAACTAGACGTGACTCCCAATCGGGGAGACGCCCTTTGCGTAAAAGGCATTGCCAGAGAAGTTGCTGCCAAAACCGGTCTTAAATTAAAGCAAGCTTTTTCCGTTCGCTGGAAAAATCCTTCTTCTTGGGTGAAGCCTTCCATCGAGAACTTCGAAGAGGCTTATGGTTTCGCTGGATGTCTCGTTAAGGGAGTTCA
>Ga0114931_10007662_pt1 | contig 13178 bp, 13 predicted proteins | sample 2SBtaG_FD_89579 | JGI IMG/M metagenome (GOLD analysis project Ga0114931, IMG submission 89579) | Deep subsurface microbial communities from Kolumbo volcano to uncover new lineages of life (NeLLi) - 2SBTROV14_V59a metaG | ecosystem: Environmental > Aquatic > Marine > Volcanic | place: Kolumbo... | reverse complement strand
GTCGAGCGAGACCTGGCCGGTGCCGAGATCGACGTCGCGCACCTCGCGTACCAGCCCGAGATTCTGGTTGTAGACGGTGATGTCCACTTCCTTCCGGTCGGCCGCGGTCGAGTGCTTGCCGGCCGGCGCAGCGCGGGCGGCGGTGCCGGCGAACAGGCCCGCCCCGACCAGCAGCAGCCTGGCGAGGTGGTCGAACGATGGATGGGGTGTCCCCAGGGTAGAGCGAAGCACGACTGTCCTCTCGAACGCAGGCCTTGCCGCGAGCTTACACCCCGCCCGGCCGAACGAGCGCGATCACCCGGGCCGACCCGCCGGCGGCCTGCCGGTACGGTGCTTGCAAGTCAGGTCTAGCGTGGCGGGTATGAAGCTTGGGCGCGCCGTAGAGATGATGGAAGGCACAGAACCCGTCCTCCGGATGCGCAACCCCGGTCCGCTCCAGCGCAGCTTCTGCGTATCGCACCTGCTCGCACCCGCTTCACCCACGGAGGCTGTCGCGCCGGCGATCCAGCCTCATGTTACAGACTGGGGGACTTGACGATGGCTGACACCGAACCGGTCTACCAGGCGCCGCGGGCGCGTATTCCGACGCCGACCGAGGGGCTCGCCCCGATCTCCTCGCGGCCCGGCTCGGCACGTCACTCGCGTGACCACTCCCTGCTCATGACCCTCGCAGGCGAACAGCCCGGACTGGTCGTGGAGCTGAGGGGTCCGGAGCTCGTGATCGGGCGCGGCGACCGCGTCGGACTGCGCGTCACGGATCCCGGTGTGTCCTGGCGGCATGCGCGCGTGTTCAAGAGCAACGGCCACTACTTCATCGAGGATCTTCGCAGCACCAACGGCACCTTCGTGGGGGCACAGCGAGTCATCGAGCCGAGGCGGCTAGAGGACGGTGACCACATCGGGCTCGGACGGCGGACCGTGCTGCGCTACGGCTGCTACGACGCTCTCGAAGCCGACGCGGCGATGCGCATGTACGAGTCGACGGTGCGAGACGCGCTGACCGGTGCGCACAATCGCAGCTACTTCGACGAGCGCTTGCGGAGCGAGTTCTCGTTCGCCCAGCGGCACGGGACACATCTGTCGCTGCTGATGCTCGACATCGATCACTTCAAGTTGGTCAACGACGCGCATGGGCATGCCGTCGGCGACGCCGTGCTGCGCGTCCTGGTGCGTCTACTCGAACGCATCGTCAGACCCGAAGACGTGCTGGCGCGCTACGGCGGAGAGGAGTTCGTGGTCTTGGCTCGCGAGATCTCCAAGGACAATGCCACCATCCTTGCCGACCGCATCTGTGCGCAGGTCGCCGCAGTGGAGCTGCCCTGGCAGGATTCGAAGATCCAGATCACGGTGAGCGTGGGCGTCGCGACGCAGTCGACGGATTCCGGGTACGACGGCCCGAAGGAGCTGGTTTCGGCCGCCGACTCGGCGATGTACGACGCCAAGGCGCAAGGCCGCAACCAGGTCGTGACGGCGTAGCCCGCCGGCTCGCCCTCCGTCGGCCAACCGCGCCTGGATGCGCGGCGCGGACAGGGTGCTCGGATCGCGCGTGAGCTCCATCCGTAGCCGTGGCCCGGTCCGTTGCCCGGCGCCTGGTTGCGACCGCTCTCGAGGTTCACGGAAGCAGGGGTCGGACCCGTGTCTCTACGGCAGACGCATCATTCCGCGCCCTCGGGACGTGCGAGAGTCCAAGGTGTTCTCTTGTGCACCGGCTGCGTCGCAGAGCCGCCGACCAGCGCACTCGGCGCCGTCCATTCGCATTTCGAACAGTCGCGCGAGGAAATGACGGCGCGTTGGCTCGGCGCGATCGAGAACCCGCACCGTGTGATCGCCTGCTCGAGCGGCTCGGGCGCCAGCCCGCCCTGGAGGCGCCGCGCAGCGGTCGCAGGCGCCGGCGACAGCGGGGCGCGGAGCAGGGAGCGCACCGCTAGCTGCCGGGCGGCCGAAACGGCCTTTTCGCCCGAAGGTGGTGGGATGCGGCGCGATGTCGTACCCTATGGGCCGGACGCGGGACGTGGCGTCTCGAGCCGCTCCCCCCCTCGATTACGGTCTTCTACGATGACAGATACCTCGAACAAGAGCAGCAACGCCGCGGATGTCGAAGATGCCATCCCGATGAAGCGGATGAAGCCGACCTGGATGTTCGTCGCCGGAGGCGGCGCGCTGGTCGTGGTCGGGCTCATCGTGTTCGCGATGCACAGCACCAAGAGCAACGAAGCGCAGGTCAAGAAGCTCCAGCAGAAGCCCGGCGCGCAGATAACGCCGGAGCAGGCACGCGAGAAGCGTGCGGAGATGAAGGAACACCTCAAGCTCACGCGCGGAGCTCTCGAGAAGGTCGCAGCGCAGGAGAAGGCCGAGCAGACTGCCGCGGCGGAGAAGAAGCAGGCGGAAGAGGCGCAGAAGAAGGAAGAAGAGCAGAAGGAGGCCACCCAGAAGGCCGCTGCTGCTCACCGGGTCGCGGGCAAGAAGATGAAGAAGTCGCTCGACGGCCTCGACAACTACGCGTCGCAGCTCAAGTAGCGCGACGGCGGCTGCTTCATCGCCGCGTCCGACCGGGACTTGACGATCTCCGCCAGCGCGGGTCCTGCGCTGCCCTCGACCCAGATCACCCGATCGGGTCGAATGACGATGGGCGTTGTGTACGGGCCTGTTGCAGTGCCCGACACGGCTTTCGTCGTCGGCCGTCCGCCGGACCGGGCCGATCCGGTACTATTGCCATCCCACAGCCACGTCCAGGGTTCCTCTGGACCTACGTGCGCCCCGGCGAACCATGCGCCGACCGCCAGACATCGAGGGACAGAGCAGGGACCGTGCCATGGCGTGCTTTGCCGCGTGAGCGCGCGCTCGATGCGCGGCGAGAGCGCGCCCTCGCAGAGTCTGCAGCGAAGTGGCGCATCTGGGACCGGATACGACAGGCGCGGGTGGCACGCCGGGTGCACCCTTTGTCGCCATGCAAATCCCCCTGCAGATCACCTTCCGCGGCCTTCCCCCTTCCGACGCCTTCGAGGCCAGGATCCGGGAGCGGGCCCGGAAGCTCGAACGCTTCCACGGGCGCATCACCCGCTGTCACGTGGTCGTCGAAGCGGCACACCGCCACCGTCACAACGGCAACCTGTACAACGTGCGGATCGATCTGACGGTGCCCGGCGGCGAACTGGTCGTCAGCCGCGAAGCCCCGGAGTGCGACTCGCACCAGGACCCCTACGTTGCGCTCCGCGACGCATTCGACGCCGCTGCGCGAAAGCTCGAAGACCATTTGCGTCGGCAGCGCGGAAAGGTCAAGAGTCACGAGACGCCGCCGCACGGTCGCGTGCTCCGCGTCCAATCGGTGGGCAAGCACCACATTGTGGGCTAGGAGACACGAGGGCGCGCTTCTGAGTTGCCAGGAGGTACCAGCATGGTCGTCGAGGAACTGATGAGTAGAAACCCCTTCGCCGTGTCGGTCGACGAGACCATCGGTGAAGTCATGAACAAGCTCACGGAAGCCGACGTGCGGCATCTTCCGGTCGTGGAGGACGGTGAGCTGGTCGGTATCGTCAGCGACCGCGATCTCAGAGCCTTCACGCCGACGGCGATCGTCGAGTTCGAACATCCGGAAGAAGTTGCCGCGCGCCTGGCGCAACCGATCGGCAGCGTGATGAGTGGCGACGTGTTGTCGGTGACCTCGGGTACGGAAGTGACCGACGTGGTCGACATCATGCTCGAGCAGCGCATCGGCGCGGTTCCGGTCGTCGAACCCGACAGCTCGAAGCTCATCGGCATCGTGAGCTACATCGACGTGCTCAGGGCGGCGCGCGAGAGCCTGTAGGCGCTCAGCGCGGACGCGTCACCGGGGGCGGCCGCACGCTGTTCAACAGCACGCCTGGGTCCTCGTCGCCGAAGCAAAGTCCGAGGTCCCGTCCGGTCTGCAGCAGATCGGAGTCGAGGGGCACCGTGCGGATGCCGCGGGTCGCCTCTTCAAGGTCCACGAGCTCGATGCGCTGACCGCGGACCGACACCAGCCCGCTCTGGTTGGTCGTCGCGAGGAAGCGCGTGGCCGCGCAGCCCAGCTGCTGCGCGAGCACGCGATCGGACATCACCGGACTGCCGCCACGCTGGAGATGCCCGAGCACCAGGCTGCGCGTTTCCTTGCCGGTGCGATCCGGGATCTGGCGTGCCAGCACCTCGGCGATGCCGCCCAGCCGCGCATATTCGTGGAAGGCGTCCTTGTCGCCCCGGAACACCATGCCGCCACCCAGCGGCTTGGCGCCTTCCGCGACGACCACGATCGAGAAGTGCCGGCCGATGGCCTCCCGCCGCTGGATCTTCTCGCACACGCGGTCCAGGTTGTACGGGATCTCCGGGATCAGCACGACATCCGCGCCGCCCGCGATGCCGGACTCGAGTGCGATCCAGCCCGCGTAGCGGCCCATCACTTCCACGACCATGACGCGCTCGTGCGACTGCGCCGTGGTGTGGATCTTGTCGATGGCGTCCGTGGCGGTGGCCACGGCGGTGGAAAACCCGAACGTCACGTCCGTGCCGGGGAGATCGTTGTCGATGGTCTTCGGAACCGCCATCACGCGGGGCAGCCCCCGCTCCAGCAGACGGCGGGCCAGCTTGATCGAACCGTCGCCGCCGATCGCCACCAGCGCGTCGAAGCCGAGCTCGCGGAAGCGCCGGACGAGGCGGGCCGAGACGTCTTTCGGAACGCGAGTGCCGCCCTGCATCACGGGGTAGTGGAACGGATCGTTGCGGCTGGCGGCGCCGAGGATGCTGCCGCCCTGGTGCATGATCCCGCGCACCGCGTCGCGGTCCAGGAGCGTGATACCGTCGCTCGCGTCGGCGTCCGGCTTCTCCAGAAGGCCACGGTAGCCATAGCGGATCCCCCAGACCTCCCAGCCCCGCGCGTGCGCGCTGAGCGCGACGGCGCGGATCACGGCATTCAGGCCTGGCGCGTCGCCACCGCCCGTGTTGACGGCAATCTTCTGGATCGAATCGGTCAACGCTGCCCTCCGATGCACGGCGTGTGCCGGCCCTCCGGCAGATGGCGCGCCGCGCGACAGCGTGCGATGGAACCGCGGTTGTACGCAAGCGTTGCCGCGCATGCGCACGTCGGACGCACGCGCTGCGTACGGACGGCGCGGCGCCGCGGAGCTGGCAGCGGCGATCGCGCTATCGGGTCGGCGGTACGGAACCTGCAGCGGTTGGCGGGTAGCGGCGAGGGCGGCCTGACACGGCGCGAACGCTACTCTACGATCACGAGCGACATCTCCACGATGCGCACCTTGTCGCCGTGGGCGACGCGCACCTTGACTTTGTCGCCCGGCTTGCGCCCGTCGAGCGTGTTGTAGAGCTGGTCGTAGTCGGTGATGCGCTTGCCATCGATGCCGACGATGGCGTCGCCGATCTCGAAACCGCTGGGCGCGCGGCGGACCCCCTGGAGGCCGGCCTTGTCCGCGGGACTGCCCGGGACCACCTCGAGCACGACCACGCCGCGGATCCCCAGCCGCCGCTCCAGCCTCCCCAGCGGATCGATCTGGATCCCGAGGCCGACCTGCTGCGCCCGGCCCGTCTTGATGATCTGCGGCACGATGCGCAGGATGAAGCGCGCGGGCACGGCGAACCCGATCCCAGCCCAGGCGCCGCTCTTCGAGAAGATCATCGTGTTCATGCCGATGAGCTCGCCCGCGCTGTCGAGCAGCGGTCCGCCCGAGTTGCCGGGATTGATGGCCGCGTCGGTCTGGATCATGTCGTGGATGGTGACGCCGCCCACGCCCTGCACCTCGCGCCCGAGTGCGCTGACGATCCCGGTCGTGAGCGTGTGGTCGAGGCCGAACGGGTTGCCGATCGCGATCACCTTCTGGCCGACCACCAGCGCGGGCGACTGCTTCCCGTGGAGGATCGGGTGCAGCTTGTCGTGGGGAGCGTCGATGTGCAGCACGGCGATGTCCTTGCGCGGTTCCACGCCAACGACCGACGCGTCGTAGGTGTGCTGGTCCTCGAGCGTGACGGTGAGTCGCTTCGCTCCCCGCACGACGTGGAAATTGGTGACGATGTGCCCCTGGTCGTCCCAGACGAAGCCGGAGCCGGAGCCGGCGGGCACGTCGAGCGCCCGGCCGTGGAAGTAGTCGAACACCGTCTTGTGCTGCGAGACGAACACCGCGGAGGGCGCGGCGCGCCGGAACACGGCGATGGTGTTCTTCTCGTCCTCGGTCCGCGCGCCAGGGGGCAGCGGTGCGACCGGCGCCGCCGGCGGAGGCGTGGGGTTCGCGGTCTTCGCCGGGGCGGAATGCGCGGCGGTGGGCGCCGGGCCGCGCTTGCAGCCGCCGGCCGCGAGTCCGAGCATGAGTAGGAACAGCGAGAGTAAGCGGTGGGTGCGGGGGATCATACTGCCGGCCTACATGCCGCGCGGAGCGCGTCCGTGCAACGACTCGCATCCTCCCCGTTGCGGGTGCAGACTCCTGGCGTGGGCGACGAACGCCGCTACGAGGCCATCGACCAGGCGCGCTGGCTCTACCGGCTGGAGCACCCGGATACCGAGCCTTTCGACCGCCTGAAGTTCGCGATCCGGGTGCTCGGCGTGCTGGATCCACCGGGAATGAAAGTCGCCGTCTACCGCAGGAAGCTCGATCTGCGGGTGGAGAGCGGGCGCGATCTGGCCGGCGGACCAGAAGGCAGCTGGGCCATCGTCGGCATCCCGTCGAACGCCAGCCGCCGCGCCATCGCCTACGCGCTGGCCGAGCTGGCGGGGCAGGAGTCGGTGCCGTTCCTCGTGGACGTGCTGGTCCAGAGCGCATCACGGCGCGCCAGCTGAACGTCCCGCACCCGACTTCAGGCGAAGCCAGGCCGCACGGAACGGGGCCCCGCGTCGCGTGGAGCTTCGAGCTCGTTGCGCTCCGTCAAGATGCGCGGGGTGCCGCATCCCTGTCGTGACGCATCGCAAGTGGGCGCACCGACGGCGCGAAGCTTTCGTGACGTCCGGCCTGTAACGCAGAGGGTGCGCACGCTTCCGGCGGTTGGACGCCTGTGGACGGAAGGCATGCGAGTTGCACGGAATATCACCAGGAGCTCACCGAACCAGCCCCCGCAAGCCCGGTTTCGCTCGGCGCCGGAATCCCATCCTGGAGTCCGATCATGAAGAAGACAACCGAAGTGCTCGTCGTCGGCGGCGGTCCGGTCGGGATGTACGCCGCGCTGGCGCTCGCCGAGCGCGGTCTCGACGTGCAGATCGTCGACAAGGACAACCAGGGGGCCGCCCACAGCTACGGCCTGGCGCTGCATCCGCAGTCGCTCAGGCTGTTCGACGAGCTAGGGCTCGCCCGGCAGCTGTTGCAGGCGGGGCAGCGCATCGGGCGGCAGGTCTTCTACGACGGCAACAAGCCCGTGCTCTCGCTCGACTTCGGCGTCGTCGACGACGCATTCCCGTACGTGCTCGTGGTCCCGCAGACCGCTCTGGAAGACGTGCTGGAGAGGGCTCTCGTCAAGCGCGGCATCCGCGTCCTGCGCGATCACCAGGCGCTCTCCCTCGAAGCCCACAGCGACTTCGTCGAGGTGGAGGTCGCACGGATGGACAAGGCGTCGGTCGGCTATGGCGTCGCCCACACCGAGATGAGTCTGGATCGCGTCTACAAGGTCCGTGCGGACTACGTGATCGGCGCCGACGGCTATGAATCGTTCGTCCGGCGCGCCCAGCGCATTCCGTTGGAGAAGGTGCGCCCGACGCAATGGTTCGCCGTGTTCGAGTTCCCGATGGAAATGGAGTTCACGGACGAGGCGCGCGTCGTCTTGCAGGAAACGGCGAGCAGCGTCGTCTGGCCTCTGGGTCCTGCTCGCGGGCGCTGGAGCTTCGAGATCGCCGAATCGCATGCCGCGCCAGGGGCGCAGGAGTTGGGCGAGCTTCTGGCCGCCTGCGCCCCGTGGTTCGGGCCCGCGCCCAGCGATCTGGTCTGGGCGAGCACCGTGCGCTTCGAGCAGTATCTGGTGGACCGCTATGGTCAGGGCCGGGTCTGGCTCGCGGGTGACGCGGCCCACGGGACGAGCCCGGTCGGTGTCCAGAGCATGAACATCGGGTTCCGCGAGGCGCACGACCTCGTCCAGCGACTGTCCGCCACGCGCGCGCGCAGCACGGACCGGGATCTCCTGTCCGGCTACAACGAGCGCTGGCGCGGAGAATGGCGGTCGATGCTCGGACTGTCGTCCCGGCTCGCCTCGTCGGACGATTCCCCGGTATGGGCCGCCCACAACGCCGATCGGCTGCTGTCCTGCATTCCGGCTTCGGGCCAGGACCTGACCCGACTGCTGCAAGAGCTGCATCTGGATTTCCGCCCAGCAGCATGACGCGCCGCGTCCGCCCGCCGAGAATGCCGGGTGTGGTGTGACCGGTGGAGGGGAACATGGAACGCGAAAGGTACACGCGCGCCGAGGATCTAGGCCGCCTCTGGGCGGAGCAGAAAGCGGAGATGCTCCGCGGCAGCATCCCGGCGCTGGACTTGCCTGACCTCTGGCAGGAAAAGTGGGGCGGCAAGCTGCCCTTCGACGAAAGCGCCGTCGCGCCGCGGGAGTGGACGGCGCTGCTCGCCGCAGCCAACGCGGCCGCCGCGCGGCGGTGGGGCGAGCTGGTCGAGCAGTGCCGCGACAGCGAGCACGTTCAGGACGGGGAAACGGACGAGGAAGCCGACGCCGTCCAGCTCTACGAAGCCGTGCGCGCGGGGCTGCCCCGGGGTCTCGTGGCAGGGCGCGATGGTCCTCGCGTCTATCTGGAGGATACTCTGCACGGTACGGAGCACACGGTCGGCTCGCTTGAAGACGCCTGGCGGGTGATCGAAGAATGGCGGGAACGCCACGCATGACGATCCGGGATAGAGTGCAGACATGAGCCGCGACAGTTTCTTCCGGGGGCCGCGCGTCACCATGACGACGAGCAAGGGTCGGGTCGAGCTGCCCATCGAGTACCGGGACGCCACGGCGACCACGGCGGTGTATGCCGTCGACCCCGCGCGGGCGCGTCCGCTGCTCGAGGAGAGCGGCCTGGTGCCGCTGCTGTTCCGCGGGCGGACAGCGGCCGTGGCGATCAGCTGGTTCGACTACCGGAAGACGTCGATCGGCCCGTACCACGAGCTGTCGATCGCGGTGCTGGCGCATCACCCGCTGGACGCGCCTCGCTCCGCGCTGGTGGGTGTGCTGCGCGGCAGGGGAGCGGTCGGCGGACACATCCTGCATCTGCCGGTCACCACCGAGATCGCCTGCGCCGGAGGCCGCGAGCTGTGGGGGTATCCGAAGTTCGTGGCCGACATGCCAATGGCGATGTCGGGTGGCAGGATGGAGGGCGCGCTGGTGCACGAGGGCCAGCGCGTGCTGTCGATGCGGATTCCGGTGCCCGGCGGGCCCCAGCTGCCGATGCCGGACCTGAACACGCTCAGCGTGCTCGACGACAGATTGAACCGCACGCGGATCGCGACGAACTGCCGGACCCGCCTCGCTTGGGGAAGCGGCGTGGAGCTCGCCCTGGAGCAGCCCGGACACCCGGTCTGTCGCACGCTCGCCGCGCTGGGGCTGCCGAGCCGGGCGATGCTCGTGCTGCACTCGGACCCGTTCCTCTCGCTCCTGCCGCTGGGCGTGGCGGTGGCCGATGTCGCGCGCGGGAGCGAGCCCGGCGGGCGGACATTGGCCGAAACGGCAGAGCCCCGAACCCACCGCACGGCGTAGTCGGAGGTTTTTGCCGGCGCGCCGCGCCCGAGCCGCTACACTCGTCGGCGAGGATGCGTATCGCGCTTGTGTATCCGCCGCCGTGGAAGATCCCGGCAAAGGGCGAGCCCACCGACCAGAAGGGGGACGGTCCGCCGCGCGACTACCGGGAGGGCGATCTGGATGCCGACTTCCACCAGACGCCCTATGGCCTGTACTCGCTGGGCGCGCAGGCGCTGGCGGCCGGGCACCAGGTCAAGCTCTTCAACCTGTCGGGCTTCGCCTGGTCGCGCGTCGAGCAAGTCATCCGGGCGCTGGACGCGGACGTGTACGGCATGTCGTGCTGGACGGCGAACCGCCGCGGCGTCGCCCTGGTGGCCGATCTGATCCGCAGCTTGCACCCCGGCGGACACATCGTCATCGGCGGGCCGCACGCCACGCCGCTCGCCCGCGAGATGCTCCAGCACCACGCGGCTCTCGACACGGTCGTTACCGGCGAAGGCGAGCTCACGTTCATGGAGCTGGTCGGCAGGCTCCAGAGCGGGCAGCCGGCGATGGGCATCCCCGGCACGTTCTACCGGGAAGGCGGACGCGTGCTGGAGGGTCCGCCGCGCGCGTCGATTCCGGATCTGGATTCGCTGGTCTCGCCGCACCGTCACTACCGCACGCACATCGTGATGACCGCGCGCGGCTGCCCCTGGCAGTGCACGTTCTGCGGGGCCGACACCACCTGGGGGCGTGGTTTCCGTGGACGCTCCGTGCCGAAGGTGCTCGACGATCTCGAGCTTGCGCTCGACAAGGTTCCCGTCCGGATGCTCCAGATCAAGGACGACACCTTCACGACCAACAAGAAGCGCGTCATCGAGCTGTGCCGCGGCATCCGCGAGCGCAAGCTCCGGTTTCTGTGGAGCTGCGACACGCGCGTCGACGTGCTGGGCGAAGAGCTGCTCTACGAGATGCGTCTTGCGGGGTGCGAGCGGTTGAGCCTGGGGGTGGAGTCCGGCTCGCCGGCGATCCTGTCGTCTATCAACAAGAAGATCACGCCGGAGAAGATCATCCAGAGCAGCCTGATGGCGAAGAAATTCGGTATCCAGGTGCGCTACTACATGATGCTCGGGAACCGCGGCGAGACGGCCGAGACGTTCCACGAGACGCTGGAGTTCCTCCAGCAGGCCAAGCCGCACCAGTACCTCTTCTCCTGCCTGAGCATCTATCCGGGCACTGTCGACTTCCACGACGCGGAGAAGGCCGGCTGGCTCGATCGCGAAGAGTACTTCAAGGGCGATTTCCAGGAGCTGAAGACGCCCTTCGACGCCTCCGACGCCGACGCCCGGATGATGGACAAGTGGTTCTCGGAGAACTCGGGGCTGCAGGATTTCTACCGGGAAGGCATCGAGGAGTGCCGCGCCACCCTCGCGCGGCTCGGTGACCACCACGCGGCCCACATGGACCTCGCCGGCGCGTACTATCGTGACGGGCAGCTCGGCAAGGCGGAGGAGCACGCACGCCGTGCGCTCGAGCTCGACTATCCGCTGCCCGGGCTCGCGCTCGACTATCTCGCGTGCATCGCCTTCGCCCGCGGCGACCTCCAGGGCATGCAGGATCACTTCATGCAGGCCGCCAAGACGGATCCGCAGCACGCCGTGCTGATCGAGAACGTGCAGGCCGCGCGCCGCTGGTTTGCCGGCAAGGGCCCCGAGCGCGGCCTACCGCTCCGTCTCGTCGCCCGGCACGATTTCCGGCTTCTCGAACGCACGGCGCAGCCGTCCTTGCCGGGCCCGCTTCCAGACGACTTCGCCGCGTGGGCGCCCGCTCAGCGGCTTGCCGACAATGCCGACAGCCAGTCGTCGGCCCAGCCGCGAACGCGCTTGAAGGTCGTCTCGTCGCCGTAGGCGAGCGCCTGCCACAGCGCCCGGGTGACGTTGGCTACGGCGGTCGCGTTGTCCGAGTGCGTGAGCTCCTCGAGTGCCATCGCGATCTGCTCCGTCTGCGCCAGCGAGTCCATGAGCAGCTTCCTCGGCGGCGCGGCCAGCGACATGCTCGTCCACACCTCCCAGTCGTCGGAGAGCTCGTCCGCGGTCGGTTCGCCCAGGCCGAGCTTTTTGCAGAGGTTCGCCAGGTACTCCCACTTCGGCGTGGGCTCGCCCGGCTGGTAGTCGTCGCCCGAGCTCCGCCACAGCTCGACCGCTGTCCCGAACGCGTCCTCGTCGACCTTGCCCGCACTTTTCGAGCGGTTGCCGAAGGCGGCGAGCTGGACGGAAAGCGGCTCGCCACGCACCGCGTCGTTCACGCTCTGCGAAAGCCACATGCGCTCCGCGCGCAGCGGCTCCCAGCCGAGTAGAACGACCCACAGCCGATCCGAACCTACCGTCTTGAAGCGCTCGGCAGCCGTGCGGCGGCGCTGCTCGTCGCGGTTCGGCGGGCGCGGCGCGCCCTTCTTCTGCGCGCCGCGCGACTGCTGGGCGCGTCTCAGCTTGCGGTTCGAGGACACATCGACTCCATCCGCCCCGGGCGGGGCCGGCGCATCATAGCCCAGCTCCGCGGCTTCAGTGCGCCATCGCGGCCGGAGCGGACTTCCAGGCGTGGCGTGCCGGGAGCTACTGACAGCCCGCGGGCGCCGGGTGCCGCGACTGCGCGGCGGTCGACCTGATTCTGCGCCGCAGCTCGCCGAGGTTGTCGGCACACACCCGCTCGTCGGTTCCGGTCCGGCGTACCTCCCGAGCTGCTGTTCACCCGCCGGGAAGCTCTCATGGGCGCCTATGGCATTCAAGCGCATTCCGCCGCTTGGCCAGGTGCCGGCAACGGGCTATGAACCCGCTATGGCTCGCATGCGTGGCATGGCGTTTCTTGGCACCGCCCGATTCGTCAAGCACACCTACGGCGAAGAGATGCTGCGACAGATCGTCGCCGACGCCGGCCCGGCCGCGCAGAAGACGTTTTCCAAGCGAATCGATGGTCTCGGGCTGCAGCCGTACGAGGCATTCGTCGGCTTTCTGCACAGCGCCGACCGCCACCTGGGCAGCGGCGACCTCTCGTTCTGCCGCACCATCGGCGAGATGGCGGCGCGGCAGGATCTCGAGACGATCTTCCGCGTGTACGCGGTGCGTCCCGAGCCCGACAAGATAATCGAGGCGTGTACCCCTATCTGGGGGATGTACACCGACGGCGGCGGCTACATGGAAGCGATCGACGTCAGGCCCGAGCGCACGGTGCTCAGGATCACCGAGTTTCCCGATATGGATCCGGCCCACTGCCGGATGATGGAGGGCTGGATGACCGCCGCCATGGACGTGATCGGCGTGCGCATCCTGCCCGGCGCGTGCGAGACCGAGTGCATGAGCAGCGGTGGGCGCTACCACGAGTTTTCCTGCCAGTGGGAGCTCAAGCAGCCTGGCTAGTCCCGCGTTTCCATCGAAGCGATGGGTGCTTCGCACGCGCGGCTGCGCCGCGCAACGCGGGACTAGCAGCGTTTGTCTGGGGCGCAGCAGCGCCCCCTCGGCTTCGCCGAGCCTCCC
>Ga0114931_10007661_pt1 | contig 13178 bp, 10 predicted proteins | sample 2SBtaG_FD_89579 | JGI IMG/M metagenome (GOLD analysis project Ga0114931, IMG submission 89579) | Deep subsurface microbial communities from Kolumbo volcano to uncover new lineages of life (NeLLi) - 2SBTROV14_V59a metaG | ecosystem: Environmental > Aquatic > Marine > Volcanic | place: Kolumbo... | reverse complement strand
GCGCGTGCGGCGTCGTGGGCAGGCCGGCAGCACCACTTGTATTTTCGGCCGCTTCCGCAAGGGCAGGGAGCGTTGTGGTCTGGACACCGGGTCGCCTCGGTGGCGGGCATGCCGGCTCGCTGTGAGCAGTCAGGGACGATCAGGCCGGGAGTGTCGTCCATGGAGTCGAATCCCTCGAAGAGCGACGCCGCGTCGTAGGGCAGCGTGAAGCGTACTTCGGGCGCGTCCTCGTAGGAGAAGGACTCGCAGACGGGCTCAAAAGGCACTTCCAGGTAGAACCCATCATGTGCGTCATGGAAGGCGCTGAAGCAGGAGGTACAGGCCGTGGCAATCGCGAAGTCCCGTTCGGTGAGCGGGCGCGAGACGCCCTTGCGCAGGATGAATCTGAGGAGGGGATAGGCGTTGGCATCCGCAACGGGCCAGCCGTACCGGGCCACCTCGCCGCGGATCGACGCAGGAATCTCGGCACCTCGTACGAAGCGGATTTCGAGCCAGTCGGAGCCGAGGTCCCGGTGCTCGGGTGCGGCGACGGGCACCTCGGGGGTGAACCAGAAGGCCTCGAAGGCCTCCAGCGAGGGGAAGATGGCGAGCCCCGGGCCCATCTCACAGCTGCCGATCACGGTGACGCACGCGCCCTCCACGCCGAGCGCCGGGATATCCATGCGCACGGCGACGCCCTCGTCGCAGGTCTTCCAGGGAGCGACTTCGTGGAGCATCTCCGCTGCGGAGAAGAATGCTTCCACGACAGCGTGCGCAATGCGGCCGTCCCCCAGGTAGCCTTCCTCGGCACTGCTTTCGGCGATCCGGGCGACCATGTCTTTCAGCACCGGATCGAGCTCCGGCACCGCGCCGACGTGGACCGGGATGCTGCCGCCCAGCGCCGCGTCCACCAGGCTGGCGAGCCCGTCTTCGGCCACGCGGATCCTGTCTGGCCTGCGAGGCGGCCCAGCCTCGGGTTGCTCCAGGATGCGCAGCAGCTCGTCAACCAGTTCGCGCTCGGCATCCTCGGGATCGACCGCCTGTTGCCCCACGATGAGGCCCGACGGTTCCTCGATCCAGACGACCATGCGGGCCGGGGCAGGCTCTTCGTACGGGGTCCCGCTCTTGTCCTCCTCGAAAAACAAGGGGGGCGAGAGCACGCCGCCAATCCACTCGACGGTGGCGACGGGCCGTGCGCGGCTGCGCGAGCGTCGCGGTGTGCGCCGCCGGGTCATCCGCCAGACGCCTCCTCTGCCATGTCGATTGGCTCTTCCCGGTCTCTCATAGGGCCGCCACACCGACGAGTCCTCCAGAGGCTAGCGTCTCCGTCGGTCCCAGGCGGGCATACCTCCAAAAGGGTCGCAAGGTCCAGTACTCTCCTTCGCATGCGTTCCCGTGATACCTCTCCCGAGGCACGCCGGGTCCAGCAGGAGCGGATCCGCTGCATGTCTCCGAGCCGCCGGGTGGAGCTCGCTTTTGCGCTCTCGGAGCAGGCGCGCGAGATCTCCATCGCCGGGATCCGTTCGCGGGATCCTTCGCTCTCCTACGAAGCGGCGCGGCGCATCCTGCTGCGCCAGCTGCTCGGCGCGGAGCTCTTCGACCAGGCCTATCCCGGCGCGGAGGGCGAGTGAGCCCTGCCGACCCGCTGGCGGCCATCGTTCGTGAGCTGGAACGTTGCGAGATCCCTTTTATGCTCGCCGGCTCCTTTGCGAGCACCTACCACGGCGAGCCGCGCACCACCCACGACATCGACATCGTGATCGACCCTTCGGAACGGACGCTTGGCGAGCTGGTGCGAGCGCTCTCTCCCGAGAGCTTCTACGTCAGCGAGCAGGCCGCAGCCGAGGCATGGCGCCGGCGCGGCCAGTTCAATCTGGTCCACATGTCATCCGGGTGGAAGGTGGACCTCATTCTGCGCAAGAGCCGGCCCTTCAGCCGCGAGGAGTTCTCGCGGCGCGAACGGGCGGAGATTGCGGGCACGCCGGTCTACATTGCCAGTGCCGAGGATACGATCGTTGCCAAGCTGGAGTGGGCGCTCGCTGGCGAATCGGAGCGGCAGCTACGGGACGTCGTCAGTATTTTCGACATGCGCGGCGGGGAGATCGATCGCAGCTACATTGCGCGCTGGGTCGAGGAGCTCGGCCTCCAGGCACTCTGGGAGCAGGCCGTCCGGCTCTCCGAGGGGTAGCGAGCGCCGGCGCGCGTTCTCGATCTGGACAGCGTTCACCCTGCCGTTTGCATTCGCGCCCCACTTGCATTCTCACCCCGGCTGGGGGCACAATTGACGATCCGTCAAATCTGAGCGCTGCGGCCCCGAAACCGCGGCGAGGCAAGGAGGCCCCCCCGTGGCGAAGGACAACCTGGGCATGGACACGAGCGACGTCGACCGCTGGCTGGGGATTCCCCTGGGTGGGGGGCAGTTCAAGGATCCCATCGCCATCAACGACATCCGGCGCTGGGCGCAGGCCATGCAGAACCCGAACCCGCTCTACTTCGACGAGGCCTATGCGGCCGAGAGCGTTCACGGCGAGCTGCTGGCGCCGCAGTCGTTCACCGTGAACACCACCGTGGGGCACGGGGCGACGCCGGCCATCCAGGGGACGATCCCGGGCACCCACATGCTCTTCGGCGGTGACGAGTGGTGGTTCTTCGGGCCGCGCATCCGCCCCGGTGACAAGATGCATTCCGAGCGCATGCTCTTCGACTACACGGTGAAGCAGACGAAGTTCGCCGGGCCCACGATGTTCTCGCGGGGTGACACGACCTACATCAACCAGCGCGGCGAGATCGTAGCGAAGCAGCGCTCGACCTCGATCCGCTACTTCGCCAACGAGGCCGCGGCGCGCCTGGACGAGAGCCAGAAGGAAGATCCCACTTGGAGCGACGAGGAGCTCGCCGCGGTGGAGAAGCAGAAGTTCGAGTACATCCAGTCCTTCCTGGATCTCGGCCACGACGAGCGGCTCTTCGTGAAGCAGGGCGATGCACTCCCCACCGGCGTGATCGGGCCGCACACGGTGCAGAGTCTCACCACGGAGTGGCGTGCCTATACGATGACGGTGTGGGGGGCGACCTACGACGAGGGGCTCTCCTCCACGAACCGCGCGGGCTGGCTGCCGGAGATGTCGCGCGACAAGGAGGGCGCGAAGCTCGACCCGGGCAATGCCGACGGCCTCTACAAGGGCCCGTCGCGGGGCCACGTGCAGCCGCGCTACGCCCAGCTGATCGGCATGCCGCGCAGCTACGGCTACGGCGCCTCGATGGGGGCGTGGGTGCTGGACTACCTCGCGAACTGGGCCGGGGAGCACGGCTTTGTGGTGCACACCGACGTGAAGTACAGAAGCCCCGCACACACCGGCGACCTGACCTACTTGAAGGGCACGGTCACCCAGGTGGGCGAGCACCGCGAGAGCGGCGCGCGGCGGGCGGAGATCGACGTGGTAATGATGAACCAGCGCGGCGAGGTGATGGCCAAGGGCCCGGCGACCGTCGAGTGGGGAGGGGTCGGCCGCAGCTGAAGCGCCTCAGCGCTCCCGCGGCGTGCCCGGGATGGGGCCGGGGAGCGGGGTGCCGGCGCTGAGGCCGCCGTCCAGGTCGAAGTCGGCGCCGTTGAAGTAGCTGCTCTCGTCGGAAGTCAGGAAAGCCACGGTTTCGGCCACGTCCTGCATCTCGCCGCGGCGCAGGATGGGCTTGGCAAAACCGCTGGCCTCTTCGCCGCCACCGCGGCGCATGGCCTCGAAGTCCATGTCCTTGGGCAGCGCCTCCAGGATCATCTGCGGATTGCCCATGGCCGGGTTCACGGCGTTGACGCGGATGCCGTAACGGCCGAGCTCCAGGGCCGCCACCTTGGTGAGGCCCCGCACGCTGAACTTGCTGGCGGCGTAGGCGGCGGTGCCCGGAGCCGGGTGGTGGCCGCTGATCGATGCGATGTTGATGATGGATCCCCCGCCCCGGTTGCGCAGGGGCTCGATCACGCTGCGCACGCCCAGGAAGGTGCCCACACTGTTCACGTGAAGCACGCGGGCGTAGTCCTCCGGCGCCGTGTGCTCGATGGGACGCAGCTGCAGGACGGCCGCGTTGTTGACCAGGGTGGTGAGCCCGCCGAGCTCCGCGAGGGTGAAGCCCACGGCGGCTTGCCAGCCCGACTCGTCGGTGATGTCGAGGTGCACGTAGCGCGCGGCCCGGCCAAGGGACGCAGCCACGGCTTTGCCCGCTTCGTCGAGGATGTCCGCCAGGACCACCTGCGCCCCCTGCGCGACCAGCGTGCGGGCGATGAGCTCGCCCGAGTCTCGGGCGGCGCCGGTGACGATGGCATACTTGCCCCTTAGCCTGAATCTCTGGGCCATCAGCTGGCCTGCGGGTGGAAGAGCGCTTCGATCTCGGTGATCTGGCCATCCACCACCCGGAAGCGCTCGGCGATCAGCACCGGCTTTTCGGAGGTGGTGGTGTCGAGGTCGTAGAAGGCCACGGCCTGCTCGCCCTCCACGATCCAGCGCACGTTGCGGACGCCGGTAATCACGTTCATCACCTCGTGGGCCAGGGCCGCGACCAGCCCCTCGCGCCCCTAGCCTGAGTTCTGCCCCTGCTCGGTGCGCACCACGTCCTCTGCGAAGGGCACCTTGCTCCCGTCGTGCTCGACGAGGCCGTGGAAGAGGTATTTCTCGGCTGCCGCCACGACTTCATCTCGACTCGCCATCCAGAACCCTCCAAAGTGGGGACGCGGTGGACTACCTTGACCCCATGGGGTCAAGGTAGTCCACCGCGTCCCCACTTTGGAGGAACCATGACTGATTCGGCCCCGAAGCGCTCCGTTCTCGTCCTTGTCCTGAGCGGCCTTGCGAGCGTGGCTTTCCTGGGCGCTGGCGGGGCCAAGCTGGCCGGAGCTCCCGAACTCGTGCAGGCCTTCCAGCACTTCGGCCTGAGCCACGGCTTCATGCTCTTTATTGGTGTGTGTGAAATTGCAGGGGCGATCGGTCTCTGGCTGCCGCGTCTGGCACCGCTGGCTGCTGCCGGCCTCACCATGATCGTGGCGGGAGCCGTGGTGGAGCACGTCACCCACGACCCCGCCTCCAAGGCGATTCCGGCCGCGGTGCTGACGGTGCTCTGCGCGTTCCTCGCCTACTCGCGGCGCGGCGAGATGCGTCCCACCTCCCCGCTCACGGAGTAACGATCGGGAAGTTCTCGGCGGCGGGATCGAGGAGGAGGAAGAAGCGCAGCAGGGCGGTGCGGCTGCCCTCTACGGCGAGGTCGTCGGAGAAGACCATCTCGCGCAGCTTGGTCTGGCCTAGCAGCATGCGCAGGAAGAAGCCGTGGGTCATGCGCAGGGTGACGTCGGCGTCCGACCGCGCGGCCTCTTCGCGGTGGTGGAGGACGGAGTTCTCGAGCTCGACCACGTGAGTCTCGCCGAGGTCGGTGAAGACGAGGTTCATGACGAAATGCCGGCCTTCTGCCTTCGGACCGTTCAGGCGCGCGGCCATGGCGTCCAGGAAGCGCGCTACCGGGATTTCTGCCAGCAACGACTCCCGGCCTGCCAGCACCGTGGGTCCACCTGCAGGCGGCGGGCTGTGGCGCAGCTCGTAGGCGCCGGTGAGATACTCGTCCCGCCAGGGGCCGGACTCCGCCTGGTAGCCCAACTGGTCGTACGCCTGGGCCAGCAGACCGCGGGCGTCGGCGCGCTGGGGCTCGGCAAAAACGAGATGGTTGAGCAGCATCGCGACCCAGCGGTACTCGCCCCGGTCGAAGGCGGCCTGGGCCTTCTGTAGCACGGCATCCCCGCCGCCCATGGCCTCTACGTAGTGGCGCGCCGCGGCAACCGGCGGCAGCGGGTCGAGGTGTGCCGGGTTGCTGTCGTACCAGCCGAAGTACCACTGGTAGACCGCCTTGGCGTTGTGGCTGACGGTGCCGTAGTAGCCGCGGTTGCCGAAGTGCTTCGCCAGCGAAGCGGGCAGGGTGAGCTGCTCCGCGATCTCCCGGGGCGTCTCGCCGGCGTTGGCCAGGCGCAGGGTCTGGTCGTGGATGTACTTGTAGACGTCGCGCTGGCGCTTCAGGTATGCCACGGTGCGCTCGTGCCCGAAGGTGGGCCAATGGTGGCTGGCGAAGACCACCTGGGTGTCGGCGCCGAAGCGTGTGAGGGCGTCGTCCAGGTAGCCGCTCCAGCGCAGCGCGTCGCGCACCTTGGCGCCGCGCAGCGTGTAGAGGTTGTGCAGGTTGTGGGTCGCCAGCTCGGCTGCACACAGGGCGCCCTGCTTGGGGAGGAAGAACATGAGCTCGGTGGGTGCCTCGCTCTCCGGGACATACATGAAGATGAAGCGGACGCCGTCGAGCTGCATCTCCTGGGGGGTGTGGTCCACGTTGCGGGTCGGGGGCAGGATGGTGAGCTGCCCCAGCCCGGGCTCCTTGCCGAGGCCCGAGCCGATGTGGCCGCGCGGGCTGCGCGCCAGCCGGAAGCCGTACATGTACGCGGCGCGCCGGGCCATGGCGGGGCCGGCCAGCACGTTCTCGCTGGTGGCCTCGTGGAGGAAGCCCTTGGGCGCCACCAGCGGGATGCGGCCGCTCTCGATGTCTTCGCGGGTGACCACGCCGAGGATCCCGCCGAAGTGGTCCACGTGGCTGTGCGTGAAGATCACTGCCTGGATCGGGTGGTCGCCGAGCTCGCGGCGTGCCAGGGCGAGCGCCGCGCGGGCGGTTTCCGTAGAGCCCAGCGGATCCACCAGGATCCAGCCCGTCTTGCCGTCGATCAGCGTCATGTTCGCCAGGTCGTAGCCGCGCACCTGGTGGATGCCCGGGGCCACTTCGAAGAGCCCGTTCAGGTTGTTGAGCTGCTCCTGGCGCCACAAGCTGGGGTTGGCAGAGGCCGGGGCCGGACCCTGGATGAAGTCGTAGGCCGGGCGGTTCCACACCAGGCCACCGCCCTTGCGAGGGATCTCCAACGGCTTGTCTGTGGCGATGAATCCCCGGGTGGCGTCCTCGTGGTCCTGGGGGTCGTCGAGGGGCAGCCCGGCGGTTTGCTGGGCGAGGGCCGCTGTGGTTGCGGTGGTGGGAGCCGTGTGGCCCTGGGCATCGGCGCCGGGCTGGACCGCGACTGGCGGCGGCGGGGCCTCGCCGCAGCCGGGTAGGACGAGGAGCGTGGCACTCGCAAGGAAGCAGGCAGCGATCAAGCGCGTAGGGGATTGCATGGTTGGGTCCTCCGAAAGCTGCGGATCACGGGTAGCTGGTCGAGCCACGCGGAAGTGTCCACGCGGGAGTCGTCCACGTCGCTGGGCTTTCCGGCGTAGCCCTCCGGGACCTGGCTATGGAGCTGCGGCGGGTCCTCGCCTTCGTCCATGAAGTGGTACTCATAGCCGGGGATCAGCAGGTCGTCATCCACGTGGGCATCGATGCTGCGCACGCCGTAGCTGGTGAGCTCGGTCGTGGTGGCCTGGCAAGAGGCGATCCAGGTCTGGCGCGGCCCGTCGATGAAGAGGTACTGCGCCTTGCGGTTCTTCGAGATGATGCGGAAGCGGCGCAGCGCGCCGTGGTAGAGCCGGCTGCGCGAGCGCGAGCGTTCCACGACGCCCCGCTTCGTGAAGTCCGGCTCGAAGCCCGCGGCGAAGCGCAGGGAGGTGGGGTCGCCCCGGCGGGTGAAGCGCGCGATGCGCCGCCCGCGGTTGGGCAGGTTGCGCGGGTTGGCGCGGGCCCGGGCGCGGGGTGCCACGAAATCGCGGTAGGGGGCGATGCGGTCGTCGCGGCCGCGGTGCAGAATGCGCTGCACCGCCTTCTCGTCATGGGGGAAGCGGCGGGTCTGCTGGCAGATCCCTTCCAGCGCGGTCTGGATCTCGAGGGGCAGGTCCGTGGTGGCCTCGTCGGAGACGAGCATCTCCACGCCGTCCATCACCTCGGTCTTGACCTCGCCCTTGCCGATCCAGTTGTCGCCTTCGCTGCGCACAAAGTGGGAGGCGCTGCGCCAGGTGAGGGAGACGTCCTTGTAGAAGATGCGCGGGTAGAGGGCGCGCGGCTTGCTGGCGAGCTGCACGTAGGCCACGTAGAAGCGGATGTCCGCGTTCTGGCGCAGCGCACACAGCCAGTAGCTGGCGTTGAAGAGGGAGACCCGATGGCGGGGCACATAGCCCAGGCTGAGCAGCCGGCGCGGACGACGGCGACTGCTGCCCGCGGGCAACAGCTTTGCTCCGGCCGCCAGCAAGCCACGGAACTCACGCGCTACCTGAGCGGGTGTGCGCGCCGCCACGGCAGCGCTCGGGACGACGGCGCTGGGGATCAGCGGCTCACCGCGGCGTCGGGGGCTTGGCAAGGGGCATGCTGCATGACCCTATCATCGCATGGCCGTGCGCGGCGTCAATCGCGATGCCCGAACGCAGGCCTTATGCGATGCGGGAGGTTGCTCCCACCAGGCGGTTGGCCAGGACCTCGCTCAGATTGGCGTGGACCTGGGCTGCAATGCGCGGGTAGCGCCGACGCAGGCGGTCCAGGCTGCTGCGGTCCAGCCGCAGCACCCGGGTGTCCGTCTCGCACACGACGTCTGCGCTGCGCTCGCCGCGGAAGAGCCCCACCTCGCCGATCACGTCCCCTCGTCCGTGATCGTTCAGGTGCACGCGAGTCCCACCGCGCATCACGCTGCTGCGCAGGTGGCCGTCCACCACCACGTACATGCCCTCGCCCTTCTCGCCGGCGCGGATCAATTGCGATCCCGCGGGCAGCTCCTCGATGCGCATCATCAACGCGGCGATGCGAGCCCGCGTCGTACTGAGGCCGCGCAGCAGCGGCAGCGCCTTCTGCGGGTCCTGCCCGAGGTCGAGACCCAGCACGTCCCAGAGGGTGACGATGTGCATGCCCATGGCCATCGACGGTGTGAAAGTCATGTCTACCGCCCAGGCCAAGGCCAGGGTGAACGAGGCCAGCACGCCGAAGTGGACCTGGTCCTGGAGCTGCGAGACAGTGAGCACGAGGAAGCCCAGGCAAAGCGCGATGCTGGTGGTGGTCGCTGGGGGGCCGACCTCGAGGAGCGCCTGCGTGGCCCCTTGCTCTTCGCTGGCAAGGCGCTTCGAATCCGTGTTGAAGCGCGTCAGGAAATGGATCGTGTCATCCACCGCAATGCCGAGGACCAGGCACGCGACCAGGCCCGTGGTGAGGTTCAGCCCTGTGCCGGACCAGCCCAGTGCGCCGAAGTACACAAGTACGGGCAGGACGTTGGGGAGCAGCGCGAAGAAGCCGACACGAAACGAGGTAAAGAGGAGTACCAGGATCGCGTAGATGATCAGGAACGCCGTCCCCAGGCTCAGGGCCTGACCGACGGCGATCTGGTCGCTGGTCTTTGCCACCAGCACGGTGTTTCCGGTGACCCGGCCGTGTAGATTTGGCGGCAGGTCGGCGAGCAGCCCGTCGATGTCTGCAACCAGCTGATTCACATCCCTGGAGTCGGCTGCCGTGGCGCGCACCAGGATCGCAGCCACCTGGTAGGTGGAGTCCACGTACCGCTCAATTTCTGGACTGCCGCCGAAGAAGAGCAGCTGGCTCACCAGGCGCTTCGAGTCGGGGATGGTGTACTCATCCTCGCGGCCGTCCTCGAAGCCCTTGTGGAGCATCTTCACGTAGTCTGCCAGCGAGGAGGTGGAGCCCACCTCCGGGCGCTCGGCGATGCGCGCCTGGAGGTTCTCGATCAGCTTCAGGTTGCGAGGCTCCTTGAAGGCGTCCCGATAGTCCGCCTGGAGCACCACGAAGAGCTGGCTGGCGCCGCCCAGCCAGCTGTTCACCGCCTGGAAGCTCTGCCGCACCTCGGAGTGCTTCGGAAAGTTCGACACCATGTTGGTGTTGACCCGGATGCGGGTCATCCCCACGAGCGAGATTACGGCGACGGCCAATCCGCCCCAGAGCACCTGACGTCGATGCCGCATGTTGAAGGCGGCGAGTGCTTCAAAGACACCGTGGACGAAGTCGTTGCGAGCGCCAGCGGGGCGCTCGGGGATCCGCGCGGGGTCTCGCATCAGCGCCAGCAACGCCGGGGCCCAGGTAAGCGTGGCCAGCATGGTCAGGCCCACGCCGAGCGCACAGTAGAAGCCGAACTGGCGGATGGCATTCAAGCTGCTGATGGTCAGCGAGAGGAAGCCCGCCACGGTGGTGACGCCGGTGAGGATGGTGGCAAGGCCCACATGGCTCAGCGAGGCGCGCGCGGCCTCCGTGCCGTTGCCGTCGACTTCCGGCAACGCCTCGTTGTAGGAGTTGACGATATGGACGGCGTAGGCGAAGCCCACAACCAGCACCAGCGATGGGACAGCGACGGTCACCAGGTTGAGCGAGGGGTCGATGTCGGCGGCGGCGCCCATGGTCCAGATCACGCCGATCCCGATGGTGCTCACCGGAACCACGACGCCGCGCACGGTGCGGAAAGAGATGAGGGCGATCACCGCCATGAGTCCGAAGGCCAGGGGGATCACCAACATCAAGTCGCTTATCAAGTAGCGCGTGGTCTCGGCCTTGACGTAGGCGCCGCCGGTCATGTGTACGTCGAGCCCGGTGAGCTGCTTCTTGGCGGCGGCAAAAATCTGTCGGTCGAGCCCCCGGGCCTCGAACTCCGCTGCACTCATGTCCATGGGGTAGACCACGATGGCGGTGGCCTGGCCATCCGGAGAGAGCAGACCCGAGGTGAAGATGGGGTCGCTCAAGGCCTCGGCGCGCAGCCGTTTCAGCGCCGCCGCATGGTGCGGCACCTTGTCGAAGAGCGGCTCGACCAGGATGTCTCCGCCCTGCGCGCGCATCACTGGAGCATTGCTGAGGCTCACCACGTGGTGGACGCCGTCGATGAGCTCGATCGCCTCGGTCGCGCGCTGGATGCCCGCAAGGGTGGTTGCGTCAAAGATCCCACTCTTGCGATGGATCGCCAGCAGCAGCGTCTCGTCGCTGCCAAAGGTGCGCCGCACGCGGTTGTAGAACAGCCGCCCCTCGTCATGGACCGGGAGCATGCTGTCGATGGAGGCATCCAGGACCAGCCGCGGCACCCCAGTGCGCAAGTCCACGATGCGGCTGGCGAAGAAGACGCTCAGCAGCAGCACAAGTGCCACGACCGCACGGCGGTGATCGATGACGAGGTTCGACCAGCGTTCCATCATGGGGGAGGGCTCCACTGTCAGGTGCTGCGCTTCGCCGGCCATCCTAACCCGCTGAAGGAGGCTGGGGGGGATCGGATGAGCCGCCAGCCTTGAACCTGGTTCAAGGCTGGCGGTCGGGCCTTGGTCGGGGAATCTGCCGCCGCGGCTGTGGCAAGCAGGATAGAATCCGCAGGTGTCTTCCACGCCTCCCGTAAAGCTCCGGGCCACGGTGCTCTTCGCCGACCTGATCGGCTTTACCCCGCTCTGCGAGAAGATCGGGATCGAGCCCGCCTACGTCCTGGTGACCGAGGCGCTGCGGCGCCTCGACGAGACGCTCCGCCGCCACGGCGGGGCGGTGGACAAATACCTGGGCGACGCGCTGATGGCGGTGTTTGGTTACCCCGCGTTCATCGAGCAGCCTGCGGCCAGCGCCGTGCGGGCCGCGCTCGAGATGCGAGGTGAGGTGGAGCGGGTCGCCCGCGGGGCCGGCGTGGCGGGGGTGCTGGGCCTGCGGGTGGGAATCAATACCGGCGCGATGCTGGCCGGCGACCTCCGCGGCGCCGTGATCCGCGAGTTCCACCTGTTGGGCGACGCCGTCAATACGGCGGCGCGCATCAAGAGCAAGGCCCCCGTTGGCCACGTCTTCGTCGGCTCGGAGACGTGCCTGGAGGCCGGGGAGGAATTCGATTTCGAGGCGCTGACGCCCATGGCGATGAAGGGCAAGGCCCAGCCCGTGCCGGTCTTCGACGTTCGCAGTGCGGAGCTCCGGGCGGCGCGGGTCCGCCGGGCCGCCGCCCTGGTGGGCCGCGATGCAGAGCGCAAGACGCTGGACGGCTGGGCGCAGGGCCTCGCCGACGGCCACGGTGGCCTCGCGTGGATCACCGGTGCCACGGGGCTGGGGAAGTCGGCGCTCGCTGCCGAGCTCGTCGCCCACCCTGCCCTGGCGAAGCTTCCGCGGCTCGTGATGGAGGCCTCGGAGGGGGCCGCGGGCCTCTGCGAGGCAGCGCAGGCGGGAGGGGTCCCAGTCGCTGCGCAGGAGGGCAAGGACCCGGAGCCCGAAGATGTAGGGCGTGCCCTGGCCCTGGCCGCACCGGCGCTGCTCCTGGTGGATGACGTGGACCGCGCCGGGCCCGATGCCCTGCGCGCCCTGACCGCCTGCTTGTCGTCGCTTGGAGGCGCTCCGGTGCTCGCCGTCCTGAGCGGCGGGCCCGAGGCTCCGGCGGCGTTGGCCTCGCTGTTGCCGAGCCAGGACGAGACCCAGCCCGCCCGGCAGATCGTGCTGGCGCCCCTCTCTCCGCGCGATGCCGCCGCCCTCCTCGACACCTTGGAAGCGGAGGATCTCGACCCCGAGCTGCGTGCCCATGCGCTCTCCCGAGCGGCGGGCAACCCCGCGCGTCTGCAGCTGGCGCTGCACCTCGAGGCCGCGCTGCGCTCGGAGCAGGAGCGCCTGGCGCAGCACGCCGAGCGCCGCAGCGAGACCGAGCGGCGGCGTACCACGGTGCTCTTTGCGGACATCACGGGCTTCACCGCCATGAGCGAGCGCATGGATCCACAAGAGGCCTACCCGCTGGTGGCGGGCTGCCTGGCGCTACTCGACGAGATCGCTTGCAAGCACGGCGGCACGGTGGACAAGTACCTGGGCGACTGCGTGCTGGCGCTCTTCGGCGTGCCCCGCGCCATCGAGGATGCGCCGCGCGCGGCGGTGAACGCCGCCATCGAGATGGTGAGTGCGGTGCGTCGCTTCAGCAGCGAACGCGGTCTGGCGACGCCCCTCGACGTCCACGTGGGCATCCACACCGGGCTCGGGCTCTCGGGCGAGATCAGTGGCCCGTTGATCCGCGAGTTTGCCGTGATGGGCGACCCGGTGGACGTCGCCTCCCAGCTGACGGACGAGGCCGAGGCCGGGCAGGTCTATGTGGGTGAGGAGACCCGGCGCTTCACCTCGGACGCCTTCGAGTATCGCCCCATCGGGCCCGTGCCGGTGAAGGGGATGATGGAGACGGTTCCGGCCTTCGAGCTGCTCTCGCGCAGCCAGCGCCTACACCGCGCGCAGGTGGGTCGGGAGCGCCGTATCTTCTCGGCCCTGGTCGGCCGGGAGGCCGAGCAGCACCGGCTTCACGAGCT
>Ga0114931_10007660_pt1 | contig 13178 bp, 8 predicted proteins | sample 2SBtaG_FD_89579 | JGI IMG/M metagenome (GOLD analysis project Ga0114931, IMG submission 89579) | Deep subsurface microbial communities from Kolumbo volcano to uncover new lineages of life (NeLLi) - 2SBTROV14_V59a metaG | ecosystem: Environmental > Aquatic > Marine > Volcanic | place: Kolumbo... | reverse complement strand
TGGCGCGAGCGGAGCCGAAGAACTTTTTGGGCCGTTGCAGGGCGTTGGAGTCGAGCCCGCCGGTGAGGATCTTGCCGGAGTGGGGCATCTCGGCGTTGTAGGCCCGGGCCATGCGAGTGATGGAGTCCATGAGGATGACGACGTGCTCGCCGAACTCGACGAACCGGCGTGCCTTCTCGATGACCATCTCGCAGACCTGGACGTGGCGGGTGCTCTGCTCGTCGAAGGTGGAGGCGATGACCTCGACGTCGCCTGGTGTGTTATTCTTGAAGTCGGTGACCTCCTCGGGGCGTTCGTCGATCAGCAGGACGATGACCTTGGTCTCGGGGCTGTTGACGATGATGGAGTTGGCCATCTTCTGGAGCAGGACGGTCTTGCCGGTGCGTGGGGGTGCGACGATCAGGCCGCGCTGTCCCCGGCCGATGGGTGTGACCAGGTCGACGATGCGCATCTCGATGCCGTCGGGCTCGGTTTCGAGGATCAGGCGTTCGTAGGGGTGAAGGGGGGTGAGGTCTTCGTAGTTCTTGATGTCGTTGAGGCGGTCGGGGTGGTGGCCGTTGACCGCGTCGACACGGAGCAGGGCGAAGTATTTTTCCGACTCCTTGGGCGGTCGGATGGTTCCCTGGACGACGTGGCCGGGCTTGAGCCCGAAGCGACGGATCTGTGAGGGGGAGACGTAGATATCGTCCGGACAGGCGAGGTAGGAATACTCGGGGCTGCGTAGGAATCCGAACCCGTCGGGGAGGACTTCCAGCACGCCGTCGCCGTACATCAGTCCCTGCTTCTGGGTCTTGATTTCGAGGATCTTGAAGGTCAGGTCGTGGCGCGGCAACGTGGCGGCATCTTCGACTCCCTCGTCCTTGGCGACCTTGAGCAGTTCGTCCAGTTCCATGGCCTGGAGGGTGTGGACGGTGATGTCGCTTTTTTTGGCCAGCTCGTAGCGTCGCTGGGTCTCTGCGTCGAGTTGCTCATCGGTCTGGGGCGGGTGCTTGGGCTGCTCGGTTTTTTTGGGCCCGGCCGCGGGGGGCATGGGCGTATCTTCGGCGCTCGCCGCCTTGTCGGCCGAGGCCTTGGGCTTGGCCTTCTTGGTGGTGCGTTTTTTCCTGGGCTTGGGCTTGACGTTCTCTTCCGTGGCCATAAGTGGTTCGATCCTCAACGGGGTAACGGGGTGGTGCGGTGGGTCTGAAGCCTGCCGCGGCGGGGGTACTTTATTTCAAGAAGGGGGTTGCCGACCATCGGGCCCGGCAGGGGTTTAGTTCGCACAGGGTGTGTACGGGTAATGGGTGAACGGACACGGGCTAAGTCGGGGTTGAAAGCGGGGGTGAATCAGACGGATAAGGCGGGGTGATCGGGGTCCCGGACAATCGGCGCGGTAATGAGATCATCCTACGTCACCCGGGCAGGTGAGTCGTTATGAGATAATCTGGGAAAGTACGCGGCGGGTCTGTTCCAGGCAGTGGGCTTCCTCCGCGTCGTTGCTGATTACATAATCGGCCCGGCGGCGCTTGATGTCAAGCGGCATCTGACTTTTATCTCGACGGGTCAATTCCCGGACCCCCCAGCCGCGGGTGCGGCTGACCCTCCCCAGGCGTGTCTGGAACGCGGCCTCCACGAAGATCAGGGCGTCGCATTGCTTATCGATCCCGGTTTCAAGCAGCAGCGGGCAGTCTTCGACGACCGCCTGGGTATCCTCCCGGGCCAAGGCCCGGCGTTTAAGTGCCTCACGAAGTCGATGCACCCGGGGGTGGACCAGGGCCTCCAGGCGTTTGAGCTGGGCCGGGTCCGCGAACACGATCCGGGCCAGTTCGGCACGGTCGACCTTCCCGCTGGGGGTCAGGACCCCGGGCCCCCACCAGGCGGCGATCTTGCTTTTTATGTCCGCCTCTTCAAGCACCTGCCTGGCCAGGGCGTCGGCGTCGATCACCGCGCACCCCATCGACGCCAACTGGTTGGCAACCAGGCTCTTGCCCGAGCCCGGCGCGCCCATCAGTCCGATCGTGGGTCGGTTTTTACGGGCCATTCGCCTCGCCCTTTGGACGTGAACCGCCTGCCTCCGTCCGATCCGCCGTGGGATCGCATAAACAGGGCGAACGGGCAGGCCTTGGATCGGCCCGCCCAGGTGCGTATACTTTAAGCGTTAGGATGAAGGGATGTCACGCCGGGCGTACACGATACGCCCCCGGCCGCGGTGATCCCGAATCCCCTTTTCAGTTCGCGCACTGATAAGCAAAACCGCGGGCGGTTGCGTCACGGGGTTGTTTCGGGGGCCGGCGATCAACCCTTATGCGGGAGCGTGCGGACTTGCCCCCGCCGTAGATAAGCACCATAATTCGTCGACCCCAAGCGTTTTACCCCCCCCACCGCATCGCATTCAATAGCGGTCGGCCCAGCACGAGGAACGGATGGCCCGGAAACGACGGCAACTCGGTGAGATCCTCAAGCGATGGGGCCTTATCGACGACCAGAAGCTCCAAGAGGGCCTGAAGATTGCCCAGGGCTCGCGTAAGCGGATCGGAGAGGTTCTCGTCGATCTGGGTTACGCCCAGCAGAACGACGTCGCCAAGGCACTGGCTTCGCAGTTCGGGATGGAGTTTGTCGACCTGGACCAGCCGGACGTGGTCTCGAAAGACAATCTGGAACTGATCCCCACCGACCTGATCAAGAAGTACCTGGTGCTGCCGCTGTCCAAGGAAGGCAACAAGCTGAAAGTGCTGGTCCACGACCCGATGGACCTGGCGCTGATCGACGACCTGCGTTTCAGGCTCGGCGGCGAACTGGAGCTGGCGCTGGGCGCCAAGGAGAAGATCAAGGAGTACATCGACGGGTTCCTCTCGGAAACGCAGGCCTCGATCGACGAAGAGGTCCGCAAGATGACGATGGACCAGTCGCTGGACCGCGGGGCTTCGCTGGACGTCCACCTGACCGGGGAGGACGACGAGGAAGCCGGCGGGGACGAGAACAAGGACGCGCAGTCCGCGCCGATCATCCGGCTGGTCGCGGAGATCATCAAAGAGGCGGTGGTGACCCGAGCCAGCGATATCCACATCGAGCCGTTCGCCAACCGGGTCCGCCTGCGTTACCGCATCGACGGTGTGTGCATCGAGAAGGACGTCATCCCCAAGCGGACGCAGCAATCGGTGATCGCCCGGCTGAAGATCATGTCGGGGATGAAGATCGAGGAGAAGCGGATCCCCCAGGACGGCCGGATCAAGATGAAGATCGGCGAGGAGGTCATCGACTTCCGTGTCTCGGCGTGCCCGGCGTACCACGGCGAATCGGTGGTGTTGCGTATCCTCCGCCCGGACGCCGCGAAGCTGGGCCTGCAAAACCTGGGGATGCAGGAAGACACGCTGGAAACATTCAAGAAGATCATCTCAAGGCCCAACGGGATCTTCCTGGTCACCGGGCCCACCGGCTCGGGCAAGACCACCACCCTCTACTCCGCCCTGTCCGAGCTGAACCGCCCGGACATCAAGATCATCACGGCGGAAGACCCGATCGAATACAACTTCAAAGGCATCAACCAGTGCCAGGTCAACGACCACATCGGGTTGACGTTCGCGATCATCCTCCGGGCGATGCTGCGGCAGGCGCCGAACATCATCCTGGTCGGCGAGATCCGCGATAAAGTGGTCGGCGAGGTCGCCATCCAGGCGGCCCTGACCGGGCACATGGTGTTCTCGACCCTGCACACCAACGACGCGCCTTCGGCGATCACCCGGCTGATCGACATGGGGCTCAAGCCGTTCCTGGTCGCCAGCTCGATCCAGGCGGTGCTGGGCCAGCGGCTGGTGCGGATACTCTGCGACCACTGCAAGGAGCCGGAGGAAAACCCCAACCCCAGGCTGTTGAACCTCTGCGGGTTGTCCAAGAGCGACCTGGAAGGGCATACGATCTACAAATCGGTCGGTTGCACCCGCTGCGGTGGGTCGGGTTACCGGGGCCGACGCGGTATCTATGAATTGATGACGATGAACTCGGAGATCCGAGAACTGGCGTTCAACCGGGCGGCGGTCAGCAAGATCCGACAGGCCGCGGTCGCGTCGGGGATGCGTAACCTGCTGGGTGACGGCAAGCTGAAGATCCTCGAAGGCAAGACGACGCTAGACGAGGTCGCCCGCACGACCCAGGTCGAGGGCACGGTTGAGATCCAGACCGATGACGCCGACGCCGAAGACGATTCGCTGGTGGCATAAGCCGGCGGGCTGGATGCCCACGCCGCCGCGGCGAGTTGGTGATGACTTGCACACGCCGTGGACACGGCCAGACCCCGGCGAACACCGGGCCACAGGAATACCGGGCCATAGGAGAAGAATGTTTTGAGTCCCACTAGCGCTACCGAAAGCACCGGCAAACGACCGCCGTCCACCATCCACATTGACCGGCTGCTGGACACCGTCGTCAAGCAGGACGCCAGCGACCTGCACCTGACCGTCGGCAAGAAGCCGACGCTGCGCATCCGTGGCCGGCTGGTCGAGTTGAACACCAAGGTCCTCGAGCCCGCCGACACCGTCGCGCTGATGAAGTCGATCACCCCCGAACGCTCGCAGAACGAGTTGCAGGAGGAGGGAGGGTCGGACTTCGGGTTCGCCTACGGCGACGCGGCCCGATTCCGGGTGTCGGTCTTCAAGCAAAAAGGCTACGTCGCCCTGGTGCTGCGGCAGATCCCAAACGAACTGCTGCCGCTGGACGTCATCGGGCTGCCCACCATCGTCAAGGACCTGATACGCCGGCCCCAGGGTCTGTTCCTGGTCACCGGACCCACCGGCTCGGGTAAGACCACCACCCTCGCCGCGATGATCAACGACATCAACCTCACGCTCGACCGGCACATCATCACCGTCGAAGACCCGATCGAGTACTACCAGACCCATAACAAGAGCATCATCAACCAGCGCGAGGTCGGCAACGACTGCCCCAGCTTCTCCGAGGCGTTGCGGCGGGCCCTGCGTCAGGACCCGGACGTGATCCTCGTCGGCGAGCTGCGCGACCTGGAGACCATCGAGGCCGCCATCCGCGCCGCCGAGACCGGGCACCTGGTGTTCGGCACCCTGCACACCAACTCCGCCGGCGGCACCATCAACCGTGTCATCGACGCCTTCCCGACCAACCAGCAGGCCCAGGTCCGCGTCCAGTTGGCGACCTCGCTGATGGCGGTTCTCAGCCAGCAACTGCTCAAACGGATCGACAAAAAGGGCATGGTCGCCGCTTACGAGTTCCTGGTGGTGACCCCCGCGATTTCCAACCTGATCCGCGAGAACAAGACCTTCCGGATCGACTCGGCGATCCAGACCGGCAAGAAGTTCGGCATGCAGCTGCTGGATGACCACCTCTGGACGCTGTACGAGAAGGGCTGGATCAGCGTCGAGGACATGATCGACAAGTGCCGAAGCCAGCCGGCCATCATCGAGAAGGTCAAGCGGGCCGGCCAGTCCATCGGCCGAACCGAACTGGACGAGGAAGACGTCGACACCTCCAAGGGGGGATGACGGCTGCCGCCCTTCGGTGATGCTGAGGTGGCAAGCCCTGTTTGGGTTAACCTAAACCCAGACGGATCGCTCCCCTGTTTGCCGCCTGTTGAGGCCTGTGCCATAACCGTCACGGGGCCTTGGGCACAGGAGGGGGCGAATCATTGACATGACACGAACAAAAACCCTTAATCCGTGATTTTCGAGGCCTAAGCAAACGCTGAATTCCCTGTGTCCTTTTCTAATTTAACTGTTTTCGTGCTTGAATCTTGGGTTGTGGTCGATATAGTAAGTGTGAAGGGGGTTTGCCCATCTTGATGAAAACCCGTGCAAAGCGGGAGGCTCAGTGGGTCGTCAGGATGAAAACAGTGTCCTTGAGTCGGGTATTATCAGACTCTGCAAGGAAGACACTTTGAAGTTGGACAACCGGATAATGACGCGGGGCCGGGTCGAGAAGACCCGAGATAGCCGACGGCCCATTGAAACGGGGCCGATGGACCTGTTGGCCTGACCGTGGGCGGGTCAGAGTCAGGGTGACAAGAAAAAATCGTCTGGCCCCACCCATGCGGGTCCGGTTCAGGCAACAGGTAACCAGTCAAGGCGCGAAACCATGGCCGAACAAACTCAAAGCAAGAGCCCCTCGCTTAGTGAGCTCAAGGGCCGACGGATCGGCCGGGTCCTGACCAAGATGGGCAAGATCACTCGCGACCAGGTCTCCGAGGCTTTGGCGCTTCAGGAACAGAAGCGGGCGCCACTGGGCCAGTTGCTGGTCGAGTTGGGTTATGTCTCTCACGATGACGTGAACCAGGCGTTGGCGGCGCAGGCGGGGATGCAGACGGTCAATCTGGAAGATTACGACCTGTCCGAGGAGGTGATCCGGGAGATCCCGGCGGAAATGGCGATGGCGTACCAGATCCTGCCGTTGAGCCACGACAAGGCGACCAACACGCTGACGGTGGCGATGAAGACGGCCGACAACTTCCGGGCCCTGGACGACCTGAGGCTGCTGATGGGGTTCCAGGTCAGCGCGGTGGTCGCCCCCGCCGAACAGTTGGAAAAGCTGATCCAGACGTATTACGGGGACGATGAGGAGTCTTTGACCTCGCTGGTCGCCGAGTTGGCCGACGACCACGACCTGGAGGAGCTGGCGGACCGTGGCGAGTCGATCGACCTGGCCGAGCAGATCGAGCTGGCGGACGACAACCGGGTCAAGCGTTTGTTGAACCTGGTGCTGCTGCAGGCGATCAAGGACAAGGCGTCGGACATCCACTTCGAGCCGTTCGAAGACGAGTTCAAGATGCGTTACCGGATCGACGGTGTGCTGTACGAGATGATCCCCCCGCCCAAGCACCTGGCGATGCCGATCGTCAGCAGGGTGAAGGTGATGTCGAACCTGGACATCGCCGAGCGTCGGATGCCCCAGGACGGACGAATCGAGCTGGTGGTGAATAACCAGCAGGTGGACCTGCGTGTGTCGGTGCTGCCGACGATGTTCGGGGAATCGGTGGTGATGCGTATCCTGGACCGGGGCAACGTGCAACTGGACCTGGAACGTGTCGGGATGAGGCCGGACGACCTGGAGACGTTCCGTCAGTTGATCCACAAGCCCAACGGGATCGTGGTGGTGACCGGGCCGACGGGATCGGGCAAGACCACGACGCTGTACGCGGCGTTGAACGAGTTGAACAAGCCGACGGAAAAGATCCTGACGGTCGAAGACCCGGTGGAATACGACATCGACGGGCTGGTGCAGGTGCAGGTGCGTGCCGAGGTGGGTCTGACGTTCGCCGCGGCGCTGCGGAGCTTCCTGCGTCAGGACCCGGACATCATCCTGGTCGGCGAGACGCGAGACCTGGAGACCGCGCAGATCGCGGTGCAGGCGTCGCTGACCGGGCACCTGGTGTTCACGACGCTGCACACCAACGACGCGCCCAGCTCGATCGCGCGTCTTCTGGACCTGGGCCTGGAGCCTTTCCTGCTGACGGCGACGATCGAGGGCATCGCGGCGCAGCGGCTGGTGAGGACGATCTGCTCGCGTTGCAAGGAGTCGTACACGCCCAGCGAAGAAGAGCTGATGCAGTTGCAGTTGCTGCCGGAGGACCTGGACGGCCGGGAGCTGTACCGGGGCCGGGGCTGCGATTATTGCAACCAAAGCGGCTACAAGGGCCGGATCGGTCTGTTCGAGATCATGATCCTGGACGACGAGATGCGCGAGATGATCATGCAGAACGCGTCGACGCAGGTGTTGAACGCCGAGGCCAAGAAGCGTGGCATGCGGACGCTGCGTCAGTCGGGCCTGTTGGCGTTGTACGACGGAATGACGACGATCGAAGAGGTGGTCCGGGGCACGTTGGTTGAAGAATAACTAGCGGTGTCGTAGCCCGCCCCCCGTCACCCCGGCGGGTCGGCCGTGACAGGCAACCTCGGCGTCCGAGTGTAAAGGAGACTGCCATGCCAACTTTCCAGTACGAGGCCTTAGACGACGGGGGCAAGCCGCAGAAAGGCACGATCACCGCGGCGACCAGCGACGAGGCGATCGCGCGGATCCGCAGCCAGGGCTACTTCCCGACCTCCGTGCGCGAGCAGAAGGTCAAGAAGTCCAAGGGGCGCGGCGGCGTGGGCAAGGCCGGGAAGAAAAAAGGCGGCGGCATCTCGATCAACATCGGGGGGGTGAGCACCAAGTCCCTGACGACCTTCACCCGCCAACTGTCGACGCTTCAGGACGCGGGCCTGCCGATCCTCCGGTCGCTTCAGATCCTCGAACAACAACAGAAGGCCGGGCTTCTCAAGGACACGCTCGGAGCCGTCCACGAAGACGTCGCCTCGGGCTCGACACTCTCCGACGCGATGGGTAAGCACCCCAAGGCCTTCGACAAACTCTACACGAAGATGATCGCCGCCGGCGAGGTCGGCGGCGTGCTGGACCTGATCCTCCAGCGGCTCGCCGAGTTCATGGAAAAGGCCGCCAAGCTCAAGCGCCGGATCATCGGGGCGTTGATCTATCCGGCGATGGTCATCGGCGTCGCGGGCGTGATCGTGCTGGGCATCATGGTCTTCATCGTCCCGCAGTTCGAGTCGATCTTCGACGACTTCGACGCGGAGATGCCCAAGTTGACCGTCTTCATGATCGGGATCAGCAAGTGGCTGGGCGGCCGGCAGTACGACGGGCAACTCCCGGGGATCCTCTGGGTGCTGCTGAGCCCGGTCGCGATCTTCTTCTTCTTCAAGATGATCCGCAAGAGCACCGCCGGCAAAGCCACCACCGACTGGATCCTGCTGAAGCTGCCGGTCGTCGGCAAGCTCGCCTCGAACTCGACGATCGCCAAGTTCACCCGGACGCTGGGCACGCTGATTACCGCGGGCGTGCCGATCCTCGACGCGATCACCATCACCGCCGAGACCACCGGCAATTACGTCTACGAGAGTGCGTTGCAGAAGGTCCACGAATCGGTCCGTCAGGGCGAGAGCTTCGCCGAGCCGCTGCGCCTGGCCAAGGTCACCGACACGATCGTGGTGAACATGATCGACGTCGGCGAGGAGACCGGGGACCTGGACAAGATGCTCCTGAAAATCGCGGACAACTACGACGAAGAGGTCGACGTGGCGGTGTCCAGCCTGGTGTCCCTGCTCGAGCCGATCATGATCGTCGTGCTGGGGCTGATCGTCGGCACGATCGTTGTTTCGCTGTTCCTGCCGCTGGTGGCGCTGATGCAATCGGTGATGTAACGATCCCTCCCGCGGTGTGCCCCCGGCGGGACTTCCCCGGGATTTTTCCCGAACACCCCCGGGGCTCACCGTTTTTCAGACCGAGAAGCCAAATTCGAGACGCCACGATGAAATGCTTGAACCGAACAACCCGCCGACGCGCACCGGGCTTCACCCTGATTGAACTGCTGGTGGTGATCGCGATCATCGCGTTGCTCATGGGTCTGTTGCTCGTGGGCGTGAGCGCGTTGAGGCAGGGTGCCAAGGAGAGCCAGGCGCAAGCGGTCCTGACCAACCTGATGGGCAACGCCGGGCAGTACGAGACCAAGACCGATTACGCGGTCATCGTCAGCCCAGGCTCGACCTTAATTGCCTGGGGCGTGCCCCGGTTGAAGAACGCCCCGGGCGAACAGGCCAACATGGGCACGATCCAGGCCCTCTACGTCAACGACGAGAACAACGGCAACGTGACCTACAGCAACGGCAAAGACAACGACTTCTACATGAGGCAAGCCAACCGGTTTATCGAGCGGTTCATCTGGGCCGCCAACCAGCTCCCGGCGATCCGAAACAACCTCCCGTCGCTGGGCGGGGCGTTTGTGGACGCCGATGGCGACGGGTTCATGGAGGTCATCGACCCTTGGGGCAACCCGATCGCCTACGGCAACGCCGTCAGCCACAACGACAATTTCACCGACGACGACTTCCTGCCGGTCTACTCCAAATCGTTCTTCGCCTCGGCGGGCCAGGACCAGAAGTGGGGCCTGCCCAAGCAGCGCGGCGAGTTCAGCTCCGACGCGGCGTGGGAGGCGTACAAGGGCACCGACGATCACAAGTTCGCCGTGGACAACCTGTACAGCTTCGACCTGGACCGGTCCGAATCCCACCGCTAGGACGCACCACGCATGACCCGATCGGAAAAGACAACCCGCCGCGGCTTCACGCTGATCGAGATGCTCGTGGTCGTCTCGATCATGGCGATCGTGCTGGCACTGTCCTTCCCGATGATCGCCTCGATGAAGCGTGAATCCAGCGCCAGCGCCGGTGTGAACACGATCACGGTGGCGATCCCATCGGCCAGGCGGTACGCCACCTCGGGCATCACCTTCCCCAACGACCTGGACAACGTGACCCCCGGCGACCAGGCGGGGATGTACTCGGGTGCCGCCGCCATCTTCACCCCCGCCGGGGAGATCCGCCTGGTCAGCCAAAAAAACTCGGCCGGTGCTTCGTCCACCGACTTCATCTCCGGGTCACGGTTCCTGGAACGTCACGGGCCGTCTTGGCTCAAGGACCAATCGGGCGCGGGGCTGCCGCAGCGCGAACTCAACGGGTTCACCGACCTGGCCATCGACTATGTCCTGCTGCCGTCGGACACGGGGGTGGCCGGGATCAACCGGGTCGCCGGCGGCCCGCTAACCACCGCGAGCAGCACCGGCCCGCCGCTGCTACTGCCCCCGCCGTTCGCCGTGTGGTTCAACCAGAACGGCTACCTGGTCGCCACGGGGTGGGACCCCACCACCACCCCCCCACGCGCCAACGACTACCAGTTCGTCTACTACGACGGCAACCAGGACGGGGACATCCGCCTGGTGGGCCGCGGGTCGACCCGGGGGTCCATCGGCAGCTACAACCCCGACACCTACAACCCCGACTCCGGAGACTTCGACCCGAACAACTGGCTCGCTGTCGCGGAGAAGTACCGCCTGCCGTTCGAGAAGATCGAGGCGGTGGTCGGGGTGTACGTCTACTCACGCCAGACCTTCCAGTCGGCCAACGACGCCTGGGCGGAAGGGGTGACCGACACGGCCCGCGCCGCGCCGCCCTGGACCGATATGACCGCCACCGACAACGACGCCCGCTGGGAGTGGATGCGGGCCAACGGGCAAGTGATCATGTTCAGCCGGCAGACCGGGGCGATGATGCGCAACCGCGACGAATAATCACGATGAAGCACCGAACACCCACAACCCGGCCGCTGATCCGACGCCGCCCGGCCTTGCCGCGGACCGGCGCGGGGTTCACCCTCATGGAGGTGCTGGTGGCGCTTGGGATCTTCGCCATCGGGCTGGTGGCGGTCGCGGCGATCTTCCCCACCGCCATCACCATCCAGCGTGAGACGGTCCGCGAGGCCGACGGCCGGCGGATCGGCAAAAACGCCCGGGCGATCGTCCTGGCGACCGCGCGTACCAACACGACCAAACCCCTCGAGCAGGACAAGCCGCAGTTCGAGATGAGCTACACCCCCGCGGTGATTACTCCACCAACAGCAAGTAAGGGTTCGTTAAAGCCGTTCGTCTCCGCCGCCTTGGGGGCCTCGGCGAGCAACCCGACCCCCGTCATGCCGATGATCGACCTGCCGGAGATCACCGCCACAGGCCCGGGGCCGGCGGCGGCGCAACGTTCAGCGGGCCTGACCCTCGACGCCCCGGCGTCGTTCCACGGGCTGATCCCGCTTTCAGTCCGCAGCTACCCCCAGAACACCAACCAGAGCCCCTCGGGCACCGTCCGGGGCATCTTCCGCCGGGACTACTACTGGTACCCGCTGCTTCAGGTGAAAAACCTGACCGACCCCGCCGGGCCCAGCTTCTCGATGTTCATCATCGTCATGCACCGAGGCGGCAGTGAACGCCCCCCGGAGGTCCGCCGCAGCTTCCGCCTGGACCCGACCAGGACCATCGGCAACGTCATCGCGTTCAACGCCGCCCAGGGCCTGTTCAACGACGGCTCAGGGAACGTCAACAACGACAACGACGCCAACGGGCTGCCCGACTTCATTCAGCCCGGGGACCTGGTCCTCGGCGACGACGGGCGGGTCCACCGCGTCATCCTCGCCGACGCCACCAGCATCACCGTGAACTCCGACAACGTCGGCAACCCTTCGACGATCTACTTCGGCGTGTCGATCGAGCGGACCACCGCAACCACCAACACGATCAAACGTGAGGGGGCGTCCCCGGTCGTCTGGATCGAAGAGTCGATCCCATTGAGCATCAACCCCTAGCCATGTACCACCGAACCGCAACAATCCGTCGCCCCCACGCCCCAGGGCGGGCCCCGGGCATCACCCTGGTCGAGATGATGGTCGCCCTGGCGATCACCTCGTTTGTGATCCTTGTCATCAACCAGCTATTCAACAGCGTGGTCACCACCGTGAGGCGGGGCACCCAGGCCGGGGAACTGCTCGAGAAGTCCCGCACACTCGACGAGGAACTCGCGTTCGAGACGGACCTTCAAATCAACAACACCGCCACCGTCCCGGGCAACTGGCTTAGCCGGATGGTCGGGCCGGCGGGGCGCGACGGCACACCGGCGACCCCCGGGGGGTTCCTCGCCATTGTCCAGCGCATCGTCCAGGCGCCGCTGACCGTCGAGGACGGCATCCGCGGCGTCACCCGACCGATCCGCAGCGACCAGTTGATGTTCGTCTACGACCAGAACTCCCCGCTGGACGCCGGCACCAAGCGGATGCCGACGATGGCGCCGTCTTCCCCGTGGAGCTACACCGGTGACGAACGCGACTCGATCAACGCCGAGTACGCCCTCATGTGGTACGGCCACGTCATCCAGATCCGAAAGGATCAGGACCCGACCAAAATCAACATGAACTCGACAGCCGCGTATCAGGACATCGACCTGGGCCAGCGGGCCCCGGGCAACCCCAACCTCCTGGCGCAGGACTGGGTTCTGGGAAGACACGCGCTGTTCCTGACCGACATCAACTTCACCCCGGTGGTCCCCCCGGTCCCCCCGCCCACCCAGCCGTACGGCCCCTTCGTCAATTTCCCGATGGCGGGGGCCAATGTCATCGGCCCGCCGAACTCCCCCAGGCTCGCCAACGGTGTCTGCGACGTGGCCAACATGTCTCTGGACGGGCTGACCGGGGCAGGCAGCGGCGGCCCGCTGGACCTGCCGCCCGCTGCACCGGCACTGGCCTACCAAAGCACTGTGTTGACCATGATGTTCACACAGGCCCCCCTGCTCACCGCCGCCAAGCCGCTGGGC
>Ga0114931_10007659_pt1 | contig 13179 bp, 10 predicted proteins | sample 2SBtaG_FD_89579 | JGI IMG/M metagenome (GOLD analysis project Ga0114931, IMG submission 89579) | Deep subsurface microbial communities from Kolumbo volcano to uncover new lineages of life (NeLLi) - 2SBTROV14_V59a metaG | ecosystem: Environmental > Aquatic > Marine > Volcanic | place: Kolumbo... | reverse complement strand
CGGAGTGGAAGGCGATCAGCTCGGCGGGGCCGTAGGTCATGTTCCGGACGAGGTTGCTGGGCCCGGGCGTGCCGTTCACCTCGATGCGCACACGCAGGGCGCCGACGTCGGCGATCTCGTCCGGTGTCACGATGACGGGGCCGAAGCTGAAGAAGCCGTCGAAGCTCTTGGCGCGCGTCAGGAAGCGGGAGTTGACACGGAGGATGTCCTCGGCCGTCATGTCGAGCACCGTCGTGTACCCGAACACGGCGCCGAGCGCGGCGTCGGCCTCCACGTTGCGGGTGCGGCGCCCGAAGATCACGGCCAGCTCCGCCTCGGCGGTGACCCGCTGGGAGGCCGAGGGCAGGCTTATGGTGTCGCCCTCGCCGATCGCGCTCGAGCACGGTCGTAGGAAGCTCGCGGGGGCGGGCGGCACCTCCTCGTCGAGGTCGCGCGCGTGGTCGCTGTAGTTCAGGCCGATCCCCCAGATCTTGCCGGGGGGGCGGAACGGCCGGGTGAAGCGCGCTGCCGCTGCGTCGGGGAGGCGGTCGCGATCGAAGCGCTCGAGCCAGGCACCGTAGGCGCGGCGGACGCTGAGATCGCCGTCCAGGACGGTTGCCAGGAGGCTGGAGGGGAGCTGCCGACCGGTGTCGCGGGTCAGGCGCTCGTAGGTGAGCAGCTTCTCGCCGGTGACGACTGCGGGTGCGGGCCCGGTCTCACCGAGGACGGTGACGTAGCGCATGACGGTCCTTTCCGGCCGCGCGAGCGGCGCCGGTCGATCCGCTCCCATCCAACCACGTCCGTGCCCTCGCCCGGCCGGGGCGCAGGGCGGGGCCCGGCACACTCCGCCCTCATCAAAGGCGCCCGCGCGCTCGACCGGGCAGGCGACGCCTTCGTGCAGCATTGGGTGCGCCAGATCATGGGATCGAGCGCATGGAGCGGCACCAGCGCCATCGTGGTCACGTTCGACGAGGTGCCGCAGGGGATCGCGTCGATCCTCGGCCTCGGCGCGAACCACATCTTCACGCTCGTGATCGGCCGAGACGGCCCCCGCGGATTCACGCTCCACGCGCGGACCGACCACTACGCACTGCTCCGAACCCTGGAGGAGGCCTGGCGGCTGCCGCTCCTGGGCAAGGCTGCCAACGCTGCCTCGATGGCCCCGCTCTTTCACTGAGGCGCGGGCCCCGGCCGCGCGCCGACGGCTACTCCGGCGGCTTCGTGAGGATGACCGTGCCGTCGGGCGCCATCAGGTACCAGGCTGCGCCCGTGGCCGCACCCTGGGGCGGCGCGACAGCCTGACCGAAGGTGCTCCCGGCGCCGGTGTCGGCGGCGAAGGTGTACAGCGGCCAGCCGGCGTAGGTGACCTGGGTGCCGCCGTTCGGCGCTTCGGTCGTGCCCAACAGGTTCGCTTCCACGCCGTCGCCGGCCAGGGGAGCGCCGTCGGTCGTCAGTGGGGGCCAGACCTGCAGGCAGATGCCGTTGCACGCGGCGATCGGGGGGTCGCCGGAGCCGTTGATCCGGGCGACCTGCCCGGGCTCGGCGGCGATGTACAGGGCAACGCCCGCGCCGTCGGTCAGGTAGGCGCCGTAGGTGGCGTCGTGCGCGACCCGTACGGTCGCGGCATCGCTCGACCGCGCCGCGGCCCACGGGGCGGACCCCGCCAGGAGCCCGGAACCCGCGGCGACGGCGGTCAGCAGGACGGCAACCAGCAAGCTATGCCTGCGGAGCATCGAAACCCTCTCTCCGGGGGGCGCGTCCGCGCGGGCCGTAGGCGCGGCGCCGGTGGCCCGGCACGCCAATCCCTCACCCCACCCTACGCGCCAGCGGTCTCAACGGATGCCCTACGTCAGCCCCCGTGGCGGCCGGCGCCGAAGCTCGAGCCGATCCCGACCAGGCGGTCGAGGGTCATGACGAGCGTGACCGACGCCAGCACCAGGAAGGTGGACAGGGCGTTGATGTCGGGCCTGACACCGCTGCGTACCAGACCGTAGATCTCCATGGACAGGGTGCTGAAGCCGAAGGGCGCCAGGTAGTACTGCAGCAGGAAGTTGTTGAACGACACCATGAACGCCATGATCGAGCCCGCGAGGATCGACGGCGCGAGCCTGGGCAGCGTGACGGCCAGGAAGATGCGTGCCGGCGAGGCGCCGAGCTGAGCGCCGGCCTCCTCCTGCTCGAAGCGCTCACCGCGCAACCGGGTGGTGACCAGCAGCGTGACGTACGGGAGCACGACCACCGTGTTGCCGAGATAGAGGTTCAGCACGCTGCGGCCCGAGCCGACGAGCAGCAGGAAGAGCAGCATGGTGACGCCGAGCACCAGCCACGGCACCGTCACCGGGATCAGGTTCACCGCCTGGAGCGCGTCCACGAGGGGGCGGGGCAGACGGTAGCGCGCCATCCCCAGCGCGGCCATCGTGCCCGCGACGGCGCAGGCGGCGGCGACGACCGCGCTCATCAACAGCGTGCGCAGGGTGGTCTGGGCGAGCGCCGGCTCGTGGAAGAGCCGGTCGTACCACTGCGTGGTGAAGTGCCACGGCAGGGTGCCGTAGGGCGAGGTGTTGAACGACATCACCACCAGGTAGGCGATCGGCACGAACATGGCCGTGAACACCAGCGCCGTGAACGCCGTCCACAGCGCGCTGCGACCGCCGCGCCGCATCCGGCTCACCGCCGCAGCGCGCGGCTGCTCGCCGACGCCAGCGCCGCCAGCAGGGCGAAGCCCAGGACCGCGGCGACCGTCAGCGTCAGCGACACGGTGGCCGCGCGGGTCAGGTCGAACGTCTGGTTGATCTGCGTCGATCACCTCGCCGAGCATGCTGACGCGGGTACCGCCCAGGATCTGCGGCTCGACGAAGGAGCCGGTCGCGGGGATGAACACCAGGGCGCAGCCGGCGACGACGCCGGGAACGCTGCGCGGCCACAGGATCTCGGCGAACAGCCGGCGACCGCCGGCCCCCAGGCCGGCCGCGGCCTCCAGAACGCCGTCTTCGACGCGCTCCAGGGAGCCGTAGATCGACAACACCATGAACGGCAGGTACTCGTAGACCAGGGCCAGCGTCACGGCGGCGCGGGTGTACAGCAGGGAGGCGGTGGCCGGTACCAGCCCGAGCGCGTGCAGGCCCGCCTGCACCGGGCCCCCGACCTGGAGCAGACCCATGAAGGCGTAGATGATCAGCAGGTAGGACACGAAGAAGGGTGCCATGAGCACCGCCAGGAGGGCGTTGCCGCGACGCCGGTGGACCTTGGCCAGGGCGTAGGCGAGGGGCCAGCCGATCCCCAGGCTCAGCAGCGTGGCGAGCAAGGGGATGCTCAGCGAGTTCATCAGCACGTAGCGCGACGGGGCGTCACGGAAGAAGCGCAGGTAGTTCTCGAACAGCAGGCCCAACGTCGAGGCGCCCGTCACCCGCGCCGGCGTGAGGCTGGCGACGATCAGCGCCGCCAGCGGAACGAGCACCAGCACCAGGATCAGGCCGTAGGCGGGCGCGAGGAGCGCGGCACCCGCCCAGCGGCTCCGTGACCCGTTCACCGGCCCGCCTCACGGTGGTGGAGGCGGGCCGGTGGCGCGGCGGCGCACCTCACGGCAGCGGCTTCACCGGCGTCGTCTTCACGTCCGTCCAGAGCTGCGACCAGGCGTTGTAGGTGTCCTGCGGGATGTTGGTCTCGAGCACGGCGTTCGGTTGGAAGACCTGCCGCTGGTCGGGCGGAAGGCTCTCGGCAACGATCTGGTTGGCGGGCGACGGCGGCTGCTGCTCGAGGTCGCGCGCGTAGCGGTCCTGGAACTGCTGGGAGATCATGAAGTCGATCCACCGGTACGCCAGGTCGGGGTGCGGCGCGTTCTTTACGAGGACCCAGTTGTCCACCCAGGTGATGACGTCCTTGGGCGTGACGTAGCGGATGGGGTACCCGTTGGCCTGGATCTGGGTCGCCAACCCCGACCACACGTTGCCGACGACCACCTGTTTGGCGGTGTAGAGCTTGGTGAAGTCGTCGGTGGTGGCCCAGTAGGTCACGTCCAGGCGCTTCTGCTCGAGCAGCGCCTGCTTCACCTTGGCGAGGTCGGGGCGGTACGGGTCCTCGCCGAGGTAGAGCGCCGCCGTCATGACGGCGATGACGGGGTCGTCGTTGAAGGTGGCCTTGCCTGCGTACTGCTCGTCCCACAGCGCCGCGTAGCCCTCGACCGGAGCGCTCACGAGCTCGGGGTTGTAGCCGACACCGACGGTGCCCCACAGCCACGGCACGCCGTACACCTGCCCCCCCGACTTCAGCGCCGCGAGCTGCGTCAGGCCCGGGATGAGCTCGTGGTAGTTGGTCAGCCGTGCCACGTCGATGGGCTGGAGGAGGCCGTCGTCGATGGCGTACTGGATGTACGTCGAGTTCGGCAGCGCGACGTCGATCTTGCCCACGCCTCCCTGCTTCAACATGTTGAGCAGCTGCTGTTCCGAGCCGAAGTCGACCTGCTTGACCGTGCAGCTGCACTGCTGCTCGAAGGCCTGGACGACCCACGGCAGATCGCTGCCGTAACCCTGCCAGTTGGCGACCAGCAGGGTGGGCTTCTGCGCCCACGCCGTGGCCAGCAGACCTGCGGCGAAGAGCGCCAGCAAGAGGTGCCTCACGTGCGTCGTTCGGATCTTCATCACCCGTTCCTTCCTGCCCTGCACGGGCCGTGCCGTGCGGGACCGTCGGTCCCCCTGCCTGCGATCCTACCCGGGGTCGGGCGTGCGGGCATCGCGTGCCAACGCCAGCCGGACCCTGTGGTGCCCGGCGGCCAGGGCCAGGCGCGCGCCGTCCGCGACGAACGTGAGCTCGCTCCCCTGGGGAAGCGACGCATGGAGCACGTGCTCCGCCGCGAGCTGCGGCACGCTCAGGGTCAGTGGGGACGGGCACGCGACGTCGAGCTCGAGCGCGCCCGGCTCGATCCGCAGGCCGCTGAGGCGGCAGGCGCCGTCGCCGACGAGCTCCGGCCGGCCGTCGAGGGTGAGCTGCCAGGCGCCGTCGCCTCCCTCACGCCCGTCCTCCAGGCGCAGGACGTGGCCCGACCAGAGCGTCCCACGACGGCACGGACCGCGACCGGTCGCCACGCACAGCCCCTCCCAGGGGGAGGCGAAGAGCGCGTCCTCGACGCGCATCAGCGGGAGCAGGGCGCCCCAGCCGTAGAAGCTGTCGGAGTCCTTGCCGTCGTGCCCCTCGCCGGTCACGGCGTGGTAGTTCTCGTGACAGTGGCCGTGCTCCCGCCACTCGCGGGCGAACATCGCGTAGGAGCGCTCGGTGACGGCCTCCGCCACGTCGTGAAGGGCGTAGCGCCGCAGGCCCAGGACGACGAGGTAGTTCGTAGGGGGCCAGATCCGGCCCCGCCAGTAGACGTTGTCCCCGAAGGCGGGATCGTCGCGCCGGATGGTCGGCAGCACGTGCGGTCCCCAGAAGGCGCGTTCGTCCAGTAGCTGCTCGCGCACCATCCGCTCGGCGCGCTCGCTCGACGGCACGCCGGCGAGCAGCGGGTAGAAGCTGGTCGGCCCGATGCGCTCCGAGGGTGTGCCGTCCAGCGCGACGTTGACGTAGATGCCGGCCTCCTCGTTCCACAGGACCTCGTCGATGGCACGGGCGATGGCCGCAGCAGCCGCCTCGACGCGCTCGGCCGTGGCGCGGTCGCCGAGGCGCCGTGCGATGCGCCCCAGCATCTCCCCTTCGAGCGCCACCAGGCTCGAGAGCCCGACGTCGAGCTGCTCGAGACGGCGGTTGGCGGGGTCGAGTGCGACGCCGTCGTGCAGCGGGCTGTTGTCCATGAACGACTCGTCGCGGGCGGCCAGGGCCGTGCCCTTGAACGCCCCGTGGCCGTAGCGGGAGGTGCCGAAGGAGAGCAGGCCGGTTCCCGCGTCGCGGCGCTCGCGCAGCCACCACTCGAAGGCTGCCGTGAGCGTCGGAAGCGCGCGGTCCAGCACGCCGACGTCGCCCGTTCGCAGGTACGTCGACCACGCCACCAGCGCGCCGATCGGGCTCTGCGAGCGGTCGAGCCACCTGGTGCGCGGGCTCAACAGGCACGCGAGGTTGCCCTCGGGCGTGGCGCTCGACAGGGCCACCTCGAGGTTGCGGCGGGCGGCTTCGGCGTCCAGCGCCGCCGCCATGTGGGCATGGAAGAAGGTGTCGTCGAGCCAGGTGAACCAGCCGCCGAACTTGCTGGTGATCCAGGCGCGGGTGGGCGCGGTGTACCAGCGGCCGTTGGCCGGGTCGATCACCGAGTTCCACCCCAGCACCGTGTCGAGGGCCGCGAGCGCCTCGTCGGCGTCGGTCTCCGGGCGGCGGAAGTGGGCATCGGCGGCGGCGGACGGGGCGCCGGGTCGCCCGGCCCGGGCGAGGGCCCGCTCGACGTCGGCGCCGACGGCCAGGGTGAAGCGCACCACGGGGGTGGCCTCCAGGTTGAAGCGGAGCGCCACGACCGGCGCGGCGGCCGGCGGGTCGCCTTCGCGCAGCGCGTGCCCGTCGGCATAGTAGCCGTGCTCCCTCAGGTCGGTCTCGAAGGCTTCGACGCTGTCGTGGAGGGTCACGAACACCGGGGAACCGGCGATGGTGAGGGCAACGCCCCGGCCCGGGGCGTCCGCGGTGAGCGTGCCGTCGGCGCGCGCGTGCGGCCGGACGCCCGCGTAGGCGCCCTCCGTCCCGGGATGGAAGCCGACGAGCAGGTTGACCCAGGTCCGCAGGCCCCACTCCCTCAGCTCGACGGCGCGCAGCTCGCCGGTGAGGTGGTAGGGGCCGTCCTTGACGTAGCGCAGGTGGAAGGCGGAGCCGGCGTGCTCGCCCTCGAGCTCGAGCCACGCGCCGTCGAGCCTGCGGGCGCCGAAGCGGACGCAGTCGGGGGCGTCGAAGCGCGACGCGGCGTTGGCCGCGGCGCTGTACACCACCGGCATCACGTACAACCCGGACACCGCGTCCAACACCGCGGCGGGCGTGTCCGGCAGCCAGGTGTTCACCTGGTAGCGGGGGGCGATCTCACGCAGGCTCATGGGCGCTCCTCGGGGATCAGGCTGACGCGTTCCCGGGGAAAGGTTAGCCGCACCGACGCGCCGCGCGCATGAGCCTCGGCCTCGATCCCGGAGACGAGCACCCGAACCAGGGCGCCGGCGTCCCGCGTCCGGACGGTGTACTCGGTGTTCGCGCCGGTGAAGGCGGTGTCCTCCACGACGGCGCCCAGGACGGTGGCGTCGCCGCCCGGGCCACGGCGGCCGCTCGGGTCGGGATCGCCTCGGATCTCGACGTCCTCGGGGCGGATCATGGCCGTGACCGGCGTTCCGTCGGCGATCCGGGCCGCGGACGCGCGCCCGTCGTCGGGGAGGCGTAGCTGCACGGCCCCCTCGAGGCGGGCCGGTGAGGCGCGGTAGCGTCCCTCGAACAGGTTGGCATCTCCCAGGAAGCGGGCGGCGAACACGGTGCCCGGCCGGCTGTAGAGCTCCCGCGGGGGCCCGCTCTGCTCGATGCGGCCCTCACGCATCATCACCAGGGCGTCGGCCAGCCGCATCGCTTCCTGCTGGTCGTGCGTCACGAGGATGGTGGTGACGCCGAGCTCCTGCTGGAGGCGACGGACCTCCTGCTGCATCTGGGCGCGCACGTTCTTGTCGAGGGCCGCGAAAGGTTCGTCGAGGAGCAGGATGTCGGGCTCGAACACGAGGGCACGGGCGAGGGCGACGCGCTGCCGTTGCCCTCCGGAGAGCGTGGTCGGGCGGCGGGCTCCGAAGCCGGCGAGGCCCACGCGCTCGATCATCGCCTTCACGCGGCGTTCGAGCTCCGCGCCCCGCACACCCCGCGCGCGCAGCCCGAAGCCGACGTTGCCGCGCACCGACATGTGGTCGAACAGCGCCAGGTCCTGGTACACGAAACCGATGCCCCGGCGGGCGGGGGCCATGTCGGTGACGTCGCGGCCGCCGATGAGCACGCGGCCGGCGTCGGGTCGCAGGAAACCCGCCAGGACGCGCAGGAGCGTGGTCTTCCCGCAGCCGGTGGGTCCGATCAGGCAGGCCAGCGAGCCGCGCGCGAGGACCAGATCGATGGCGTTCAGCACAGGCGTGCCGCCGAAGGCGTGGTGCACGCCGGACGCCGCCAGGAAGCGCGGTTCCGGCGCCCGCGCGGCACCGGAGCGAGCTTCCGGCAGCGGGTCGCCGCTCACGACCGCTCCGGCGCGAGCGCCCGCTCGGCCTCCCGGGCGCTCACCAGGCGTACCTGCTCGGGCATGCGTGCCAGCGTGGCCAGGGCGCCGCGATGCGCGAGCGCGTCCGGGCCGGACAACGCGTCCGTGATCACCCACACGGGGTGGTTCCGGTCGCACGCCCCGAAGACCATGGCCAGCACGCAGATATCGGCCTCCACGCCCGCGATCAGCAACGGCGAGGGGCGGTAGGCGCGCACGTGGGCGTCGAAGGCGGGGTCCTCGAAGGCGGAGTAGGTGTGCTTGTCGAACACGCGCGCGCAGCGTCGGCGCAGCCCCGGAAGCGGGTCGAGCAACCCCGGCTCGCTCGCCACGCGTACGGCCAGCGGCTGCCAGCGCTCCTCGTAGGTGTGCCACGGGCCGGTCACCACGCCGTGCGCGCTCGGGAGGACGGTGCGAGTGCACAGCAGCGGGCACCGCAGCGCCTCGGCCAGACCGACGATGGTGTTCGCCACGGCCTCCACGTCTCCGAGAGCCCACGGAGCGAAGTCGCGATAGAGCTGCTGAACGTCGACGGCGACGAGAAGAGGCCGGTTGCCCATGTGCACGTCAGGCTACCAGCACCGAGGGCCGCCCGCAATCGGGCGCCCGCCATCGCGCCGCCGTAGCGCCGCCGTAGCGCCGTGACCCGGTTCGCTTGGCAGTGCGCCGTGCCCCCGGCCGACCCTCGCCGACGTAGCATGGGAGCGCGAGGCCGCCCGCGGCCCGGGTGTGCGCGCCGAGGCCCCGGTGCGTGGCGCCGGAGCCTCGCCACGCTGTGGCGTCGGGCGCCGGCGCTGCGCGGGAGAGGACATCGATTGACGGCTTGGCGAATGTTGGCGCCCGTGATGGGGCGTGTGACGAGGAGCGTGCTGCGACGCGTGCGGCCGGGCGGCGGCACCACGTTGCCCGGGTGGGTGGCGGTGAAGCTCGATCCGAAGTTCGTGGAGCGCACCGCGGCCCGTTTCGCGCTGCGCGTCGTGATCACCGGGACGAACGGGAAGACCTCGACGATGACGCTTCTGCGTCACCTGCTCGAGCGGGACGGGTGCGTCGTGGTGGCCAACGAGGAGGGTGCCAACCTCCATCAGGGCGTCGCCGCGGCGCTCCTGGAGGGCCCTGGCGACGCGCTGGTGATGGAGGTCGACGAGGCCGCTTTCCCCAGGCTCGCGCCCGCGCTGGCGCCTCATCTGGTGATCGTGACCGGCCTGTTCCGCGATCAGCTCGATCGTTTCGGGGAGGTCCGCACGACCCGTGGTCACCTCGAGCGGGCGATCGCGTCCCTGCCCGAGGCCCGGCTCCTGTTGAACGGCGACGATCCGTTGGTGGCGAGCCTTGCCGTGGAGGGCAGGAGCCTCGCGTTCCGCGCGGCCCTCCCTCCCATGGACGTTCCCAGCGACATCCCCGCGTGCCCGGTCTGCGGTGGCGATCTCGTCTACGACGAGCGCTACTACGCACACCTCGGCCGCTACCGCTGCGAGGCTTGCGGCTTCACCAATCCGGCCACGCCCTACGAGGCCACCTTCGGGGTCGACGGCCTGACGATGGACGGCAGGACGTACCCGCCGCTCCCTCCCTACCTTCACCCCTACAGCGCGACCGCGGCCCTGGCCGCGGCGCGAGCGCTGGGGGTAGAGCCCGCACTCGAGGCCTGGCCCAATGCGGTGGGCGGCAGGGGCGAGGTCCGCACGATCCTCGAGCGTCGCGTCAGCCTCGCCCTGGTGAAGAACCCCGCCAGCATGAGTTGGAATCTGGCGCAGGAGCGGGCCGATGCGCACGCGTTCTTCATCAACGACGGGGCGGCGGACGGGGTCGACGTGTCGTGGCTGTGGGATGCCCGCTATCCCCCCTTGCTCGGTCGTGTCGCGGTCGGCGGGACGCGGGCGCTGGAGTTCCTGATCCGCATGCGCTACCTGGAGCCGCGAGCGGAGGCGACGGCCTTCCCGACGTTGCAGGGCGCGTTGATGCACGCCGTGCGGGGAGCCCCTGCCGGCGGCTCGGTGCTGGTGCTGTCCACGTACACCAACCTCAAGCAGGCCTACCAGCTGTTGGACAGGCCGCCCGCGGAGGCGTCGTCGGCCGGGACGGCGTTACCTGCGCAGTCGCCGGCCGTCCCGCCGTCCCGCGGCCGGGGCGGGAACGGTCGGCCGGCCCGCATCGCCTGGCTCTACCCCGACCAGATGGGCACCTACGGGGACGGCGGCAACCTCGAGGTGCTGCGCCGCAGGCTGGCGTGGCGTGGCCGCGCCGCGGAGGTGGTGCGCGTCGACGTGGGCGACACCTGGCCCCGCGACGTCGACGCCGTGGTGATGGGGGGCGGGGAAGACCTGGCACAGGGCCTCATCATGAGCGATCTGCGCCGGCACGCCGGAGAGATCGGGGCGCTCCTCGACGACGGAGCGGCGGCGCTGGTCGTGTGTGGCGGCTACCAGTTGCTCGGCGAGAGTTTCGAGGTGGACGGCCGCCCGGTCGAGGGGCTGGGGTTGTTGCCGGTCACCACCGGCCGGGGCACGTCGCGCCTGGTGGGCCGGATGCTCGTCGAGAGCCCCTTCGTCGACGGCCTCCTGGTCGGTTTCGAGAACCACGGCGGGCACACGCGCCTGCACGGCGGCACGGCGCTCGGCCGCGTCGTCCAGGGGCACGGCAACGCCCTCGAGGGCGCGGCGGGCGAGGGCGTGGTGCATGCGCATGCCATCGGTACCTACCTGCACGGGCCGGTGCTGGCACGCAACCCCTGGCTGGCCGACCTGGTGTTGGGTTGGATCGCGGAGCGTCTGGGCTGGGAGGCGCTCGATCCGCTCGACGACGCGATCGAGCGGCAGGCCCTCGAGCGCTTCGTGACGGCGTCGCGGACGCGCTGAGGGCGTGGGGCCGCGCGAGAGCGCGGGCCCGGCCGGGTGGCGGCGGCGCGGGGCCAGACGGTGGCGAGCGCCGCGTCCGAGGGGTGGACGCGGCGCTCGCCGTTACGGGAGGTGCGGCTCCCGCGGGGCCGCGAGGAGGCGGCCCCTACGCGGAAGGGAAGTCAGTCGTCCGACGAGCTGGAATCGCTCGAGGAGGTGTCCGTCGAGGCCGAGCCGGAGACGGAACCGGTGGCGCCGCCCACGCTCGTGCCCACCTTCACCTGGTCGTCGCTGCTCGCCTCCGTCTCGTTGGACGTGCTGTGGTCCGCCGACGTGTCGGTGCCGGTGCTGCTGTCGGAGCTCTCGTTGGTACTGTCCTGGCCCGGCTGCTTGCTGCCGGTCACCTGGCCGTTGCCCTGGCTGTGGTCTCCTGCCTGCGAGTTCTGGTCCGCCTGGGAGGGGTCGGCTGCGTTGTCCTGCTTCTGTTGCTGGCCGGTCGCCGAGGCGTGGTTGTCCGTGCTCTCGGTGACGTCGACGCTGGCCACGCCTCCGCTCTTCGCGAAGTCCGGCAGACTGGAGAACTGGTTCCCGTCCACGACGGTCACCTGACCGCCGGCCTTGACCATGGCCTCGTAGGTCTGGGTAGCGCCGGAGGCGTCGGTCACCGTGATGGTCACGAAGCCGCTGGTGCCGGTCGTGAGCGAGAGCGACAGGTGGCCGTTGCTGATGGTCCCGGTGCCGACCTGGGTGCCGGCATCGTTCGTGACGGTGACCGTCCCGCTGCTGGGCAGGGAGGCGGCGAGGGCGATGGTACCGAGGGCGATGGTACCGAGGGCGAGCAGGGCGAACAGGAGGGTCAGGGTTCTCTTCATGGCTATCACCGGGGCGATCATGCGCCCCGAAGCTGAAGCCAACCTGAATACCGTCTTAGATGGAACGAGATGAGCGTCGCCGGCCAGGGTCCGATGCCTGGAGGAGCGCCGGCCGGACGGCGGCAGCTCCGATACGCGCCGGCGCAGGTGGCCCACAGGAGGGCGATACGGCGCGTGGCCCGCGGGCCGCTCCGGCCCGCGGGCCACGCGCCTCCGGGCCGGGCCGGCGCGGCCCGGCGGAGAAGGAAGGCTACGGCAGGTTCTGCCGCGTGATGAGCTGCACCTCGACGGGCATGAACTGCCCGTTCGCGAGCGTGGAGAACATCAGGGAGTCGAGGGACAGCATGTACGCGGCGTCCACGCCCAGACGTCCCATCAGCTTGGGCTGCTGAGCGACGGTGGCGTCCATGGCGCCCGAGCGGATCTGCTGCAGCGCCTGGTCGATGGCGTCGAACCCGATCACGACGATGGGTTGACCGTTGGCCCGTTTGGCGCCGGCCTGCTGGATCGCCTGCAGCGCGCCCACGGCCATCGAGTCGTTGGCGGCGACCACGGCGTCGATCGAGCCCTGGTGGGCCTGCAGGAGGTTCTGCATGACGTTCAGGCCCTGCGCCTGGTCGAAGCCCGCCGGTTGATCGGCGATGATGACGATGTTCGGCGCCACCGTCTTCAGCTCCTCCTCGAAGCCGGTCTTGCGGTCGACCGCGGCCGACGCACCGGGGATCCCTTCCAGCTCCACGACGTTGCCGCTGCCGCCGAGCACTTCGGCGAGCCGGCGCGCCTGCAGACGACCTCCGTAGACGTTGTCGGAGGCGATCTGGGCCGTGACCTTCGCGCCCGTGGTGGTGTCGACGGCACGGTCGATGGCGAAGACCGGGATCCCCGCGTCGTTCGCCTTCTTCACGACGGGCGCCACGCCGGCGCTGTCGGTGGCGTTGACGAGGAGCACGTTCACGCCCTGTTGGATGAGGTCTTCGATGTCGGAGAGCTGCTTGGCGAGGTCGTTCTGCGCGTCCGTCACCACCAGCTTGAGGCCGAGCGTCTTGGCCTCCTGCTGGGCACCGTCGCGCACGTCGACGAAGAACGGGTTGTTGAGCGTGGAGAGCGACAGCCCGACCGTGAAGGCTGCCTGGGCGAAGGCGCCGCCGGCCAGAATCGCAGCCGCTAGCGCCAGGAGCCAGCGGAGCCCGCGCCCGCGGGTTCCGGCTCCACCGTTCGTCCTGCATGTTGGATTGCGTTGCATCGATGCACCCTTCCTTTCCCGGCTTCCCGTCAGGGAAGCCTCCCTCTCCGGGGGCATGAGGCTCGGGTCCCT
>Ga0114931_10007658_pt1 | contig 13182 bp, 10 predicted proteins | sample 2SBtaG_FD_89579 | JGI IMG/M metagenome (GOLD analysis project Ga0114931, IMG submission 89579) | Deep subsurface microbial communities from Kolumbo volcano to uncover new lineages of life (NeLLi) - 2SBTROV14_V59a metaG | ecosystem: Environmental > Aquatic > Marine > Volcanic | place: Kolumbo... | reverse complement strand
TCCGGGTCGAGGCCCCCGAGGGGCTGGCGCAGGTGTGGGTCGAGGGCCGCGTCGACGTGGCCCCGATGGCGGAGCACCCCGAGGGCGAGGAACCACGCCAGCGCGCGGTCCGAGCCTTCGGGCGGCGCGGTGCGTGCGAGCACGTCCTCGGCGTGCGCGCCCTGGTCCACACCCACCAGCGCCCGGGCCGCTGCGATGCGCCCGCGGTTTGCCGCCATGCCTGCCCTCCGCGTCAGCGCCAGGGCTGCTCGTCCTGCCCGCCCCCGAGCGCGACCTGCCGCTCGAGCGCCCGCACCCGGCGCCCGAGGCGCCCGAGGCGCGGTAGGGTGGCGATCAGGGTGATCAGCACACCGCCGCCGAAGGAGATCCCGATCAGCGCCGGCATGCTGATCGGCTGGCCGAGCTGCCACGCGGCGAAGCCCAGGTTCAGGGAGAGCTGCGTCGAGCGGGCGCTGTTCTGCATGACGAAAAGCACTCCGACGAACACCACGACGGCGGCCAGCACGAGCAGGACGATGGTCAGGCGCGAGCGCATCTCTCCTCCGTTGTCCGCACTCTACCGCACCGCTGCGCCGCACGCCGGGATCCGATCCCCATGCGACACGGCGGCCCCGCCCCGTCACCGGGAGCGCCGCCGCGAGTGCAGGCACGTGCGCGCGATCAGATGTCCGAGGCGTCGACCTGCGTGGGCTGATCGGCCTCGGGCACGCTCGCGGGCTCCGGGACCTCCTCCGACTCGGTCTCGCCGGCGTCGACCTCGGCCCCGGCCTCGACTTCGGCCTCGTCCGCAGAGGTGCGGAACTTCTTGGACAGGTCGCCCATCACGTCGCCGAGGCGCGCGCTGGAGTCGGACTGCTGGCTGAAGTCCACCTCGCCCTCGCCCTCGCGCTCGACGGCGCCGCGCTCCGAGAGGCTGATCTTGCGGTCGTGGCTGTCGATGTGGATGACCTCGGCCTTGATCTTCTTGCCGACCGGGTAGCGGTCCTGCCAGTCGTCGCTGTCGTAGCCGAGCTCCGAGATGTGCACGAGGCCCTCGACGCCCTCCTCGATCTCCACGAAGATGCCGAAGTCGGTGCGGTGCACCACCGGCCCCTCGATGACCTGGCCGAGGAAGTAGCGGCTGTGGACCGTGTACCACGGGTCTTCCGAGAGCTGCTTGATGCCCAGGGAGAACCGCTCGTTGTCCTTGTCGATGGCGAGCACGCGGGCATCGACCTCGTCGCCCTTGGCGTACCGGTCCGAGGGGTGCTTGATGCGCTGGCCCCAGGAGAGGTCGGAGATGTGCACGAGGCCGTCGATACCGTCCTCGATGCCCACGAAGATGCCGAAGTCGGTGATGTTCCGCACCTTGCCCTGCACGAGGCTGCCGATCGGGTACTTCTGCTCGATGAGGTCCCAGGGGTTGGCCTCGAGCTGCTTCATCGACAGGGAGATCCGCTTCTCCTCGACGTCGACGTCGAGCACCTTGGCCTCGATGATATCGCCCACGTTGACGAGCTTCGAGGGGTGCTTGATGCGCTTGTTCCACGTCATCTCGGAGATGTGGACCAGACCCTCGATGCCATCCTCGAGCTCCACGAAGGCGCCGTAGTCGGGCAGGCTGACCACCTTGCCGCGGACGATGGCGCCGATCGGGTACTTGTAGGCGGCCTCCTCCCACGGGTCGGGCTTGATCTGCTTGTAGCCGAGGGAGACGCGCTGGGTCTCCGGGTCGAACTTCAGGATCTTGACCTCGACGGTCTGGCCGACCTCGAACATCTCGCTCGGGTGGTTCAGGCGCCCGTAGGACATGTCGGTGATGTGCAGCAGGCCGTCGATGCCGCCGAGATCGATGAACGCACCGTAGTCGGTGATGTTCTTGACCACGCCGGTGAGGATGGCGCCGACCTGCAGCTTGTGGAGCGTCTCCTCGCGCTTGACCGCCCGCTCCTGCTCGAGGAGGACGCGGCGGGAGAGCACGATGTTTCCACGCTTCTTGTTGAACTTGATGATCTTGAACTCGTAGTTCTCGCCGATGAGCTTCTCGAGGTTCTTCACCGGGCGCAAGTCGACCTGGCTGCCGGGGAGGAACGCCTTGACTCCGATGTCGACGGACAGGCCGCCCTTGACCCGGGCGGTGATGGTGCCGCTGACCACCTCGTCGCGCTCGACGGCCTTGGAGATCTCCTCCCAGGCCTTCATCAGGTCGGCGCGCTCCTTGGAGAGCACGAGCACGCCGTCGTCGCTGTCCATCGAGCCGAGGTAGACGTCGACCTCGTCGCCGACCTCGATGTCGAACCCGCCCTCGGGGTTGCGGAACTCGTCGGAAGGCACGAGGCCCTCGGCCTTGTAGTTGATGTCGACGGTGACCCAGTCGTCACCGATCTCCAGGACGCGGCCGGTGACCACGGACTGCTCGCGAATCCCCTTCTCCCCCATCAGGTCGTCGTAGAAGGACTTGAACTGCTCCTGCGACAGCTGGTCGATGGGGGTGTCCATGAGGTTGGGGTCGATCATATGGATGGTTCCTCGTCTCAGGCGGCCGGGCCGCCAGGAGAAGTATGGATGGGATGGTTGAAGTTCCGCCGGGTGGCCGCCCCGGTGGGGGCCTCCAGCAGCCGGTGTCCCAGGTTCACCGGCATCAGAGCGTGCTGGAAGCCCGATGGGGCCCTGCACGGAGCGCCCCGCATAATCGGGGGTGCCAGCCATGTCAACGCGTGGAGAGGGCCCTCCCGGCGCCTCGCTCGCGGGCGAGGGCGAGCACCGTGTCGATGGCCTGGCGAATCGTGAGGTTCGTGGTGTCGACGTAGACCGCGTCGTCCGCCTGCTTCAGCGGGGCGACCGCGCGCTCGCTGTCCTGGCGGTCGCGGGCGGCGAGGGCCTCGAGCACGTCGTCGTAGCGGACCTGCTCCCCCTTGCGGAGCAGCTCCTCGTGCCGGCGCAGGGCGCGCTCCTGCAGGTCGGCGTCGAGGTACACCTTGAGGTCGGCGTCGGGGAGCACCACGGTGCCGATGTCGCGGCCGTCCATGACCACGCCCCCCTCCGCGCCGAGCCCGCGCTGCAGGTCGAGCAGGGCCGCGCGCACCTTCGGGAGCTTGGACACGGCGCTCGCGCCCTCGCCGATGTCCTCGAGGCGGATGTCGCGGGTGACCTCGTGGTCGTCGACGAAGACCCGGAGGAGGTCGCCGTCCCAGTCGAAGCGGAAGTGCAGGCCCGCGGCCAACTCCGCCAGGGCGCCCTCGGCGTCCCAGGCGACGCCGCGACCCTTCGCGACGAGCGCGACCGCCCGGTACATCGCGCCGGTGTCGACGTACTGGTAGCCGAGCACGTGGGCCACGTTGCGGGCCACGGTGCCCTTGCCCGAGGAGGCCGGACCGTCCACCGCGATGGTCAGGCGCTCGCGGTGTGGTTCCGGCGGGGTCTCAGCCAAGGAGGTGCTCCAGATGGTGGCGGAACTGCGGATAGCTCGACGTCACCGAGTCCGCACCCTCGACCACGGCGCCCTCGGGGGCCACCAACCCGGCCACCGCGAAGGCCATCGCGATCCGGTGGTCGTGGCTGGCGTCGACGCACCCGCCGCCCTTCGGGCCGCCCCCCTCGATGACCATGCCGTCCGGGTATTCCTCGACCTGGACCCCCATGGCGCGCAGGCCCGCGACGACCCGGGCGATGCGGTCGGACTCCTTGACCCGGAGCTCCGCGGCGTCGGCGATGACCGTCCGCCCCTGCGCGCAGGCCGCCGCGACCGCGAGGACGGGAAGCTCGTCCAGACAGCGCAGGGCCAGCTCCCCGTCGATCCGCGTGCCCACGAGCGGCCCGTGCCGGGCGAGCAGGTCGGCGACCGGCTCGGGCCCCCCGTGCTCGACCGGGTAGACCTGGATGTCGGCGCCCATGGCCTCCAGCGCGTCGATCACCCCGGTGCGCGTCGGGTTGACCCCGACCCTGCGCAGGAAGATCTCCGAGCCGGGCACGACGCACGCGGCGACGAGCCAGAAGGCCGCCGCCGACACGTCGCCCGGGACGTCCACGTCGACCGCGTGCAGGCGCTCGGGCGGCATGAGCACCAGCCAGTCCTCCTCGGTCCGACGGATCGGCGCGCCCATGGCGGCCAGCATCCGCTCGGTGTGGTCCCGGCTCTGCCGGGGCTCCTTGACCATCACCCCCGAGCGCAGCCCGGCGAGGAACAGGCTCGACTTGACCTGGGCGGAGGCGACCTTCAGCGCGTGCTGGGTCATGTGCAGGCCCCCCCCGCGCACCACCAGCGGCGGCAGCTCCCCGTCCTTCCGCCCGTCGACGGTGGCGCCCATCGCGCGCAGGGGCTGCACGATCCGGCGCATCGGCCGGCGCCGCAGGGAGGCGTCCCCGGTGAGCACGGTCAGGAAGGGCCAGGCCGCGCACGCGCCGGTGAGGAGCCGGATGGAGGTGCCCGAGTTGCCGCAGTCGACGACGTCCGCGGGCTCGGTCAGGCCGCCCTCGGGCGGGCGGACGATCAGGCCGTCGTCGTCCTCGACCACCTCGACTCCGAGGGCGCGGACCGCCCCCAGGGTCGCGTGCACGTCGTCGGAGTGCAGCAGGCCGCGCACCCGCGCCGGGCCCTCCGCCAGGGCGTCGAGGATCAGCGACCGGTGGCTGATCGACTTGTCGCCCGGTACGCGGAGCTCGCCGCGCAGGGGTCCCTGCGGCACGATCTCCCAGGTGGTCACGGGCTGCCCGGCTCCACGCCCTCCCGCAGGCGCCCCAGGACGCGGAAGCGGTCGTAGCGATCGGCGGCGAGCGCGGCGCCGTCCATCCCGGCGAGCTCGTCGAGGTGGCGCGCGAGGGTGTCGCCGACCCGACGCATGGTCTCCTCGAGGTTGCGGTGCGCGGCGCCGCCCGGCTCGGGGATCACCTCGTCGATCACCCCGAGGTCGAAGCAGTCGGCGGCGGTGATCCGCAGGGCCGCGGCGGCCCGGTGCCCCTCCGCCCGGTCGCGCCACAGGATGGCGGCGCAGCCCTCGGGCGAGATCACCGAATAGATCGCGTTCTCCAGCATGAGCACCCGGTTGGCCACGCCCAGGGCGAGGGCGCCCCCCGAGCCTCCCTCCCCGATGACCAGCGCGATCACGGGCACCTTCAGCCGCGCCATCTCGAGGATGTTGCGCGCGATGGCCTCGGCCTGCCCGTGCGCCTCGGCCTCGACCCCGGGGTAGGCCCCCGGCGTGTCGATGAACGTGAGGATCGGCATGCCGAAGCGCTCGGCGAGCTTCATGATCCGCAGCGCCTTGCGGTACCCCTCGGGGCGCGCCATGCCGAAGTTGCGGAACAGGTTCTCCTTGGTGTTCCGGCCCTTCTGGTGCCCGATCACCGCGACAGGTCGCTCCCGGAATCGCGCGAGGCCGCTCACGATGGCGTGGTCGTCGACCCCGCCGCGGTCGCCGTGCATCTCCGTCCACTCGGTGCACAGGGCCTTGACGTAGTCGAGGGTGTAGGGGCGGCCGGGGTGCCGGGAGAGCTGGGTGCGCTGCCAGGGGGTGAGCCGGGAGAAGATCCGCTCGCGGAGCCGCTCGGCCTGAACCTCGAGCTGCGCGATGGAGGCGGCGAGGTTGACGCCGTTGGCCTCCTCGAGATCCTTGAGCTGATCGATGCGCTTGCGCAACTCCACGATGGGCCGCTCGAAGTCGAGGACGAGATCCACGTGCTCTCCTGGGGGTGGCCAGAGGCCCCGGGCGGGGGCGGAGGCCGATCCTAATGTGGCGGGCGCCTCAGGGCCCGAAGGCGTCCCGCGCCACTCGGACCGCCCGGGCGACGTGGTCCTCCGCCACGCGCTCGAAGCCGAACAGTCGCATCCAGTTGCGCTGCTTGCGGGCGAGCTTCCAGGTGTCGCGCTCGGTGCGCCGCACCGCCTCCTTCAGGGGCAGGCCGTCGAGGAGGTGGGCCGCGAGGTGCGCGTAGCCGAGGCTGCGCATGGGCTTGAGCGAGCGGTCGTAGCCCCGGGCGAGCAGGCCCCGCACCTCCTCGACGTAGCCGGCCTCGATCATCTGGAGCAGACGCGCGCCGATCCGGGCGCGCAGGTCCGACCGATCGAGCCACAGGCCGACGGCGTGCACCCGGTCGGGCTGGGCGGAGTGGCGGGCCTGCAGGTCGCTCAGGCGCTCGCCGAGGGCGTGGAAGACCTCCAGGCCGCGCACGATCCGCACCCGGTCGTTGGGGTGCAGGCGCTCGGCGAGCACCGGGTCCACCGCGCCGAGGGCCGCATGCGGGTCCTCCAGCGCCTCCAGGCGGGCGCGGAGATCGGGGTCGACGGGCGGGGTGGGCACGAGCCCGCGCACCAGGCTGCGCAGGTACAGGCTGGTGCCGCCGGCGACGATCACCGGCCGCTCGCCAGCGATCACCGCGTCGGCCAGCGCGACGAAGTCGCTCGCGTCGAAGGCCTCGTCCGGGTCGACCATGTCGATCCCGTGGTGCGGGACCCGGGCGCGCTCGGCGGGGGTAGCCTTGGCGGTACCGACGTCGAGGTACCGGTAGACCTGCATCGCGTCCGCGGACACGATCACCGCCCCGACCGCCTCGGCAGCGGCCAGGGCAGCCTCGGTCTTCCCGGCGGCCGTCGGGCCGGCCAGCACCAGCACGGTCGGTCGCTCCATGGGCCGAAGGTAGCCCGGCGAGGCGCCCCGATCCCCGACGGTGGTAGAACGCGAGAACGTGGGAGGTGCCTGATCCGGATCCTGCTGCTCGCGCTCGTCCTCCTCGGCCTCGCGCCGCGTGCCTTCACGGCGTGGCCGCGCGAGCGGGCTCCGCGCCTGCTGGCCGCCATCCCCTGAGGTGCCAATGCCCGCGGCGCCGATGCTCGGCCTGCTCGAGGAAGCGCGCCACGACTGGCCGCTGCTGGTCGTCGGGAGCCTGCTCGCCCTGTCGGCGCTGACGACGGTGCACATCCTGCTCACCCGCCGCGAGTCTTCGTCGGCAGTCGCGTGGACCGGCGTGGTGTGGACCTCGCCGGGGATCGGCCCCCTGCTCTACCTGCTGCTCGGCATCAACCGGGTGCAGCGCAAGGCGGTGCGCCTCCTCGGTCGCGCCCCGGAGCTCCCGGAGCACGCGCCGCTGCCGATAGAAGCGGACCTCCCCGAGGGCTACCGGCACCTGCCCGTCCTCGCCCGCGCGATTGGCCGGATCACCGGGGAGCGGCTGCTCGGCGGTAACGACATCGACCCCCTGCGCAACGGGGACGAGGCCTACCCCGAGATGCTCGCGGCCATCGAGGGCAGCCAGGTCTCGCTGTCCCTGCTCACCTACATCCTCGACGACGACCCCTGGGGCCGGCGCTTCGTGCAGGCGCTGATCGACGCGCATCGGCGCGGCGTAGCGGTGCGCGTGCTCATCGACGGGTTCGGGGCCCGCCGCGCCTGGGCGCCGGTGCGCACGCTCCGCCGGGCTGGGGTACCGACGGAGGTCTTCCTGTGGTCGTGGGCGCCGTGGAAGATGGCGCTGATCAACCTGCGCAACCACCGCAAGCTGCTCGTGGCCGACGGACGCCTCGCGTTCACGGGCGGGATCAACGTGCGGCAGTCCTACGTCCACGAGGACGGGCCGGGCACCGGGTGCGACCTGCACTTCCGGGTGTGCGGGCCGTTGGTGCGCCGGCTGCAGCGGGTCTTCGCGGTCGACTGGGCCTTCAGCACCGGCGAGATGCTCCAGGGGGACGAGTGGTACCCGCCCCTGGTCGAGCGCGGTGGGACCTTCGCTCGTGTGATCCCCGACGGGCCGGACGAGGACCTGCTCGAGGTCGCCACGGTGCTGTTCCAGGCGGTCAGCCTCGCCCGCGACCGGATCCTGGTCATCACGCCCTACTTCCTGCCCCCCGCCGCGCTGCAGGCGGCGCTCGGCGCGGCGGCCCAGCGCGGGGTGGACATCAGCGTCGTGCTGCCCGAGAACAACGAGCCGCGGTGGATGAACCGCGCCACGATGGCCGACGTCGAGGAGCTACTCGAGCAGGGCGTGCGGATTGGCTTCAAGCCGGGCCCCTTCGAGCACACCAAGCTCACGGTGGTCGACCACGCCTGGATGCTGTTGGGGAGCCCGAATTGGGATCCGCGAAGCCTGCGCCTGAACTTCGAGCTGGCGGTCGAGACCTACGACCCGGTCCTCGTCGAGGCGACGGTCGCGAAGCTCCGGCCCGTGCTGCGGACCGTGCAGTGGCTCCAGCTCGACGCGCTGCGCGGCCACCCGGTCTACAGCCAGGTCGTGGACGCGGCGGTGCGGCTGTTCAAGCCCTGGCTGTAGCCGGGTGCGTCCGCCTACCGCGCGCGCTGCGCCAGCTCCGCCGCCGTCCACCGCGCCGTCGCCACCTCTTCGCCCAGCGCGTGGAGCCCGGCGATCAGCTGGCGTGCCTCGGACTCGCCGACCGCGCCGCGATCCGCCGCGTGGGCGGCGATCGTCTCGATCACGACCTCGATCGACGGCTCGTCCCCCAGCGCGGCGGCCAGCTCTTCGAGCAGGGTCGGGATCTCGAGGTGCACGACGCTCGCCGGAACCGTGCGGACCGCGATCTCGCCCGGCCCGAGGGGCGCGAGGTCGAGGTGCAGGCCCTCGAGCAGCTCGCGGTGGGTCTCCAGGGTCTGCGCGTCGGCGCGCGCGAGGTCGACCAGGGTGGGGGTGAGCAGCCGCTGCGGGCGCCCCTCCCCCACCGCGTGCTCGTGGGCGAGGCGGTTGCGGAGCACGACCTCGCGGGCGGCGCGGCCATCGACCGCGGCCAGGCCGCCGTCCGGCGCCTCACAGCAGATCCACCGGCCCCCGACGACTCCGAGCACCCGGGTCCCCGCCTCCTCCTCGGCGGCGGCCGCCTCCAGGGCATCGGCGACCCACATGGGCGGATACCCGCGCGAGGGCGTACCCATCCGATCGGGGGGCGGCTCGGCGGTGCGCGGGGCGTTGTCCGCCGGCAAGGGCTCGAGGCCGGCGAGACGCGGATCCTCGTCGGGATGCGCGGGCAGGGGCAGCCCGACCTGGTCGCCGACCTGGCGCTGGAGGCCCGCGGGCACCGGGCGGTGGACCCGCTGCACCCCGTGGGCCTGGAGCGCGGCACGCACCGCCTCGGACACCGTCGTCCCCACCCCCGACGGGTCGCGGAAGCGCACCTCGATCTTGCTCGGGTGCACGTTGACGTCGACCTCCTCCGGAGCAAGTCGCACCTCCAGCACCACCACCGGGTGCCGGCCGCGCGGGATCAGGCCCCGGTAGGCGTCGGCCAGCGCCCGGCGGAGCACGGCGTCGCGGACGAAGCGGCCGTTCACGTACAGGTAGGTCGACCCGGTCCGCCCAGCCCGGTGCAGGCCCGGGGGCGCCACGAGCCCGGTCACCTCGACCCCGCGCGCGGCGTGCTCGACGGGCACCAGGCTCCCCGCCTCCTCGCCCAGGATCGCGCGGGCGCGCTGTCCCAGGCCCGCGGCCGCCGGGGCCCGCAGCACCTCGCGACCGTCGTGCAGCACGGTGAAGTCGACGCCGGGGCGCACCAACGCCTGCCGGGCGACCGCCTCGACACAGTGCCCGAGCTCCGTCGCGGTCGTGCGGAGGAACTTCCGGCGCACGGGAAGATTGTAGAACAGCGAGCGACAGTCGATCTCGGTGCCGGGCGCGCACCCGGCGTCCTTCACCCCGCCCATCCGGCCGCCCTCGACCCGCACCTCGGTGCCCACGTCGGCGTCGCGGGGCCGGGTGGTCAGGGTAAAGCGGCACACGGCGGCGATCGAGGGGAGCGCCTCGCCGCGGAACCCGAGGGTCCGCACCTTCACGAGGTCGTCCTCGGAGCGGATCTTGCTGGTGGCGTGCCGTTCCAGGCAGAGCAGCGCGTCGTCCCGGGTCATCCCGTGGCCGTCGTCGGTGACTCGGATCAGCGCCCGTCCGCCCCCGCGCAGGGTGACGCGAACCGTCTTGCTGCCCGCGTCCAGCGCGTTCTCGACCAGCTCCTTCACCACCGACGCCGGGCGCTCCACCACCTCGCCGGCGGCGATCTTGTTCACGAGGGCGTCACTGAGGATCCGGATGCTCACGCCGCCATCATGCCTCGCGGGGCTCGCCGGCCTTCCTCCGCTTTCGGAAGTGCAGCTTCAGCGGGCTGCCCGTGAACACGAACTCCTCGCGTAGACGGTTGGCGAGGTAGCGCACGTAGGGCGCCTTGATCCCCTCGGGCGTGTTCGTGAAGAAGATGAAGGTCGGCGGCCGAACGCGCGCCTGGGTCGCGTAGTGGATGCGGACCGGGTGGTGGAACCGCTGGGGCGGGGTGTGCTGGGCCACCGCCCACTCCACGAACCGATTGAGCTGCGAGGTGGGGATCCGCCGGTCGAAGTTGCGGAACACCTCCTCGACCATCGGGAGCACCCGCTGCAGCCCCTTGCCCGTCTTCGCTGCGATGAACAGGTGTGGAGCCCAGGTGGCGTGGGGCAGCCGGCGCTCGAGGCCGTCCTCGATGGTGTGGGAGTTCACGTCCTCCAGGTCCTTGACGAGATCCCACTTGTTCACGAGCACGATCAGCGCGCGGCCCCGGTCGGCGACGAGCTGGGCGAGGCGGGCGTCCTGCTCGGTCGGACCGACGGTGCCGTCGATCATCAGCAAGCTCACGTGGCACCGCTCGATGCTCCGGATGGACCGCAGGGACACGAAGCGCTCGAGCTGGTCGCCGATCTTGCCCTTCTTGCGCACTCCGGCGGTGTCCACGAGCACGTAGCGGCGGTCGCCCACCTGCAGCGCGCTGTCGACCGGGTCCATCGTGGTGCCCGGCATGTCGTGCACGAGGTGGCGCTCCTCGCCGAGCAGGCGGTTGATCAGGGTGGACTTGCCGATGTTGGGGCGGCCGATCACCGCGATGCGGATCGCGTCGATCGGGGACGCATCGACGAAGTCGCCGTCCAGTTCCTCCTCGGTGGGCTCGTCGACGTCCTCCAGCGCGCCGGGCTCGGGCAGGGACTCCACGATGGCGTCGAGCAGCTCGTAGATCCCGCGCCCGTGGGCCGCGGAGACCGGGTGGAGCGTGTCGAAGCCCAGGGACCAGAACTCGGCGGCCAGATCCTCGTGGCGGGGGCCGTCGATCTTGTTCACCGCGAGCACCACCGGCTTCTCGGCGCGGCGGAGCAGGTCGGCGACCTCGAGGTCGGCCGGGGTCGTCCCCTTGCGGCCGTCGACGAGGAACACGATGACGTCGGCCTCTTCCACCGCGACCAGGGACTGCACCCGCATCGCGGCGAGCAGGTCGGTGTCGGGCACGGGCTCGAGGCCCCCGGTGTCGATGAGCAGGAACCGGTGCCCGAGGGCCTCGGCGCCCTCGTACAGGCGGTCGCGGGTGACACCGGGCCGATCGTCCACGACGGCCTTGCGGAAGCCCACGACGCGGTTGAACAGGGTGGACTTGCCGACGTTGGGACGGCCGACGATGGCGACGACGGGGAGCGACATGGTCGCCGAGGACTATTCCTCCGGCGCGTCCCGCGCACCCCCGTTCGGCGCGCCACGGCCCGCCGGATGGGCTAAGAGCGGCCTAGGAGGACGCGTGAAGGTCGTCGTCGCCATGAGCGGAGGGGTGGACTCGTCGGTCGCGGCCGGCCTGCTCGTCGAGCAGGGCCACGAGGTGATCGGGGTGTACATGAAGCTCCACGACCAGCCGACCGCGGTGGCTGGTCAGAAGCGCTGCTGTGGCCTGGACGACGCCCTGGACGCGCGCCGGGTCGCCGACGCGCTCGGCATCCCCTTCTACGTGGCCAACCTGCGCGACGCCTTCCGCAGCGCCGTGGTCGACGATCTCGTGCAGACCTATCTCGACGGCGCCACGCCGAGCCCGTGCATCCGGTGCAACGGCGTGCTCAAGTTCCGGGTGCTCCTCGCGCGCGCCATGGCGCTCGGGGCGAGCCACCTCGCGACCGGCCACTACGCCCGGATCGGCCCCGGCCCCACCCTGATGACCGCCGCGGACCCGGACAAGGACCAGAGCTACTTCCTGTTCCCCCTGCGCGAGCAGGCCCTGGAGCACGTGCTGTTCCCCCTCGGCGAGCTGACCAAGCCCGAGGTCCGCGCACACGCGGCCCGGCTCGGCCTGCGCACGGCCGACAAGCCCGAGTCCCAGGAGCTGTGTTTCCTCCCCGACTCCGACCACGCCGCGTTCATCGCCGCGCGACGCCCCGAGGTGCACGGCGCCGGCGAGATCGTCGACGAGCAGGGGCGCGTCGTCGGGCACCACGACGGCTACTATCGCTACACGGTGGGCCAGCGGCGGGGCCTCGGCGTCGCCCTCGGGCGGCCGGCGTGGGTCGTGCGGGTCGAGCCCGCCACCCGGCGCGTCGTCGTGAGCACCGACCCCGACGCGATCACCCACCACGGGCTGGTCGCCCGCGGGTGCCAGTGGTTCGACCGGCCCGCCCCCGACCGGGTGGTCCACGCGCGGATCCGCCACCGGGGCACGCTGATTCCCTGCCGCGTCGGCCGGGGCTCCGCCCCCGAGGTGCGGTTCCTCGAGCCGGCCCGGGCGGTGGCTCGGGGCCAGGCCGTCGTGTTCTACGCGGGCGAAGCCGTGCTCGGCGGCGGGTGGATCAGCGCGGCCCTGCCCCGGACCGCGGCCGCAACGCCTGCCCTGGAGGCCCGCGCGTGACCCCGATGGAAGCCCTGCAAGAGCGCCTGGAGCATCGTTTCGCCAACGCCGAGCTGCTCCAGCGCGCCCTGACCCACACCTCCTTCGCGCACGAGAACGAGGCGCGCCCCAACGAGCGCCTCGAGTTCCTCGGCGATGCCGTGCTCCAGGCGTCGATGACCATCCTCCTCTTCGAGCGCTTCCCCGACGCGCCCGAGGGACAGCTCTCGCGCTTCCGGGCGCGGCTCGTGAACACCGAGATCCTCGCGGGCCTCGGCGCGGAGCTGGAGCTGGGCGAGGCCCTTCGCCTGGGTCGTGGCGAGGAGCAGAGCGGCGGGCGGCGCAAGCTGTCGCTGCTCGCGGACGCCACCGAGGCCGTGCTCGGTGCGCTGTACCTGGACGCCGGCTTCGAAGCCTGCCTCGGCGCGGTGAAGCGCCTGATGGCGAGCCGCCTGGACGCCCTGAGCGAGATCGCGGCGCGCGACGGCGCGGCCGCCTGGCAGGATCCGAAGAGCCGGCTGCAGGAGGAGACCCAGCGCCGCTGGCAGTCCACGCCGACCTACAAGGTTGTACACGCCGAGGGCCCCGACCACGCCCCCACCTTCGAGGTCGAG
>Ga0114931_10007657_pt1 | contig 13182 bp, 9 predicted proteins | sample 2SBtaG_FD_89579 | JGI IMG/M metagenome (GOLD analysis project Ga0114931, IMG submission 89579) | Deep subsurface microbial communities from Kolumbo volcano to uncover new lineages of life (NeLLi) - 2SBTROV14_V59a metaG | ecosystem: Environmental > Aquatic > Marine > Volcanic | place: Kolumbo... | reverse complement strand
TGCGCCGGGCGTCTTGCCGCCCGCATTGCTATCGACACCGTTATCATCCCCGTCTTCATCCCCGTCTTCATCCCCGTCTTCATCCATGTCTAGGCCGAACAGTGCCGCGACGTCGCCATCGTCGAGACGTTTACCGGACGCGGGCGCCGTCTTGTCGAACTCAAGTCCGCGTCCGGCACTGGCGATCAGGGTGCCCGCATCGACGTCGCGCAGCGCGAACAGAAGATCTGGCGCGTCGTCGAGCCGGGCGCCGACGCCATATAAAACCGCAGCGACATGCTTGCACATTTCGGCCCAGTCGGGGCAGCTACAGTCGAGCTTGATGTCCTTGGGCGCGGGAAACAGTCCATCGCCCTTACGGCACACCCGGTCCATGACCGCCTTGGAGAATTTGCCCTGCAGCAGTTCCACCAGGCTGTCGATGCTGCCGGCGCAATCGTTACAGATGGACGTCCAGCATTTGGCCTTGACCGGCGCGATGGCGATCGACACATGATAGAGTTCCGAGCCGGCGACCAGCGCTACGACCTTGCCTTTGGCGATCTGCATATCGACGACGGAACCATTGCGCAGATAGCTGCGCCCGCGCGGCAGGCGGTTCTCGAAATCGCTGTAGGATTCCAGATTGGCGCACCAGGACTTGCCCCAGAACGAGCGCGCAATCGTCCGGCCGCTGATGGCCACGGGCGAAATGTTGCGGCCTTTTTTCTTGAGCCCCGCCACTTTCCTGGCGGCCCTTGCGCGCCGTTCCGCCACGGGCACATAGCGTGGCCATTGACCATAAAAGCCCATCGTTCAAGTCTCCTTGTTCAAGTCTCCTTCATCGCCGCGTCGAGATCAAGCGTCACAAGTTTCAACAGTTCATCATCCCTTAATTCGGTCAACTGCGTATCGGCACCGCCCTTGAAAAAGTCGCCTGCGAGCTGCTTTTTCGACTCGATCATCTTGTCGATCCTATCCTCGATAGTGCCCTGGCAGACGAACTTATGCACAAGAACATTTCGCGTCTGGCCGATGCGGAAGGCGCGGTCGGTGGCCTGGTTTTCGACTGCCGGATTCCACCAGCGGTCGAAATGGATGACATGGCTGGCGGCGGTGAGATTGAGCCCGGTGCCGCCCGCCTTGACTGAGAGCACAAAGAACGGGACATCCTCGCACTCCTGGAAGCGGCGCACCAGGTCCTGGCGCTTTTTCACCGGCGTTGCGCCATGCAGCACAAGGCCGGGCCGCCCGAACACCTCCCCGAGAAAGGCCGCTAGCGGTGCCGTCGTTTCCTTGAACTGGGTGAAGATCAACGCCTTTTCCTGGCGTGCGGCTATGACTTCGGCGATGTCGCGCAGACGGGCGAACTTGCCGCTGTCGGCTTCAGCCCAGGCACCGTCGCCGAGCCATTGCGAAGGGTGATTGCAGATCTGCTTCAGCCGCATCAGGAACGACAAAACGAGTCCCTTGCGCTTCATGCCGTCGCCAGCATCTTCCAGTGCATCTGCAAGATCGTCGACCGCTTGGCTGTAAAGTGCTGCCTGTTTGCGCGCCAGCAGGCAATAGGTTTTGACCTCTGTCTTGTCGGGCAGGTCGGCGATGATGCTTTTGTCGGTCTTGAGGCGGCGCAGAATATAGGGCCGCGCCAGATCGCGCAACGGTTCGTAAGGATTGTGCGGCCGCTCGTTCAGGCGCTTGACAAAGCTCTTGAACTGCTTGGCGCTGCCGAGCAGGCCGGGATTGAGAAAGTCGAATATCGACCACAGATCACCGAGCCGGTTTTCGATTGGCGTACCGGTGAGCGCAATGCGCGTCTCGGCCTTGAGGGCCTTGACGGCCTTGGTTTGTCTGGTTCCCGGGTTCTTGATCGCCTGCGCCTCATCGAGAATGAGCAACTGCCAGGACAGGGTATTCAGCCAGAGGATGCGCGACGCCGAACCGTAGCTGGTAATCACCAGATCAATTGCAGAAAGATCCGGTCCGGTGGATGCTTTGAGTTCAGCGGACGGCACCGCTGAAGGATGCGCAATGAGCAGCTTCAGGCTCGGTGCAAACTTATCAATCTCCGCCGCCCAATTGGCCAGCAACGACGCCGGCGCCACAAGCAAACTCGCCCTGCAGCCAGGCTTGCGGCTGGATCTGCGTCCCGGTTTGCCGTCGCGGTGACTGCCCGTCTTGTTAGCTGACTTGTTACCCGACTTGTTAGCTGACTTTGCCCTGTTCTTTGCCGCGCCGGCCTCCGCCGCCTTGGCGTCAAGCTTGCGCGCGTCGCGTTTGAGCACCAGCAGCAGCGCCAGCACCTGGATGGTCTTGCCAAGCCCCATGTCATCGGCCAGGCAGGCGCCAAGGCGCAGGCGCGCCAGCAGATGGAGCCATTCAACGCCCGCTTGCTGATAGGGCCGCAGCGTCGCCTTGAGGGACTTGCCAGGACCGGCGCGCGCGCCAAGGGAGTCAGGATTGCGCAAGTCCGCCAGCGCATCGGCCAGCCACGGACCAGCCACACAATCACTCCAGTCGGCAGCGATCTCTGAGGCGGCATCATCGCCGCTAATGCCGGCGCCCGACAGCATGCGCATGGCCTCGGCAAATGACAGGCCTGCGCCAGAAGCGCGGCGTTCAATGGCCTCGAACTGCGCCAGTGTCCTGGTGAGCCGCTCATGATCCACCTCGACCCACTGCCCGCGAATGAGGGCAAGGCCATCGGATTGCGCCAGCAGGTCCCTGATTTCGGCCTTGGTCAACGCCTCGCCGTCGAGCGTGAGCTTCATCTCGAAATCAAGCATCGCCGTCATGCCCAGTTGCGCCGGCTCTGTGCCGCCGACGGTTGCCGTCACTTTGGGATGCGCCGGCCGGTTCATGCGCCAGCTGCGCGGCATGCGCACAACGATGCCTGCGGCTTCCATGGCGGGCACGTCCTGCAGGAACTGCAGCGCCTCGGCCGGGCTCCAGCGCAATGGATGATAGATCTCGCCCCTGTCGACCATCTCCTTCAGCCACGGACAGCTTTCGGCGGCGCGCTGGACGGGCATCAACAGCGCCAGCAGACGCTTGGCATTTCTCGCCCCGGCATAGTTCTGGAGCGCCTTGCCCAGATGCAGATGCTGTGCCTTGGCCGTTGCCGAAAGCCGCGTCGTGTAGGTCGCCAGGAAGGCGAAGGGGGCGTCGGCGTCCCTGCGGTTTTCGGCGAGGTTGAAATGCACGCGGCCAACCAGGTTCCAGGCGGAATGCCGGTTTTTCAAAAACTCCTGCACTTCGGGACTTGGTTCTGCGGACCTTGGTTCCGTCAGCCTCGCTTCGGCCAGCTCAATATCGAAAGCCGCATCAATGCCACGCCACAGATCGGCGAGCAGCGAAGCCGTGATGTACTCCGCGCCTCGCATGGGCGGTGCGGCGGCAGCCAGCCGCGACAGCTCACTATCGTCAGGTGGCGGGACGGCGGGCTTGCCTGCACCATCTCCGCCTCTATCCCCGATGGCCTTCTGACTGATGCCCGGCAGCGCGCATAGCGCCGTCACATAGCTGCTGCCAAAGGCGCGCCAATAGGAAAACACCGGCGGCAAAACCGTGCCGACCTCATCGGCGCCCAGCAACAGCAATCCATGCCCCGCGCCTTTCGCAAAAGCCGCCAGCAGCCGCCCACCAAGCTCCGCCTCCACCGCGATCCCGCCGTCGCTCTCCTCCAGGCCCAGGATCCCATGCGGTGTCAGATATGGTGCGAGATTCATGGTGAGTTGACCCTTTGTGTTTCGAGCTACCGGGTATCACAGAAGCTTGGAAACACTCAACGCGATATTGTCCATCTCCGGCTTGCGGGGGAGGGGAGAAGATGCGTGACCGTCAAGGGCTTCGTATGTTTTCGCAGCATGGTCATCCCCTTTAGTCCGGCAAGTCCGGACCTGATCCCCCTCCCCTTTACGGCTACGGGATTCACAGTTTTCGTGTTGCTGCTGCTATATCCAACGCCTCTAACATGGTCGATAGTTTCTGCCCGCCGCTGGCCATGGTTTTGGGGCCGGGCGGTTTGTAATAGCAGTTCCAGCCGTCGAGCCGCGCGACGACCCAGGAGAGCCAGGCCAGAGGGCCGCCACAGCAGAGGCGCGTCAAACCCATTTGAAGACCATAAACGCGTAACCAAATGAAATGACGACGGCACCCCACAGGGGGGGGCCCAAAAAACCGAGCCAGGCCAGAAGAATGAAGGCGCTGCCCAGCAGCGAAATAAACAGGCGGTCGCCGCGCGTCGTGTTGAGGGCCAGAATGCCGCGCCGCGCTGCGCCACCAGGGACGCGCAATTCCCATAACGTCATGGCAACAAGGCAAAGGCCGATGAAGCCGAAGAATGCGGCTGTCTGCCATGTCCAGGCCATCCATTCCAGACCCATGTCAAGCTCCCTGGTTGCGATCCACGCATGACAAATGCAATGGAATTGTTACACACGGCCAAGCGCGAACCCCTTGGCGATGTAGTTGCGCACAAAATAGATCACGATTGCTCCTGGTATGATGGTCAGCGTCCCCGCTGCCGCCAGCAGTCCAAGCTCATATCCCGAACTGCTGGCGGTGCGGGTCATGGTTGCCGCGATCGGCTTGGCGGCGACCGATGTCAGCGTTTTGGCAAGCAGCAGCTCAACCCAGGAAAACATGAAGCAGAAGAAGGCGGCAACGCCGATGCCGGCGGCGGTGGTCGGGATGAAGATGCGCGTAAAGAACCGCCAGAAGCCATAGCCATCGACAAAGGCCGTTTCGTCAAGCTCGCGCGGGACACTCGACATGAACCCTTCGAGGATCCACACCGCCAATGGAATATTGAACAGGCAGTGCGCCAGCGCCACGGCGATATAGGTATCGAACAGCCCCAATGCCGAGTAGAACTGGAAGAACGGCAAGGCAAAAACCGCGGCCGGCGCCATGCGGTTGGTTAACAGCCAGAAGAACAGATGCTTGTCGCCGAGAAAGCGATAACGGGAAAAGGCATAGGCTGCCGGCAGAGCCACCGCAACCGAAAGAACGGTATTCATGACGACATAGATGAGCGAATTGATATAGCCGTTGTACCAGGTCGGATCGGTGAAAATCTTGCGGTAATTCTGCAGCGTAAAATGCTGTGGCCAAAGCGTGAAGCCGCCAAGAATCTCGTTGGTGCTCTTGAATGACATGCTTATCAGCCAATAGATCGGCAGCAGCAGAAACAGAATGTAAAGGGTCGGGACCAGCCACTGCAAGCGTTTCATTGCTCTTCCCCCTGTACCATCAACGTATAGAAAATCCACGACAACAACAGAATAATAAGAAAGTAGATAATCGACATCGCCGCTGCCGGTCCAAGGTCAAACTGGCCAAGCGCAACCTTGACCAGATCAATGGAAAGCAGGGTTGTCGAATTTCCCGGACCGCCGCCGGTCAGGACAAAGGGCTCTGTATAGATGTTGAAACTGTCCATGAAACGCAGCAGGATGGCAATCGTCAAGACGCGCTTCATCTTTGGCAGTTGAATGTAGCGGAAGACCGCCCAGGATGACGCGCCGTCTATGCGCGCAGCCTGGTAATAGGCGTCCGGAATGGCGCTGAGGCCGGCATAGCAAAGCAGGACAACAAGCGAAGTCCAATGCCAGACATCCATGGCGATCAGCGTCGCCCAGGCGGAAAATGGCTGGCGCGTATAATTATAGTCGATCCCCCAGCTGTTCAGCGTCTTGCCCAGCATGCCAATGTCAGGCAGCGCAAATATGTTCCACATGGCGCCGACGACGTTCCATGGAATGAGCAGCGGCAAGGCCATCAGCACAAGGCAAACCGAAACCCAGGGACCTTTGCGCGGCATTGCCAGTGCTATCGCGACGCCAAGCGGAACCTCGATCGCCAGGATTATGCCGGTAAAGGCCAGTTGCCGGCCGAGTGAGGCATGAAAGCGCTCGGAATGCAGAACCTGGACAAACCACTTCAGGCCTTCAAAAAAGAACCGGTTATCGCCGAATGTCTCCTGTACCGAATAATTGACCACCGTCATCAGCGGAATGATGGCGTTGAACGCCACCAGCAGCACAACCGGGAGAACGAACAGCCAGCCTTTCTGATTTTCCGTCTTGCTTTTCATCGCGCCCTCATTTCACCTCACCAGCCAGCCATCGGCATAGAGCCGGGTCTGGAGAGGATCAAAATCGACCTGCACATGCTCTTGTTCTTGCGGCAGTTGCACGCCGTCATCAATCAGAAGGTTGATCTGCGTGCCAAGGCAATCAGCACGAACAATGCGGTATCGGCCGGCGTCACTGACCTTGAGGATCTTGGCCGGAATGCCGTCATCGACCAGCGCCACGAACTCAGGGCGCACACCGATTTCAAGACATTTGCCGTCAAGCCGGCCAGCAGCAGAGGGTTGATTTGCGACCGCAATCCTGTGGCCGGCAAATTGTGGCACAGCGTTCTCAAGCGTTGCCGGCAGAATATTCATGCCGGGTGAGCCAATGAAATGCCCGACAAACTTGTGCTGAGGCTGCTCGAACAACTCTGCCGGCGTTCCGATCTGCACAATCTGCCCCTCATGCATGACAACGACCCTGTCGGCAAATGTCAGCGCTTCGGTCTGGTCGTGCGTGACATAGATCATTGTCGTATTGGTGCGTTGATGAAGCTCTTTCAGTTTTGAGCGCAGCTGCCACTTGAGATGCAGATCGATTACGGTCAGCGGTTCATCGAACATGATGACATTGACATCGGGCCGAACCAGACCGCGGCCGAGGGAAATCTTCTGCTTGCCGTCTGCCGTGAGACGGAAGGCGCGTTTCTGCAACATGCCATCAAGCTCGGTCATGGCCGCAATCTCCATGACCCGCCGCCGCACCTCGTTCTCGGAAACGCCGCGATTGCGCAGGGGAAATGCAAGATTGTCATAGACGGTCATGGTGTCATAGACGACGGGAAACTGGAACACCTGGGCGATGTTGCGCTGGTCTGGCGGAACGCCTGCGACATCTTCATTGTTGAACAGAACGGCGCCCTGGCTCGGCGTAATGAGCCCGGATATGATGTTCAGCAGCGTGGTCTTGCCACAGCCCGACGGGCCCAGCAGGGCATAGGCGCCGCCGTCATCCCATTCAAGGTCAATGTCCCTTAGCGCGTAATCGTCATCTGTGCCGGGCCGCGGCAGGTAGCTGTGGCGAAGGTTGCTGATGGTGATTTTTGCCATTATGCAACCCGTTTTCCATCGCCGTTGAAGTACATGCAGCGGCCAGCGCTCATATAAAACGCCGTTTCCTCGCCCAGAAGAAATGAATGCAATCCCTTCGACAGCGACACCCAGTTCAAGCTTTGATGTGAAAAACGGATCGTGCTTTCAGAGCCGCTGAGTTCCGCAATGATAACCTTGCCGCGGATCTCGGTGCGGTCTTGCGAAGATGCAAACGGCGAGATGTGATGCGGGCGAATGCCGATTCTGTAGGTTCCGTCAGGCAATTGCGCCTGGGCGCCACTGACGTTCCATTCGATGTCGCTGGTCAAAGTGACCTTGTCGCCACTCTTGCGGACCTCGGCCGTGTTGATCGGTGTTTCGGAAAAGACCTGCGCGGTGAGCAGATCGAGCGGCCGGCGGTAGATGTCGCAGGTTGCGCCAAATTGCGTGACACGGCCCTCATGCAATGCCGCGGTATGGCCGCCAAGCAGCAAAGCCTCGATCGGTTCGGTTGTCGCATAGACGACTGTGCAGGCGCGATCGGCAAACAGTTTCGGCAGTTGTTCGCGCAATTCCTCACGCAGCTTGAAATCAAGATTTGCCAGCGGCTCGTCAAGCAGCACAAGCCCTGAGTCCTTGACCAGCGCGCGCGCCAGAGCGGTGCGTTGCTGCTGACCGCCCGACAGTTCCGAAGGCCGGCGCTGCAGCATCGGTGTCAACTGCAGCAGATCGGCAATTTCATTGACGCGGGCGGCAACTTCAGCGCTGCCAAGCCTTGCAACACGCAGCGGCGAGGCGATGTTTTCAAAGACGCTGAAGTTCGCATAATTGATGAATTGCTGGTAGACCATTGCGACGTTGCGCTTCTGCACGGGCACGCCGGTGACATTGCGCCCCTTGAACCAGACCTCGCCGGTGGTCGGCTGCTCCAGCCCGGCCATCAACTGCATCAGCGTCGTTTTGCCTGACAGCGTTGTACCGAGCAGAATGTTGAAACCGTGATCCATCAGCGTCAGCGACGTTTCATGGATATGGGTTTCTGCGCCAACGCATTTTGTGACGTTCCTGAGTTCAAGGGTCACGGAAGTGTCAACCTATCTGCCTATCAATCTGCGTGACTGGCGGCCTGCAATCTGTCTGACCGGCAGACCCTCCGAGTAAGCGGAGCTGTTGATCGCTGATATTCGCGCGCCAGCATTGATGGTCAAAACACCAGCAGAACAAAACCTGAAGAAGCTGCGGCGGCCCCAATGATTGACGGACAATCGTCCCACGTCAATCCGTAACAGGCCGCCGCCGGGATGCACCGATGTCTGTCCTGCAGCAGCGCCGCCTGACAAATCGTTTCATCACCCTATTTGTATTTGCTCCACCGCTTTATGAGTTCTTCATAGGCAATGGTCTCGCCCTTTGGCTTCTCATTGGCCAGTTTGGCTTTGGCGCCGCCTTTGCCGATCCATAGGGAGGGATCCTTCTTGGGATTAAGGCGCGGGCCGCAGCCGCCGTAAATCCTGGCCTTTTCATCGGCCTTCTGCATCCGCGCCATCACCCCATCCATTTGATTGGCGAGACGATCCATGGCCTTTTGCGGCGTGAATGTGCCGGAGTTCACATCGCCGATATTCTGCCACCACAGCTGCGCCAGCTTGGGATAGTCCGGCACATTGATGCCGGTCGGCGTCCAGTTGACGCGATCAGGCGAGCGGTAGAACTCGATAAGCCCGCCAAGCTTGGGCGCACGCCTGGTGAAGCTGGCGTGATGGATGGTGCTGTTGCGGATGAAGGTCAGGCCGACATGACTCTTGCGCACGTCGACGGTCTTCGACACAACGAATTGCGCATAGAGCCAGGCGGCCTTGCGCCGTTTCAGCGGCGTCGACTTGAAGAGCGTCCAGGACCCGGCATCCTGATAGCCAAGTTTCTGCCCCTTGACCCAGTAGGGGCCATGCGGCGAGGGCGCCATTCTCCACAAGGGCATGCCTTTGTCGTCAACCGTATTGTTGCCAGAGCTTTTCGGCTTCACCATGGAGGCGGTAAAGGCCGTGTACCAAAAGATCTGCTGGGCGACATTGCCCTGGCTGAGCGACGGCAATGATTGATAGAAGTCATAGTCGGCGGCGCCTGGCGGGGCATATTTGCGCAGCCATTCGTCCCATTTGCGGATGGCATAGACCGCCGCCGGACCGTTGGCGCCGCCGCCGCGTGACACAGAAGAGCCAGCGGGGTTGCACGAACCTTTATCCATGCGGATGCCCCATTCATCAATCGGCCGGCCATTGGGCAGCCCCTTGGAGCCTTCGCCGGCCATTGACAGCCAGGCGTCGGTCATTCGCCAGCCAAGGTCCGGCGCGCGCTTGCCGTAGTCCATATGGCCATAAACCCGCACGCCATCAATCTTCTTGACGTCGTTGGTGAAAAATTCGGCAATGTCTTCATAGGCCGACCAGTTGACCGGCACGCCGAGGTCATAGCCATATTTGGCCTTGAAGCGCTTTTTCAGATCAGGACGGTCGAACCAGTCCTTGCGGAACCAGTAGAGATTGGCGAACTGCTGATCGGGAAGCTGATACAGCTTGCCATCAAGGCCGGTGGTAAATGACTTGCCAATAAAATCATTGACGTCGAGCGTCGGCAAAGTGACATCCTTGCCGTCACCCTTCATCCAGTCAGTCAGATTGATGGCAAGGTGCAGGCGCGAATGCGTGCCGATCAGATCCGAGTCATTGATATAGCCATCATAGAGGTTGCGCCGCGTCTGCATCTGCGTCTGCACGGCCTGCACCACCTCGCCCTCGCCAAGCACCTGATGGTTGACCTTGATGCCGGTGATCTCGGAAAAGGCCTTTGCCAGCGTTTTCGACTCATATTCATGCGTGGGAATGGTCTCCGACAGCACGTTGATTTCCATGCCCTTGAAGGGAGCGGCAGCCTTGATGAACCAGGCCATCTCCTGCAACTGCTGATCCCTGGTCAGGGTTGACGGCTGGAACTCCTTGTCGACCCACTTCTTGGCTTCGTTCATTCCGGCCCAGGCCGAGGCTGTAAGTGAGGCAGCCATAAGCGTCGCCGCCACGGCGGTCAGGATTTTCTTCATCTGGACTCCTCCCGGCACATAATTTTTTTGTTTGTAGACAATCCACGCTACAGTTGCGGCAAAACAGATGTCAAACGAAAAGCATAAATTTCTCCAACGCAGTGACAGTGGCGATTGAGCCTGTCAATGGCTGGATGGCGCGGCCGGATCGATGCCCGAGCAATATGCTCGGCATGGTCGTCCATGGACGATGACGGCCGCCAGAAATGACCGCCCGCCGCCAAACCGCAAGGTCGCGAAATCGTGAACAGGCACGTAGCCCAGCGAGACGAAGAAGCGGCCGCAAACACTCCTCTGCAGATCATTTATGTTGTTGCACAGACAGTCGCACAGTTATAGACCGAAGCATCTCCTGCATCGCAGGGGAGCAGCGCCGCATCTGCCCTGTTGACGCCAATGCGGCCATCAAACAGCTATCACCAGACAACTTTGTAAAACACATCAGGGGATGGAACTCCATGAAGCACGTCTTATCATTTGCGGTCGCATTTGCGCTCGCCGCTCTGGCATCAATGGGCACCACGGAAGGCGCCATGGCAGCCGGCTGGAAATTGAACCCGGCTCTGTCAACCGTCAGCATTACATCGGTCAAAAAAGGCCGTGTCGGCGAAGCCCATTATTTCAAGAACATTGATGGCGGGGTAAGCGTTGCAGGCGATGCCAAAGTCACGATTCATCTCGGCTCGGTCGAGACCGGGGTCGGTATCCGCAACAAGCGCATGGGTAAATTGCTGTTCGAGATCGCAAAGTTCCCGCTGGCGACAATCACCGCAAAGGTTGATGCGGGGCTGGGAAAAATGATGGTCGGCTCGCGCGTGAAGCGCGATCTCAAAGTTCATGTCGATCTGCATGGCATCAAGAAAGATCTCAAAGCCGGCGTCTACATTACGCGCATTTCGCCAAAGGCTGTTGTCGTATCAACGGCAAAACCGATGATCGTGAAAGCATCAATGTTCGGCCTGGCCGGCGGCGTGGCGGCCCTGCAGAAGATTGCCAAACTGCCCAGTATCGCAACGGCCGTACCAACAACATTCAGCCTGATGTTTGTTCAGAACTGAGCCGAACTGAGCCGAACCGGCAGTATATGAACCGGCAGCATGCAAGGCATAGATGCCGATCCGCTTGAAATCCGGCGATCACCACTCTAATCCCCTTCCCCAGCATCGCGCCTGCAACAGGATTTGATGCCGCGCCTGCGACACATCACGCTGTGCGCGTGCGACACATTATGCTGTGCGCGTGCGACACGACGGGGAAGGGGAGAAGAAGGGGAAGGGGAAGGGGAGAAGAAGTGATTCATTCTTAATGGCCTGGCTTAATGGCCTGGCTGGCCTGGCAAGTGCATCCAAAGCTGGGCCGGATTAACGCGGAGAGGCGTGAAGACCCCTGGTGTTGTGCTCCGCTTGTGCGGCCAGCAGCCTGAGCACCTCTTCATGCAGCCGGGCATTGCCGCTGGCCAGGACGCGATCGCCATTGACCGCGCTGCCGCCGTCCCAGGAGGTGATGACGCCGCCTGCCTGTTCGACGATCGGAATAAGCGCGACAATGTCGTAGGGCTTCAGGGCAGATTCCAGGATGATGTCAATGAGGCCGGCCGACAGCATGCAGTAGCCATAGCAATCGCCGCCGAAACGGGACATCGCGGCCTTGCCCCTTAGCGCCTCAAAGCATTGGCTTTCGTAGCCGGGCGCGAAAAGAAAGGGATCGGTCGTTGAAAACACAGCCTGCGCAATGGAGGCGCAGGGCCGGGTGGTCATCAGTTGCGCCGGGCCGTTGCTGCCATGGCGGCAAAAGCTTTGTCTCCCGTCCGACCAGAAGAGCTCGCCGGTAAAGGGCTGGTTCATCATCCCCATAACGGTCTTGCCGTCATCCATGAGGCCGATCAGGGTGCCCCAGATTGGGTAACCCATGATGAAAGAACGGGTGCCGTCAATCGGGTCGATCACCCAGGAATAGCGGTCGCTGCCGCTGTGGTTGCCATATTCTTCGCCGATGATGCCATGACCGGGAAAGCTCTCGATCAAGCTGTTGCGTATGATTTGTTCGGCGGCGCGATCGGCGATTGTCACCGGGTCGTAGCACGCCGGATGCCCTGTCTTGGTCGTTTCAGGATCAGTTTCAGTCTCAGTTTTCGCATTGCTATCGGGTTTGGCGGCTGCCGCAGCCCCGCCGGCCGCCTCGCTGCCCGCGGCCCCGGTAGTCGCCCCGCTGTCTGCTGCCCCGGCTGCCGCAGACCCGGTTGCCGCCTTGTTCTCCACAAGCAAAGCCTTGCGGAAATGCGGGAAGATGGCATCTGCAGATAAATCTGCCAGTCGATGAGCGAATTCAAGGAGATCTTCAAGTGTTGGTTGGTTCTGCGCTGCCACAGGCATGACCTTCGCTAGCGGAATTGGAATATTGATTGTTGGTCGTGGTATTAAGCAGTTGCCGCAAGGGCGCAAGAGCAATCTGCTGTCTTGTCGATGTCGGCAGGTTTTGCACAGGCAGGCAGGCAGGAAGCCGGATTTTGCTGGCTGCGCGTTGCATTAAAAGCCTGCAGTGTTGCGCCAATGCAACCTGTCATTGTGTTTGCGCCTTTTAATTGTCCCCGGCGCTTGAATGGGGCCGCAAACGCGCTCATATATTAGGCAGTGATTGGGCGATTCGTTTTGCTGCAATCACAGCCCACCTTGGGCGTTTCCTCCCTAGACTTGGGCCGTTCGCCAGAGACCTGTCTCGAAGCCGGACGGCCTTTTTTTATGTATTTCAATGCGTTATGCCTTGCCGCGGGCGGCACTAATATTGCTGCGGGTGGCGCTGATATTGCCATGGGCAGATCTGCTGCCGCGCATTTGTTCATGATTTGATCGCAAAGGCAATGGCATTTTGCAATGAGCCTTGCTGACCAGCGCAGCCAGCATTGCACTATTTGCGTAGCTGCATTGCACATTTGTTAGTT
>Ga0114931_10007656_pt1 | contig 13182 bp, 7 predicted proteins | sample 2SBtaG_FD_89579 | JGI IMG/M metagenome (GOLD analysis project Ga0114931, IMG submission 89579) | Deep subsurface microbial communities from Kolumbo volcano to uncover new lineages of life (NeLLi) - 2SBTROV14_V59a metaG | ecosystem: Environmental > Aquatic > Marine > Volcanic | place: Kolumbo... | reverse complement strand
GGCGTGGCGCATCTGAAGGAAGGGCAGCACGTGCTGATCCCCGCGGTGCTCACGTGCGGGCACTGTCCGATGTGCCGAATGGGCCGGGAGAACATCTGCCGGAACATGACGATGCTGGGCAATCACCTGGACGGGGCGTATGCCAAGTTCGTCGTCGTGCCGGCCAAGGACGTGCTGGACCTGCCCGAGTCGATCCCGCTGCCCGAGGCGTCGATCATCGCCGACGCGCTGTCCACGCCGTTCCACGCGGTCCGGAACCGGGCCAGGGTCCGACCGGGGGAGACGGTGGTCGTGTTCGGGTGCGGGGGCGTTGGGATCAACGCGGTGCAGCTGGCGAGCGTCGCCGGGGCGAGCGTGATCGCGGTGGACCTGGCCGAGCGGAAACTGGAGTGGGCCAGGGAGTTCGGCGCGGTCGAGACGATCAACGCCTCGCGCGTCGAGCGGGTGAGCAAGGAGGTCAAGAGGCTCACCGGCGGCGGGGCCGACGTCGTGATGGAGGTCATCGGCAATCCTCGCACGATCGAGGAGGCCCTGGACTGCGTGCGCATCGGCGGGCGGGTGTGCGTGGTCGGGTTCGCCAGCGAGCCCAGTTCGATCGTCGCCGGCAAGATCATGTTCAAGGAGATCGAGGTGGTCGGGTCGCTGGGGTGCCGCCCGGTGGACTACGTGCCGTTGATCCGCATGGTCGAGCGCGGGCGGATCGACGTGAAGCGCCTGGTCACGCACCGGTTCAGCCTCGACGAGATCGAGCGGGCGTTTGAGGTGATGAAAGAGGGCGTGTCGTTGCGTTCGATCGTGGTGCCGTAGTCGCGCACGCGGAGGGTCGCCGGTGCAGACCGAAGCGATCAAGCGGGTTCCGATCGAGGCGACGGGGCGGCTGCGCGCGCTGATGCGCGAGTATTTCCTGGGCCTGGACGCCGCGGCTCGCGATCCGGATCGACGGGTTGCCTGGTGTACCTCGGTCGGCCCGTGCGAGATCCTGGTCGCGCTCGGGTTCGACGTCTACTTTCCGGAGAACCACGGGGCGATGCTGGGGGCCAAGCGGCTGAGCCACGAGTTGATTCCCCGGGCTGTGGGCGCGGGGTACTGCCCCGAATCGTGCTCGTACATGAACAGCGACATCGGATCGGCGCTGACGGGTCGGAGCCCGCTGCGCGAGGCGTACGGGATCGACGGGCCGCCCACGCCCAACCTGCTCGTCTACAACACGAACCAGTGCCGCGAGACGCAGGACTGGTTCAGTTTCTTCGGGCGTCGGCACGAATCGCCGGTGATGGGCATCTGCCCGCCGGGGTACCTGGGGGCGGTCGAGCCGGCGCAGGTCGCGTACGTGCGCGGGCAACTGGTCCGTCTGATCGGGCAGATCGAGTCGCGGTTCGGGCTGAAGATGGATCCGGCTCGCCTGGAGGAGGCGGTCAGTTTGTCCAGCCGCGCCAGCACGCTCTGGCGCGAGGTTCTCGAGACGGCCCGGACCCGGCCGGCGCCGATCACGTTCTGGGACGGGCTGATCCATATGGCCCCGGTGATCCTGATGCGCGGCTCGCAGGCGCCGATCGACTACTACCGGGCGCTGCTGGCGGAGATGGAGGATCGCGTCCGGTCCGGCGTGGGCGCGGTTCGCGATGAGCAGTGGAGGATCTACTGGGAGGGGATGCCCGTCTGGCCCAAGGTCCGCGAACTCTCGGAGAAGTTCTTCGACCTGCGCGCGGTGGTGGCCGCGAGCACCTACTGCAACTCATGGGCGTTCCGCCCCTACGAGGGCGGCGATCCGCTCGAATGGATGGCGGCCACGAGTACCGAGATCTTCATCAACCGCGATGAGGCCTTCAAGCAAGCGTTTCTCGTCGAGATGTTCGAGCGATTCTCGATCGACGGCGTGATCTTCCACAACGCCCGGACCTGCCCCAACAACACAAACTGCCGGTTCGGGATGGCCCAGCGCCTCCGAGATAAGCAAGGCATGCCGGTGCTCGTGATCGACGGCGACCTGAGCGACGTGCGCTTCTTCTCCACCGCCCAGACGATGACCAACGTCGAGGCCTTCATCGAGCAGTTGGAGGGCCGGCGATGACTGGGCCGCTCTTTGTCGGGGTTGACGTCGGGTCGTCGGCAACCAAGTGCGTCGTGCTCGACGCGGGCGGGCGGATCGTCGGGCGCAACGTACGACCATCGGGTTTCAACTACGCGCAGTCGGCGCAGGCCTCGATCGATGCAGCGATGCGGGCCTGTGGCGGATCGGCCCGGTGCATGACCTGCTGCGTCTCGACGGGATACGGGCGGGCGGACGTGCCCGGGTCCGCCCGGCGGGTCACGGAGATCACCTGCCACGCCCGCGGCGCCCGCCAGTGGTACCCGGCTGCCCGGACGATCATCGATATCGGCGGGCAGGACACGAAGGTCATACGCCTGGACGCCGACGGGCGGACGACCGATTACAGGATGAACGCCAAGTGTGCGGCCGGGACGGGCACGTTTCTCGAGTCGATCGCGGTGCGCCTGGGATGCACGCTCGCCGAGATCGACGCGCTGGCGATGCGCTCGACGGGGCAGGCCCGGGTGAACAGTTACTGCACGGTTTTCGCGGGCACGGAGGTGCTCGAGCGCATCAAGGCCGGGCAGCCCAGGGAAGACATTTCAATGGGGCTGTTCCGGTCGATCGCCTCGCGGGTGCTGGAGATGGTGGCCGCCCGCGATGGGCCGGTCGCCGCGACCGGCGGGGTCGTGGCCTACTGCGGGGCGATGGTTCGGGCCCTGGAAGAAGCGCTGGGCGATCGGGTGCTGCTCCCGGCGGAGCCACAACTGGCCGGGGCCTACGGGGCGGCATTGCTGGGTGCGGAAATGGATGGCGCGGCGGATCCCGGATCCGGCGTGCCCGTTGGCGAGGGGGCCGAGCGATGCTGATTCCCGGAACGATCGGTGTCCATCCTCCCGGCGCACTGGGCGTGGCCTTGTTCGTCCATGCACGGGCGGACTGCTTCATCGGGATGAGCGGCGACGGCATCACCCGGTCGGTCCAGCGGGCCGGGTCGATCCTCCTGGACGCCGGCGGGCGGGTTCGTCCGGTGCCGTTGGATGGTCGGATCTACGCGAATCTCCTCGAGGCCGACACGCTCAAGGGCGCGCCCGAACTGCTGATGGTCTGCTGCAACCCCGCGCAGCTGCCCTCGTTCACGCGGGACGTGACGTGCTTTCTTGAAAGTCTTGCTCAGCGCGGGCGACTCCGGTCGGTTCGGGACGTTGCCCGGGTCATGCCGATCCTGTTGATCCTGCCCAACGGGATTCTCGCCGAGCAGACCCGCCGGACGTTCGTCGAGCAACTGACCGAGTCCATGCTCATGGATCGCCTGCCGGGCGTGGACGAGGCGATGATCGATCGGCTCTCGGATCGGCTCGTTCGGGGCGTTTCATTCCAGGCCGGTGAAAGGCGCGGCAGCGGTTCGGACACGATCTACGTGCTCCAGAAGAAGGGCTCGGTCGTCTTCGCCGGCGGAGGGGCCGTCGAGCGAGAGCGCGTCGAGGCGATCCTGTCCGCTCATGGCTACCAGGGTCGGCAGGTCCGGGACGTGCCCGCCACGCGGATCGAGTTCGACAAGGCGATGATCTCGATCGTGCTCAACGTCGGTGGGCTGATCCACGTCGTCGGGCCGGACGGGCGGCTGATCGATCTGCGCATGGGCGACCTGTGCCTGGATTCAGAGAAGCGATCGTTCGTCGAGCAGGTCACGCGGGCGGTCTTTGACGTGGGGCGGGCCATCGGGGCCTATGCGCCGGCGGACGACTACGACGCGGTCTGGAGCGAACATCGCGCGACGATCCTGAGCAATCGCGGGCACGTGACCAGTTCGATCAAGGCCTTCCGGGACGCGCTGGAGCGCGGGCTGGACAGCGTCGAACTGTTCTCGAACGAGGAGTGGATTCTCTCGCCCTTGTCCCGGTACGCGGCCCGGGCGAGGCTGCACGAGCAGGAGAACCTGTTTCAATCACTGCGCCGCCAGGTTCAGGCGTCGATGGCCCGGGCGATCAGGCATCGCCGGGGCCCGAACCACAACGGCCATGCCGGAGCACAGACCATGAGACTCGTCGCCCATCGGAACATCGGGATCGAACTGTTCGAAGAGGGGTCCGACGATCTTGTCCTCGTCGGGACGATGCTCGACAGCGACCACCTCATCAAGCTCGAACTGACGGTCCACGTGCCCGACGAGCAGATCACGCGGAGCCGCCTGGACATGGTCCGCGTGCCCTTCCCGGTCTGCCGCGAGGTCGAGCGGATCGCCGAGCGGCTGGTCGGGCTTCGGATCCAGCGGGGGGTGCTGGCCCAGATCGGTCAGCGCGTCGGTGGCGGCGTGGGGTGCTCGCACATCAAGGAGATCGCGACGGACATCGTGTACTTCGTCGGCGCCCACCTGATGCGGCGTCACGCCGGGCTCGATCCGCTGGACCCCGGAGATCTGCGCATCTCGCCCGATGAACGCTTCCGCCGGACGCGCGACTTCCTTCAGGGTTCCTGCCTGGCCTACACGCAGGCGACGCCGCAGGCCCTGGATGAGCGGATCGGGATCCGGCGAGTCGGCGAGGCGCACACGTGCCCGCTGGCGCTGGGCGAGTTCGAGCCCTCGATCGGCGCCCTGCTGATGGATCGCGGGAAGAAGTGGGGCGAGAAGACATACCTGCGGTATCGCATGGGCGACACGGTTCGGGAGATCACCTGGGCCGACTTCACCGAGCGGGTGTTCCAAATGGCACGGCACCTGATCGACCTGGGCGTCCGCCCGGGCGAGCGCATCGGCATGGTTTCCGAGAACCGCCCGGAGATGTACCTTATGGAACTGGCCGCGATGTCGATCGGAGCGGTCTCGGTGCCGGTGTTCGCCGGGTATCACCGCCCTCAGATCCAGTATGTCCTGCGCCACAGCCGACCCCGCTTCGTGGTCGTCTCCGGGCCGCATCAGCTGGAGAAGATCGACCGCGAGGAGCATCCGTGGGTGGAGCGCTGGTACGCCATGGACTTTGACGAGTCATGCCGGGCGTGGGGGGCGCTGGACCTGGCCTCGCTGAGCGCGGACGGGGGGGCGACGATGGATCGGCTCCGGGAGCGGATCGACGCGACCGGACCCGGGGTCTGGTGCCTGGTCATGTACACCTCCGGCACGACGGGCCCGCCCAAGGGCGTACGGCTCTGCCACAGGAACCTCATCTCTCAACAGAAGGCAGTTTCCCTGATCTGGGACGTCGGCCCCGACGACGTGTTCATGAGTTACCTCCCGTGGCATCACAGTTTCGGCGCCCTGTTCGAGCGGTTCATGACGCTCTACAACGGGTGCGAACTGTGCCTGGACGACTCGCGCGGGCGCGACATCGATCGGCTCGTCGACAACTGGGCCCGGTTCCGTCCGACGATCTTCTTCAGCGTTCCTCGTGTCCACGATCTGCTCGTGACGCGCTGCCGGGAGGACGATCGTGCGGCCGAGGCGGTCCTGCGCGGGCGGCTGCGATTCGTGTTCACAGCCGCGGCGTCGCTCCCGGCGCGCGTCGAATCCGCCTACCGCCAGAACGGAATCCCCGTCCTCGAGGGCTGGGGGCTGACCGAGACCTCCCCGTGCGTAACAGCCACGACGGGTGAAGGAGGATGGAAGAGCGGCTTCGTCGGGTCTCCGATTCCCGGTGTCTCGGTCCGCATCGGGAGCGATCGCGAGATCCTCGTCAAGGGACCGAACGTCATGCAGGGCTACCTCGACGACGCCGAGGCGACGGCACAGGTGATCGACGAGGACGGGTGGTTCCACACGGGGGACCTCGGCGAGTTCACCAAGAACGGGCTGCGAATCTTCGGGCGCAAGGACGGGGCTTTCAAACTCACAACCGGAGAGCGGATCGACCCGCAGCGGATCGAGAACACGCTGGTCAACGAATCCCCGTACATCGGCATGGCGTTGATCGTAGGTTCCGGGCGGGACTTCGTCGGCGCGCTGATCTACCCGGACATGAACCGCCTTGGCGCATGGGCACGCGACCACGGGGTCGCGGGCGACCGCCTCATCGAAACGCCGGAGGTCCGGGAGCTGTTCTCCGCGGAACTGGAGCGGATCAACCGGACGATCGAGGTCGGCTACCAGCGGGTCGCCCGAGCGATCCTCGACGACCGGGAACTGTCCATCGAACGGGGCGAACTGACCCCCTCGGCCAAGATCGTTCGCAAGAAGGTGCTCGATTCGTGCGCACGGAAGGTAGAGGCGATGTTCGAGCCAAAGCCTCCCGAGGGCGTGATCACGGTCGGGCAGGCACAACTGCAACGGGCATGAAACCATGAGTGACAACGGATTCCCAGGCGTGGTTATCGTCGGTGCGGCACGGACGCCGGTGGGTGTCAAGTGCGGCACGCTGAGCGGCTTCTGTGCCGAGGATCTGGCCGTCCTCGCGGCGCAGGAGGCGATCGGGCGCAGCGAGGTCTCCAGGGAACGGATCGACGCGGCCGTCGGCGCTAACGTCTACCAGTTCACCGCCCCCGGCGTTCAGGACATCTATTTCCCCCGGAACGTCGCGCTGCGCTGCGGGCTGGACGTGGGCACGCCGGCGCTGATGGTCCAGCGGATCTGCGGCTCGGGCTTCCAGACGATCATCAACGCTTTCGGGCAAATCGCCCTGCCCGACGCGGTGGACGACGCCAGGATCGTGCTCTGCTTCGGCGCCGAGACGATGTCGCGGTCTCCCCAGATCCGCCGCGCTCCGAGGCGCTCCCAGGCGGCCTTCTGGGAGTTTGACGACGACGGCCCGCTCGAAGATTCGATCCTCGCCTCGCTCAACCATGACCTGGCCCAGACGAGCATGATGCTCACGGCCGACGAATACGGCGTCCAGCAGGGCGTGACCCGACGCCAGTGCGATCAGTTCGCCGAGCAGTCGCACGCCCGGGCGCGCCGGGCCAACGCGGTCAGCCACTTCAACGCCGGCGACGCGCTGCGGGGCATGTTCGCCATCGACGCAACGGACCTGTCGGGTCGCCCCATCCACCTGGCCCGCGACGAATGCGTACGGGAGACCTCGCTGGAGGTGCTCGAACGCCTGCCCGGGATCACGCCAAACGGGCTGGTCTCGCCCGGCAACGCCAGCGAGATCAGCGACGGGGCCGGCGCGGTCGTCGTCGCCGATCGGGGCACTGCCGAGCAGTTGGGCCTGGCGACGCGCTGGCAGATCGTGGGCTACGGGGTTCGCGGGGTCGAGCCTCGGGTGATGGGGCGCGGGCCCGTCCCGGCGATCGAGCAGGCCCTGGGGCGCGCGGGCATCGAGAAGAAGGACATCGGGCTCTGGGAGATCAACGAGGCCTTCGCCGCCCAGTACCTCGGCGTCGAGAAGGAACTCGGACTCGACCGGGAGATCACGAACGTCAACGGCGGGGCAATTGCGATCGGGCACCCGCTGGCGGCCACGGGCGTGCGGCTGGTCGTGGACCTGATCTACGAGATGAGCCGTCGCGGCGTGCGCTACGGGTGCGCGTCGGCATGTATCGGGGGCGGGCAGGGGGCGGCCGTGGTCGTCCGAAACAACGAGGCGCGGTAAAGCAGCCATCGCGGGGAGCCATGCGATGAAACAGGCATTCTTCTTTGGCGACAAGTCGATCCAGGAGGCGGTGGACCGGGTCAATCGCGTGCGACGGGTGGCCATCATCGGCGCGGGAACGATGGGGCGGGGCATCGCGATCGACCTGCTGACCAAGACCGACTGCCAGGTGGTCCTGCTGGACGTCAGCGATGGGGCCCTGGAGCGTGCGCGCAAAGAACTGGATGCGCGCTGGGCCGGCGACGTCCGCGCAGGCCGCATCCGGGAGCAGGACGCGCGCGCCCTCTCGGATCGGACCACTTGCACGCAGTCCTACGACGACCTGGCGGACGCCGAGGTCATCTGGGAGGCGGCCACGGAGCGCCTGGACGTCAAGGCGGGAATCTTCAGCGCCATCGAGGGCGTCGTCGATCCGGCCCGGATCGCCGCGGTTTTCTCGAACACGTCTTCGCACACGACCGGGGAACTGGCCGTGCTGTTCTCTTGCGAGGCGTTCCGGGAGAAGTTTCTCACCGTGCACGGGTACTTCCCGTTCGAGTCCAACCGTCTGATGGACGTGATGAAGGGCAAGTACGCCTCGGACGAGACGTTCGCCTTCGGCGTGGTCTTCGCGGACCAGATCCTCGAGAAGACCGTGATCGCGCTGCCGATCGACCACCACGGGTACATCACCGACCCGATCTTCCAGGCGATGGCCGCGATCATCACCTGGGACGTGCGCACGTCGCGCGACATCGTGCAACTGGGCGGGCTGTGGGGCCTGTTCACGGCCAACCCGTTCACGGTTCTGGACCGAACGGGGCACATGCCGTTCACGGAGTCCTCCCGGCACTGCGGGCGGGCGCTGCCGGCCAACGACCGCCTGCGGAGCCTGTACGACCGCAACGGCACGCACTACCCGGACTGGATCGCCCGCCTCGAGCGTGAGGGGCGGACAGGCGTCGATTCGCCGAGCCGCACGGGCTTCTACGCATGGAGCGAGGACAGGAACTCGCGCCCGGAGCGGGTCCTGGACCCGGCCAGCGGACAGTACGTCCCGATCGGCGAGATCTCGCGCAAGGACTTCTGGTCGTTCTATGAGGCCGCGGAGCGCGACCGGCGGGCCGGGCGCATCAAGAGCGCCGAGTCGCTGGTCTTCGTTGCCTGCGCCGCCGACGCGGGCGGGCGTGCGTTCCGGCGTTACGCCCTGCCGATCTGCCTGTACGCGCTGGACATGATCCAGGACGGCGTGGCGACGCCCGGGCAGATCAACATCTCCACCCGCGTCGGGCTCCGGTTCAAGGTCGGGCTGATCGAGTTGATCGACGCGTTGATCGATCACCTGACGCTCGACGGGCTGATCGAGTTGATCTGCCGGGCACGCGACGAAAACGCGGACGACCCGCACATGGTCGCCATGCTCGATACCGACGGGCATGTCGGCCCGCGCCGGGGCGTCCCCTGCCTGCTCCACGAGATGAGGCATCGGAACCTGACCCGCCTGCTCGGCTACGGGCGGTACTACCACACGCCCGTCGCGGAACTGGACTTCGAGACCGGTCGGCTGCGCGGCTGTTACGCGGACGTCAAGTTCTACGAGCCCTCGTCCCGCGACCGAGTGGCGGGCATCGTGTTCGACTGCCCGCTGCGGGGCAACGTGCTCAACCGGGCCACCATCGACCAACTTTCCCACGCATTCCATCACGCGCTGGACCTGCACCGCACCGGGCGCTGCGGGGCCGTGCTCTTCAGCGCCGCCGGAACGGGTATGAGGATGCTCGGCGCCGACGCCCGCGAGTTCAACCGCGGCTGGTTCGAACGCGAGCGGGGCTACACGCCCCTGAGCGAGCCCGAGGCCGCCGCCTCCAGCCGCAACGCCGTCGAACTCTTCCGGCTCATCCAGCAGAGCCCGGTCGCGACGATCGGCGTCTTCGGCGAGAAGTGGGGGGGCGGGGCCGAGTTCACCTACTTCCTGGACCTGCGCTACGACGTGCGGGCGCACGGGCTGGTCTTTGACTCGCTGGACCGATCCTCGAACTGGCGTCAGAAGCCCACCTACAACCAGCCCGAACTCGACTACGCGATCCTGCCCGGCTTCGGTGCGGCCGGCGAACTCAAACGCCTCGGCCTGGGCGACTCGACGATCTTTGAGCTCTTCGACCAGGGGCTCACGGCCGACCGCGCGTACCAGATCGGCCTGAGCAACGGCGTCTTCGACGATGAACTCGATGCCCTGCGACGCGGGTACGAGCGCGCCCGGCAGATGGCCAAGGACGCACCCTACTCGCGGGCGCTCTTCAAGCGCGAACTGGCCCGGGGCCGGGACGATGAGGCCCTGGCACGCGAGACCGGCGAGACCTTCAACCCGAGCAAGAACCCGTTCATCCGCACGGGCCTGCTCAAACTCCTGGACCGCGGCGCCAGGCCGCCCAGGATGGACTACTCCTGCGTGGGCACGGCCCTGCCCGGCTGGACGTATCCGAGCACCAACGGCACGGCGGACGAGCAGACCTGATCCACGACGCCACGCGGCGCCCGAGCGGGATGCGATGCAGAAGGAACCGACGCAATCCGGAAACGGCCAGATGAACGAACCCGTCTTTGAAGAATGGCGCGACCAGCCCCTCGACGAGATCCTCTACGCCTGCCGGGAACTCGTCGAGGACGCCGACTACCCGACGGTCAAGCGCTGGCGCGAGCGCGGCGGCAAGGTCGCGGGGCATTTCCAGGTCTACTTTCCCGAGGAGATCGTCCATGCGGCGGGAATGCTGCCGTTCAAGGTGCGTGGCGCGCCGGTCGAGGCGACGCACGCCGACGCGCACTTCGGGTCGTACCTGTGCTCGATCCTCAAGACCTCGCTGGAGATCGTCCTGAGCGGGCGCGTCGAGCTGGACCTGTTCGTCTCGCATCCGATCTGCGACGCCGCCCGCAACCTGGCCGCCATCTGGGGGCGCAACGTCGAGTATCCCTGCCAGATCCTCTACTTGCCTCAGAACCCCAACTCGGCGCACAGCGCGACGTATCTCCGCGACGAGTACAACCGGCTCCGGGGCGTCGTGGAGCGGGTCGCCGGGCGGTCGATCAGCGATGACGATCTGCGTCGGTCGATCGAGGTGTTCAACGAGAACCGGCGTCTGCTGCGCGATCTGTACACGATCAAGCGGGAAACACCATGGCTCGTCAGCGCCGAGGACGCCTATTGCCTTGTGGCCACGGGTGGGTTGATTCCGCGGGAGGAGCACAACGAGATCCTGCGGGCGGTGCTGCCGATGGTTCGGGCCAGGAGCGCCAGGCGGGAGGACCGGATCCGGGTGGTCTTCGAGGGCGGGTTCTGCGAGCAGCCGCCGCTGGACCTGGTCCGGATGCTGGGGCGCACGTGCTACCTGGTGGACGACGACCTGCTCATCGGGCTGCGATGGATCCTCGAAGACGTGCCGGTCGAGGGCGACCCGATGCTCAACCTGGCCGAGTCGTACATCGAGCGGTCCTCGTACAGCCCCGTCCAGCACGACAGCCGAAAGCCCAAGGAGCGGATGCTCCTGGAGCGGGTCGATCGGGCCGGCGCGGACGCGGTGATCGTCGCCGCGGCCAAGATGTGCGAGCCGGGGCTCGAGGAGCAGGTCGCCTACACGCACGCGCTGGACGAGCGCGGGATCCCGTATTTCGTGAGCGAGTTCGAGGAGAACATGACGTCGTTCGATCATCTGGAGATGCAGGTCGAGACATTCCTGGAGAACCTGCTCTTCGCCTGAGCGGGGCCGACACCCATGCCAACCGCAGCACAACAGGACGATCTGGTCGGTCGGGGCAATCGCGACGGCGCGCAGCTGTTCCGCCGGTGGTACGAGGACCTTGACCGGACCGCCGAGGAGGGCGGGCAGTGCGCCTACGTCTTCGTGATGGGCAGCCTCAACGAGATCCTCAAGACGTTCGACCTGCCCGTGGTCTTTCCCGAGATCAACTCGCTCCAGACCGCGGTCCGCCGGGTCTCCCACGAGTACCTCGGGCAGGCGGAGGACGAGGGGTACTCCCCGGACATCTGCGGGTACGTCAAGGCGGACGTGGCCGTGCAGATCCGCGGGGGCGAGCACCCCATGGGGCGAATCCCAAAGCCCAGCATCGCCGTCCTGACCAATGCCTGCAACACCTACATCAAGTGGGCGGAGATCTGGGAGCGGATGCACGGGATCCCCGTGGTCACGATCGACGTGCCCGGCACGCGCCAGGCGGGGCTGGCGCGGAACGACCGCGACTTCGAGAACGATCGGCGCTACGTCGAGGCCCAGTTGTGGGAGCTGGTCTCGGTCTGCGAGGACCTGACGGGCAAGCGGTTCGACCTGGACGAACTGCGCCGGGTACTTGCCTTCGCCAACGACGTGAGCACGGGCTGGAAGCAGGTCATCGAACTGAACAAGAGCCGCCCGTCGCTCTTCAACGCCCTGACCGACGGCACGATCTACCTCGGCGTGGCCAACGGCTTCCGCGGCACGCCCGAGGGGAGCGAGTTCTTCACGCAACTCGTTCAGGAGATGCGGTACAAGGCGGCCAACGGGATCGGGACGCTGACCGAAGAACTCTACCGCCTCGTTTTCGTCGGCGTCCCGTGCTACCCGATCTTCCGTCGCTTCAACGAGTTGTTCAGCGAGTGGGGCGGGACGTTCATCAACTCCACGTACCTCTGGTTCGCCTCGGGCGGGGCCAACCGGGGCTTCCAGTACGACCTGAGCAGGCCCATGGAGAGCCTGGCCGAGGGCGTGCTGACCAGTGTGCGCGACGCGATGGACAGCATGTTCCACCAGGACCGTCTGCTGGAGGCGATGATCGACGAGTTCCACGTGGACGGGATCGTCTACCACCCGGTCAAGAGCTGCCGGACGGTCTCGACCGGGTTGGCCGACGGGCGGCGGGCTCTGTCGCGCCGACGCGACATCCCCAGCCTGTTCATCGAGTCGGACATGATGGACCGCCGCGTCGTCTCCGAGGCGCAGATGAAGAACCGGATCGACGCTTTCTTCGAGGGGCTGGCCTCACGCCGGCAACGCGAGGCGATCCACTGACAGGAGGTGCCCCATGGCCTACACCGCCGGCGTGGACGTCGGATCGACCCAGACCAAGGCGGTCGTGCTCGATGAGGACAGGACCATCGTCGGGCGCGCCCTGATCGACACGGGCGCCAACGTCGTCCAGGCCGCCGAGAACGCCTTCGCGAAGGCCCTGGGCGACGCGGGCGTCAGCGAGGACGAGGTCCAGTACGTCGTGGGAACCGGCTACGGGCGGTACCGCGTGACGTTCGGCAACACGCAGATCACCGAGATCAGTTGCCACGGGCGGGGTGCGGTGCACATGTTCCCGAAGACGCGGACCGTCCTGGACATGGGCGGGCAGGATACCAAGGCGATCCGGGTCAGCGCCGCCGGCGAGATCAGCGACTTCTGCATGAACGACAAGTGCGCGGCGGGCACGGGCAGGTTCCTCGGCGCTGCGGCGGGGGCGCTCCAGATCCCGCTGGAGGACCTTGGGCCCACGGCCCTCAAGAGCGAGAGGCCCGTCCGCATCAGCACCACCTGCACCGTGTTTGCCGAGTCCGAAGTCCTCTCGTGGCTCGGCAAGGGGAAGAAGGTTCAGGACATCCTCTGGGGCGTGCAT
>Ga0114931_10007655_pt1 | contig 13183 bp, 11 predicted proteins | sample 2SBtaG_FD_89579 | JGI IMG/M metagenome (GOLD analysis project Ga0114931, IMG submission 89579) | Deep subsurface microbial communities from Kolumbo volcano to uncover new lineages of life (NeLLi) - 2SBTROV14_V59a metaG | ecosystem: Environmental > Aquatic > Marine > Volcanic | place: Kolumbo... | reverse complement strand
TCGCGGCACCATTGGTAAAATCAACTCATCGTCTTTCTTGAGCTACGACGTTGACAAGGTGCTGTTTGTTGGCGCGACGGCGCGTAAGTCGTTCCAGTTGACGGAGCAAACATTCTGGACGCTTGAATATGCGTTCCGCGTTCGTACGCAATCGTGGAACAAGTTTTACAAACCAGATGGCAGCAAGTGGCAAGAGGTCGACGACGGTAGCGGCACGAAGCCGTACGCTTCCACGTCATTCGCCGGGCTGTTTGCATACGGGTAGACCATGGCTGAATTGCCTCGCGAAGTACAACCGGGCGAACCAATCACGGCGGCATGGGCAAATAGCCTAGTCCGCTTCATTCGCCAGGTTGGCGAGATTACCGTCGGCTATCCCTTGCAGCTTTCGCGCGGCTCCCACGGTTCGCATATCAGCATGCCGCCGATCGTGTTCGATCACCTGATCGAGTTAACCGAGGCTCTGTCTTCGGGCAGTAACGCCGATGCCAAGTTGCTCACATGGGACGGAACCAATTGGACGACGACCGGCGCGAAGACGATCAAGGTATACGATTCCGTCGGTGGATCGCGTGACGGGGCGTCGGGCGACCGTGGCTGGGCATTCTTCTCAGGTGAATCGGCGCGGTGGGAACTGAAGGTCTTGGGGTGTTAGGTGATGGTTGCCGGCGATGATTGCTGTTGTCCCGAGGGTGTTGGGAGCGGGAGTTCGCTATTGGGCTACACATCGACCGAACCACAATTGGTTCAGTGTATCTCGTGTTCAGGCACGGGTTTCAACGCGCCGTTTTGGTGGGATATCGCTATCAGCGGTGTCGTGAATGATGCTTGTAGTCAATGCGATTCATACAATTCTACGTTTCGTGTGGAGTACAACTCCGGGTTTAGTATCGGGCGATGCGTGTGGACACTAGACATACCGGAAACGTGTGCCATCTGCCGCCCGATATTCCCGGATGTGGACCCGGTGGGCGTGAACATTGTCTTTCTTGAGATGTTCGGGTTCCAAAGTCCAACACCCGCGACGATGGAAGTCAATATATGCACCTTAAGCAAGACCGCATCGGGGAACGATGCGTTGTGCGATCCGTCGTTTTCCAAGATACGATGGAGGGAAGTGTTCAACATTTCTCGTCCCGATTGTTTGAATTTCGATAATCGTCTCCTCAACGATTCGTTTCCAGCGCAATCGCGTTGCCCAAATAATTCCCCGCCACCGTTTGGATTGGTGGACCCATGCGAGGCGAATGCCGCTGGTGCAATCTCCGAGGTCCGGCTTACAGCAGTGACGATGCCATGATGTGCGATATTGTTGTGGATGGTAAGGGCAGTCGCTGTATACGCTGCGGCGCGTTCTTCAAAACTACGGGGCGTGTGTTCGCCCGTTGTCAGCAGTTGGACCTTTCCAAGGAACCACAACAGTTAGCCAAGTGTGGCGGCTGCACCCAACGCCAAGAGACCGTCAACAAAATCATTCCAGGCGCCGGCGACCTTGTCGCCAAACTTGCCGACCCCATCGCCGACGCCATCGGCTGGAAAGAGAAGAGCCTCTTTCTCAACTTCTCGCACGGGCTTGGTGACGCGGTTCAATTCGGTGTTGTACTGCGTCACCTTCGGCAATTGTTTCCAGAGTGGAAGGTCGATATCGGTGCGGCCAGCCAGCGGTGGGATATGTTGCGCGGCTGTGGTGCCCGAGAATGTTTTCCCTATGCCCAACCACGTGGTGAGCATGTCCACACGCTGACGATTCCGTTCCAAGAGCCCGAGAACTGTTACCCTGGCACGCCGTCGACCAAAGCCGAACGATGCTTGCGTCAGATGTTTGGTATCGAGCCGGTTGTTGAGCTTTGCAAGTATCATGTCCCGTTCCGCGAGGCGCATGCGAAGGTGTCGAGGAAGTTTCTCGCCACATTGCCCCCTTCGCGGGGCGTCGTGCTGATTCACTACCAGGGAAAGTCCGCACGACGGGTGAAGAACATCAACGAGCAGATCGTCCGAGACGTGTGCAACGTGACACGCAACGCCGACTGCGTACCAGTGCTTCTCGATTGGGACGATCGTTCGCGACTGGTCGCTGGTGAGATCATCCATCGCGCGAACATCCCGGGCGAACCATGCCACATCGCGGCACTGGCCGCGCGAGCCAAGCTGTGTATTGGGATCGACAGCGGACCGGGTCATGTGTTCGGGAGCGACACGTTAACCACGCCGACGTTGATCGTGTGGCGCAAACACCACCCGGTACATTACTACGAACTGGCGGACCATGTGACACATGTTGTTCCGCCCAATCACGAACAATACCTGCGAGGCGACGTAACACTTGGTCGCGACGTGTTCGAGCGTCTCTATCATCACAGTGTGCGCAAGAAGCACTTGCGCTATGCGCTACCAGAGCTGGTACGGGAGCGGCTCAAGTGACACTCACTTCCACAAGCTACACGCGACGATATTACGACGAGCACGTGGCCGCTGGCTTGGATTATGCCGTCTACGGCGATTGGCAGCGGGACTATGGCCGATGGTTTGTCGACGCTCTTGGTTTGCGTGGTCGCGTCTTGCTGGACGTGGGCTGTGCCTGTGGCGCGCTAGCACACGGATTCGAGGAAGCCGGCGCGGTGTTGTGTCACGGTGTTGATCTTTGCGAGCACATGATACAAGCCGGACGAAATCGATGGCCCACCTTACGACTTGATGTGTGCGATTGCGTCAATCTGCATCTATTCAACGATGCCACCTTCGACGCAATCCATTCAGCGCAGGTTGCCGAACATTGGCAACCACATCTTGTGCCTTGCATCTTTCTGGAACTGCGGCGTGCGATTCGCATGGGTGGTTTGTTTTTCTGCTGCATGGACACGGTCGAGTTATTCCAGCGGCAAGGTCGCGACATGCTACGAGAAGATCCTACGCACGTTTGCATTCGTCCCCTTGCGTGGTGGGACGAACAAGCCGAAGCGAACGGATGGCAACGCGATGTCGACGCGCAGTCCGCGCTGCGCGAGCATCCGCGATCCTATATTGGTCGCTACGATTGGGACTATCGCTGTTGGCGGGCTACTTAGATTTGGGCGATTCTTTCGGGCTCTTCGATCAGAACGATTCGGGCTCTTCCTCTTCGTCGCCGAACAATTCTCCGACAGCGTCTTCCTCTTCAGGAAACAGATTGACAGTCGTACCGTCGGGCAGTTTCAGTTCAGCCCAGGTAAGATACTCGTCTCCGTTTTCTGTCGAGATGCTTTTGCACGTGACAATTCCGCTGCCGTAGGCACCACTCACGTTGAACACGAAGACGTCGTCGACTTCGACCATGAAGCTAGCGACAAGGTCGATCTCGAAGCTCTGAATGGGGCCCAGATGCTTCACCAACACGGGGTTTGCGCGAAGCTGGCCAGCGACTTCCTCGCCAAATGCGTCTAGTCTGAACCACGCCAGACCGATGACGCCGCCGCAACACATGGTGAACATCCCGGTGCTGACGACCACGATCATCAGAACACATCCCCATTTCGATCGTGGTGGTGTTTCGCCAACGGAGAATTCGAAATTCGCCGGAGGCCGTGTTCCCCCGTCAGACGGCATGCTCATCAACACACCTTTTGAGAACCGAAGTGGATGGTGATGGATTGCGGCAGTGACCAGACCCCGTTGGACCGCGCTGCGCATCGACGCGAATGGCGTTTCCGAACACGGAGTAAGGAATCAACTGAAGCGGAATGTAGTCCCGTTCTACTAAAGTTCAAGCACCCGGTCCATCCGTCGGGCGATGTCGGCCAGTCGATTGCGTCCGCCGCCGGGAACTTCTGCGGTGGCCCAACCCGAGGTGTAACCAATGTCGGTCAGCGCGCGACGTACTGCGGGCCAGTCGCAATCGCCCTCGCCGATCTCGACCTGAAATCCCTTTCGCAAGCCTTCGTCCCTTTCTTTCTTGCGGCTGTATTCTTTAATGTCCAGCTTCCCGATACGGTTGCCCAAAATTGTGATCCAATGTTCGGGCCAGCCAAAGCGAACGACATTGCCCACATCGAAATATGCCCCGACCGACGGGCTTTCCATTTCGTCGATGAAGCGGGCCATCTCCAACGGGCTGAGTAGAAAATTGTTCCATACGTTCTCGATCAGCAGTTTGATGCCTTGTCTTTCGGCATAAGGAAGCGCCGCTTTGATTCGATCGTGTTGCTGCCGATAGACTTCGTCATATGGGTTGTGCTTGTCGACCTTGACCGCCACCACAAGCACGCTTGTCGCGCCATAGAACTTCGCGCTGTCGATGGCATACTTCAGATCCGGTTTGGTGCTGTTAAGAAAACCGTGAACGACAACGCCAGTGGCATCGATGGCTTCGCGAACTTCGTTTCGGTCGACCTTCGTCGTGACGTGAATCTCCGTCCCGTCGAAGCCGAGATCCGCCAGGAGCTTGAACTTATCGAGCACCGAGAGATCTTCGGTGAGCATGTGAAACTTGACGGCCTTCTTAATGCGGCGCGGCGCGGCGGAGTCCGACGCCTTGCTCTGAAGCGACAGTACACCAATCGCCGAGGTTGCCACGGTGCTTGCCACGCCACGGAGTACCGTGCGCCGGGATATCCGCATCCCCTGGAGGTGTTCTCGCATGACGTGTAGCCCTTTCCTTGCGAAGGATCCAAAGCGTGGTTGTACGTTGCCGCCGAGATTCATTCTTCAAGTGGTATGGCATCCGCCTCGAATGCCAACACTTGAAACTGGTAGTATACATTGCTTTCTCACGCGGAAGCCATCAAGCTATTCTCAGGCGATTTCCATGCCTCCGTGCAATCAACGCCGTCGAGTAGAATGAACGTGATTCAAACCGATGGATAACGAAAGGTTGTCATCATGCGTGCTGTTGTGATTGGTTGTGGTCTCCTCCTCACCCTGGCGATGAACGCGACGGTCATGGCCGCCGGGCCGTCGCGGATTGCGACATTCAATGTCGATGCCACGCCGCCGCTGGGAAGCCCTTGTGCCTATCGGCTGGCCGAACGCATTCTAGATCCACTCAGCGCGCGGGGCATCATCATCTTGTCCGACGAAGATCCGATCGTGTTGTGCGCGGTTGATTGGATCGGCATCGGCAACGAGGGACACGACGCATGGCGCGAAGCGCTGGCCTCCGCGGCGGGGACCAATGTCCATCGCGTCAGTGTTCACGTGTTGCATCAACACGACGCCCCCACGTTCGATCTTTCGGCCGAAGCGCTATTGGCCGATCAGGGGCTTGGTGGGAAAATGTTCGATATGACCTTTGCCCGACGGACCATCGAAAGCGCGGCCGCCGCCGTGCGCGAAGCGATGTCGTCACCGGTTGAAATCACGCATCTCGGCCTGGGGCAAGCCAAGGTGGAAAAGGTCGCCTCGAACCGCCGCATCCTAGGGCCCGATGGCAAGGTGAAATATGTGCGATACAGTTCGTGTCGCAACCCCGACATCATCGCCGCGCCCGAGGGAGTGATCGATCCGAACTTGAAGCTCATCGCGTTCTATCACAACGATCGACCCATCGCGTCGATAACCTACTATGCAACGCACCCGCAAAGCTACTATCGCGAGGGGGACGTGAGCGCCGACTTCGTGGGTATGGCCCGAGCAATGCGCGAGAGCGAGTTGCCCGGCGTGGCGCACATTCATTTCAACGGTGCCGGTGGCAACGTTGCCGCGGGAAAGTACAACGACGGTTCGCACGAGAATCGACCCGTGTTGGCGGGGCGATTGGCCGCCGGGATGCGATCGGCCTGGAACGCCGTGAAAAAAGTTCGCATCGATGCCGACGATGTCGCCTGGAATTGGGTTCCCGTTTCGATCCCCCCCCGCGATACGCTCGACGCCGATCAACTGCGAAGCATACTGAAAAATGAAAATGCCAAGCCCGCGGAACGCACGCGCGCGGCTCGCGATCTCGCCTTCTTGCTACGCACCACGGGAGGTCACAAGATCGAAATCTCGTGTTTGCGTCTCGGCAATGCCCGTGTTTTGCAGATGCCAGGCGAGTTGTTCGTCGAATATCAATTAGCGGCCCAAGCGATGCGGCCCGACTTGTTCGTGTGCATGGCCGCCTATGCCGACTATGGTCCCGGCTACATCGGCACCAAGATCGCTTACGGCCAAGGTGGCTATGAAACCGGGCCCGTCTCACGAACCGCGCCCGAGGTTGAAGAAGTTCTGACGTCGGCTATCGCAACATTGCTCGACGTCGAGCAGGCGAAGTAAACAGACCGTGGGATGGTCCACCCGCCGGGCTTGGTGTTTCCGAAAGGTTCAAAGCCGCCGGCGAGAATCTCCAGCGTGCATAAGAGCAGGGTGTCGAGACGGTCCATCGTGGGCAAGGCGGTGTGTTGGCGTTGTCTACATGGTTGCGATGGCCAACGGCGACTGTTGTGATCCGTGTAACGGCGGTTCGGTCTCCACGTCGATTGCTTCCCCCGGTTTCTTGTTGGTCAATTGTACCAGCATCAGGTGCAGGGACGGGACAAAGAGCAGGGCCAAGACGGTCGCTCCGGAGACGCCGCCGGCGATGGCGATGACCAGCGGGGGCCAGAACTGCCCGCCGGCGATCAGCAACGGCATGAATCCGGCGATGGTCGTCACGGTCGTCGAAAGGACGTGGCGCGTGGCTTTGACAACCACATTGCGCAGCGCGATCGGATCTCCCGTGGCGGCCGTTCGATCGGCACGGGCAGCGGCCAACACGACAATGGCGTCGTTGATGGCCACGCCGACCAATCCCATGGTGTTGATGATCGACATGAACCTGAACGGAAATCCGAACGTCCACAGCGAGGCCAGCCCCAGGCCGATCGACAAGATGCCAACCAGGGCGATGATCGCCGCCGCCCGAAACGAGCCAAACGAGAGGACCAACGTGGCGGCCATCAACACCAGCAACACGCCGACGGTCGACATAAGATTGCCAACCGCGTTGTCACGTGCTTCGGCCTCTCCCCCAACATCGAGAGTGTAGCCGGGGGGCAGTTCGAACCCCGATGCGTCGAGCCGTTGTCGAAATGCACCCAACACCTCACTTGGCAGCACGCCCGGGGTGAGATACGCCTGAATGGTCACGTTGCGTCGCCCGTTGCGACGCGTGATCGTTCCTTGTTCGGGGATGAAATCGATTTGGGCGACCGTCGAAAGAGGAACGAAGGCGCCACTTTGTGATTGTGGAGAAACCAGTTCCAGCGAAGCCACCCGGTCCAGATCACCCCGACTGGCTTGCACCAGACGGACGCGCAACGGCAGTTCTTCGGTGCCCTCCAACAGCGAACCACCCAGGATACCTTCCAGGGTTGCCTCGAGTTGTCGGGAGATTGCGAGGTTATCGAGGCCCACCATGCGTGCTTCTTCTTCGTCGACGCGCATCGCCAGTTTCGGCAAGATCTCTGCCAGGTCGTCACGCACATGCACCACACCAGGGACAGCCGCCAGTTCCATGCGCGCGGTGGTGCTGAGTTCGCGCAGCCGATCCAAGTCGGCGCCGTAGAGTCGAAGTTCGACGGGGGCATCGAACGGCGGTCCCTGTTCGAGCTTGCGGACCAAGACCGTCGTGTTGGCGTATTTCTCATCCAACTCGTCTTGCAGGCGGCGGATCAACGGATCGACCCCTTCGGCCGAATCCAATTGAACGATGCCCTGAGCATACTGTGGTGTGAACTTGTTTCGCTCGACAAGGTTGTAATAGAACGACGGCGCGCTCTCACCGATGAACCACTGTACATCGCGCACACGCGGGTGGGCCATGACCGTATCACGCACCTGAAGTGCCGCCTGTCGCGTCTGGCTGATCGCCGCATGTGACGGGAATTCCAATTCGATTTGAAACTGATCGCGATCGGCAGGCGGAAAGAACTGTTCGTGCAGCGTCCGCGCTTGTACGAAACCGAATAGCGGCAATAACATGCCCAGCACAACGGCCACCGCTGGCCGAGCGAAGAGGAAATCCAACAGCGCGATGTAGGCCGCCCTCAGGTGGTTGTTGTGAACCCCATCGCGCCACCAACGAGTGACCTGGGACGGCGACCACATTTTTTGCGACATGCCGGCCAGCGCGGGCACGACCGTCATGGCGAGAAAGTAGGAACTGGCGATGGCCAAGATCACGCTCACGGCGATGGCACCCACGAACTCACCCCCGGGACCTGGCATGAGTGCCACGGGGGCGAACGCCAGCACGGTGGTGAGCGTGGAGCCGAACAGCGGCACGGACAGATGGCGAACGCTTTGGCTGATGGCCGTGGCCGGCGGTTTGCCTTCGCGCAAATTCGTCATCACGTCGTCGACCATGACGATCGCGTTGTCAATGAGCAGACCCAGCGCGATGATCAACCCGGTGACCGACATCTGGTGAATCGGCATGCCCAATAATCGCATTCCGGCGAGGACCATGAGAGCCGACAGGGGCAACGAGATGCCGACGATCAATGCCGCATCCCACCCCATCAGCGTGAGCACGACGAACATCACCGCCATGCCCCCCAGCAACAGGTTAATCAGCAAGCCGCTGAGGCGAACGTTGACGTATCCGGCTTGATCGAACACCGGCTTCAGTTCCACGCCACGGGGTAATGTCTCGGCGAATTCGCGCAACACGGCGTCGGCGGCGCCCGACCACCGATCGATGCGCCGTGACGGATCGACCAACGCCGACACGGCCACCGCCGGTTGGCCGTCGATGATCGCCATGTTCCGCGGTGGATCGGCAATTGCCTTTCGCACCTTGGCTATGTCGGCCAGCAACACGGTTTGGCCCGAGGTGCCGAAATCGACGGGAGTCCGCCGGATGCGTTCCAACGAATCCAACTCCGAGGCAACTTCAATTACAAAATTCCCATGCGTGCCACGCAGTTGGCCAGCCGTCACTTTCGCGTCGCTGGCGCTCAACTGCTCGGCGAGCCGGGCTACCGAGAGCCCCATCATGGCCAACTGTTCGGGATGAATGTCGACGACGATTTCTTCCTGCCGCTCGCCGAACAGGTCGACCTGCTCGGTTCCCGGCACGGCTTGCAGCGCGTCTTGCAGTTCCTCGGCCAACCGTCCAAGAATGGCGAAATTCGGAGGACCTTCGGCCGTCCACTTCAGCGCGGCGATCAACCCGTAGGCACCCATTTGTGCCTCGTCGAACTGTGGGCTTGCAGCGTCCGAGGGTAACTCAGGCTCGGCGTCGCTCAAGGTGTCGCGAACACGAGACCAAATCTCGTCGGGTTCGTATACCCAGTCGTGCAACTCGATGACAAGCGATGAGATGCCTGACAGGGAAGTCGATGTGACTAACTTGATTTCCTCGATTTCATCCAGCGACTTTTCCAGCTTCTCGGTCACCAGCGATTCAACCTGGTCGGCACTCGCCCCGGCAGCGCGGTTCGCACCAGGGCGACACGTTTGGTGAGTTGTGGATCTTCGATGCGCGGCAAGACCGTGTAGGCCGAAAGCCCCGAAACCACGATCAAACAAATGGTCAAGATCAGCAGTCGCGGGTTGCGGTAGAACAAGTTGCTCATCACGATCATCTTTCACCTTCGTGATTGACCCCGGGTACCGGTCAACCACTGGCTGTCATATCCGACAGACACTATCGTTTCGTACTCTTCGCCCGAGGGTTGGTGGCGTTGGGGTGTGCGTTCAACATGCGAACTTGCTGCCCGACCACGACGCGATGCGTGCCCGAGGCTATAATCGGTTCACCTTCGATTAACGTTCCACGCACCAGAACACGATCGCCTTCGGTGTACAACACTTCGACCAACCGCCGCCGCACGCGCCCATCGGCGACGCTGTAGCAATTCCAGAGTCCGCGCGGACCGGCGGCTAACGCGTCGGTTGGCAACCAAAACCCAGCCATGTCCGTTCGGGTTTCAACCCGCAGACGTACAACCTGTTGCGGGACGAGTTGGCCCGGGGAGATCGCGTCGAACGTGAACAGAACCGTTTGGGTTCGGCTCTCGGTATCGAGTTCGGGCATTCGACCGTTGACCGTGGCGGCGTGCGGATTGTTGTCGACCAAGAGTTCGACCGCTTGACCTCGCTTGAAGCCAGCCGCGACTCCCACGGGAAGCCCGATCCATGCCTCCAGCGCACGGTCTTCAACCAATCGCACGATGGGGGCTCCGGCTGCGATCACCTTCCCCTCGTCTACCATCCGCTGCGATACGGTGCCGGCAAAGGGTGCCAACAACGCACTGTCCTCCAACTCGATATTCACATCAGCAAGTTCGGCGTCGAGCCTTTCAAGCACGGCCTTTTGGGCATCGAGTTTTTCCTGTCGTGTTCCGGCGTTGAGCTCGTCCAATTGGCGTTGTGCCGCTTCAAGTCGAGCGGCCGCGGCCTGAACGCCAAACTTCGAGGCGTCGAATTCTTCTTGTGGAATGATGTTGTCGGCCAGCAGCGTTTCCCGCCGAATCAGATTCGCCTTTTCGAGTTCGAGTTGGGCTTCCAAGGCACGGACCTCCGCGTCGGCCGCATCGATCGTCTCGCGCCGCGGGCCAGCTTCCAATTCGGCAAGCACGGCGGTCGCTTCGTTACGTCGCGCTTCAAGCAACTGCCGGCTAACTTGCAGCCGACGTGTATCAAGCTCGGAAAGTAGCTCTCCCTGCTCGACGTGCTGTCCCTCGTAGACATGAATCTCTTCAAGTGTTCCCAGACGATCAAAGCTCAATACCGTGTCACGACGCGCGCGAATGACACCCGTGTATAATCGGGCCACCTCGTAGGAATCGACTTGATGTGCGGGAATCGTTTCAACAGGCAATGTGTTGGCTTCGACCGCCGGTTGGGCTTCGTCCGATTTCCTCGAACCCAACGAGAGCCAGGCCACTGGGATCGCCAGAACGACCATCACACTCAAGACCAGTGGACGCTTCGCCACCATTCGACGGATCGTCATGACATTGCCCCCTGTGATGACTTGGTAACCGTCCGAAGCGGCTCGTCGGCGAACCGTTCTTGCTGGATGCGCTGAACCGTCGCGTTGTAATCCCACTGGGCCAGCTTGGGCTTCCAACCGAATCCGTCGAGCATGAGTTGCATGTTGGTGCTGGTGCTGGTGAACGGATCGACAATGCCCAATTCGGCCAGCGGTCCACTGGTCGACATGATCGAATACGCCCCGAAACTGAGCGACCACATGCCGAAGACCAAATCTTCGGGTGTCATGTCTTCACGAAGTGTCAAGTCCCGACAGGCAATCGCGTCGCGAACCACGTCCACCACGATACTCATGCACTGCGTCTGGCATCCCAACAGAAGTTTCTGACGTTCCGGCGAAGTCTTCTCCCAGATCGAATTGAGCTGCAAAACCTGTTCAACCCGAAAGTGATCGGGATACTGCCGTACGAACCGTTCGGCGGCGCAGCCAATCGCCGTGATGCGTTCGCGCGTGCGACCATTGAACTTCGCCGCCTCCGCGAACATCGTGCTGCGTTTCTCGCTGCTCTGGATGATCAGCGCCATGAGCACTTCTTCCTTGCACGAAAAGTGCTGGTAGATGGTGCCCTTGGAGTACTCCAACGCCTCGGCAATGCGATCCATGTTGAAGCCGAGATAGCCCCGGGTGGCCAACATTTCTCGGGCGACGTTGAGAATGTCCTCCTCGCGACGGTGGATCTCGCGTTGTTTTCGGGTGCGTGTCTTCATTCAAGTTCTCTCGATGGCGTTGCGACACTTGGCAACTGCTCGTGGTCGAGCGATCAGCTCAATACTAGACCACCCGTCATTATTTGACCAATCGTCAGTTTTGTTTTCTTGGCCCCCCTCTCGGGCGCAGCGTGAAGGTAAAGATGTGCCGAAATCACGGGAAAAACACACATCCACGCGGTGGCTGACCTCAATGCATGAATGCTTGTCCACTACGGACAGGGCTCCCAGAATGCCTGTCGGTTCCGCCGATTAAGACGTGGACAGGTTCGCGGCTACCGGCGGCATGGGGCAATCCAGCGTCGCAGCTACTGCCCGAAGTAGCTCAAACTCGCGAATCGTGGTCTTCGCGTCGGCCAACACGCAGGCGACCGCCGCCCGCAGGATGCGTTTCTTTATACCGGGGGTCGTTTGGGCCAACTCCTGCATGGCCTGATCGAAGCTGTTGAGAGAACAAGCTTCTTGTGGGAGCAATTGCGAGGAGCGGCCTAGTTCGTTCATACCGGTATTGAAGGCCGCCTCGACTTCGTGGTGATCGCCATGGCCAATCCGCGCGATGGTCGACAACACCGTACATGCCGGTTCGCTCACGGCGGTTAACGTGCGGTACCTCACTCGCGGTGGCTTCCGCAGACCGAAGTGTTGATCGAGATGCCGTACGATCAACGTCCACAACACATACTCCGACTGATCCACCTGCTGGTCGGCTTCCACCAGCGCCTGCAAGTTTGCTCGAAAGGCATCGTATTGTTGAGGCGACAGCGATCGCAGCGCCGGCAGACAGAGATCGACCAACGGCACACGTGCCGCATCGGGTACCGCCTTGATCACTTCGTCGATCTGGATCGTTTCGCGGTACGACATGTCTTCGGCGTACGCGCGAAGTCGGGCCAGTTGAGTTTTTCGTACTTGTTCGCTGGAATCGAGCAGCAAGGCATAGACGACGGCTCGAGCGCCGTACGATTCGACAACCACTTGCCGCAATTGCTTGGGAATGGCCTTCAGTACCATGGCGGCGTATTGCAAGTGTTCATCCGCCGGCGCGCCAATCGACGCGACGACCGTTTCAGTTTCGACGGGTCGCGTTGCCCGCGTTGGCGCTGCGGCCGAAACAGCCGCGACGGCCGCGGAGGCTTCCGCCCGCGGTTCGACGGTCGGGGGAGCTTCCTCGAAAACACCGTCGAACTCCGGCATGATGCGGGCGATGCGATCGGCCAAGGGAGGATGGGTCGCGAACAGTTGGCTTCGCAGTGCGTTGGCGAAGAACATGTGGCTAATTTCTTGGGCGTGCGGGTCGTTGATGAGGGCTTTTTTCTTGAGACCCCCGATTTTGGCCAGTGCTTGTGCCAGTCCTCGAGGGTTTCGCGTGAACTGCACGGATGAGGCGTCGGCCAGATATTCCCACTGTCGCGACACGGCGCTTTTAATAAGGTTTCCAATCAGCACGCCGATGTAGCCGACGACGATCAAGGTGATGGCCGAACAGAGCAAGGCCAACAAGATGGCAGCCCCGCCACCGCCTTCTTTTTTGTTAGACGAAATG
>Ga0114931_10007654_pt1 | contig 13184 bp, 14 predicted proteins | sample 2SBtaG_FD_89579 | JGI IMG/M metagenome (GOLD analysis project Ga0114931, IMG submission 89579) | Deep subsurface microbial communities from Kolumbo volcano to uncover new lineages of life (NeLLi) - 2SBTROV14_V59a metaG | ecosystem: Environmental > Aquatic > Marine > Volcanic | place: Kolumbo... | reverse complement strand
AATACTTTAATTGGTATTATAATTTTTTGTATTGTATGGTGCTTGATTAATAAATGTGACTCGTATATTTAAAATTTTAGAATTAGTCAGTTTTAATTTCTTAAATACCATTCATCGTGAGATTCAATTTCTTTTTTTATAAATGTTTGACCAAGAGGATTGTATGGGCCTTGTTTAGCATAATCTATTGACTCATTTAATCCTGGAATTAGTCTTTTTACCGCTTCAAGTCTTTCATTTGCTCTATTTAGAGCTATTAAGTCGCTTTCCTTGACTCCTTTTGGAACTTTTTCTCCTCGATATAGTCTTTCTGGCATTTTTGTTTATTAGTTTTAGTTCCATTCTTATAAATCTTTACTTAGATTTCCAAAAACTATAAAAACAAACTAAAAGCATTGATTTTTATGACTAAAGATAAAAAAGCTAAGATTGTTTATGACAGAGATGCTTGTATTGGCGCGGCTGCTTGTGAAGCATTGGACCCAAAAAACTTTGTGATGAATGGAGATGGTCGTGCTGATATGCTTGATTCTAAAGAAATTGAATCAGGACTTTTTGAAAAAGAAGTTGATGAAATAACAAATGAGAGTCGTGAAGCCGCAAAGAATTGTCCTGTTAAAGCTATCATTCTAAAGGAAATAAAGGAACATTTTGAGAAAAAATAAGCTCAAGAAAACTCAAGATAATGAACTTGAAGATAATAATTAAGAAAATAAAAAAATAATGGTTTAATAGTGGTTCAATAAACAAAATTTCTAGTGACAGGTTGAGCCAATGTTCGGATTCATTATGTTAAATCCTTCTCCTTGCTCATTCTTTATGTAGTCAACGATTGCGCCTTTTAACATTTTAAATGATTCTGCATCAACTAATACTTTTACACCATTTGAATCTATTTCCTTGTCGCCTTTTTCTTTATTTGAAAAGTCCATGTTATATTGGAATCCTGAGCATCCGCCTGGCACTATCTCTATTCTTAGTCCTGCTTTCTTTTCTTTCTCTGCTTTCATTAACTTGTTTATTTCTGCAGCTGCTTTTTTTGTAACAGTTATACTTTGTGGATTTCGTTCAATCTCATCTACTGCATTGTTTAATTTTTTTACAACAGATGCAATTTCCTTGTCATCCATTCCATGCGCTTTTAGTCCTTCATCAAGACTTTCAAAGTTTGCTGCTCCACACCCAATGCAGTGAATCCCATGTTCTGTTAGTACAGGTATTGTTTCAGGATATTGTCCTACAATTTCTCCTATATTCATGTCAGAAGTAACATTCATAACATTCTTTTTTGTACTTGTCTGCTTTGCTGTCTTGGAATTTGTTTCTTTAGCAACTGTTGCTTTAGCAGTTGTTGTCTTTGATGTCTTTTTAGCTTGAGTATTTGATTTCTTTTGTGTTTTTTGTGCCATTTTATCTAGCTTTTATTTACTGTTTATAAGTATTTTTATTTGTTAGTTCGCAATTTTATTCTTTTTTCAATTTTTTCAATTTTATTCTTTTTTTTATAAATAACTTACTTCTTTGAAATTAAATTAATGACTGTTATCTCACTTCTAGTGCCTATTCTCATTGGAGGACCCCAGGTTCCTGTTCCTGCTGAAACATGTAATGTTGAGTTTAAATAATGATAATCTCCTTTTATTTTTGAATATCTAAGTCTTACAAGAAGGTTAAATGGCCATATTTGTCCGCCGTGTGTGTGTCCTGAAAGCATTAAGTCAATTCCTTGTTTTGCTGCGTATTCAAAGCTGTCTGGTGCGTGGAATAATAGAACTGATGGCTTGTCTTTTTCATATCCTGTGTTGTATAGTTCTTTTTCTAGGTAGCCTTTTGTTTCAGAGAAATCAACACCAATAATTTGTAAATCTTTAAACATTGTTTTGTTGTTTTGAAGAATTTTTAGTCCTGATTTTTTGACTTTTGGTAGTACTTCTGCAAGTCCTTCATATTGTTCATGATTCCCAACTGAAAAATAAGTAGGTGCTTTTAGATCTTTTAGTTCCTTGAACATGTTTTCTGTTAGTGGTGCACTTCCATCAACTAAGTCTCCTGTGACAAATACGACGTCTGGATTTATTTCATTTGTTGTATTTACTATCCGCTTAAGAAAATCATTTCCTCTTATTGAACCAATATGTACATCTGATAGTTGCACTGCTTTAATTGGTTCTTTTAATCCTTCAATTTCAACATCTAGATGTTTAATGGTTAACATTGAAGCATTAATTATTCCACCAACAATTAATAAGAAAACAACTGTTAAAATTCCAATCATTGCAATCTTTGGTGCAATAAATAATTTTATTATTTCAAATAGTATCATTCCAATTAATAATAAGAAAACTGCTCCAAGCCATGTTGCTGAGAATGCATATAATGCTTTTGTAAAACTGTTAGAATAAGTTTTTTCAATCCAAGTTGTAAATATTAGTGATGTTGATAAAAGTATTAGTACAACATAAAACCACTTGTTTCTTTGAATTCCAAAAACAGAACTAATTCTATATAATACATAATAATTCATTGATAAGAACACTGCTAGTGCTATACTAAGAAAAGTTATCATTTGTATTATTCTTGACATTTTAGATATTTACTTCTACTTTTTTATTTCTACCTTTTGTAAACCTTTTTAGTCTCACTATAATTTTTCTTTTATGAATCGAATAATGTTTCCAAACGCACTTGCTCTGGATGTTAACATGCTTTCTGCAAGACCGGTTTCATCAACAAAAGAGTTTATTTTTTCTTCTGACGCAAGTATTTCTTCTTTTGTTTTTCCTTCAAGTAAATCAAACAATACTTTCACATATCCTCTTACTATCATTGATTCAGAGTGTCCTATAAAATAATACTTACCATTATTTTCTTTTGAAATTTTTATATAGACTCCTGATACACACCCAGGGACTTTATTTTCCTTAATTAGAAGCTCTTCTGGCATTTTAGGTAGTTCTTTTCCTTTCTCAACCATTGCTTCTAATAATTCACGTTTATCACTATAAAAACTAAATTCCTCTTTTAGTTCATTAAGGTATTTATCTGTGTTGACTGTATTTATCATTTTGATTTTTGTTTATTATTTTTGTTTATTGTTTTTATTATTGTTTCTAATCTTTAAATATCGTTTAACTTTATTTACTAATTTTTTTAAAATATCTTTATTTATATATTTACTCCATAGATTTGAGCTACTTTTCAATAGTTTTTTAAATCCTGCTTTAGTAATATTTTTTATGTCAGAATTAAAAGAATTAATTACTAAGTTTGCTCTTCAAAACGCTGTTAAGTATGAAGGAACTGCAAGGGTCAACAATATTATTCCAAAAGTACTTGGAACAAATCCTGATTTGAAATCTGAAATGAAATCACTTGTCTCTGATATTAAAGAAGTAGTTGATGTAGTTAATAAGCTAAGTCCAGAAGAACAATTATCTCAACTTCGAGAAATTGCTCCTGAGATGCTTGAAAAAAAAGAGCCTGAGAAGAAAGGTCTTAAGGAACTTGAGGATGTTAAAGCCGGCGGCGTTGTTATGCGTTTTGCACCTTCTCCTAGTGGTCCTATGCATATTGGTCACGCCATAACTGGAGGGCTTACTAGTCTTTATGTAAAAAAATATGGTGGTAAGTTTTTTGTTAGAATTGAAGACACTAATTCAAGCAATATTTATGCGCCTGCTTATGATATGATTAAAGAAGAGGGTGATTGGCTCTTTGGTAATGTAACTGAGTATGTTATTCAATCCAAACGCTTAGAGATTTATTATGATTATGCTAAGAAACTCCTTGACATGGGTAAAATTTTCATATGTACTTGTTCACCTGATTAGTACCATAAATATTCCAAGAAGATGCTTGATTGTCCTTGTAAAAAGAATTCTCTTGAAAAAAATAAAGAGTTATGGGACAAGATGCATAACGAGTTTAGACCAGGCGATGCAGTTGCTAGATATAAAACCAATCTTGAAACTAAAAACCCTGCTCTTATGAATTTTCCACTCTTTAGAATTAATGATGATGAACACCCACTTCAGGGCAAGAAGTATCGTGTTTGGCCTCTTATGAATATGTCTGTTACGGTTGATGATATTGAACTAGGCATGACTCATATAATTAGGGCTAAGGATCATCTTGATAATTCTAAGAAGCAAAAAATGATTTATGATGATTTAGGAATTGAATTTCCAAAAACTTATTTCTTAGGAAGATTGAAGTTTGATGACATGGAAATATCTTCTTCAAAGACTAAAGAAAAAATATCTAATGGAGAATATTCTGGTTGGGATGATATCAGGCTTCCATTCATTGCTGCTCTTAAAAAACGTGGTTTTAGACCTGAAGCATTCATGAGATTTACTCAAGAAATTGGTCTTACACAGACTGATAAAGTTTACACTAAAAATGATTTTTACAAGACTCTTGCTGCTTTTAATAAGGATGTTGTAGAGCCTAATGCAAAACATTTCTTTTTAATGAAGGAACCTGTAAACATAACTCTTGTTGGTGATACAAATAGAACTATTGAACTCGATTTAAATCCAGAAACTATGAAGGGTGGTCGAATACTCAAGACTAGTAGTGGACGATACTTAATTGAAAAATCAGATGTTGATAGACTTAAAGATGGTGCTATTGAGCGTTTAATGGATTGTGTTAATTTTAAGAAAAATTCTGATGGAACTTATGAGTTCTTATCTGAGGATTACGAGTCTTTCAAAGAAGGAGGACATATTATTATGCATTGGCTTCCAGATGATGAATCTCAATTAACTAAAATATTTGTTCGAATGCCAGATAATACTGTTTTTAAGCTGTTGCAGAAAAAGGTGTTGAAAAAGTTAAAGAAGGAGAAATTGTTCAGTTTGAACGATTTGGATTTGCAGCAAAAACAGGTAATGAGTTTTGGTTTAATCACAGATAAACTTGATAGATTTGCAAGTAATGTTACTCAATTAAGTACAGCTTTTATTCTTCTAATACCCGCACTTGAACTTTCTTCTTTTTTTATCTTGAAGTGTCCTAGCTCGCTTGTGTTTTTTACATGTGGGCCCATGCAAATTTCTTTTGAGAAGTCACCAACTGAGTAGACCCATACTTCGTCAGGGTACCTTGTTCCAAACTCTGATTGGGCGCCACTTTTCAACGCTTTTTGAAGTGGCATCTTTTCTTTTGTTACAGGTAGTTTTTCAGCTATTTTTTTGTTAATAAGGTCTTCAATCTTCTTTTTTTCATCATCTGTTAGTTTTCTATCAAAGTTAAAGTCAAATCTTAATCTTTCTGCTGTGATGTTTGAGCCTTTTTGTGTTATATCTTTTGATAATACTTGTCTTAGTGCTTCGTTTAATAGGTGTGTTGCTGTGTGTAGTTTCTTACTCATTTCGCTTGCATCAGCAAGTCCGCCTTTGAATCTTTTTTCTGCTCCTGCACGAGATTTTTTTTGGTGTTCTGCAAATAGTTTTTCAAATTCTTTCATTGCAGTTTCTTTGTTTGTTATAGTTGCATTGTATGCATCCTGTACTTCCTCTAAAGTCATTTCTGGTGGCATTCCAACTGATTGGAATAAGTCAAATATCCATTTGGAATTCAGTTCTAGCTCTTTTTCTTTTTCTTGCCACTCAAGTAGGTATTCATCTATTTTTTTATAATCAAATTCTTCTTTGTTTTTCTGTCGCTCTTGTATCATCACGCTTTTCATCTTCTTTTTTATCTCGTTCATGCCTTTTTCAATTGTTTTATTGAATTTCTCTGATTCGCGCTCAAATTCTTTTATTATGAATGCTTGTTTTTGTTTTAATTCTGGATAATCTTTTGAGAATAGCTCAACCACTTTATTTGCTGTGGCGGTTATTGTTTTTGTTATGTTTTCTTCACTGATTTTTAATAAGTACATATGTCTGATGCTTCGTCTGATGAATCGTCTTAGAATGTAGCCCTGGTCAACGTTTGAAGGCACAACTCCTCGCTCGTCTCCAAGTATGAATGTGGATGCACGTAAGTGGTCTGTAATTATTCTGATTGATTTTTCTTTTTGTTCTGCCATCTCTTTATCTGCAGATTTTTTTATTAAGTCATAGATTGGTTTTAGGGTTTCTATTTCATAGACAGTGGTTTTTCCCTGTAATACCATTGCAACTCGTTCAACACCCATTCCTGTGTCTACGTTTCTTTGTTTTAAAGGGTCGTGTTTACCTTCTTTTGTCTTGTTGTACTGCATGAATACATCATTCCATAGCTCCACCCACCTACTATCTTTTGGGTCAAACTTTGCAGGTGCTTTTTCTTTTCCAACCAAGTAAAACATTTCTGTGTCTGGTCCGCATGGTCCAGTTATACTTGCTGGTCCCCACCAATTATCTTTTTTTGGCAAGAATGCTATTTTATCAGAGCTTACGCCTAAACTTTTCCAAATGTTCGCAGACTCTTCATCTCTTGGTGCGTCTTTATCTCCTGCAAAACAAGTAAATGCGAGTTTTTCTACTGGTAGTCCTAGTTCTTTTGTTAAGAATTCATAACTTAGTGTGATTGCTTCTTTTTTGAAATAATCTCCCATGCTCCAGTTTCCAAGCATTTCAAAGAATGTTAAGTGAAAATCATCTCCTACTTCATCTATATCTCCTGTTCTGATGCATTTTTGATAATTTGTTAGTCTGTTTCCTTTTGGGTGTGGTTCTCCCATTAAGAATGGTACTAGTGGGTGCATTCCTGCGGTTGTGAATAGAACTGATGGATCGTTTTCAGGTATTAATGACGCACAAGCTATTGCAGTGTGATTTTTCTTCTCAAAGAATTTTACATACTTCTTTTTTAGTTCTGATGAATTCATATCTTTATACAATAGGGATTTGTTTTTAAAATTTATCTAAAAAACTATGAAAAATTTGTTTAGACTTGTTAAAAAAATGTAGAATAAGAATTATTAAAAAAAGATTAACTTGTTTTTATCTATGGTTTATCTTAAAATAAATAAATAATAAGTTAAAAACTATTTATTCATTAGTTGATTTAAGATAGGTTGCAATCATATCTCGTTCCATTTTTAACCTATATTTAGGATTATTTAATTGATTTTGTGTTGAATTACTTGTAATTTTCCAATAAACTTCATCCATCTTTTGAAGTGCAATTGTATCAATGCTAATATGTTCTTTTAAGGAAGGAATTAAATTTACGAGTGCGTCAAGCGCCTCTGGCGCTATCCCTGAAGACCGACCAAAATAATTGATATCGATGAAGTTAAAGCCTCCATTATGATTGCTGACAGTACCCACACGGCCACTATCTTCATCAAGAGTGATTAAACCAATTCTTTGGTTATTATATCCTTTTTTAATCTGATTATGAAGCATGCCAGACCAAATAATATTTTTACCTGCTTGCACGATATCTGTTTGTGAAGAATAAGCATTTTTAATTGAGACTAATCGTCTTGCATTGTTATTAAGGTCATTTTCATCTAAAAAGATAACATAAAAAGGATTTTCTTTTAAGAAAGTATCACTTTTTTGAGCTTCCATAAATGTATCGAGAGTGAATGGAGTAAAATTTTGCCATTCGTGTAAACCATTTTTATATGCAAATACTATGTTTTCACCAAACAATTTATTTTTATGACTATAATTCAGTGGAATGCTGTTATTTCTAAGTCCTTGTTTTTTATTTAACCCTCCTTTTCTTAGAATTAAATCTTTTGTTCTTTTTATATCATTAGAGAATAAACTAGCATTAATGATTAATGCACCATATGTTTTACCTTTACGAATTGTATCAGAATAATCTTCATGTGCTCTTAAGTAAACAAATTCGCTATTAGTATCAAACCAATTATTTTGAGCATCCCCTTCGTGTGAACGTGCTTTAGAAATTGCAAATGCATAAGGTGGTGCTATTATGTTGTTTTTTGAAACAGATTTTCTAGATTCAATAACACCATCATCTCCACTTCTTGGGTGCATAGTTCCTGTAATTCTTGGATCCTTTGTAAAAACAATTTCTTTACTTGACATTTTATGAATAGTTTATTGTTTGGTTTTTGAATAATCAGAAATTATTTCTGATAAACCAGTATTAACATTAGACAGTTGAATAATTTATGAATGGCTATGCCTTTTTCCTGGTTTGTTTAAATCATTATAAGCACTTAAAACAGCTAGAATTTTTGCTTCATCGACTCCGGCAAAGGTATCCTGCGCACGGAGATGTCATTGGAAACGTCTTTATCAGCAGCACAGAATTGATAACCCCCACTAAAATTATTCGACCAGGTCGCTTGCGCAAACAAGTCTTCTTCTTTATAATTTCCTTGCTCAAATATTTTTTTAACAGTTTGAGGAGTACGAACCCAGATTCTGGTCTCAGTAATTTTATAATTTGAACCTGCTCTACGGACTCTTCTCATATTTTGCATGTTTAAATCAAACTTACCTTCTTTCAAAGAACCATAAGGAACTTGAACAAGGGCAGCTTGATCTTTATTAAAACTGTAATCATCAGTTTTCCAAGTCATTTTACCTAAAGAGTCAGTTTCATCATATTTTAAACCAAGGTTTGAAATAATCGCTTCATCTAAATTATTATTTGAAATTCTACTCCTAATATGCTGATTAGCTTCAGAATCTGCTTCTAATTTATAAACACCAGAACCAATAACTAAAGCATTATAAAACGCATCAATATTATCTACAACAACTTTTAAAAATTCGTCTATACCGCCAATTATGGCAACAGGTTCTCCGTTTTTAATACCATAAATGCCAACATTAGCAGTATAAAACCACTTATTAACAAGATTTCTTAATTCTTCTTTATCAGTTTCAGTTCTTCTAGCATTATTAATCCCAAGAGCAGTAGACATAGTTCCAGGAAAAACTTCACTCTTAATTTGTTCCTCTAAATTTGTAGGTTCTAAAACCCGAACTTTATATATAACATCACCCATAATAAATCACCTTAGTCTTGTATTTAAGCATTTTGTAACAACCTTTGACATTAACTAAATTATTAATTGTTATGAGGCTGTGAAAGAATAACAAATATATAAAGCTTTCTAGTGTTTATCACTTAAGAGTAAACAAAAATAATGATTACTGTTGCTGTTGCAAAAAAATAGTAGAATTATTAAAAAAAAATTAACTTGTTTTCATCGGTAGTTTCTCTTTCCAGCGCCATGTCCAGAAGGTCTGTTATTATATTTAACTTTAGACCTAAATTTTGGCTTGTCACTTCGATTGTTATCATTTCTGGATCGTCCTGTATCATCTGAGCTTTTGCCTATGTTGTGGTTGTTTGATGGTTTTTTTCGGAAGTTTCCAGTTCTTGGAGGTCTATTTCCTTTTTTTGGTCTATCTTCTCTTCTACCAGATCGTTCTCTTGGCTTTTCATTTCCAGATCTATCGTCGTCTCTTCTTCCTTGTCCGCTTCTGCCAGGTCTTCCTCTGCTACTGCTAAAACTTCTTCTACCATCGCTTCTTCCTCTGCCAAAGCGACCTCTTGAAGATCCTCGATCATTTCTGCCTCGTCCGCCTCTTTCATCATCTCTTGATGGAATCTTCATCTTAGCGCGTTCATACTTTGGAATGTCCATTTTTAAAACTTCAAGTCCTGAGAATTCTCTTTGAACTCGTCCAAAGTTTTCATGATCTCTCTCTGAAAGTAAGTTTATTACAACTCCTTCTTTTCCAGCTCTTGCAGTTCTTCCAATCCTGTGGACATATTCTTTTGGATTCTTTGGAATGTCATAGTTATAGACAGTCTTTACGTCGGGTATGTCCAGTCCTCTTGCTGCAACATCTGTGCAAACTAAAATACTTGCATGTTGAGATGAGAATTTGTCCAAGTTTGAACTTCTTTTAGCTTGAGTAAATCCGCCATGTATTGCGATTGCGTCAAGTCCGTTGTATTGTAGGTTCTTGGATATGAAGTCTACTTGTGTTCTTGTATTGCAAAATATCATTGAGGTGCCTTTTCCTTCTGCTAATAAATGAACAGCTAAAGAAAATTTTGCATTACTTCTAACGTCGTAGTATACCTGCTTAAGTTTTGTTGGGTCAACTTGTTGTTTTGCCATTACTTTTTGCGGGTCATTCATAAATCTGCGTTTTATCCTTTCAATATCTGCCGACATTGTTGCTGAAAACATTAGCGTTTGTCTCTTCTTAGGACAGGCATTCATTATTGCTTCAACATCATCTGAAAATCCCATGTCAACCATTCTGTCAGCTTCATCTAATACTAATACGCTGACATTTGATAAGTTAAGATTTCCTCGTCTCATATGATCTAAGAATCTTCCTGGTGTTGCTACAACTATGTTTGCTCTTTCAAATGCGTCTATTTGTGGATTCATTGAGACTCCACCATAAACTGCTGTTATGTTTAGTTTATCATATTTTGAGAAACTCATAAGAGCTTTTGACACTTGTTCTGCAAGTTCTCTTGTTGGTGTTAAGGCTATACCATATAGTCCTCGTCCTTTATTCTGGATTAATCCACATCCAAATGCTAGTGTTTTACCACTACCTGTTTCAGATTGACCAATTACGTCTTTACCTTCTAGAATCAGTGGGATTGTTTTTTCCTGAATATAAGTCGGTTCCTTAAATTCCAACTCTGATAGAGTTCTAACTACTGATTCTTTAATGCCTAACTTGTTAAAAGAATTCATCTCTAAAGCTTCTTTACGTTATTTGCTACTGGACCTCTATCGCCTTCTGAACCTTCAAATTCTACTTCGTCGTTTTCTGCTAGTGGTGCTTCGTTCTCTACTTGTGATATGTGCACAAAGTAGTCTTTACCATCTTCATCACAATGGATGAAGCCAAATCTTTTTTCTGTGTTAAAAAATTTTACGTTTCCTTTCATTTTATTTACTTTTTACTCCTCAGAAATTATTTCTAAAATATCTGATCTGTGTATTAGGATTGTTTATTCATTAATAAATTGTTCGATTTATATAGTGCTCAAGGCTTTTTTTACTAATTTCTTGCTATTTTCACTCATTTATGCAAAGTTTTTTTGAATGTTTTATAATAATTTGTGTGTGTTTCTATCGTCGACAAATTCTAAATAATTGTTAATCTGCAGGTTCATATTCAATTAATTTTACATTCACTATAAAACCTAATTTTTGTTAATTTTAATTTATGGACCAATGATGTTAAGTTCAATAAAATTTGAATTCTTTTTTAGAAATAGGGAGTTCCTAGTCCTTCGGATATTTTGTCTTTTTCTGCGGAAAATAAAATTATTTTAGTGTAAGACTAATTTCTCTTCTAAAATCCATCGCTCTAAATCTTGTTTTGTTGTTATAATTAACTTGTTGAAAAACTTTGCTGTCATAAGGATTATCTGAAAAAGGTCTATTTAATTTATCATCTGCTTCTTGAAGTTTTTTATTATTATAAGAAAATACAGAAATTCTTGGTTTTATTCCTCTCTCTTGTTGAATATCAAATGCTCTTTCAACAAACTCAATACCGCCCATTTTTCCTTCTCCCAATTCTAAATCAGTTAAAATAACATCATATCTTCCTTTTCTTAATGCTTTAAGAGCAGACTCGCAATCAAAGAAATATCCTTGTTGTCCTTCTTGATGTTTAAACCCGACAGAGGTCATTCGTTGATACCATGCTTCTGGTTGTTGGTCATCTACAACCATTATAGTTAAATCTAAGGGTGCGGCTCGACCTATTTTCATAATTAATCCAAAATTCCATGTTAAGAATTCAAAAGCATGAGATGGTCCAGCTAATCCATGTCCTAAATCTGTTGTATAAGTATCTTTTTGAGGTAAATCCCCTTCATAAACTGCTTTTGTGACTTCTTTATGTATTCCTTGAATCATTTCATGTAATGGTAAAGATTCAGTAGGGTTTGATAGCATCACACTATTAAATTTATCCCAGGTTCTATTGTATTCTTCAAGTTCATCATATAATACGTCCGTATGACTATTATTGAATCTTTTCTCAAGAGTTAGACTTCTTAGAAGCGTATGTACTTTTTGTTGATGATCATTTTGAGGTTTAAATCCCTTTATTTTATCTAGATACCAATTACCCATAACAGGATATGTCAATAAAGTTCTTTCTGTACGAGGTAATTCGCAAACAAAAGTCATATCAGCTAAACTCTCAGCAAGATTTTCTTCATGTTCATTAAACCAAGTTCTAACTATTTCAAAATTCTCTTTAGTTTCTCTTTCTTCTGCTCTTAAGTGAGTTAGAACTGGATTTAGTTTTTCTTCTAACATATAAATTATGAATCAATATATTCTTTATAAATCTTCCCTTTGTAACTACTCAATAATTAATAATCTAGAAATAAAAGTTCTCCCTCTAAAATATTTGAATTTATGAATCGATGATGTTATAAGATAATTCTTAGCATATACCCTAAGAGAAAATAATATAATTAGCTAACAAGGTTTATGTTTATTTCTTCTAGAAGTTCTTTTATTTGTTCTTTTATCTTTTTAGGTGTGTCTGTGCCTGTTTTCTTTTTTAGGTGGGTGAGTTCTTCTTCAACGTGTTTATTTGCTGATTGTAAGTTTTGAACTTCTATTCCTTGTTTTTTTATTTCTTGTTCAATGGTTTTCTCTGAAAGTTCTTTTCTAATCTTTTCATTTTTCTCGTCTAGTTCTAATAATTCATTTCTGTACGCAATTATTTTTCCTTTATTCATAGCAGTCAAATCTTTTCTTGCTTTTTCTTCTTGAATGCCTTTTAGTCCTAACTTTGATAACTTTTCAAGCATGTTTTCAAGGACTCTGGCAATGTGTAGTTCTTTATCTGCTTTTAGCGCAGTAACTGGGTTTTTTAGATAGTTTTCTATTGATTTTTCAATATTGCTGTGTTCATACTTTCTTAGAGGACGTTCAATTGCGCTAAATATTCTTTGTACTTCTTTTTCTTTTTCACGAATCTCTTTTTGTGTATCTTCTGCGTTTTTTCTTAGAGCAAATAATTCTTTATTTTTATTACTATTCTCTAATTCTTTGAGCTTTTTTTCTGCTGCTAAAAGCTTTTTTCTCATTGTTCTAAGTTTTCTTTTTTGTCTTTTATTTCTTGTTTTATGTTTTTTTCGTTGGCTTTATAGTCTTTAATGTCTTTTAGTTTGGTACGTATTTTTGCAATCACTTTTAAGTCCTGAAGTGATTCATTTAGTTTTTTTGCTTCTTCTTCTATGTT
>Ga0114931_10007653_pt1 | contig 13185 bp, 8 predicted proteins | sample 2SBtaG_FD_89579 | JGI IMG/M metagenome (GOLD analysis project Ga0114931, IMG submission 89579) | Deep subsurface microbial communities from Kolumbo volcano to uncover new lineages of life (NeLLi) - 2SBTROV14_V59a metaG | ecosystem: Environmental > Aquatic > Marine > Volcanic | place: Kolumbo... | reverse complement strand
GATGGATCCCCGCTTACTCCTGCGGGGATGACGGTCTTGGGACGGCTAGGCGAATCTTTTCGTCCCGACATCCTGAATCGGGAATCCCGTCGACTTGTGTGGAGGTTATCGGTAAGGTTCCTCCGAGCATAGGCCATTCTTCCACATCCCCTCCACCAAATTTGCAACTGATCCGAAAAACAGAAGTTCGGTGAAGGTCCGTGTCTTCTATTAACCGCATGCTACCTCTCTTTTAGGTTGGCACATGTTTTGCTTTCATCATCCAATAGAGTGAAAGATGTGCAAATGATCAACAATTAAAATCTGGCCGGAGATCGATCCATACAGGACATAAGGAGGGTTAACCATGAAGTCCAGTTCTGTACATCAAGAGCCAGTCTCAATTCTCATTGTTAGCGTGGATTCAAATTTGGATCAGTCTCTTACTTCAAATTTAAAAGAGGAAGGCTATGAGATTGAATTCATCGAATCAGTGAACGATTCTATAAAGAATGCGTCAACACACGGTCATGATATCATCTTGCTTGATAGTGATTCTCCAGAAGGACGACAGTCCCTCTCGTTTCAGTCACTGATCGGACAATTCCCTCATATTCCCGTTATCCTTACCGTCCCATCTCAAATCGATTCCCAACAAAGAGTCCAATTCATCAAGGACGGCGCCTTTGATCTAATCTCCAAGCCGTATCAATGGCATGAACTTCAGGTGATCCTGCACCGGGCGCTGGTGGTGAGACGACTGAATGGCAATGCCGAACGGATTTCTCAAAAGCTGCATAAGAGTGAAGAGCATTTCAAGTCTGTCGTGCAAGCTTCTCCGGATGCCATTGTCTTAGGTGATGAATGGGGAAATATTTTGTCATGGAACGAAGCCGGGCAGAACATGTTCGAGTATACATGGGAAGAAGCCATTGGCCAGCCACTCACCATCCTCATGCCGAGTCGATTCCATCAAGCGCATCAAGAGGGATTAGAACGAGTCCGAACCACTCTTCAAACCAAAGTGATTGGACACGTTGTCGAATTGGTTGGTTTGAGAAAAGGCGGAAAAGAGTTTCCTATCGAACTGTCTCTTTCATATTCTCTTGTAGAGAACAAGATCTTTTATTGTGGGATTATTAGGGATGTCACGCCACGCAAAGAGGCAGAACGGGCGCTGGAAGAAAGTGAAGACCGTTTCAAGCTGACGATTGATCAAATACATGATGCGGTGTTTTATGGAGATTTATCCGGTCGTATTCTGTGGGCTAATTCACAAGCCTCGATTCTGGTTGGCCGCCCAATCAAGGAGCTCGTTGGGCACTTGTTAATGGAATGTTTTTCGGAGAAGGCTGCCTTTTTAGCTGAATCCCGACTGGCGTTGGTTCGGGGGGGTGTGATAGTGCCCCCGAAGGCAGAATTCGAGATCATCCGTCCGGACGGTTCCACCCGGTGGATGGAGGCCAATGTGACCAGTGTTGTTCGGGATCAACAAATAATGGGGCGTCTTCTTGTGGGGCGGGATATTACTGAACGGAGGCAGTCCGAACTAGCACTCATAGAACGGAACCGTATGCTGGCATTGGATGCTCAGGTAGGACACATCATCAGCCAAAATCAAGGACTCGACCCTCTTCTTCAGGCATGTGCCGAAGCGCTTGTCTGCCACCTTGATGCGGCGTTTGCCCGTATTTGGATACTTGAAAAAAATGAGGACATTCTCAATTTGAAAGCCAGTGCCGGCCTCTATACCCATCTGGATGGACTCCATAGCCGGATACCCGTGGGCCATCTCAAAGTGGGTCAAATTGCAGTGGAAAAGAAACCCATACTCACCAATTCGGTCATTGGAGACCCACGAATACCGGATCAAGAGTGGGCGAAGCGCGAAGAGTTAGTCGCTTTCGCGGGATATCCTTTGTTGAGAGACCATGTCGTAGTCGGTGTCATGGCCTTATTTTCCAAACAGGCGCTGACGGAGTTCACATTAAAAGGTTTAGGAATGGTGGCGGATCGGATCACGACGGCCATTGAATGCCAAATGGCCACAGTGGCCAACCAAATTCTTGTCAGGTTAAACGAGCAAGTTCTCACTTCCGCAGGAGAAGGGATCTATGGTCTGGATACAAAAGGACTCACTACGTTCGTCAATCCGGCCGCTGCCAAGATGCTCGGTTATGAGCGGGGCGAGCTTATCGGCATGCCTATGCATGCCACCATGCACCACACCAAGCCGAATGGCTTACCCTATCCAAGCGAAGAATGCCCCATGTACGCCGCGTTTAAGGATGGTAGGGTTTATCATGAAGATAACGAGGTGTTTTGGCGTAAAGATGGTACGAGTTTTCCGACGGAATATACCAGTACGCCTATTCGGGGAGAGCATGACAATTGGGTGGGGGCCGTTGTCACCTTTAAGGACATTTCAGAACGAAAACGTGCGGAGGAAATGCAGCAACGATTTTACCAACAACTTGGTGCGACCTTAGCGGCTCTGCCCGGATCGATCTTAGTCGTGGATAAGGATCACCAAGTGGTTTACGCCAACGCCAAGGCGAATCAAACTTTTGCTCCCAATCAACCTTCGCTTCTAGGGAGTCTTGTTCATAAGGTTCTGCCGTTAAGCCCAGCCCAATGGAAGAGGTTGGTGGAAGAATTTTCCTGTAGGAACAATGGTGGTGAAGAGAAGCTGCAGGATCAAGAAATTGAGGCAAACGATCGTTCATACAGCTATCGCCTCTTCCCCATTTCTCTTGAAGAACAAGAATGTGCTCAAACGGGAATTGTGATTTGGGACATCACGGAAAAAAAGAAATTGCAAGAGCAACTCATTCAAAGCGAAAAGCTTTCGAGTCTTGGAACGCTGGTCTCAGGAATGGTGCATGAGGTCAGAAGCCCTATGCAAGCCATTGTCGGATCGGCCGATCTTATTAAGGAAGAAAACGATCCTGTTCTTATTCAAGAATTGGCTGGGGATATCAAGCGCGTCAGTCGTCATATCACAGAAGTCTTGACGGATTTTATGACCTATGCGCGGCCTAGCTCACATGAACAATCCAGTGAGGTGAATCTCAATGAGCGCTTGGGTGAAGCCTTGAAAATGGTTCAGCGTAGTCCCAGCTTTACAAACGTAGAAGTCGTCAGGAAATTCAACCCCCTTCCGCCAGTATCCGTGCGGCAGGGAGAGATCGATCAAGTCTTCATTAATCTTATAGGGAATGCTGTTCAGGCCATGGAAGGAAAGGGCTGTCTGACGTTGGCAACCTTCTGTCAAGATAATTTTGTGACCGCGCAAATTTCAGATACAGGGTGTGGAATACCCAAAGAAATTCTGAATAAAATATTTGATCCCTTCTTTTCCACCAAGGGTAAAGGGAAGGGAACGGGGTTGGGACTGAGCATTGTTCACAATATCGTGAAAAGTTACGGAGGCCAAATCACGATAAAGAGTTCGGTAGGGAAAGGGACCACCTTTTCCCTCCAATTCCCAGAACATCTTTGAACCTAACCCCAAGGGGACCACGACGTGTTCTCTTGCACGAGCCACACCAATATTTTACAGGTCTTTTTGGCCCCCAACTGTGGTTTTTGGTTAAATCCTATATCTACTGCTTTCCCTTCTTTTCCTCGGGTAAGGGAATAGTGATGACTATGGCTCCCATGACATCATTCAGTTTGAAATCTCGTTTGGGACTCAGAGGATGTTTGTTATGACAGGTCACACAGGCTTTCGTTACTGCTTTGTCGGCATACAGGGCCTGATAGAATTTCATCTTTCCACTTCGGATAATTCCAGAATAGGGCGTGTCGGGTACTTGGGAGACCTGTTCGAGTCCTTTTCGCTCGAAGTTCGTCGCAGGACCATTCCGTTCATAAATCGGCCACAGGCTGATCAGACGGAATCGTATCCCCGTTCCTTTATCCGCGACCAACCGTCCCGATTTTTGCAAAAATTGGGCTGGCAGGGGCAACGCATTATTTTGCTCCCAGGCTTCATGGACCGAGACAATCCCTTTTTTTTGAAGCCGGTTGACAATGTATTTCGAATAAATGGTGCGGTCCGCCTCAATAATAGCGTGGAGATAGGATGCCACAACCTCGGGGGCAATCCCCGGTCGTGTGTCTCGTTCCTTGCCGTTGGCCGGTAATGTCGGCATGCCAAGCATCCCTATACAGGATAGGCAGGTGACAAGGAGCAGGTGGCGCCGTCTGACATCATTCATGTTGTCCCCTCCTTCGTTTGTTTCTTGTGTTCAATAGGTAGGGTGATGGTACAGGTGGCCCCATGTCCTTCCTGACTCTCAAGCATAATATTTCCTCCATACTTATGCACAATCCGTTGGACAATGGTTAATCCCAGGCCGTTGCCTTCTCCCTGCGTTTTCGTGGTGAAATAGGGATCGAATATTTTGTTTTGATGAGAGGGAGGGATCCCAGGTCCTGTATCTTCAATCTTGACTTCAATCCAAGTGGCATCCTTCATGTGAGTGCGAAGGGAAAGCTGCCCTTTGTCTCCCATTGCCTGAATGGCATTTTTGATCACGTGGAAAAAGATGAGCCGAAGCTCTTCCGGCATACCATCATAAGGAAGGAGTTCCTGGTAATCCTTCCGTATCAGGATGTCAGGATGAGTATCCTGAATTGCCATGTAGGACATGATTAAATCTAATTGTTCATTCAGATTGAGTCCTTCTCTCTGACCTTTGGTCTGGCCTCGAATTTGCCCGGTTAGATCTCGGATCACTTGAGCCATGCGTTGGCCCTGTTGAACAATGCCTTGGGCATGTTCTTTGATGATACGGGAATCATTCTCTTCTTGGATAGCCTGACCCAACCCTATCACACCGACCAAGGGGTTGTTCAGTTCATGGCCGATTCCCGAACAGAGGATGCCCAGGCTGGTCAATTTTTCGCTATTAATGATTTCATCTTGAAGCCGCTTTTCGTCTGTGGCATCGCGCAGGACAAGCCCATACTTTTGGCCTTTCCCGGCACGAGCCGCAATAGGGAACCAGGCATACCGAAAGATTTGATCCTTGATCGTTAATACGGGTTCCTTCGTAAAGGATGGAGACTCACGATGTTGGAGCAGCGGATCATTCATCCTACTGGCATGTGGCGCATCTTTTGCTCCATTGGTCGAGTGGGCTGCTTCAGGGGGGACAGGGAATCCAGGAAGTTCCTGGACCAGCTCTCGTTGCTGCTGCGGATCGGTGGAAATAATCTCGAAAAGATTTTCCTCCTCCCCAGTCCATTTCTCGCCGTCAACCACCTGCTGAAAGGCTTGATTCATATACTGCACATGCAGATGTTCATCCACCATTACCACAGGATCTGGGATGCCTTCGAGAATTTGAGTGGTGGATTCGCGAAGATAGGCGACTTCTTGTGTTTGGGTCTCCACCTCACCGGCCAATCGAGAAAACGCTGTTTGGAGTTGGGCATTCATGGTGTTCAGTTCGTCCGCTAGCCCTTCGATTTCATCCCCGGTTTTAATGACAATAGGTTCCGTGAGTTCTTGGTGGGCACTAAGAGTCGCAGCATGTTGCAATTCACGAATGGGTCGAACCACACGTCTGGATACAAGAATTCCCAGGGCGATTAATAATACACAGGCCAGAGCACCAAATGACAGAATCCAGGCGCCTAAATCGATCACTGGAGCAAACAGTTCCTGTGAAGATTTCCAGACAAAGATATGCCAAGCCTGACCGGAGGACTCTAACGAAATGCGAGACATGGCCGGTAAAACAGCAAATCCAATAATCGATTCATCCAAGTTCCCATGGCCATCTCCTGGCGCTGACACCCATCCCGGGTCTAAGGGTGTAACTAAAGGAATTAAATCGTGATTCGCAATCTGAACTCCTGTGGCTAAAATGGGGCAACTCAACACCCGTCCCTCACTATCGATCAGCATGACATGTCCGGTTTTCCCAAATTGAATCGGGTCAATGGTGGGAGCAAAAAATTCCTTCACGTCATATACCCGATGGAGGACCCCTACAGCTTGGTAGTGAATACTATCCATGATAGGTAAGGAAATGGAAAAGGTGTGGGTCTTCAGACGGTCGTCGAATTCTAAGTTCCCCAGATAGGGTTTCCCGACTTTGTGATGAAACGCGCCTGTCCACCAACTCTTGTGTCCATGAAGATAGGAGACACCGGGATCTGTTGTCGCTACGAGACGTCCTGAGACATCAGTGATGAAGAGGCAGCGTGTGGCAGATCGAGCGACCATCGATGTCGCGGTGGTGTATCCGGTGTTGGAACCCAGTACTGCTTGGGTCAAGAGGGCACTTAAGGCATTCCCTATTATCTTGGATTTTAATGGAGAATCCTGGGTGGACCAAGCACTCTGTTCGTTTTGAAGGAGTGTGTGAACGGCAGCAGAGTCTAGCGAGAGTATTTCATCCCGGCGCTGCTCTAGTTCCTGAATCAGTGCGGGGTTCTTGGTAATGCGTTGGTTTTTGGTCTGCTCTTCGGCTACGACTAAATCCACTCTTCTTGCTGTTTCGATGGCCAGTGCTTGGAAGTTGACCCCATTGACCTCCTGAATTTCCCGCATCCCCAGATAAAATGCCATGGATAAGCCAACTACCAAGGGGAGCAGGCCAACCAATAGCATTGAAAGAATAAGCTTCTTGGTGAATCCACCCTTTATGGACGACTCTCTCATGAGTATTTCCCCTTGAGAGCGCTCAAAGTCTCAGTGACAATTAGGCCGAAGTCATCGTAGGAAACTGCAGAGCAAAGGTTGTTCCTTTGTTAACGTCGCTATACACACAAATCTGACCACCATATTTTTCCGTTATCGATTTGGCAGAATAGAGCCCTAATCCCGTGCCGATGCCAGGAGGTTTGGTGGTAAAGAAGGGGGTAAAGATGCTTGAGAGGTGTGTTTTAGGGATCCCGCATCCGGTATCGGTAATCCTTAGTGTGACGGTGCCATTCTGGCATTCCGAGTATAAAGTTAAGGTCCCTTTGCCTTCCATAGCATGCATGGCGTTAATGACTAAATTGACCAACACTTGAAGGATCTCATCTTGATCGGCTTCGATGAGAGGAGTAGAGCCATAGTTTTTCTTTACGAAAATACCTTTGTGATTGGTTGCAAAATAGGCGATGTTGAGGGCTTCCTCCAGTTGGATATTGAGATTGACTGGCCCCAGGTTTTCCGCAGGGGGCTTCCGAGAATATAAGGTCAATCCCTGACAAGTTTTGGCAATGCGTTTCGCAGCATCAACAATGTCCAGTGCCGACTCTCTGTGGGAAGAATGTTCCAACTCCTCCGTGAGGTGTTGAGCTAATCCTAAAATGACGTACAGCGGATTATTGATATCATGCGCAATGCTTGATACGAACGTGCCAATTGATGCTAATTTTTCAGCTTGCAACAAATTGGACTCCAGTCGTTGTTCATAACCGATAAGATCCCACAATAGTTTCGCCGTTGATCCCGTTAATACCTCACCCGTAGGGTGAGCCCTTTTTTCTAGAAGGGTGGCCACTTTGGGGTCTCCTGTCACATCAACGATGAGATCTACTTCGTTTTGAGCAAGCAATGATGCAACCTGGCTCGACACAGGCACCTGCAACTGGTTGGCTTTGTGTATTCCGGGTGCATAAGGATTGGTATCAGCAATGCCGACAATCTGGATGTGTGGGAGTTGGGACAAGAGGTCGAGTAAGGCGGTTCCGCCCTTTCCTGCTCCGAGGATCATGACCCGGATCTGCCCCATAATGTATCCTTTTTAAAAATCCTGCACCATTATGGGAGCAGGGCTGGGAAGGCCCTTGGTGGCCGTCACGCCTTCCCAGTGAAATCAGTTACTTTTGAGCACTGTGGTTCACGGTTTGAGTGTGGTTGCCCCCTAGACGAAACTGTTATCCTTCGAGTCGACGGCTTTGGCGACCGTTTCCACCAGTTTTTTGGAATCGACGGGTTTGACTAAATAATCCACCACTCCGCTTTGGAGAAAGGAGGTGGCCATGTCCACATCGGGGTGGCCCGTCATCACAATCAGCGGGACCCGGGGAAACTGGGTTTGAAAATATTGGATCGCTTCGACCCCATTAATTTTTGGCATGCGAATATCGCAAATTATCGCATCCATCAGAATGGGGTTTTCATCCCGTTGAATTTCTTGAATACCCTTTTCCCCATCGTCGGCTTCCATGACTTCGTACCCGGCTTTCTCCAGCGTCAACCGCACCACTTTTCTGATGTCAGCTTCATCGTCCATAATGAGTACACGGCCATTGCACGGTTTTCCACTAAACATGCCTGCGGTTCGTTCTGACATACTGTCACCCGCCTTTCTCCCCAATGCTGGGAACTGGTTGAAAATAATGAGAAATGAACATACCCCAAAACAGAGTGCACATTGACCTATCGAAGATGGACAAAGATTTAGCCATTTTCCGTTATTCTTTGTGTGTCTATTGGTTGAAATATATTCATTATCATAGAACCTGGTTTTTCCAATTCCTAATTCTTTGATGCCCTTTGTTTCAGGACGTAAGCCCCTGTGGTTTTCACCCCTCGTGCCTCATTTTCTACTCTTTGCCTGAAAAATGCTAGATCCTGCTAATAAAATCCTTGACATCGTGAGGGACTGGAGAAGAAAATATCCAGGTTGAGCCCAAGCCTTCGCTCACAAATTTTCGTTTGCTCCCCTCCCTCCGTTTTCCCTCTGAAATTTCTGGTTGACGGAACCGTGCCACCTCTTGGCCCAAAAACGATGGCGCTTGATTCCAAGCCATCGCTACCAAACTATAAGGCTACCTCCAAGCATACAAGCATAAATAATGCCAAAGGTGGAGTAGGGTTCGGAAGTAACTAAGGAAGGCCACTTTCTTTTTCCATTCAAGGAATTAGGGGATTTTTTTGAGGAAACATTAGCTGGTGGGAAAAGAGTCTCTGAATATAATAGAGGGAAATGACTCATGGGATACTTTCAAGGCGCCCTAAATAGTTACAGTTTGTATCCAATGTGTACACACTTTGACTTGCACACCTTCCGGTCTTCCCTTTGATACCGACAGGTTGTGCACGTCAAATTTGTGAGATGAGATCATCCTGACTCCTCGCAAGGAGTTGCACTGAGCTCCCAGAAATCCTCGCTTCGAAATCCAGGGAGCCGATCGCGCCCGATTCCACGTCGATCAGCGCGGCGATTTCCGCGCCGCAACCTTGCCGATTCCCTAGCCCCATTCACGCTCGCACTTTGGTGTCGTACACCCTCCTTATTATTGAGGCGTCGATAATTTCGTCCAGATTCTCGCTACTTTCATTTTTATATACTCAAAATCTGCTGGTTTATGTTCACTTCTTCCTCATTTGCGTATTGTTGATATCCCTTTTTGGTAGTTTAATAAATTTATTAATCAAGGGGACAACCATGGATATTGCATTGTGTGTCATAGCGTTTGTAATCGTTGCGGGATGTGTTAAAGCAGCTTTCACCATGGAGATGGGGGATTAATAGCAGACAAGGCGAAAGCCATGTTCTTGTTCTGTATTATTTTCTCCTTAAAGAATGAGTGAATTCTTCAAGAGTTCCGGTTCTCTCCCACCTGTCGCTGCACACGTATTACGTATTACGAAACTGGCCATTCCTTCGACCTGCTCGGGTAGGGTTTGAATATCCTGCACCGTGTTGATCTGGACGCCATTCCTACTTGCTTAGCAGCCAATTCTCCAACCGCCTGTTACTGAGGAAACCGGTAAAACGTGCGTAGGATCCAATCTCGTGGCATGACCGACATGTTTCTTCTTCGCATCTCGGGTTGTGTCATGGCCACGCCATGGCGGCATGTCCAAGGTCAATCCACCTCCGGCCACCCGCAGTGTGTGGCGGGTATTCGTGCTGACGTAACAAGATGGATTCCCGCTTACGACCGGCGGGAATGACGACCAAAGGTGGAAAGAGCAGAAATTCTGTGAAGGCTCGTTTCTTTTCTTGCCACGTCAGCACGAACAATTTGGTGCCCCGATCAGTAATGGCGAAAACTCAAGAGTTGGTGCAGAGGTTTGAACCTAGAAACGGTAGTGGGGCGCCAAAAAGGCTCGGAAGATATAGGGGTTCCTCGTGAAAGAGAAAAAGGCGTGGTCACCTTAGAGGTGATGAGACTTTTTTTTATTTTGCCAGGTGCGTCAAGAGCTTACGGGAACTTTGGTGATCCAACTGCTGTTTCTAGGTTGAAGGACGTTCCTTGTTTGACTGCTGCAAATGGGGGATTTAACCGCTTGAGAACTCGAGGGCAGAGAGGTCACTGGCTGAGGATAATCGGTTGCCGGTCCTGGGTCATTGGCATGGGATATTCAAAATTGATCTCCACCTCTTGTTCATCAGTTTTCACAATAAGGACTTTTCGTAAGGTCCCTAGCAATTCATGCCAAATGACGAGTTCGTATTCACCTGGCGGTACGGACCCAATCCGAAACTCTCCAATATCATCAGTCTGCGAATGATAGGAGTGGGGGAATACTCCAACGAATCCCTCCATGAATTCATGAATGGCACATTGTAGGGTTAGAATTCCAGGATTTCGTACTTCTTTGGAAATCGACCGTATCCCCGGCACCAGGCCTACGTTCAATAAGGTCTTTTTCCCATTCCGAACATGTGCGTTGTGGATAATGGGATCGTCATTGGCGATATCCATATGGTGTCCCACAGTTAGCGTTCCTACACGTGGCGTGAAGGCACAATCCTTATTTGTCACTACAAGGTGATGTTCGGTGCCTACCTCTACGAGATGATGAATCTTGTCTATGTACACAATGACATTCTTGACTCCTCGTGTATCTTGCTTAACAGAAAGATTTGGAGTGATGGGCTTCTCTGCACAAAATTCAACACTTTGGGGTACGGTTTCAACTTCTTCGGAGATCATTCCAGAAAAGGTCACCATTCCCTTGATGGTAGCGCCTTGGGGTGGTTCCATTGCCTGTGTTTCGACCGCCAAAGAATACGTGGTGGCGATTGCAGGTTGGTCCATGGTGTTGTCTGCCAACAATAGGCAAACGGATAAGAGTATGGAGCCTGTCAAAAATGTTCTGATGAATATGGTTGCCGACATTTTACGCTATCCTTATCAAATCGAGAAAAGCATGGGCTTCTGAATGTCTTCGCCTTCTCTAGTTGGATGTCTTGTGTAGTTGTACAAAACCAGTCCTTAAGATTTGATGAATTTTCCGCCCCCATACTGCATTGTGCGAATAGATTTTTTACGCATAGCCCCTCGCGTTTTTGGAGATAGGTTAAAAAACGCATTCCACGTAAAAAGAGAATGAGGTAATAAAAAATGAAACGGTAAAAAACTGTTCCAGCCGTTTGCGTCCAAACGATTCAATGTAAGATGTGGTTAGTGCAATCCTGAAAAAATGGGGAAGCCGCACAGGTTATAAAAGTTTTGTTGATTGAAGATGATGGATTCCTTTCTGATTTTCTTTCCAGTATCTTGCAGAAATATTACAATGTGGTGGAGAAATCCCAAGCCGGAGTGGAGGGCCTGTTTCTAGCTGAACAGTATTCCTATTGATGCCATCATTCTTGACGTGATGCTTCCTGACATAAATGGTTTTGAGTTTTTGACACCATTGCAAGCAAAAAAAATTAGAACACCTGTGATGTTCCTGACAGAGCGACGGTCTCTGGATGACTGCGTAGAGGATCTGAAACTGGGGGGAGATGACTATCTGAAAAATCCAGTGGCGTTGCCGGAATTTTTTGCGGGATTAACAGCACTCATTTGACGAGGAAAAAATGAACTCTTTCCTGTAGCAGGCATGGCAGATCTGAAGATTAACGCCTCGTCTCGGAGTATACAGCGAGGCGACAGGGAAATCTCGCTCACTTCGATGGAATTCAATCTATTGGTATTTCCCGTGATGAATGCAGGACGAGTCGTGACTCGGACCGAGTGGCTTGAGCATCTCTATCATCGAGATTTTGAATCGGACAGCAATCTGATCGATGTCTATATCTCCTATCTCCGAAACAAGAACGATAAGCCCTATCCGGTTAAGCTAATCCACACGAAGAGTGGGGCTGTGTTCATGGTTAGTGCATCCTGCTGAGTGATTGCTCGCCTCGTTTTTGGGTTTTAGTCCTTCGTTTTAAATTTTCCTTCTCTACCAACCCCCATTTTCCAACCTGCTTGCATGTTAGCCCCCTGTGGCCGGGCATGAATACAATTTGCAGGATTTCACAATTCCCCAGTCTCACAATTCCCCAAAAATCCTAAAGATCTCAAAGTACTTCACCGAGCAAATAGTAAATAGCAGAATTTGAGCTCAATGGAACGATAAAAACTATAAGGGAAAACCGTTCGTTCCCACCTATGTTCTTAAGGAGGAGAATCCATGTCATTCACTGGACATCAAATGTTGCGACACGTGGTAATGGGGTTATTCCTGTCAGCGTTTGTTATGGCCTTGTTTAATTTTGGTCCCGATGAAGCCCAAGCCATTCCGGCCTTTGCCAGGAAGTATGAAGTGTCTTGTAACCTGTGTCATACGGCGGGGTTTCCTAAACTCAACGATTTTGGAAATCGCTTTCGGGATGACGGGTTTCGAATTGGGGACAAAGAAGACGACCCCACAAATTTGAACTTTGGGTATTGGCCAATTTCCGTTCGCACTACTGTGGGTCATCAGTTTTCCAGCCGGAATAAACTTGCCACCGCCGCAGGTGGAGAAGTCGGGGGCACGACCAGTAGCTTTGGGTTTCGAGCCTTGGATTTCCAAATGTTTGGGACGTTATCCAAACATATTTCCTTTGGCGTGGAATACGCGCCGGGTTTGGCTCAAGCAGGATTCAATACGGGATCAACCACATCAGAAGCAGATCTGGAAGCCGCTTGGATCCGATTTAATGAAGTCTTTAGTACCACGTTGCTGAATGCGAAAGTGGGAAAATATGAAACGGACCTTCCCTTCAGTCCGAAACGAAGTCCGACGATCAATACAAGCTTTGTGATGTATGACTATAAAGCCGGGACTCCATTTTCCCGTGTCATTGGAAATCCTGGAACCTTTGGAACTGCAGGTTCCCAGCCAGGGTATAGCAATGCCAATGACAGTGGATTCGGAGACAATGGGTTGGGGGTCGAATTATTCGGATGGAAAGATGTTGAACTCGTGGATGGCGTATTTCGCTATGCTTTAAACGTTATTTCAAATAGCGGAATTAATGT
>Ga0114931_10007652_pt1 | contig 13187 bp, 10 predicted proteins | sample 2SBtaG_FD_89579 | JGI IMG/M metagenome (GOLD analysis project Ga0114931, IMG submission 89579) | Deep subsurface microbial communities from Kolumbo volcano to uncover new lineages of life (NeLLi) - 2SBTROV14_V59a metaG | ecosystem: Environmental > Aquatic > Marine > Volcanic | place: Kolumbo... | reverse complement strand
TTTTGCCAACTGTCCAGCAATATTCTCTTGCTCAAAACTGAAGTACACAAGTTGCTTCATTCCTGGAGAGAGATGCAGTCCTCCAATTCCCCAAGATCTGATTTTCTTGATAGTTTCTCCTTCCTGCTCCTCACTCTCAGAAGAAAACTTGAGAATTGTGACAGTTAGCGAAAGGTCTATTGGTTCATCTAATTTTGCTGTTGTTATAATCTCGGTATTCGAGACCCAAATTGGTTCTGAATAATTGGTAAAGTGTTTGGTTAGTAATTTTACCTCTCCTTCAAGCTCAGCAACAAATATCAAGCTCTTTCTATCATCATGGTATGATGTTCCTTCCCTATACACAAGATTCTCTAACACACGGGGATCACTTCTCTTTCGTTCGATTTCACTCTCCTCTCTTTTTGAAACCTCAAGCTCATATTCTGTTTTGAATTGTGGTTTCTCTCCAATCTTTTTCAGTTCTTCTTGATTGTATCTTGCAGTGTACGCAATTCGTCTTGAATCTGGTGCCCATGAGAAACTTGATACCCCATTTTTTGCTTTTGTCACTGGTTTTGCTTCTCCACCAAATTCAAGATCCATGATCATAACCTGTGGTTTTCCAGATCGTTGACTTATGAATCCGAGGTACTTTTTGTTTGGTGAGAATTTAAGCTGAGAATCAGATCCTTGGGTAAATTCCTGCTGATTACCATCACTTTTTCTCAGCATTCTAATAACTGAGGTGTGATTCTTCTTCACTGGATCTGGGGTTAAAACTGTCCAAGCTACATAAGAATCGTTTGCCTTAATCTCCCCAACTTTCTTGAGTTTTAGATAATCTTCTGGTTTTACAGGTTCCATTGACCAAATTTCTTTCTCCTAAAGTTAAACTTGAAGTAACTCCTAGTGTCCATTTGTTTAGGTCAAACAAGATAAATATGTGTGATTGAAGAATGAGATATGAAAATTGCCTTCCTTGACGTGGATGGAACCCTCACAAAAGGAGTTAATGCTTGGGAGAAAATCCATCGGTATTTTGGTGTCTATGACCAGAGTAAGATCTATCATGATCTTGCAAGGAAGAAGGAAATCACCTACGAGAAATGGGCTTCACTTGATGTTGAGCTCTGGAAAGGAAGGAAATACTCAGAGATATTTGAAGCAATCTTTCCTGCCCCTCTGATAGAGGACGCTAGAGAAGGAGTAAAACTCCTGAAATCGGAGTTTGATCTTATCTATCTTGTTTCTGGTGGAATTGATGTCCTCGTAGATGACGTGCGAAGGAGGGTTGGTGCAGATCACTCTGTAGCTAACTCTATTCTTCATGAAGAGAATGTGTTGAATGGCCAGGTTCAAATCAATGTTGGAGATTCGAAATTCGAGGTCATATCGAGAATAGCAGAAAACTATCAGAGTAATTTAGATGACTGCGGAGCTATTGGTGCTGATTTCAATGATGTGGATATGTTCCAAAATGTCGGAAGGTCTATTGCCTTCAACAGCAAGTCAGAGGTGCTGAACTCGGTTGCAGATGCGGTAGTGAACTCACAGAGTTTTCTCAGTCCAGTGAAAAAACTACTCTCTCAATGACTTTAGGAATGGTCCAAAGTAGAGGCAGTGTTCCGGCTCTAAATCAAGTCGTGTTTTCTGCTCTTCAGATCTCTCAAATTTCACACCTCTGATGACAGCAAAAGGAGTCTGTTCAGCGATTTCTCCCATAGTCACTGTCCCAATCGTGGCGATGTTATCAGCAATTCCCCTCATGGAAAACTTGATAGTATTCCCGAAGAGATCCTTTTGTCCTCTGTAATCAAGAAGTGGTTTTAATCCAAAGTAGCCCAGAGCCACCCCCATAGATCCCCATCGAAGTGGAATCGATTTTGTATCTGCTATAATAACTGGAATTTCAAAGTTAAAATGAGAACTTATTCTCTTGTGATATTTTTTGGCTGAAAGATTACAATCCTCAGGAAGAAGAAGAGCTTGGCCTTTTGGTACATTAGAAGTATCCACTCCTGCATTTGAGAATATACCATACTTAGTTCTAACCAGTAGTGACTTATTGACATTCCCTATCACTTCTCCTCCGGATTCAGTGAGTATGAGTTCCACAACTGCAGGATCTAAATTTGTTTTCGAGGCATACTTCAATGCATCATCACTGATTTCCACCGAGCTTAAATCTACAATTCTTTCCTCCTCCATAGATGTAATCTTTGATGAAATTACCACTACATCTCCTCTCCGAATTTCAAACTTTTCTTCCTTCAGAGATTCATAGAATATCTCTAGAACGTCCATACCCTTGAGTACTATACTTCTTGATTTGATAGCGTAAGCGGATACTGATCGCACTATTCTCCCTCCTAGAGTCAGTAGATAAATGTGATGGCATGAGTACTGGGATAGATGATATGAATGATGTGTGATTTTTCTTCCGCAGAGAGCCAAGATATTTGAATGGAAGGATCGTCAAAGAAATGAGATGACCTATGATGTAATTATTGTCGGAGGAGGACCTGCTGGAGTGTCCTCAGCTTACACCCTTGCAAAACTCGGTAAGAAAGTTCTGCTATTGGATAAGAAGAGCCATGATCGAATTGGAGATAAATCATGTGGTGATGCCTTGGACAGGACATCCCCTGAAATTCTTTTCGAAAAGTTTGGGCTCCCCCTTCCCCACGGTGATGAAATCTCAGATGAAGTGAAGTACATGACAATTGCCACCCCTGGGGGTAGTGTCAAGATGTCTGCACCAGGATATACTGTAGACCGTCACATATATGGACAAAGGCTTCTCAAAGAGTGTGAGGATGTTGGTGTAGACGTCATTGCATCAGCCCCTGTTCGAGATGTCATTATTGAGGACAATTACGTCAAGGGAGTGGTTTATATGAATAGGGGAGAGAAGAAAGAGGTCAGATCGAAAGCTGTTATTGATTGTTCTGGAACATTTGCTGCAGTACGGAAAAAATTGCCTGAAGGCTTCTCCTATGGTCTCAACCGTGAAGTTCCAGATTTCCATATCGCTGCATCATACCGTGAGATAGTTGAACTCAAAGAGAAGGATCATCCCTACAGCAAAGAGATAGTACTCTTGTACAAGGAGAGTATTCCTCCTCCTGGCTATCTTTGGTTCTTCACCAAGGGCAAGCGTAGGCTGAATCTTGGTACAGGCTGGTTGAAAAGTGAAAATCACCTCTATGAGAAAAGTATGAAGGAGATTTATAGAGAAGCCCTTTCTGAACACTATACACCAGACGAATATGAGATCATAAAAAGTGGAGGTGGTCAAATCCCAATACGACCTCCGTTCGACAGTCTAACTTTCAACGGGGGGATGCTTGTAGGTGATGCAGGGTGCATGGTCGATCCTACAACTGCTGAGGGTCATGGTCCTGCACTTGTCTCTGGTTATTTTGCAGGATCCGTACTTGCAAAAGCTCTGGACAAGGGAGATGTCTCTCGCGAGGGATTGTGGGAATATAACTCGAAAGTCATGGAACTTTATGGAGTTAGAAATGCGATGAGTTACGTAGCACTAAGGTACCTAAGGAAGCTATCTCCAGATGGTCTGCAATTCATCATTAAGAGGGGTATTATCAGTGAGGATGAACTCAAGGGAATATATACTGGGGAAGAGAATCCCATTTCATTCATGAGCATGGTGTGGAAAGTGGTGAAAGCCTTTCCAAAATTTGTACTGCTACTTACTCTCAAGCGTATGGTGGATGATGTGAAAGCAATCGGTGCATATTATGAGACCTATCCCTCAGATCCTACTAAGCTCAGTAAGTGGATTGAGGGGAGGAATTCCATGCTCAATGAGGACCTTTGATGTACAAATTTCTTTACAAGAATATAATATCAAAACTACCTGATAGATGGGTAGAATACCTTGGGGGAATATTTATGAGATTACTCTCCTACCTAAGAAGAAACAAAAATACCCTCACGTTTGAAATTTCAGGTGTGAAATTTACTGCTCCAGTTGGCATCTCAAGTGGATGGGTAGATAGTCCAAAGAAATATCATACAATGCGAAGGTTCGGGTCAGGGGTGATTGTATTGAAAACGGTTACACTACTTCCCAAGAAGGGTAACCCGTATCCTCGGCTGGTGAGGGGAAATGATTATCTTATCAATTCAATGGGACTTCCCAATAAGGGGTGTGCTTGGTGGTCAGAATACAATAAAATCAACCAACTTCCTTCTCCAGTAATAATGAGTATCAAAGGTGAATCAATCGAGGAATGGAAAAAACTTATCAAGCAAAATGAATTCTGGGTAGATATCTTTGAACTCAATTTCTCATGCTCGAATGTGAAGAGCGGGATTATGGATATAGGTGAGAGTGAAAAAATAATCCGAACTATTAGTGAGTTTACTGATCTTCCGCTCCTTCTTAAGCTTAGTCCGGAATACAGTCCAGCAGATAATCTTGATCTTGTGAAGAGGGTAAGACCATATATTTCCGGGGTTTCCCTCATAAATACTGTCCCAGTCACAGAAGAGAAAATTGGAAATCCGCAGAAAATAGGTGGAAAAAGTGGTAGGGCTATCTATCCAGTTCTTCTCAGCCATCTTGCTACCTTTCGCAATGAGTACCCAAGCTTTTCCTCTCTCCCAATTTTGGCATCAGGTGGGATTACGGTAGAAACTTGTCTGGAGATCCTCACTATCTATAAATGTATTCCAATGATGCTCACTACTTTTCTTACAGAAGATCCCTACTGTCACTCAAATGCATTGAAGAAAATTATGAAGTTTCTCGCGAGAGAGAATCTCACTCTAGAGGATTTACTCTCATAATTTCATACATTCTGCGAAGAATTTTTTAAAGGTGTTTTACTTTCAAAATCATGGATAAAGCAAAGGTAGACCAACTTAAGGAATTTCTGAACTCAGCAGATGATTGGGAAAAAATGAAGGTTGATGACGGGATTCTAATTGTTAAAATGCCTGCGACTAAAAAGTTCAAAGCTAAACTCGGTGTTGAAGTCATTCCTGTCTCTGAGGATGGTACAGCCATTAAAAAGAAGGGATTATATGTACTTACAAAAGATGTTTTAGAGGCATTTCGCCGTGTATTTAATTCAAACAAGCTAGATACACTCTTGAGTGGAATTGAGGAGGTAAACTCAACGAAAACTACAGAATCAAAAGCTGAGGGTAAAGTAACAGGAACATTCGAGTTATAAGAACTTTCTCCGATAGCCAACCAACTTCTTTTTAACTTAAAAAATCCACTTCTCAATAGTGTCTTCTGCCTCATCAATACCTAAGCTAATTTTCGCAGGGCTTGATTCAGCGGGTAAAACTACGATATACAAGTACACTGTAGCAGATCTCAATATTGAAGAATCAGTTGATTCCAAAGCTACCCGTGGTATCGACAGGAATATCCATTCATTTCTTGACATGGATATTTCTGTATGGGATCTAGGTGGTCAGAAGAACTACAGAGATATGTACTTGAGTAAACCCGAGATCTTCAACATCACAAAAGCTGTCATCTTTGTTGTCGATATACAAGATCATGAGAGAATACAGGAAGCATATGAATATTTCATGGATATCATGAACATCCTCATTAATGTAAATCCTAAACCAAAGGTCTATGTGCTTTTCCATAAATTTGATCCTGCAGAGGTAGGAAAGCTTAGGAAATATTTCTTCCAAGCTTCTAGACTTTTCAAACAGGCTGATAAATTGGCGGGAATTAAATTTACGGGATTTGCCACCTCGATTTACTCTTCGAATATCCAGAAGGCAGTTAAACGAATTCTCTGGGAAAATATGGATAATTATGATCCAAATGCAACCCCAACTCGCCCTCCTGAGAAGGCACCAGGACAAGTTGAATCAACAGGATCTGTAGGTGCTCCGAAAATCAATAGACCACAACCTACGACAACAACTCCTAATGTTCCTAAGATCAGTAGTAGTGCGGGAATTCCGAAGATAAACCGACCTGTATCTGCTGTACCAAAGGTTGGGGGTTCTGCTCCAACAATTCCATCTATTAAGAAAGGAGAACCAAGTACTCCAAAGATCAAAGCTAGTGAAGATTCGAAGTTGAAATCGTTCCATGAGGATGTCGATAAATCGTTTGCGAGTAATTTAGAGGCAGAAATGGATGAACTTCTCTCAAAGATAGATAAAACTGTTGAGGAAGCAGAGAAAAGGAAATCTTCCACTAATTCTCCTCCAGAACGCGATAGTCTATCCCCCACGACCTCTCCAAAGGTAGAGAGTAAGACTGAAGTTGTAAAACCAGGAGGCAGTCCTAAGATTACTACTTCTCCCGTAGTTACACCACCTCCGGTTAAAGGAAAAGAGGAAGAAATCGATGAGGAGATTACCATATACGAAGAGGTTCCTGATCTCTCAGACCTCTCTACCCATGTTGTTGACAAACTCTCTGAAAAAGTCGCAAAAAGGATGGCTGAAACCGAAGAAATTATCGCCATCGCTGTCATGGGACTTGATGGAAAGACTCCTCTAACCGTTGCAAAAAATGAAGTTGAGAAGGAGAAAATAGAAATTGTTAGAATGGTGGTTTCCCAATTGAATCCCAAACAGTTCTTCCAAGATATTGGAGACATTGAATACCGTGGTCTCGGTCATCTTCAAGTTGCTGATCTCGAAATCTACTTTGCAAGATTAACTGATGAGTATGCAATTTCAATAATCGTAAATGACATCTCTGGTCCAATGCTTGAGAATGCCCAGCGTATTGTTACGATGCTCAGACAAGGTCTCGGAATGATGTCTAGTGAGGATGAAGGTGAAGAAGCGGGTGATGATGGAAGTGATCTCCTCAGCGATCTCCGAAGTAGATTAAGTAGAATTGGATCTCTTAACAGTTTAGACGATTAATTAGGAAACTCAGTATAGCTCTTTATTGGTTTGAATGAACCTGTCTCTGTTATAGGCACTCTCAAAAATGCTTCTGCATGAACTGTACCTGCTTGGATGCCTCTCAATTGTGTACGTCTCTCATGAAATGTAGAATAGAACCCATCTCCCCCTTTGTGAGATTGAGATTCGTAGACTTCTATTGCTCTCATCCTCTTCTCATTGTACTTAGTGATATCTATGAAAATCTGAGGTACTGGAATCATTACCGTAGTTTCTGCTGCCCATAGTGAAGTAATTTGGTGTGCAGATTCGTTAGAAGTTGTGTGACTCACCCATTCAACTGCTTCCTCTACCAATTTCCTGACCCTCCTGTGTTCATGATGGTAATCAAAATCTATATGAGTAACAACAATATCAGGCTTGAAATCTCTTAGAACTGTGATTAACTCTCTTTTGATCTCTTCTTCATTTGATGCAGTAATCTGTCTATTCTCCAGAATGATGGATCTACACCCTAAAACTTCACAGGCCTTCGAGAACTCCTGACGACGTAACTCATCAGAGGTCACTGTTACTGCACAAGATTCCCCAATATCGGCATACCGTGCAAGAACTCCACCTGCACTAAATGTCTCGTCATCCTGATGTGCAAAAATTGTCATCAATTTTGTCATATTCATCCCTCTGATGGTGAAGGAGTAAGCCAGATTTTGTTTCGGATGCATGAGCAAATCCGATGTGGCATTGATCTACGCTCGCTACCCGGAACCTCTTAGAGAAATCATCAGCCCCTGCTTGCGATTGCACAACTGGTGATGTCTCGTTTCAGCATCCTTGCGGAAGTATCGTTTCTATTGACAGAGCTAGGGTCTCCCCCAGTAGACTTGCGTCCACACCAGTTTCTCTATTGTGTCTGGACTTTCCTCGTTGACTCAACGAAAGCCACATCTCCTTCTCCAATATAACGCATATGTTTATTTACAGATAAAACTAGTGTTTGCCATCATAAATGTGGATAAAATTCTCCCTGATTTGCTTCAATAGTTCGTTATCAACTTGTTGCCTCATCTCAATTTTCTGGAAAGGTGCGAAGACATTCCTCAGAACAGTTCTCGGAGGAAGAAGATTCATTTTCCCCTTAGAAAAAGCAAGTGCAATAACAGAGAGAGTTTTTCCCTGCAGTCGCAAATCGTTAATAGTATCGTCATTTAGTACTCTGCTGAAGATCAATATCATGACATTCGGATCAACAGAGCTCGGGATAGGGCCATAGAGTCCCTCATGATAGTTCTCACCTTGTCCCATAAGTGATATAATCTGGCTTGCAGACGTCTGGTTGAATACATTTTTTACATTATCCAGATTCAAAACACGGTCAACAACTGGCCCCGTGTCCTCTAGTACAAGATGCCCTATGGTACATATAAGAGAATCATTAATTCCGCTCACAAAACCAGATATTCTATTGTAGAAATCGATATCATCCAGATCGAGGGTTTCTAACAGCTCTCTCACTGGCCCAGGAGTTCCTTTTAGCAGGTAGTATGATTGATAGATTGCATCATGTACAAGTGACTTTCCCCATTCTTCTTCTGCATTTAACTTGTAGTTGAGGTTCTTGATGAGATCGCGAAGAATCCTCTGACATGTCTTTATGATTTGTGAATCATCTGTCTTTTTTGTAGTTGTTATAAAAATTGCATTCTCTGAATTAATCTCGAATGTATCGCTACCCTGTGCCAATTGCTCTACATGATAGACTAGAATTTTTCGAATTTCAGCTCTTCGGTCACGAGGAGATATCTTGATGATATTCTTAAAAACTTCATTCATGAAAAATGTTATTTCCGATGTTTCAGTGGATTTTCCCTCTATGACCATGTCTATCTTGCGAATGACGTCTCCACTCTTTATTGGAAAATCTAATTCTGCCATTCTATTCCCAATTTTATCCAGCTTGCTGTTGATAGTGTGGTCAATTGGTCCAATTAACAAAAGTGGAATATCGGGATATCGAGTCATCATATTCAAAAATTTAAAGGAATTCGAGTAATTATCCCGAGTGTCAAAGATTATTGCAGAAATCTCAGTTCGACCGAGGATCTCAAAAATATCAAGATGGCTCTCAAACGGTCCACATATGCCATATCCTGCGGAAAGGATAATTTCTTGAAGTAATACTCTTCTTTCAGGAGAAATTGAGCAGACTAAGATTATATCCGGATTTGGATTCCCTTCAGGGTACTTCAGGAAATTAGTTATTGGAATCATATGCAATTCTCAGATTGAGTACCCCTCTATCAATTTGGCTCCTAATAAATCAATTGATTTCCTATCATGATTTTGACCCATAACCTCCGCCACCGGGTGTCTCTATTCTGAGATGATCCCCTGGATTTGCGGTCAAAGATTGCCTTCCCCTGAGAATTGTCTCCCTACCACTAGATATGAGAGTGTTCTGACCGGTCTCTCCTGGTTCCCCACCTTCTTTTCCCCATGGATGAAGAACCCTTCTCTCTGTCTGCAAAGAGATCGTTGTTTTCTCAAGAAACTCAATCTCCCTGACAATCCCATCACCTCCCTTAAATTTCCCAGCACCTCCTGATCCTTTTCGTATCCCGTACTCCCTGATTACTATAGGAAAATTCAATTCTAACGCTTCAATTGGTGTGTTCAATGTATTCGTCATATGGGAGTGTATTGCTGATGTCCCATCTCTTCCAAGCATTGCCCCTGTACCTCCTCCAATCGTCTCGTACAATGTCCATCTCTTCCCAGTATTCCCCCCAAGAATCACATTGTTCATTGTCCCCTGCGAAGCAGCTGGAAAGGTGATGATTTTTCCAACTGCCCCCATCACAACGTCTACTATCCTCGAACTTGTTTCAGTATTGGCACTTGAGGTTGCAACAGTTGGTGAAGGATTGACAACTGTACCCTCAGGAGCGATAATATTCATTGGTCTGAAACATCCCTCATTTGTTGGGACATCCCTCCCCGTTATGAGTCTGAGAACATATGCACAAGCTGCTGTTGTGATAGAAATTGGTGCATTGACATTCCCCACTCGTTCTGTATCCGTCCCCGTAAAATCGAAGCTAATCTGTCCTGCGTTTATTGTGACTTTACATTGTATTTTCACTGGTTCTGAAGAAATCCCGTCCGAATCAAGATAGTCTGTGAAGATTCCGTACCCATTTGGTAATGAATTTATCCGCTTTGTGGTTCCCATCTCTGATCGGTCTAGCAATTCCTTATGGAGGGTGGTAAAATCCCAACTTTCTGAAGTAATGAGTTCCTTCAATCTGCGTATGCCAAGCATGAGCGATGCATATTGAGCTCTCAAATCACCTCTCCTCTCTTCAGATGTTCTCACATTTTCAAGGATGAGATTCATTACATCATGATTCTCTTCCCCACCAATATAAAGACGTACGGGAGGAATAATTAATCCTTCTTGAAATATTTCCGTAGAATTGGGTGGGAGAGACCCGGGGGTCATTCCTCCAATATCTGCATGGTGCGCTCTATTCGCAACTATATACTTCAATTCTCCATCGAGAAATAGTGGTGCGAGGAGTGTTATGTCTGGGAGGTGTGTTCCTCCAAATTCACCTCGAGGTGAGTTTACAATAATTGCATCTCCTTCCTTCCACGTTCCGCTATACTTCTCTAAGACTGGTTTTGCAACGTAACCCATGCTCCCAAGATGGACTGGAATAGCCTCTGCTTGTGCAATGAGCCGTGCATTCCCATCAAATATTGCACAGGAGAAGTCTGCTCGTTCCTTGATATTTGGAGAATACGCTGATTTTCTTAGGACAGTACTCATCTGCTCTGCTATATTTTCCAATCTGTTCTGAAGAATTGTAATGAGGATTGCATCTGTCATTGCAATCCCTCCAAATACATGAAACCTTTCTGATCCTGCCTTGCTAGCCATCCTTCTGGTATCCATACTGTAGAATCAAGTTGATCTACGATGAGTGGGCCGGAAAACTCTGTTGTCCCTAAGTTCTCTCTTCTATAGACTGGAACCTCTCCCACATCAAGCACCTTCCTGTACTCAACTATCTCAGGCTCTCTTTCTTCAATATTTCCTATATCTGGTGTAGGATGAGGTATCACCAAACTCAATCTAATTGCTACCAATTCTACTGGTTCATCCTTCGAGACAAACCCATAGATTTCTCTGTGCTTATTGAAAAATTCTTCAGTCAACTCCTTCAAATTCTCCTTCTTATCCACCGTAATTTCGTAGGATTGCCCCTTGAATCTGAGATCTATCATCTTTCTTACATTCCAAGTTGATGAAAGGATTCCATCCTCTTTAGCATGTTTCATTACCTCTGTCTCAAGTTCCTTTAGAATAGTATCTATCTCTTTCATCTCTGCTGTCTCAAGTGGTTTGATAATACCCCTACTCATGTCGTATCTGTAATCTGCAGAAAGCAATCCTACGGCAGACCACGTACCAGGATAAGGGGGGATTATGACCTTTGTTATTCCCAGTAAGTCTGCCAGTGCAGTTGCGTGAACGGGTCCCGCTCCTCCAAAAGCTACAAGTGCATAATTCCTCGGATCTACCCCTCGATCCGTGGAGACATTCCTCAGTGCAGCGGCGATATTTTCATGAAATACCCTTCTTACTCCCCTGACAATGGAATGGAGATCTAGATCAAGGAGAACTCCTACCTGCTCAAGAGCTTCGACTGCTTTTTCTGGTTTCAACGTAAGAATACCACCTGCTAACTGTTTCCCCAAGATACCGTATAGTAGATCTGCATCTGTCACAGTCGCATCTTTCCCTCCCATATCATATGCTGCTGGTCCTGGACTTCCAGCTGCACTCTCTGGTCCCACGTGTAAGAGTCCTGACTTTACAGAAGCGATTGAACCTCCTCCTGCTCCAATAGTCTTGACGTCCACTGTCTGTACATTGACTGGAAGACCATCAATATCCATACTTCTATGTGTTTGCCCTTTCCCTCCAGTTATTTGTGCAACATCTGTTGACGTTCCTCCTATGTCCACTGAAATTAAATTTGGGATACCTGTCAGCTTACTGCACATCTCAGCTGCTAATATACCTCCTGCTAATCCTGATACTAAGGTCTCAACAGGTTTCCTTTGTAATCCCTTTGGAGTTGCTAATCCTGCAGATGACTTCATAATTGCTAGCAGATCACAATGTCCCTGTACACTCTCCACCAAGTTAGACATGTAACTGACCATCAGGGGTTTCACATAAGCATCCATCACTGTTGTAGATGTCCTCTCGTACTCCCTGTATTCTGGTAGAACCTCATATGAGATAGAGACCGAAACATCTGGATACATTTTTCGAAGAATTTTTTTTGTTTGCTCCTCATGCTCTGGATGAAGAAAACTGAAAAGATACACTATTGCAACAGATTCAGTACCCTGTGGTAGTTTCATCTTTTCAATCTCACTTTTGTCAAGTGCCTTCTCAACTGAACCATCACCTCGTATTCTCTCCTTTACTCCAACTCTTCGTTCCCTTGGAACTAATGGTTCTGGTCTTGAGGGGACGATTTCATATATGTCCGATCGGTTCTGCCTCCCTATCTCCACAACATCTTTGAAGCCCTCCGTTGTCAGAAGAGTCACACGGGCTCCCTTTCTCTCGAGCACAGCATTTGTTGTAACAGTTGTCCCGTGAATGATTTCATGAATATGATCCCCTAGCTTTCTCACTCCTGCGATGACTGCTTCAGAAGGATTATGTGGAGTTGAAGGTATCTTGAACACCTCCATCCTGCCATCTCGGATAGCAACAAAATCGACAAATGTCCCTCCGGTATCTATCCCGATGATCTGATAACTGTTCACACCATTCAATACACTCTCAGAATATAACGATTAATTTGTGGGGCAATTCACATCAATTAAATCTCATGCAACTCTTTACAAACCGGTCTCATCTTCCCAGTCATGAAAATATATCAATGATAAATCTGAGATACAATTTCATTCAATCTGAACCAATATACTGTCATACTAATCTATCAAGTTGAGGGGATGATCAAGTTATACCAATTGACGTTGTTGCTAAATGTGCAGTTAAGGTGGTTTATGGAAGAAACAACTCCAATTCAATAGAGTTCTTCTATTTTATCCACAAGAATCTGCTGAAGTTGACAATCAATTACGATAGCTACCTCCTGTCGAAAGGTATGATCCTTAGAAGAAGTTTGAAATGGTTGAAAAGAGTGAACTCAAACAAGAATTTCTTGAAATCTCTGTGACATTCCCTTTCTCTCACCTAATAACCATACAATTTCAGAAGCTTTAATATCGGTAATTTGTTAGGCAGA
>Ga0114931_10007651_pt1 | contig 13187 bp, 12 predicted proteins | sample 2SBtaG_FD_89579 | JGI IMG/M metagenome (GOLD analysis project Ga0114931, IMG submission 89579) | Deep subsurface microbial communities from Kolumbo volcano to uncover new lineages of life (NeLLi) - 2SBTROV14_V59a metaG | ecosystem: Environmental > Aquatic > Marine > Volcanic | place: Kolumbo... | reverse complement strand
CGGGTTCTTCACCCGACCCCTCTCAGGTGAGGGCCGGGCAAGAACCCCCGACACGGCGAACTGTGCATTCGGAGGGTAACGATTGTTGTTTTCAGTGCTCCGATCCCGGAACGGAGTTCCGGTTCGTAGCACTAGTCGCGCATGCGGTGGACCTTGAGCATGTTGGTGGTCTCACCGGCGCCGATGGGGCTGCCCATGGTGATGATCACGTACTCGCCGTCGGCTGCCAGCGCACGCTCGCGCAACACGCGCTCCACCTGATCGATCATCTCGTCGGTGGTGAACGCGGGCTCGATGAGCACCGGCGTCACGCCCCAGTACAGCGCCAGGCGGCGGTAGGCGATATCGTCGGTGGTCAGCGCGATGATGCGCGCCTCCGGGCGATACTCACTCATCAGCCGGGCGGCGCCGCCGGAGTCGGTGACCACGGCGATGGTCTTCACTGACAGCTGCCGGCCCGCAACGACCGCGGCGTGGGCCACCGCGTTGGCGGACACGGGCAAATCCAGCGCCGGCGCGTCCAACGACTGGCGGTAGTACGCCGACTCTTCGATCTCGTTGATGATGCGCGACATGGTGCGCACCGCCTCCACCGGGTACTTGCCGACGGCGGTTTCGCCCGACAGCATCAGCGCGTCGGTGCCGTCGAGCACCGCGTTGGCCACGTCGCTGGCCTCGGCGCGGGTCGGTCGCGGGTTGCCGATCATCGACTCGAGCATCTGCGTGGCGGTGATCACGATGCCGCCGGCCCGGTTGGTCAGCTCGATGATCCGCTTTTGCGCCAGCGGGACTTTTTCCGGGCCGAGCTCGACGCCCAGGTCGCCGCGCGCGACCATGATGCCGTCGGCGACTTCTATGATGCCCTCGAGCCGCTCGATGGCCTCGGGCTTTTCGATCTTGGCGATGATCGGAATGTGCCGGTCGCCGATGGTGGCCAGGAGTCGCGCTTCGAGAATGTCCTCGGGCGAGCGCACGAACGACAGCGCGATGAAGTCGACGCCGATGCGTACGCCGAACGCCAGGTCCGAGCGATCCTTTTCCGTGAGCGACGGCGCCGACACCTGCACGCCTGGCAGGTTGATGCCTTTGCGGTCCTTGAGCATGCCGCCGGTCACCACCTTGGTTGTGACCTCTGTGTCGCTGACATCGGTCACCGTCAGGCCCAGGTAGCCGTCGTCGAGCAGGATGCGATCTCCGGGTTTCACATCGCCGGGCAGGCCGGCATAGGTCGTCGACACGCGGTGCTCGTCGCCCACGACCGAGGTGTCGGTGGTGATCACGAACTCATTGCCCTTTTTCAGCTCGATCCCACCGCTGGAGAACTTGCCGGCACGAATTTTCGGGCCCTGCAGGTCGAGGAGCACAGCGACGGCCCGATTGCGCTTCTCCGCCTCTGCGCGGACGATTTGCAGGGTCTTGTGGTGCTGTTCTTGCTCGCCGTGAGAGAAATTGAGCCGGACCACGTCCATTCCGGCCTCAATCAGCGCGCCGATTCGTTCCGGGCTGGAGGATGCCGGTCCCAGGGTGCACACAATCTTGCTTCGCCGCATGGCGGCAATAGTAGCCACAAAACCGCTTGCATGGCGACGGGAGGCACCGTATATGAGTGCGCCGCAATGACTTCGAGTAACTATGCCCTGTTAGCGCGCGCCGTCGCTTGCGCGGTCGGCTTGTGTGTTGGCGCATGCACCGTCGAGCGCGACCAGCCGAACCTGGTCGGTCAGGACGTGCGGGTTACCATCATTCACACCGCCGATATTCACTCACGGTTGTTCCCGTACACGTTCGTACCCAACCGGTTCGACGAGGGCTACGGCCTGCTGTATGCCAACCGGCCGTTTGGCGGTATCGCGCGCGTGGCCGCTATTGCCAAGCGCGAGCGCGCCAAGGCGAACCGATCGTTGTGGCTCGATTCGGGCGACTGCTTTCAAGGCGCGCCGGTGTTCAACATGTTCAAAGGCGAAGCCGAGATGCGGTCGCTGAGCACGGCTGGCATGGACGCTGCCGTCATCGGCAACCACGAATTCGATCTCGGCTCGACCAACCTGTACGAGCAGATTTCCAACTGGGCCGAGTATCCGCTGCTCGCCGCCAACTATCTGTTCGAAGATCCGAAGAACCCGAACCAGCGCTCGTTGCGCGACGTGGTTCAGCCCTATGTCATCTTCGATCTCAATGGCGTCAAGTTCGGCGTCATCGGCATGGCCAACTGGTCGTCGATGACCGGCATCTTCGAGGGCGGCAACTCGCTGGGCTTGCGCCCGCTAGTCGATGCGGAAGTGGTGCGCGAGTACGTTCGCCTGCTGCGCCCGGTCGTCGATGTCGTGGTGTTGTTGTCCCACCTGGGCCTGGACGAAGACGAGGGCCTGGCGACTTCGAAGGATGCGTTCGACGGCGTGGACGTCAACTCGTTGCCCCTCGACGGTGTCGATCTGATCCTCGGCGGCCACCTGCACATCGTGCTCAACCCGCCCAAGATTTTGCGCAACGACGAGACTGGTCACCAGACGGTGTTGGTCCACTCGGGCGCGTTCGCCAAGTACGTCGGGCGACTCGATCTCGTCGTCCATATCGGCGAAGACAACGCCGATCCAGACAAGCGCAGCAAGATCACGGCGTTCTCCTACAACAACATCCCCGTCGACAGCACGGTGGCTCCGGACAAGGAGATCACCGAGCTTTTGTGGCCGTACTCGGTCGCGCTCAACCGGGCGATCGATCTCGACGGCGTGTTCGCCTACGTGGACGCCAACGGCGGCAAGGTGCTGCGCAACGATCTGTCCGGCGGTGACTCGCAGCTGGGCAACCTGGTAGCGCGGTCGATGCAGGTCCGCTCGGGCGTGGAGGCCGAGTTGGCCATCACCAACTCGCTGGGTATTCGTGCCGACTTCGAGCTTGGCCCGCTGACCATCGAGCAGATGTTCAACGTGTTCCCATTCGAGAACTCGATCACTGTGATGTACCTGTCGGGCTCGGAGATTCAGGAGACCCTGGACTTCGTGGCGCGCAAGTCTGCGGCCCGCGGTTGCCGCAGCCAGGCCCAGGTCTCGGGCATCTTCTTCGACATGGTGTGCGGCGGCGACTGCCCCAACGGCGCCACCGCGTGCGCCAAGAACATTTACATCGGCGAGAACTGTCGCGGTGGTGACCCGGACGGGCCCATCGATCCAAACCTGTGTCCGCCCATCGAGCCGTCGGGGCTGTATCGCGTCGCGGTCAACGACTACATCGCCAAGGGTGGCTCGGGCTTCGACGTGCTCAAACGCAACACGAGCAAGCAGGACACGGGTGTGTCGTTGCGCGACGCGCTGATCGACTTCTTGCGCAAGCAGAAGAAATGCGGGCCCGACGTGGTGGACGCCACCGACCTGCCCGACCTTCGTCCCGTCAACGAGTTGTGGGGCGACATCGCTTGTATCGACGAGACCATGGAGCCCCACGATGGCCGGATTCGCGCGATTTTCGAGTAGTCTGGCCGTCGCGGGGATGGTCGCGGTGCTCGCCGCCGGCTGCGTCCAGGAAAAGCCGGGAGTCACCGGCACCACCAGCTTGGCCGTGACGCTGAACGACCCGGCGGATCCGGGCAGCTTCGAAAACCGGTTGCAGTTCGACTCGCGCGACGTGACCGTCAGTATCGAGGCGCTCGACGCCCAGGGCCAGCTGGACACCAGCGTGACCAAGAGCCTCGACGTGTACGTGCACTTCTTGGGCAGCCTGACGCCGAAGCTGGGCCAGTTGCCGCTTACCACGGTGCAGATGACCAACGGCAAAACCGGGAACATCCTCATCTCGCTGCCGCCGTCGTACGGACCGACGTTTCTGTGGGTGGAGGACACGGAAGGGGACAATCCGTCGTACGCCACCGGCACGTCGCCGACGTTGTGGTACCGCAACCCGTATCTGGAGGACATCTCGCGGCCGGTTGACGAGATGGCGCTCGACGCGTTGGAGCGGTCTCCGCTCGAGGAAAAGCAGGTGTTGGTCAACACGTCGCGCTATGGCGATAGCGGGCGCCTGGTCGTGACCGGTGTGTACGCTCAGGGCTACACCCTGTCGGACGTCAACTGCGCCGATGCCAACGGCACACCGCCTTGTGTCACCGGCGACTACGACCACGTGTTCGTGTTCAGCTTCAGTCGGCCGGAGGACCAGGATCGCCACCCCATCCAGGTCGGCCAGCAGATTGACCAGCTCACCGGTGCGATCAGCGAGTTCAACGGCCTCACCGAGGTCAACTTCCCGGACTCGATAGTCAACGAGGCGGCGCCGAACCCGGCGATGGTGCCGGCGCCCATCCAGATTCAGCCGGGTTGGTTTACCACCAAGTACGAGATGGAGCGCGTCGAGGAGGCGCTCGTCTCGGTCGTCAACGCCGAAGTTTGCCCGCTAGACGACGACTACGACACCTATTCGCAGTGGAAGCTCGACGTAGGCCTTGGCTGTGGCACGCCCATCAACGTCATCAGTAAGACCGTAGCGCCGGACTTCGATCCCGCCAGCTACACGGGCATGGTCTTGCCCGAGGTCGTCGGTACGCTGAGGCCGGTCAACATCGGCAGCTTCAACGTTTGGATCATTTACCCCCGCGACGCGAACGACATCACGACGCCGTAACCACCCCAGGAGACTATTGTGCAACGCTGGTTGATACTCGCAGCGCTGATGCTGCCCGCGACGGCCCTCGCGCAGCCCACGGCCGATGAGCCGAAGAAGGATGCGCCCAACGCCACCGCGCCCACCGCCACCGCGCCCAAAGCCACCACGCCCGCGGCGACCAAACCCGCGGCGACCAAACCCGCGGCGACCAAACCCGCGGCGACCAAACCCGCGGCGACGGCGGCCAAGGACGATGCGTCCGGGGTGAGCGAACCCAAGGCTGTGACGCCGAAAGTCGAGCAGTCGTCGAACGGGACCCGGGGAGAGAACGGCTTCATGGACGTGCGTCTCAATCTGACGCTCACCAACGAGAACCTGTTCGCCAAACCGGGCGAGACGATCCCGAGTGTGCCGGGGTGGCGCTTCGGTCGTCCCAACTCGCTGGGTGTGCTGTTCTTCGACAACTACGACACGCGGTTTTCGGGTTACGAGACCCTGGCGCACGCGGTGCTGTACCGCCAGCAGTTCGTCAAGAACTGGGAGGTCGAGGGAGCGCTGGTGCTGCGCATCAACGACCTGGCCGAGAGCCAGATCGCGCTGTCGGATGCGGGTTCGTACATCCGCGTGGCCTACTGGATGGACGAGACCCACAAGGATCCCACGCGGGTGTCCATCGTGACCTTCCCGACGTCGTCCGACCGTATGCGCCTGGGCTACAGCTACCGGCTGTCGTGGGGTGGCTCGCCGGAGTATCGGCGCAGCCGCCAGTCGGTTCCCGGTATCAAAGTGCAGTACGACACCGGCAAGATCTACGGCTATGTCGGCGCCAAGTCCGCCGTCGTGCTCGATCAGGAGACTGCCGAAGAGGAAGCGGTGCTCGCCTACCTGGGCGGTTTCGGCATCGACTTCACGCCGAACATCCGTTGGGAAGTCAACGGCGGCTACTTCAACCGCGGCTCCAACGAGCTGCAGGACGTGCTCGAAGAAAACGTGCAGCTGTACGGTGTGTCCACCCAGGTGGCGATCCACGACGGCATGCCGGTCGGTTCGTCCATCGACTACACGCTGTATCGCAACGACCCGCTGCGCGTGGGCCGGCTGTTTCGCAAAGCGGAGTACCCGGGCGGGCTGAGCTGGTTGGTCGCCAGCGAGCTTACGTTCCTGGCCCAGACGCTCAAAGATCCCGAGAAGACCGGGTCTACCAGGATTCAAAAGGCGTTCGCCGGCGATGTCAACGCGCGGGTCAAGTACAACCGCACGCGGCTGCGCCTGGACGCGCAGATTCGCGACCTGGCGTTCATTCTTCACTCGACGCCATCGTTGCCCACGTACTCGGATTTCCCGTCGGCCTACAAGGTGAAGCCGAACCTGTTTTTGGCGGTTGGCGCCGATCAGAACTACCTCGACATACTGACCCTCGGCGTAGTCGTCGGCGTGGACTTGCCGGCGACGCTGGAGACGCCCACGGGCGTATTGCCCGGCGAAACCGTCGCTGGCTCGGGCCGGTCCACTGCGGTCATCCGCAACGAAGGCGACATCACGATTCTGCCCGAAGGTGAGAAGATGGCGCCGCAGTTCGCCGTCAAATTTACCGGCCGGCTGGACTTCGCCAAGTTCTTCGCCGCGCTGCTGGACGTGTACTACACCTACGATCCCAACCAGACCCGGCTGCGCCGCGACGGTCCCGAAGATCTACTGATGCGCGAGTTTGGCGAGTTCAACCAGCTCGGCGTCAACCTGACCCTCCAGGCGAAATTCTAGCCCGGCGCCGAGGGCGCGCATGCGGTCGAGCACGGGCTGCAGCTCGACCGCCCGGCCGATGGTGTGCGCGCCGCGCTTCGGCGCTGTCGACACGAGCTGGGTCGTCGCGACGATGGTGGCGGCCATGGCGTCGGTGGAGGTGAGCCAGGCACGAACCTGATCTGGCTTGCCGCGGTTGGCCACGACCAGAAGCTCGGAGCGGGACCGGCGCCAGCGAAACAGTACGCCGCGAGCCAGGCGCAGCGACGCGTGGGTAGCCGCGTCGAAAGCGCGCTGCAGCAAACCTTTCCGGCTCGGCCGCAGCCGTACGGGGTTCGATGCGGCGTCCAATCGGTTCGTTGCTCGCCGCAGGCCCCGCACTGTGATAACAAATAGAGGTATGCGCATCGGCGCACTACGAGTATTTGCGCTGGTTTTGGTTCTGGGCTGCGGCATCGGCAGCGCGGCCGCCAAAAGCCGCGTGGCGATGGCCGCCAAGGAGCATTCGTGGCGATTTGCGACCGCACACGGAATCGTGCGCGTATGGTGGCCCGCCAACTACAACTGGCGCACGGCGGGCATGGTGGTCTACGTGCACGGGTTTCGCACCGATGTGGACTCGTCGTGGAAAGAGCACAACCTGGTCAAAAAGTTCCGCGACAGCAAGCGCAACGCCCTGTTCATCGTCGCCGAGGCGCCAGCGGAGCTCGGTAAGCCGGTGGTGTGGACGTCGCTGAGCCAGCTCATCGGCACCAGCCTTCGCTTGACCAGACAGCGCCGGCCCAAAGGCAAGTTGATAGTCGTCGGCCACAGCGGCGCCTACCTCACCATTGTGCCGTGGCTGAAAGATGCGGCGGTGACCTACGTGATCCTCATCGACGGCCTGTACGGCTGCGAGGACTCGTTCACGCAGTGGCTCTACAAGGACAAGAACGCCCGTAAGCACCGCATGGTGGTGGTGAGTTACGACTCGGTCAAATGGGCCGACCCGTGGGTCAAGGGCATCGTCGGGGCGGTGACGTTGAGCAAAATCCCGGCGAAGGCCGATGACGTGCCCAAGCGTATGCGCCGCGCCAAGGTGCTGTACATGCGCTCGCAATACGATCACATGGCACTGATCGAGCGCGACGACGTGTTTCCGATGCTGCTGCAGCTGGCGCCGCGGTAGCCGGGCCTAGTCGCTTTTGTGCTCGCGCAAGGCGCGGACGATTTCTTCCCGGACGACCTTGGAGATCTCCGAACGCGGTTGTGTGAGGGCAACGGTCTTTACGTCCGCGTGTGGCGCCGGGGCGCAGGCGATGACCTGTTTTGGGCCGGTCGGCGCGCCGCCAGCTTTGCTCGCGGCCTTGCCCAAGCCGGCGCCGGCGCGCTTTTTCAGCAGCGGCGCGAGCGCCGATTTCGGCAGCGGCTGGACCCCACCGGTGGCTTCGGCGAGGGTGGCGATGCGCGCGAGGTGCTCGACCAGCTCGAGGCGCAGGTACGCTTGCTCGAGGTTGGCTCCCCAAACGAGGGCGCCGTGGTTTTGCATGAGCGCTGCGTCTACGTCGGCGACCACGGCGGCGAGCGCCCGCGCCGCATCGGCGCCGGGCACGGCGAACGGTACCGTGGGAATGGTGGCCCCGATGGACACCACGGCCTCGGCGATGAACGGGTGATCGAGCAGACGCGCGCCGCTACAGGCGAGCGCGGTGGCGTACGGCGGGTGGGCGTGGACCACGGCGTTTATGTCGTCGCGGCCTTCGTAGACTGCGAAGTGCAGGTTGAGCTCGGAAAACGGCCGCGCGGTGCCGCTGAGTTTCTTGCCGCGGCCGTCTACCTCGATCAGGTTGTTGGCGTCGACCTGGCGCTTTGACGTGGCGGTCGGCGTGGCCAAGAAGCGGCCACCACCGAGGCGAATGGTGATGTTGCCGTCGTGGTTGGCGACCCAGCCACGCTCGTGGAGCGCGTGACTGATCGCGATGATCTGTTGTCTGAGCTCGCGGCTGGCTCGCATGGGTCGGTTTGGCCGTTAGTCTTTGGCTGTTAGGCGTTTGGTGCGTCGACTTCGTCGACGATGCCGACGATGAGGGAACGGATCGGTACCTGTTGTCCCATGCCCATGAGCTGGCGGACGCCGTTGCCCTCGCTCATGACGACTACGGTGTCGCCCTCGCCGGCCTGCACGCGGTCAACTGCGAGAAAGCTGCTTCCGGCGTTGGCTCCGCTGGCGTCGATGGGCTGCACCACCATCAGCTTCTGCCCGGCGTACATCGGGTGCTTGACGGTGGATACGACGTTGCCCAGGACGCGGCAGATTCTCACTGGGTGGGCTCCGATGTGGTGTCGGTGTTGGTGTTGACTTGATCGACGATGCCGACGATGGCGGCGTCAACGGGGACGAACCACGGCTCGCAGGCCAGGGCGGCCTCGCGGGAGCCGACCAGGTAGACGAGGTCGCCTTCACCGGCCTGGACGGTGTCTACGGCGGCGTGAACGCTGCCGGTGACTTGCAGTTGGTCGTCGAGTGGCTCGACGAGGAGCAGTTTGGCGCCAGTGAGGCCGTCGATCTTGCGATCGGCGACTACGGTGCCTACGACGCGTCCGAGGTACATGGCTTGGGGAGGGTAACACTTTGTTGGGGGGGTAGGGAGGGGGTGGGGGGCTGGTGTTGGCCTCGGTCTCGGTCTCGGTCTGGGTCTCGGCCTCGGTCTCGGTCTCGGTCTCGATGTGCGTGGCCAGAGCCTAGGAAGCGGCCCCGGGCCCGGGCGGTGGTGCACGCCAGGACGTGGGAGCGACCGGCGCGCGCTGCTGACCGCGGGAGGCGGGAGGCGGTGGTTTGGGGCTCCGCAGGCGGTGGCAGCTGCGGCCGCGTAGGCTGGTGCCGGGTTGGGGCGCTGCCAAGACGCGCTTCGCGCGTCGGTGCGACGAGCGGCCTCCGCGGTGCCCAGTCCATATTGTATGCTCAATCAAGAGCACCTGATCTGCGAAGCCGATAACAACGCCGCGCTGGCCACGGGCATTCGCGTCGCCCGGGACGCGGGAACAACAAGACATCGCGCAGCCTCGAGCGTCGAACTTGCGCACTTGCTGGGCTACCCCGCGGTGCTTGCGCGGTTTAGCGCAGGTCGCGGCGCTCGAACACCGCGATGCCGGCGACGGCGCATATCGCGCACAACACCAGGGGCAGCAACGTGGCGGTAGCGTTTAGACCTGTGACGATGATCATCTCTCGCATGTACCAGCGCCACGGTGAAATGGCGGCGAGCCAGTGCAGGTCGGGGACCGATGCTGTGATCACCTGCATCAGCCAACCCGCGATAGCCACGACGGCCGCCGCCGCGACCGCGACGCTGCGCTTGCCGATCATACAGCCGATGGCGAACGCGACCGACGCGTGGAGCAGGGCCAGACACGCCGAGCCGAACATCGCCTCGATGATGTGCGCCGCCGACAATCTGCCCATACTGCCGCCAATCAGCGCGGCCAAAACGACGGTGGTCACCGCCGCGACCGCGGCGAGAAACAGCACGAGCGCGACCAGCACCAGGTAACGTTGGCCCGCCACGCGGCGTCGCGATACCGGGTTGGCGAGCAGCAGCTCCAGCGTACCTTCGCCCTCGTCGCCGGCGATGCACGACGCACCCAGGCCGATGCCGAAGATCGTGAGCAACATCGGCCCCAGCGTGGTGAACAAGCGGCCGTGCAGGTAGCCCTCGGGCGAAATGATCGAGTACTTCTCGTTCGAGCCGATGATGGCTTTGATGGCTGAGGGCAGTTGCTCCACCATTCGTTTGAAGCCGGCCTTGCCTTCGATGCTGGGGTACAGCAGCACCACGAACGCGACCGTGGCGACCATACCGACGGCCCAGAACATCACGTTGACCCGGCGGTCCGCGAGCTGGCGGCGGGCGACGATCATTCCGGTTGGTCCTCGCGATAGAAGCTCAGGAACAGCTGCTCGAGATCGTGATCGAGGGACACCATGCGGCGCACTTCGATCGTCGCTGCTGCTTTGACCACGGCGTCGATGCTGCCTTCGGAGACCACGCGGATGGCGTCGTCCTCGACGCTCACCTCGACCACCCCGGGAACACCTTCGAACGCTCGCGCTGCTGTGTTTGCGTCGCCGTTGACGAAGAACTCCAGCACCTGGCGGGCTTTCTCGCGCAATTCGTCGATGGTCGACACGACGACAAGTCGGCCGTCTCGCAGAATCGCCACCCGGTCCGCGATGCGATCGACTTCGGGCAGTACGTGCGACGACAGAAACACGGTGGCGCCGTCGTCGACGGCTTCGCGCATCAGGTGCTGAAACTCGGCCTGCAGCAAGGGGTCGAGACCGGAGGTGGGCTCGTCGAGAATGAGCAGCTCTGGCCGGTGCATGAACGCCTGAACGATGCCGACCTTGCGACGATTCCCGGTGGACAGCTCGCCGATCGTCCGTGTGGGGTCCAGGCCAAAGCGCTCGACGAGATCGTCGGTGCGCTTGCGCTCGCAGCCAGCGCGCAATGCGGCGTAGAGCTCGAACAGCTCGTTGCCGGTGTAGCGCGCGGGCAGGTGAAGGTCACCGGGCAGATAACCGATGCGCTTGCGTACGCGCTCGTCGGCGCCGCTGCCGTCCAGCACCACGGCTTCACCGCTGCTCGGCCGAATGAAGTCGAGCAGCATGCGGATGGTCGTGGTCTTGCCCGCGCCGTTGGGGCCGAGAAAGCCGAAAATCTCACCGCGCTGGACGTTCAGGTCCAGCGCGCGGACCGCGTGGACATCGCCGAAGGACTTGGACAGCCTTCGCGTCTCGATCACGTTGTCGCTGGGGGCGTTCATGGCTGCCAGGTGAGATGCGGGGCGGCCCGCACCGGTTGCGGCGGCAGCTTACCCTTTGTGGCGCGGCACCGTCACCCGCTGGCCGTCCTTGACGGCAACCACATCGGGATGAAGCGCCCCCGCCTCTTCGACGAATGCGGCGGTATCGCGGTAGCGCTGGGAAAAGTGGGTGAGCACCAACTTGCGGGCGCCGGCCTCTACGGCGATCTGTGCCGCTTCGGCCGCGGTCAGGTGGCCGTGGTCGTGCGCCTCCTGGGCTTCCGACGACAGGTACGTGGACTCGATGACCAGCAGGTCGGCATCGCGGGCCAGCTCGACTGCGGCGTCGCACACGCGGGTGTCCATGACGAAGGCAACGCTGTGGCCCGGCCGGGGCTCGCTCACGTCGGCCAGCTCGATGCGCACACCGTCCACCTCTAGAAAGCCCTGGCGCTGCAGCTGACCGATGGCCGGGCCGCGGACACCGGCAGCCGCGAGCTTGGCCGGTATCATCTTGCGTCGCGGCGGTTCCTGCAGTCGATACCCGTAGGTGTCTACGCCGTGGTAGAGCTCGCGCGCGTGCAGCGCAAACCCGGGACCTTCGAACACGACCCCGTCGGCATCGATGGGCCGCGGCTCCAGCGTCGCCGTCGCGTGATAGATCGTGGCGCGGCGCAGCCGGTCGTAGAACACTTTGCCCGAGGCGGGAAAGAACACCGACACCGGGTGGTCGATCCGGTCGAGAGACAGGCGCTGGCAGATGCCGGCGAAGCCCAGCGAGTGATCGCCGTGAAAGTGGGTGATGAGGATCTTGGTGACCTGGCTCGCCTTGACGTTGGCGTAGATCATCTGCCGTTGCGTGCCTTCGCCCGGGTCGAACAGCAGGCCCTCGTCGTCCCACAACAGCAGATAGCCGTTGTGGTTGCGGTAGCGCGTGGGCACCTGGCTGGCGGTGCCCAGGACGACGAGCTCGCGAACGGACATGTTCAGCCGCTCAGGCCCAACAGCTTTCGCACCGCCAGATACCGGGGCTTCAACGCTGTCGTGGTTAGATGCCGGGTCAGAATCCGGCCCTCTTTGCTCATCTCGCCGGCAAAGCGCGTCGCCGTCGCGATGTCGCCGCAAACCAGCAATCCGGCCCGGTCGGCTGCGCGCTCGCACGCCGCCAAGAACCGGTCCACGTCCAGGTCGCGGTCGCTGGCGCTGCTGAGCAGCTGCTCCAGCTTCGTTCGCATCTTGACCGGCAGGGTGGTGCGCAGCATCTCGTCGCGGTCGCGCTCTTCCTGGTTTTGACTTTCGCCGGAGCCGCCGAATACCCGGCGCAGCGCGGCCAGCAGCTCGGCAAAGTCGTCCCGGGGCAGCCCGGCTGCGATGACGCGCTCGGGTCGCGCTAGCTCGGCCGCGCGGCCGAGGAGGAAGCGCAGCTCCAGCTCGCTCACCGCGCGGTCGTCCAGGCCCTGGAGCCGGGGGCCTAACACCACCAGCGGCGTCGCCACACACACGACCTGAACGTCGGGCGCGTCGGGCACGCGGGTTGCGTACAGCATGGTCGCGGGCGTATCCAGCGCCGCAGCTACGCGCGGGAAGATCGACACCGCGGTCAGCGGCCTCGTCGGCGGCACCCGCTCGGCACCGATGACGCCACAGCGCTCGAGCGCGTCTTCCGGCTCGGACCACAGCAGCGGCGCGGCGCCCCACAGGGTGCGCAACACCGCGGTCATCGGTTCGTCGGCGTCGTCGATGATCAGCTCGGCGCGATCGTCGGCGTTCACGCTGCCGCGATAGGCTTCGTCGGCGGCCATTTTTCGCGGCGGGTTCTCTTGCAGCTTGCCACGCTGGTCGCTGCTGAGCTCGTGCCCCATGGTCTCGGCCAGCTCGAACATGGCCGCACCGGCGCTGGCGTGGCCCGCCGCGTACAATGCCCCGGCGTACGACAACACGTCGTTGACGTCCCGGGTGTCCGCCGCCAGGGTGCGCCGGAACTCGAGCAGCAGCTCGGTGTGCTCGTCGTCGTCTTTCCAGATGTCGATGAGCGCCCGGCGCGAGCCCATGGCACCGTCCGAGTCGCT
>Ga0114931_10007650_pt1 | contig 13188 bp, 7 predicted proteins | sample 2SBtaG_FD_89579 | JGI IMG/M metagenome (GOLD analysis project Ga0114931, IMG submission 89579) | Deep subsurface microbial communities from Kolumbo volcano to uncover new lineages of life (NeLLi) - 2SBTROV14_V59a metaG | ecosystem: Environmental > Aquatic > Marine > Volcanic | place: Kolumbo... | reverse complement strand
GGCGATGGCGAGGTGGAGGGCGATGTCGTGGGTGAAGGAGCGGCGCCAGTCGGGGTTGGTCATGGCCGCCAGCTTGCGCGCGACGCCTTCGCGGGCGCGGGCGCGGGTGGCCTCGGCATCCGGCGAGCCGGCGGCGTCGAGCAGCTGGTAGTGGGTGAACAGGATCTCTTCCTCGGAGCCCTCGACGTAGTGCTGGCTGTCGAGCAGGCGCAGGGCGCGGGTCGATAGGGCGAGGGCGGCGTCGAGGTAGCCGGCGCGCCAGATGGCCATCGCCTGGCGTGACAGGCCCTGGATCTCGGGACCGACCAGGCTGGCATCGCGGGCGACGACGGCGGCGCGGGTGGCCGCTTCGAGGGCGCGGTCGATGTCGCGCTGGGATTCGTCGCCGCGCAGCAGCAGGGCGCCGGCTTGGGCGACCAGGGCGTTGGCCTCGACATATTTGGCGCCGATGTCGCGGGCGGTGGTGAGCGCTTCTTCGATCAGCGCCAGGCCGCGCTCGCAGTCGCCCAGATGGGCTTCGTTGGCGCCGGCGTAGACCAGGCAGTCGGCGCGGCTCCAGCGCGAGCCAGTGTCGGCGTGGATCGCCAGCGCGCGGTCGAAGCGCTCGCGGGCCTCTTCGTAGCGGCCGACCTCGGCCAGGATGATGCCGCAGACCGACAGGTTGTCGCCTTCGCGGGCGCGGTCGCCCAGGCGCTGGCAGATCTCGATGGCGCGGGTGGCCGAAGCCATGGCCGCCTCGAACTCGCCCAGGCACAGGCGGATGACGCCCAGGTGGTTGTGGACGATCCGCTCCAGCCACGGGTCGCCGGTCTCCTCGACGCGCTCGAGGATCGGACCGTAGGCCTCCCGCGCGGCCTCGTACTGGGCGCGGATCAGGTGGATGCGGCCGCCGCCGATCATCGCGCGGGTCTCTTCCAGGCTGGCGCCGATGCGGCGGAAGATCTCCAGCGCGCGGGCCAGCTCGGCGGCGGCGTGATCGTAGACGCCCTGGCGCTCGTAGGCCTCGGCGCGGATGCGCAGCGCCTCGCCGCGCAGGCGCTCGTCGCCGGCGTCGGCGGCGGCGCGCTCGGCCTCTTCGGTGGCGGCCACGGCGTCGGCGTAGTTGCCCAGGCGCGAGCGCAGCTCGGCGCGGCGGCACAGGACGTCGGCCAGGATTCGCGGCTCGCCGGCGGCGAGGGTGGCCAGGGCGTCGAGGTTGCGGGCCTGAGTGGCGTGGTCGCCCAGGGTCGCCTGGGCGCGCTCGCGGCCGAGCAGCGCCTCGCGGCGGCGCACCTTGCTGACGGCGCCGGCGTCGGCTTCGAGGGCTTCGATCTCGAGGGTGCGGGTGAAGCAGTCGGCGGCGGCGCGGGCGTCGAAGGCGGCCAGCGACAGGCGGCCGGCGCGCAGCCAGTAGGCCGACGCGGCCGAGCGCTTGCCGCCGCGCTCGAGGTGGTAGGCGATGCTGGCCGGGGGCTCTGCGCGGCCGGCCTGGTAGCGGGAGCCGAGCAGGTGGCCGACGGCGGCGTGGGTCTCGCGTCGCGAGCTGGCCGACAGCGACTGATAGACGACCTCGTGGAACAGACCATGGGCGAACTGCAGCTCGCCCTCGTCGGCGTCCAGCGCCCCGCGGTCGGCGCGGGCGAGGAACCCCTCGTCGAACAGCACGGTCAGCTCGTCGTGCAGCGAGGTACCGAGGAGCTCCTCGAGGATCCGCTGGCGGAAGGTGTGGCCGATGACGGCGGCGTGTTGCAGGGCGGCCTTGGCCGAGGCAGGCAGGCGGTCGACGCGGGCCACGACCACGTCGCGGGCGCTGGCCGGCACCTCGTCGGGGCCGATCTCGCGCACGGCGGCGGCAAGCTCCTCGATGAACAGCGGGTTGCCGCCGGCGCGGCGGGCGACGGCCTCGACGGCGTCGCCGGTGGCGGCCTCGGCCAGGCGATCGCCGATCAGGTCGCGGCGCTCGTCGTCGGCCAGGTCGTCGAGGTGCAGGTGGACGACGTGGTTCGACGCCGGCACCGGCGGGGCCGTGCCGTCGCGCATGGTGATGATCACCAGCTCGGCCGACGGCGCCGGCGGCGGCCGGAGCAGCGAGCGCAGGATCTCGGCGCTGGCGGCGTCGGCCAGGTGGATATCCTCGAGCACGGTGAGCAGCGGCCGGTCGCCGGCGACCATCACCTGGCGGAAGCTGCGCAGCGCGGCGGCAACCCGCTCGCGCAGGTCGGCGGGGGCGGCCGGTCGGCTGACGGTGGCGCCGTCGCGGATCTCCATGGCCAGCTCGAGGGCGGCGACCGCCTCGTCGACCTCGTCGCGCGGCACCTCGGCGCGCTCGAACACGTGGCGAAGGCGCTGGGTCAGGCTGCCGCGGGCGCTCTCGCCGCGACCCGGCGGCAGGTTGAGCGAGGTCTGGAACAGCTCGGTGACCAGCGAGAACGGCGCCAGGGTCGCCGCCGGCGTCGCCGCGACGGCGACGAGGAACGGCTTGTCGGCCTCGCGCGCGGCGGCGCGGGCGACGAACTCGGCGACCAGCCGGCTCTTGCCCACGCCGGCGCGGCCGATGATGGCGGCGGTGACCCGGCAGCCGTCGCGCATCGCCAGCGCCATCGCCTCGCCGAGCCGCTCGAGCTCGGTCGCCCGCCCGACGAAGCGGCCGCGGCGCTCGCGCAGGGCCCGGTCGCGCTCGTCGAAGCTGCGCGGGCCGACCAGCTCGAGCACGCGCAGGCGGCGGCGGTGGTGGCGCCGCGCGGGCAGGTCGCGGAAGGCGTAGTAGGCGGTGGTTACGCGCCCGGCGCCGCCGGACAGGAGCGGGCGCCCGGGCTCGGCATCGCGGGCCAGGGCGCGCGCTTCGTCGACGCCGTCGCCCACCAGGTGGAAGCCGTCGGCGCGGCGCTGGGCGACCACTCCGGCGCGGGCGGCGATGCGCAGGGCCAGACCGTCGGCGCCGGCGCGCACGCCCTCGCGCGCCAGCTCGACCGCGTCGAGGGCGAAGCCCATGGCCCGGGCGACGTTGTCCTCGCCGGCGACCTCGAGGCCGAAGACCACCACCAGGTCGTCGCCGTTCTGCTCGTGGGGCACGGCGCCGCGCTTGTACGCCAGGTCGGCGAGCATCCCGGCCAGCTCGGCGCGGGCGGCAGCGTCGCTGCCGGTGAGCGCCAGCGCCAGCGCGACCACTCGACGCTTCTCGGTCAGCGCAGACGGCGCGGGCGTGTCGTCGAGCTCTTCGAACATGCTTCCGGCCAGCGTCATGGTCGCGGTCGGGTTGGCGGTAGTGGGGCGGGTCGACTCGGCCGGCGGCGCCACCGGCACGTCGACGGAGGTGACGCCGGTCGTCTCCTCCTCGACCACCACCGGGGGCGGCGGGTAGATCGAGTCGAGCCACTCGGACAGCGAGCGCGAGCCGATGCCGGCCTGCAGCCGGCGGGCGGCTTCGTGCAGCGCCAGCGACAGCTGGGCGGCGGTGCCGCGGTCGGCGGGCGTCGGCGACAGCGCACGCGAAACTGCAGCGCTGAGGTCGTCGGGCACGTCGGGGTTGAGCTGCGCCGGCGGCGGCGCGTCGGCGCGGCGCACGGCCGCCAGCACGGCGGCCAGGTCGGCGCCGTCGAACAGCGGCATGCCGGTCAGTAGCTCCCAGGCGATGATGCCCAGCGCGAACACGTCGGTGGCCGCCGTCGGTTTGTCGCCGCGGGTCTGCTCCGGCGCCATGTAGCGCGGCTTGCCGCGCAGCCGGCGGCTGGTGGACACCGTGCCGATGTGCGCGCGGGCGACGCCGAAGTCGAGGATCTTGACGAAGCCTTCGCGCGACAGGGCGATGTTTTGCGGCGAGATGTCGCAGTGGACGATGTCCAGCGCGCGGCCCTGGACGTCCTTCTTGCGGTGGGCGTAGTCGAGCCCTGCGCCGACCTCGCCGAGGATGTAGCAGGACAGGGCGATCGGCAGGGCCAGTCGCTTGCGCCCGGCGTCGCGGATGGCGGTGCGCAGGTCGACGCCGTCGATCAGCTCCATCGCCAGATACAGTTCGCCCTCGGCCTTGCCGAAGTCGAATACCTGGACGATGTTGCGGTGATTCAGCTCGACGGCGATGCGCGCCTCGTCGACGAACGAGCGGATGAAGCGGGGACGGGTGCCGTAGGCCGGCAGGATCCGCTTGAGCGCCTGGATCTTCTCGAATCCGGCGATGCCGACGGTCTTGACCTTGTAGATCTCGGCCATCCCACCGCGGGCGATCAGCCCGAGGACGTGGTACTTGCCGAAGCGATCGGGCAGCCCCTCCAACGCTGTCGATCAATGTATCACGGGGTATAAGATGGCTTCAGTGAGCAACCCGCGACCCACCTTGGAAGCGTTCGAAGGGCGGCTTGGCTACCAGTTTCGCGACCGCGACCTGCTCGAGACCGCGCTCACTCACCGCTCCTACGCCAACGAGCACGCTGCCGATGGGGCCACCGACAACGAGAAGCTCGAATACCTGGGCGACGCCGTGCTCGACCTGGTGGTCGGCCACCGGCTGATGGACAAGTATCCGCAAGCGCGGGAGGGGGAGCTGTCGGTGACCCGGGCCCAGGTGGTCAGCGAGGCCGGCCTGGCCGAGGTGGCCGAGGATATCGAGATCGGCCGGTGGCTCTACCTGGGCAAGGGCGAGGAGCGAACCGGCGGGCGCTTCAAGCCGTCGCTGTTGTCGGACGCGGTCGAGGCGGTGGTCGCGTCGGTCTATCTCGACGGCGGCTTCCACGAGGCGTGGGACCTGATCGGGCGGCTGTTCGACAAACGCATCTCCTCGGTCGAGCTGACCGGCTACTACGACCACAAGACGCGGCTGCAGGAGCGGTCGCAGGCGCTGCTCAAGGAGACGCCGGTCTACAAGGTGATGAGCGAGCGCGGCCCGGACCACGCCAAGGTGTTCGAGATTGCCGTGTTCCTGCGCAACCGCGAGTGGGCGCGGGCCGAGGCCGGGTCCAAGAAGCACGCCGAGCAGCTGGCGGCGGCGTCGGCGGCGTTCATCCTCGACGGCATCGACCTGACGACGCTGGACGACGACGACGAGGACGATAGCGAGAGCAAGAGCGAGAGCGAGTAGGCCGGCTCAGCGCAGCCACGCGGCCGGCGCCCGGGCGACCAGCGCCGCGGTGCTCTTGCTCAGGCGCAAGACCCGCTGGCCGTCGCCGACCCGCACGTAAACGCTGCCGTCCGGCAACTGCGCGCCGAGCTCGAGGTCGCGGGTACCCTTCTTGCTGCGCACGACCAGGTGCAGCCGCGGCGGGGCCAACCCGGCGTCGGCGGGCGAGGTGTCCGAGACGTCCTCGGCCTCGAGGTCGGCGACGTGGCGGAACACCTGCTGGGCCACCTCGGGATTCAGCGTGCCCTCGATCCCGCTCTTGGCGGTGATGGCGAAGGTCGGCGCGTCGTCGCTGCCGCCGCGGCTGACGGTGATCGCCGCCCCGACGCCGTCGCGGACTTCGACCGCGGTGATGTCGTCGGGCGGGATGCGGAGGACGGTGCGGTCGCGCCAGGAGCGCACCTCGCGGGAGAAGGTGAAGTAGTTGATGCGATAGACCTCGTACAGGCCGCGGCGGTCGCCGGCGCGGGCAACCCCTTTCTTGCCCAGGCGCAGCCGCGGCAGCTCCACGCCGTTCTGCGTGATCTGGATGGTCAACAGGTCGGCGTCGGTGGCGCCGCGCGCGGCCGCGGTGGCCGGAGCGTCGGGCAGCGGGGCCTTTTCCCACTCCATCCGGTCGAGCTCCTGCAGTGCGTAGAAGATCGCCCGGTCGTCGGCGGTGTCGCGGATCGGCGCCTTCAGCGCCCAGTGGTCGCCGCTGCGCTCGAGGATCACCTCGGCGGCCCCGGGCCGATCGATGACCAGGCGGGTGATGTCGGCCGCCTTCAGCGGCGGGAAAACCGGGCCGTCCTCGACCTTCAGGTGGGCGGGCGACGGGTCGGCCTGGCCGGCCTTGGGCTTGGTCCGTTTGCAGGCGGGCGCCAGCGCGGCGGCGAAGGTGAGCACGACGAGCAGGCGCGCGCGCATCAGTCGCGGCCTCCCTCGGTGATGACGCCGGCCAGGAAGCGGGCGTCGGGCAGCTCGCCCGCCGGTAGGCCGCCGAACAGCTCCTCGAGCTCTTCGAGCCACGCGCCCACCAGCTCGGGCACGAAGTCGCGTCCCGCCGATACCCTCTCGCGGTCGAGCACCGCCAGCACCGCGGTGCTCGCGGCCTCGCGCGCGGCCTCGGTCAGGCTGTCGCCGGCGAACGCGCGCGCGCGAACCGCGGTCAGCTCGGCGTCCGACAGCGGCGTCGGCGTCGGCTCGCCGCCGATCATCGCCCGCAGCAGGGCGGTGCGGATGTAGTCGTCGAGGGCGACTCCGGGCTGCTCGGCAGCGGCCTGGACGTTGGCACCCACCGCCTCGGCGACGGCGATGCGCAGCGCCAGGCGGGTGAGCGCTTCGGCGGCGCGGCGAACGTCGCGCTGCGACTCGAATGCGCGCGGGCCGGAGCCGGGCGGGTCGTCCAGCTCGCACGGGAACGACGGCCGCTGGCTGGTGAGGGCCTCGACCAGCGCGGCGGTGTCGGTGCCCGCGGCGCCGGCGCGGGCGCGAATCGCGCGGGCGAAGCGGGCCAGCTTGAGGGTGGCGGTGTAACCGACCCGGTGCAGGCGCGTCAGCGACACCGTGCGCAACGCATCGGCGGCGCGGTCGAGGTCGCCGTGCGAGACGATCTCCAGGCCCAGGGCGGTGGCGCCGAGGGCGTAGTCGGCGCCCCAGCGCAGGCCGTCGTCGTCGCCCGGCGAGATGCGCAGCGCCGACAGCACCTTGTTGGTCAGCACCAGGAAGGCGGCTTCGATCCGCTCCTCCTCGGAGGCGTCGCCCAGCTGGCCCAGGGCGCGGGCGAGGAAGATCTTGCCCACCACCTGCTCGGCCAGCGGCATCGGCAGCGCCCGCGGGGTGCCGGCCTCGTCGCCGGGGGCGGCGTGACCGAGGTGGTCCTCGGTGCCCTCGCCGACGCTCACCGACGTGGTGTCGAGCGGGCGGAACACCTCCAGCGCCTCGTAGTAGTCGGCGTAGCCGAGGTCGGCCAGGCGGCCGGATCGCCAGCGGTAGCTCATCTCCTCCAGCTCGGCCAGCGGCTCGGAGCGGGCGGCCATGATCGTGTGGCGCGCCTGCACCATGTCGGCGCGGTAGAGGTCTTCGAGCAGCCGGTTGATCAGCGACGCGGCCTCGTCGTCGTCGGTCGTGGCGGCGATGGCGAAGAAACTGTCGGGTGTGAAGTAGAGCGGTCGCTCCTCGTCGTCCGGGACCTCTTCGCCCAAGCTGAGATCATAGATGTAGGTCTGCCGGGCCAGGAGCAGGGCGGCCAGCTCCGGGTCGAGGGTCTGCCACACCTGGCCGAGCTTCTCGAAGCCGGCGTCGAGCACCGCGCTCAGCCACGGCGCCATCGCCGCGGTCTGCACCTGGTCGCGGTCCCAGGCGTCGAGATCGAGGCAGCCGCGGACCTGCTCGGGGCTGGCCAGCGCGATCAGGTCGTGGGCGTCGGCGAAACCGACCTCCTTGACCAGCTGGTAGATCTCGAGCGCCGACAGCTCGGCGACCGCGGCCGCCGGGTTGTCGGCCTGCAGCATGGCGTCGATCTGGCGCGTCCCGCGGGGGCGGGCCAGGCGAGCGCGCATGCGCGAGAGCGGAATGGCACTGTCGCCGTCGGAGGACATGGCGGCCCAAGCTAAACACAAACGCCCGGGGAGAGAGCCACATTTCGCCGCGCCTATTTGCTGAGGGCGGACGAAATCTGGCTCCTTCCCGGCCGTTTGCGTTCGCTCTCTACGATCGTCGTTGTCAACAATGACGCACTTTCAATGCGTCATTGCCTGGTCCCGGCGGGGGGCTTGCGGCAAGTAGTACCATTCCCGCGTGAGCGGACCGGCCGATCGCAGCCTCGAGCAGCGCTTCGCCCGCGCCCTGGATCGGCTGGGCGTGCCGGAGCGGGCGCGCGTGGTGGTCGGCTGCTCCGGCGGCGCCGACTCGGTGGCGCTGGCCGATCTGGCGATGAGCGCGGCGCGGCGCGGGCGGCTGGCGGCGGTCACGCTGCTCTACGTCGATCACGGGCTGCGCGACGGCACCGCCGACGAGGCGGCGCAGGTGTGCGCGCTGGCGGCCGGCGGCGGCGCGGAGGCGCAGGTCGAGCGGGCCGTGGTGGAGCAGGGCGGGGCGTCGCTCGAGGCGGCGGCGCGCGATGCCCGCTACGCGGTGTTCGCGCGGGTCGCCGAGGAACTCCGCGCGGACCGCGTGCTCCTGGCCCACACCGCCACTGATCAGGCCGAGACCGTGATGATGAGGGTGGTCCGCGGCAGCGGCGTGGCCGGGCTTGCCGGCATCCCGGCCGCCCGTGGCCGATACGTGCGGCCGCTGCTGCAGATCGCTCGCGGTGAGCTCGAGGCGTATCTGTCCCGGTGCGGTCTGAGCCACGTCACCGATCCGATGAACCGCGATGTGCGGTTCACCCGCAGCCGGGTGCGGCACGAGCTGATGCCGCGGCTGCGCGGCGAGAACCCGCTGGTCGACCAGGCGCTCTGCCGCCTGGCCGCGGCGGCGCGCGAGCAGCGCGATGTGCTCGACTTTGCCGCTGCCGAGCTTCTGGCGGCGGCCCGGATCGGGCCGGGTGTGCTGGCGGTCGCGCGACTCGCCGGCACGCCCCCGGCGGTAGCCAAACGTGCGATCTCGCTGGCGATTACCGAGCTCGATGGGGCCGAGCAGCGGCACCAGGTCGGCGCTCGACACCTGCAGGCGGTCCTCGAGCTGGTCGCCGGGCCGCAGGCCGGCAGTCGCTCCCTGGACCTGCCCGGGCTGCGGGCGACCCGTGAATACGACACCTTGCGGCTCGTGCGCGCGGCGGCCGCTCCGGACGTGCCCCCGGCGCTGGTGGTGGAGGGGCCCGACGGCCCCTACCGGATCCGGCCCTGGGCGCCCGGCGATCGGATGCGTCCGGTGCGCCTGCGGGGCCGTTCGCGCAAGCTCAGCCGTCTGTATGTGGACGCCAAGGTGCCGCGTCGATTGCGCGAGGGCGCTCGGGTTGTGGTCCGCGCCGCGGATGGCGCTATCCTGTGGGCCGAACACCTCGGGCCGGCGCACGGGAGCCGAGTCCAGGTTACCTTGACGGCCCCTACACCCGTGGCTAGTAATAAGTGTTGACGACACCTTACGTGGCGCGCGTGCCGCGTTGTCATGTTGCATAAGAGAGGTCGCTGCCGGTGCGCCAGTCCCACAAGACCGTTCTCCTCTGGATCCTCCTGATCCTGATGTTCGTGCTGATCTACAGCATGTTCACAGGCGGGGGCGCCAAGGACGTCGAGATCAGCACGAGCGCGTTCTTCGGCGAGATCAGGAACCCCGAGAAGGCCAAGGCCATCAAAGAGGTGGTCGTCGAGCCGCAAGGGGACGACACCGCCAAGTACACGATCTCGTACAACGCGGGCACCGAGAAGTACACCTACGCCGAGTACGGCGCCGGCTCCGAGCCGGCGAAAGCCATCGACAAGGCCGGCATCGAGCGTCGCCTCAAGCTCAAGGAGCAGAGCACCTTCTGGAAGACCCTCTTGGTCTCGTGGGTGCCGATGCTGTTCCTGTTCGTGATCTTCTTCTTCTTCATGCGCCAGCTGCAGGCGGGCGGCGGCAAGGCGATGAGCTTCGGCAAGTCCAAGGCCAAGCTGCTGACCGACCACCAGAACAAGGTCACCTTCAAGGACGTCGCCGGTATCGAGGAGGCCAAGGACGAGGTCGAGGAGATCATCGCCTTCCTCAAGGACCCCAAGAAGTTCACCCGTCTGGGTGGGCGAATTCCCAAGGGTGTTTTGATGATGGGCCCGCCGGGCACCGGCAAGACGCTGCTGGCGCGCGCCATCGCCGGCGAGGCCGGGGTGCCGTTCTTCTCCATCTCCGGCTCCGACTTCGTCGAGATGTTCGTCGGCGTCGGCGCCTCGCGCGTCCGCGACCTGTTCGAGCAGGGCAAGAAGAACGCCCCGTGCATCATCTTCATCGACGAGATCGACGCCGTCGGTCGCCACCGCGGCGCCGGCCTGGGCGGCGGTCACGACGAGCGCGAGCAGACCCTCAACCAGCTGCTGGTCGAGATGGACGGCTTCGAGTCCAACGACGGCGTCATCCTCATCGCCGCGACCAACCGTCCCGACGTCCTCGACCCGGCGCTGCTCCGCCCGGGCCGCTTCGACCGGCGCATCGTGGTCCCGCGGCCCGACCTGACCGGTCGTCACGGCATCCTCCAGGTCCACACCCGCAAGGTGCCGCTCAGCGCCGACGTCGACCTCGAGGTCATCGCCCGCGGCACGCCGGGCTTCTCCGGCGCCGACCTCGAGTCGCTGGTCAACGAGGCCGCGCTCATCGCCGCCCGCCGCGACGGCGACAAGGTCGAGCAGTGCGACTTCGAGGACGCCAAGGACAAGGTGCTGATGGGCGCCGAGCGGCGGTCGATGATCATCTCCGAAAAGGAGAAGCGGACCACCGCCTACCACGAGGCCGGTCACGCAATGGTCGCGCTGCTGGTCGGCGAGGAGGTCGACCCGGTGCACAAGGTCACCATCATCCCCCGCGGCCGCGCCCTGGGTCTGACCCAGCAGCTGCCGACCGAGGATCGGATGAGCATGACCCGCGACTTTGCGCTCAACCGGATCGCCATCATGATGGGCGGCCGCGCCGCCGAGGCGATCGTCTTCGGCCAGCGCACCACCGGCGCCGGCAACGACATCGAGCAGGCCACCGAGCTGGCGCGGAAGATGGTCACCGAGTGGGGCATGTCCGACGAGATCGGGCCGCTCAACTTCAGCGGCCACGACTTCGAGGTCTTTCTCGGCCGCGACTTCAACACTCGCGAGGCCCACTCCGAGGCGACCATGCGGGCCCTCGACGGCGAGATCCGTCGCATCGTCACCGAGCAGTACGAGCGCGCCCAGAGCCTGCTCGAGCGGAACCGGGACGAGCTCGAGCGGATCGGCCAGGCCCTGCTCGACCACGAGACCCTGGACGGCAGCGACATCGAGACCCTAGTCTCCGGCGGCACTCTGCACAAGCCCCCGGTGGGGCAGACGAAGGAGCCGGTCGAGGCAAAGGCCGAAGCCAAGGGCCGCCCCGAGCGGCGCAAGCGACCGTCGATCCTGGCTCCGGTCGACAACAAGGAGCCGGATCCGGAGCCTGCGTAGTGCCGGCGCGCGACGTGCCGGCGCCGATCGAGCTGGGCCCCGTGCGGCTCGACTGGTCGCGGGTTTACGTCGTCGGCGTGCTCAACGTCACCCCGGACTCCTTTTCTGACGGCGGCCTCTACGCCGACGTCGAGGCCGCCATCGCCCGCGGCCTGGAGCTGGCCGCCCGCGGCGCCCATCTGGTCGACGTCGGCGGCGAGTCGACCCGGCCGCAAGGCGCCCGCGCAGTGTCGGCGGCCGAAGAGGCCGAGCGAGTGGTGCCGGTCATCCGCGCGCTGGCCGACCGCGGCATCGCGGTATCCATCGACACCACCAAGGCCGAGGTTGCCCGCGCCGCGCTGGCGGCCGGGGCCCGGGTGGTCAACGACATCGCCGGTGGCGGTTTCGACCCCGACATCGTCCGCGCCACCGCGGAGGCCGGGGCGGTCTACGTGCTCGGCCACGCCCGCGGCCGTAATCTGGCCGAGGTCCACGCTTCCGAGGCCGATCCGCCCGGGTTCGACGAGGTTGCCGTCGACCTGGCCGGCCGCCTCGACGCCATGCCGGAGGCCCTGCGGGGCCGTGTCATCGCCGACCCCGGGCTCGGTTTCGGCAAGAAGACGCCGCAGAACCTCGAGCTGATCCGCCGCTCGGGCGAGCTCGGCCGGCGGCTGGGTGTCCCGGTCATGGTCGGGCCGTCGCGCAAGCGCTTCCTCGGCGAGCTGACCGGGCTGCCGGTGGACAAGCGCGACGCCGCCACCGTGGGGGCGTGCCTGGCCGCGGTCGACGCAGGCGCCCACCTGCTCAGGGTTCATTCGGTCGAAATCCTGGCGCCGGCGCTGAAGGTGTACGAGGCTTGTAGGGGGTGGCAGGTTTGAACGCGATTGCCGACATGATGCGCGACGTTACGCCGCGCGAGGTCGTCACCACCGCGCTCGACATCTTCATCGTCTACTACGTCATCTACCGCGTGCTGCTGACCATCAAGGGCACGCGCGCGGCGCAGATGGTCATCGGCATCGTGCTCATCGGCGCCGGCTTCTTCGTCGCCGAGCGGCTGCAGATGACCACGGTCTCGTGGCTGCTCGACAACTTCATCAGCTACTTCATCATCATCGTCATCGTCGTCTTCCAGCAGGACATCCGCCGCGGGCTGATGCGGTTGGGACAGAAGGTCGGTCCGTTCGGCCGCACCCACGCGGTCACCCAGGCTCTCGACGAGGTGCTGTCGGCGTGCGACCAGCTGGCCAAGGCGCGCATCGGCGCCATCGTCGTGTTCGAGCGCGAGGCCGAGCTGGTCGACTTCTTCGACCACGGCAAGGTGGTCGACGCCAAGGTGTCGCAGGAGCTCCTGGCCGCGCTGTTCGTGCCGTCGCGCGACAACAAACTGCACGACGGCGCGGTCGTCATCGACAAGGAGCTGCGCATCCGCGCCGCCGGCGTGGTCCTGCCGCTGTCGCGCAGCGATCTGCCGGAGGAGTTTGGCACCCGCCACCGCGCCGCGCTGGGCATCACCGAGGAGACCGACGCGGTCGCCATCGTGGTGTCCGAGGAGCGCGGCGAGGTGTCGCTTTGCTACCGCGGCAACATCGCCCGCGACATGGAGATTCCCACCCTGCGCGGCGCGTTGCAGGGGCTGTTCGAGGGTGAGAAGGAGGGCGCGCAGATCGCCGACGAGGCCCAGGCCGCCGCCGACATCGCCAAGGGCCTGGCAGCGCTGGCGGCCGAGCGGCCGGAGCCGGTCGACTCCGAGACCACCGGGCCGACGCGCACGGCCAGCGCCCGCGCCGGCACGCCGCGGCCGGTCGAGGGAGGTTCGTCGTGAGCGACGACGGCGAGCGCAAGAAGCCCGACGAGCGGCGCGAGAAGCGCAAGAAGGCCGACGTGGCGCGCCGGCGCCGCCCGCTGGTGGTGGTCAAACAGTGGTTGCGCGGCGCGTTCCTCGAGAACGGCGCCATCAAGTTCGTGTCGCTGGTGCTGGCGGTGACGCTGTACATCCTGGTCAACACCGGCCAGGACGTCGAGATCCCGACCGAGGTTCCG
>Ga0114931_10007649_pt1 | contig 13188 bp, 11 predicted proteins | sample 2SBtaG_FD_89579 | JGI IMG/M metagenome (GOLD analysis project Ga0114931, IMG submission 89579) | Deep subsurface microbial communities from Kolumbo volcano to uncover new lineages of life (NeLLi) - 2SBTROV14_V59a metaG | ecosystem: Environmental > Aquatic > Marine > Volcanic | place: Kolumbo... | reverse complement strand
TGGGGAAGGCCGGCTCGAAGGGGTCGAGTTCGTGCAGAACCGGCTCGGCGGCTGGCGCGCCGGTGGGCGGCGCCACGCCATCCCCATCGAGGGCTCGGAGTTCGTCGAGCCCTGCGACACCCTCCTCGTGGCGATCGGCCTGAGGACGGTCAACGACTACCTCGACGTCGAGGTGACGCTCGACCGCTGGGGCAACGTCCACCTCGGCGACGATGGGATGACCTCGGTCAACGGCCTGTTCGCCGCCGGCGATTTCGTCAACGGCGGCTCGACCGTGGTCGAGGCGGTGGGCCACGGCCGGGCGATCGCGCTCAAGCTCGACACCTGGCTGATGGGACGCCGGCGGCGCAAGCTGGTGGTCAAGATCGAGCCCGTCGAGCGCCCCTTGCGCGAGCGCTCGTTCGACTTCATCCCGCGTCAGGCGGTGCCCACCGAGCCGGTCAAGGTCCGCCTCGCCGCGCCGGCCTGCGAGGCCGAGAAGGGCTTCGATCCGGTGCGCGCCGAGCTCGAGGCCAAGCGCTGCTATCTGTGCCACCACAAGTACGAGATCGACCCCGACAACTGCATCTACTGCCACGCCTGCATCGAGGTCGCGCCGCGCAACTGCATCAAGATGGTCGAGGGCGTCGAGATCAAGGCCGACGGCTCGTACGGCGAATTGCGCGAGGCCCGCGAGTGGGATCGGGTCGGCGCCATCTGGGTCGACAACAACGAGTGCATCCGCTGCGGCGCCTGTTACGAGGTCTGCCCGACGCGCTGCATCTCGATCACCAAGAACGAGATCTTCTATCAGAACGTCTAGACGATGGCGGCGAAGCACTATGTGATCATCGGCAACGGGGTGGCCGGCAACGCCGCCGCGGCGGTGATCCGCGAGCGCGACGCCGGGGGCCGGATCACCATCGTCTCGCTGGGCGCGCTCCTCTTCTACGACCGCTACCGCCTGCCCGAGGTGATCGAGGGCCAGACCGATTGGCGCCGGTTCCTGGTGCATCCGCCGGCCTACTACGAGGATTCGCGAATCGTCGTGCGCCGGCGCTGCCGGGTGGCGCAGGTCGATCCCGCCCGTCACCTGCTCACCCTCGGCCATCGCGAGGAGATGACCTACGACGCCCTTCTCGTGGCCAGCGGCGGGCGCGGCCATCTGCCGATGGCGCTTTCCGAGTTCGCCCCCCTGCTCGAGCGCTTCGACAGCTATCGCCAGGCGATGGCGGTGGCGGCGGCGCTGGGCGCCGACGGCGGCGTGGTCATGCTGGGGGGCGACATTCAGGGGATCGCCGTCGCGCGCAAGCTCGCCGCCGCCGGCCACCGGGTGACGCTGGTGCCCTCGGACCACCTGTTCTGGCCCCACCGGGTGGCATTCGAGGCCTATCCGCGCTACCTCGCAGCCCTCGGGCAGATGGGGATCGAGGTCGTCGAGGGCGGCGCGGTCGAGCGCATCGAGGCCACCGGCGAGGTCGGCCGACGGGTGGTGATGGAGGATGGCCGCACCTACGACGGCAAGGTCGTCATGCCCTATTACGGGCTCGCCCCGGCGCTCGACTTCATGGCCGGCAGCGGGGTCGACACCGAGCGCGGGCTTCTCGTCAACCCCGAGCTCAGGACCACCGACGAGAGCATCTGGGCCGCCGGCGACGTCTGCCAGATCTGGTCGGCCGAGGAGAACGCCTATCGCTTCTACTACGGCTGGACCAACGTCAAGGCGATGGGCGAGACCGCGGCCGGCAACATGACCGGGGGCGGCGAGACCTTCCACACCTTCCTCGACGAGAGGCTGGCGGTGACCGAGGCGGGCGCGCTCCACTCCTCGTTCTGGGACTACGAGCGGTGAGCACGATGGGCGGGACCGACATCCAGATCGCCATCTGCGGCTCGGCCGGCGACGGCACCATCGCCTGCGGCGACATCCTCAATCAGGCGATGGCCGACGCCGGCTATCGGGTCATCGCCTTCGACGTCTACCCGCCCGAGATTCGCGGCTTCGGTGAGTGCATGGCGCGCTCGCGGATCAGCGACCGGGCGGTCCACTCGATGAAGGAATCCTCCGACGTCCTGGTCTCCCTCAACGACGCCCACGCCATCGCCCACGTGCCTGAGGTCCACGACTATGGCGCTGTCATCTACGACGACGCCCCGGTCACCCGGCTGCACGAGGGCCAGCACATCTCGGGCCACATCAAGCCGGGACAGATCCCTTACGGCCTGCCGGCACGCCAGATCGCCGAGCAGGCGACCGGCGCCGCCAAGGCCCGCAACATGGCGGCGCTGGGCTTCCTCGCCGGGCTCTATGCGATGCCGCGCGAGGCCTTCGAGCGCACCATCCGGCGCAAGTTCGCGACCAAGGCCGCGGCGGTGATCGACGACAACCTCGCCGCCTTCGCCGCCGGCTATGAGCGCGGCGCCGCCACCTTCAAGCTCGACCTCGTCGCCTTCGCGCCGCCCGCGGCGGCGGCGAGCGGGTCTCGACCGGTGATCCTCAGCGGCAACGCCGCGGTGGTGCGCGGACTCTTGGACGCCCGCCTCGAGACCCTGTTCGGCTATCCCATCACCCCGGCGACCCCGATCCTCGAGATGCTGGCGGCGGCGCTGCCCAAGCACGGCGGCCGCTTCCTTCAGGTCGAGGACGAGATCGCCGCCGCCGCTGCGACGCTCGGCGCCGGCTTCGCCGGGGCGCGGGCCGCCACCGCCACCTCGGGGCCGGGGTTCGCCCTGATGACCGAGATGATCGGCCTCGGGGTGATGGCCGAGATTCCCGGGGTCATCATCGTCTCGCAGCGCGGCGGGCCCTCGACCGGGCTGCCGACCAAGACCGAGCAGGCCGACCTCGACATCGCCGTTCATGGCGGTGCCGGCGACGCCCCGCGCATCGTCATCGCCCCGACCAATGTCGAGGGCTGCTACCGCTGCGCCGGCAAGGCCTTCGAGCTCGCCGAGACCTTTCAGGTGCCGGTGATCGTGCTCTTGGACCTCTATCTCTCGAACCGGCTCGAGACCGCGCTGCTGCCCGAGACCAGCCCGTTCGCGCAAGGCGCCGGCAAGCGCTTCTCGCCGGCCGATCGAAGCGGGCCCTACCGGCGCTATGCCCTCAGCGAGGACGGCCTCAGCCCGCGTGCGATCCCCGGCCAGATCGGCGGCATCCACACCATCACCGGGCTCGAGCACAACGAGCTCGGCCGGCCCTCCGACAAGCCCGAGATCCACCAAGCGATGAGCGCCAAGCGCCATCGCAAGCTCGCCGCCGCGGTCGATTTCCCCGATCTCCGAATCACCGAGCGCCTCGGCGACGACGGCCCGGTCGACGTCGGCGTGCTGGCCTGGGGCTCGACCGCCGGCGAGGCCCGCGAGGCGGTCGAGCGGGCCCGCGCCGAGGGTATCCGCGCCGCCGTCTTGAAGGTGGTGATGCTGGCACCGCTGCCGCTGGCGGCGATCGAGGCCTTCCTCGCCGATGCCCGCGAGGCGCTGGTGTGCGAGCTCAACTACGAGGGCCAGTTCGCCAACCTGGTCACTGCGGCGACGGCGCGCCGGCTCGACCGCCTCGACGCGGTGCCCGGGGTGCCCATGGCGGTGGGCCGCATCGTCGAGGCGATCCGCCGCCTCGCCGGGCGCGAAGCCCCCCGGGCAGCCTGAAGGAGGGGCCGATGACCACGCTCAAGGAGCCGATCTATCTCGAGGAGAAGCTCAAGGAGATTCAGGAGAGCGGCCGGCTCGGCTATCGCTCGCGCTCGCTTCCCACCTGGTGCCCGGGCTGCGGCTACTTCGCCATCACCGAGGGCGTTGCCTCGGCCTTGAACGCGCTCGGCGTCGCCCCCCACGAGGTGGTGATCGTCTCCGGCATCGGCTGTGCCTCGCGCTTTCCCTTCTTCATGAACGCCTATGGGCTGCACACCCTGCACGGGCGCACGCTCCCGGTGGCGACCGGGGTCAAGCTGGCCAACGACCGGCTCAGCGTGATCGCCATCGGCGGCGACGGCGACGGCTTCGCCATCGGCGGCGGCCACATCCCGCATGCCGCCCGGCGCAACGTCGATATCACCTATCTTCTCTGCGACAACGCCATCTATGGCCTGACCAAGGGCCAGATCTCGCCGACCACCGAGCTCGGCTTCCGCAGCAAGATCGCGCCCTACGGCAACCATGATGCGCCGCTCAACCCGCTGATGATGCTGCTCGCCTATGGCGCGAGCTGGGTCGGGCAGGCCTATGCCGGCGACCCCCATCACCTCGCCGAGATGATCGCCCGGGCGATCGAGCACCGGGGCTTCTCTTACCTCAACATCCTCTCGCCCTGCGTCACCTTCGACAAGACCAACCGCACCTACCGCGCCCTCGACCTCGCCGTCCGTCACCTGGCGGAGACCCATGATCCGGCCGATGTGATGGCGGCGATGGCCGAGGCGCGCGACCGCGACCACCCGGCGCTCGGCCTCTTCTACCGCGAGCTCCGGCCGACGCTCGGCGACGCAATGGCCGACATCGCCCGGCTGGCGCGCGCGAGCGCCGAGGACCCTGTGGTTTCGGGCCGCCCCGCCGAGTAAGGCTCAGGAGGGGGCGAGGCCGCGGCGCAGGCGCTCGGCGAAGGTCTCGGGCAGGACCTCGCTCACGTCGTCGGGCGCCTCGAGGAAGCGCACCCCGATTCGGTTCCCCTTCCGCCACGCCGCCTCGGCGTGGAAGATGCCGAGCCGGTCGATACACAGCACGAACGGCCCCGAGGGCTCGAAGGGCTCGCGCAGGCGCAGCTTGGCGCCGTTGACCGAGACGTCGAGGACGGCGACCGAGACGGTGGTCCCGGCACCGGTGTCGATGGCGCCCGAGAACAGCGTCGGCACCCTTTTGAAGCGCCGGCGGTCCTTGCCGTTGTCGGGGGTCTCGGGGTTGGGCTCCGACACCAGGGGGTCCTCGCGATGCGGGGGGCTCGAACCTCGCAGCGAGGCTAGGCCGGATTCCTTGCCATTCGCTTAAGCCGCGCTCACCGGTTAACCGGGCGCAAACCGATGCCCGGGCAGACTGGTCGGCCCGATCATTCGCAGCGGGACAGCGGGGCATGGAGCACGCCCGCATCATCGGCGCGCCGGTCACCGCGGCGGCCCTCGAGGACTTCGCCGAGGCGGTGATCGCTCGGGCCGGCCGCGGCGCCTATGTCTGCGTCGCCAATGTCCACATGGTGACGCTGGCGCGCCGTGATGCGGCGCTGGCCGCGGCGATGGAAGGGGCGGCGCTGGTCGCCGCCGACGGGATGCCACTGGTCTGGGGCCTGCGCGGGCGCGGTCTCGCCGCCGAGCGGGTCGCCGGGCCCGACCTGATGCCGCGGCTATGCGCGCTCGCCGCCGCCGCCGGGATCGGGGTCTATCTCTTCGGCGGCAGCGCAGAGACGCTCGCGGCCTTGCGGGCCGTGCTTCCCGCCCTCGCCCCCGGCCTTCGCATCGCCGGCGCCGAGGCGCCGCGCGTCGCCATGCCCCCGGCCTTCGATTCGGGCGCCGCCGAGCGCATCCGCCGCTCGGGCGCGGGGCTCGTTCTGGTCGGGCTCGGCTGCCCCAAGCAGGAGCTGTGGATGGCCGCCCACACGGCCGCGGTGCCGGCGGTGATGGTGGGCGTGGGCGCCGCCTTCGACATGCTCGCCGGCCGGTTGCGCCGGGCACCTTTGTGGATGCGCCGGGCCGGGCTCGAGTGGCTCTATCGCCTGGCCGCCGAGCCGCGCCGGCTCGCCCGGCGCTATCTGGTCAGCAACACGCGCTTCCTCTGGTACCTCGCGACCGAGCCGCTGCGCCGCCGGCGCCCTCAGCCCGCGAGCCCCGATTCGACGTACCAGGCATAGGTCCGGGCGAGCCCCTCGCGAAGCCCGATCCCGGGCCGCCACCCGAGCGCCGCGAGCCGCGAGACGTCGAGCAGCTTGCGCGGGGTGCCGTCGGGCTTGGCGGGGTCGAAGACGAGGGCGCCGGTGAAGCCCACGGTCTCGGCGACCAGCCGGGCGAGATCGGCGATGGTCACGTCCTCGCCGCAGCCGACGTTGATCGGCTCGGCGTCCGAGTAGGCGATCAGCAGGTGAACGAGGGCATCGGCCAGGTCGTCGACATGGAGAAACTCGCGCCGCGGCCGTCCCGAGCCCCAGACCTCGAGGGCCGCGAGGCCCCGCCGCTTGGCGTCGTGGGCCTTGGCGATCAGCGCCGCGGCCACGTGCGCGGTGGCGAGGTCGAAGTTGTCGCCGGGGCCGTAGAGGTTGGTCGGCATGGCGGCGATGAAGTCGCAGCCGTGCTGGCGGCGATAGGCCTGGCAGAGCTTGATCCCGGCGATCTTGGCCACCGCGTACCACTGGTTGGTGGGTTCCAGCGGCCCGCTGAGGAGGGCACTTTCCGGGATCGGCTGAGGCGCCTCGCGCGGGTAGATGCACGACGAGCCGAGGAACAACAGCTTGCGCACCCGCAAGGTGGCGGCGGCATGGATCAGGTTGGTCTCGATCGCCAGGTTGTCGTAAAGGAAGTCGGCGGGGTAGCGGTCGTTGGCGAGAATCCCGCCGACCCGGGCCGCCGCCACCACCACCACGTCGGGCCGGGCCTCGGCCAGCCACGCCTCGACCGCCGCCTGGCGCCTGAGATCGAGGGTGTCGTGGGCGACCGTGACGACCTCGCAGTCCTCGCCGGCGAGCCGGCGGACCAGGGCCGAGCCCACCATGCCGTGGTGGCCCGCGACCCACACCCGGGCGCCCGCGAGCGAAAACGGCGTTGTCCTATCCGCCATCGCCGGCGCGGCGCTCCCGCGCCACGGTCTCGAGATCGCTCTCGACCATCTCGCGCACCAGATCGGCGAAGGCGGTGCGGTGCCGCCACCCCAGCAGCCGATGGGCCTTGGAGGGGTCGCCGAGAAGCTCGTCGACCTCGGTCGGGCGGAAGTAGCGGGGGTCGATCTCGACCAGCACCTCGCCGGTCCGCCCGTCGCGCCCCTTCTCGTCGAGCCCGGTACCCTCCCATTCGATGGTTCGCCCGATCGCGGCGAAGGCGTGGCTGACGAACTCGCGCACGCTGTGGGCCTCGCCGGTGGCGAGCACATAGTCGTCGGGCCGATCCTGCTGGAGAATCCGCCACATCCCCTCGACGTAATCGCGGGCGTGGCCCCAATCGCGCCGGGCGTCGAGGTTGCCGAGGTAGAGCCGGCGCTCGAAGCCGAGCTCGATGGCGGCGACGGCGCGGCTGATCTTGCGGGTGACGAAGGTCTCGCCCCGGGTCGGCCCCTCGTGGTTGAAGAGGATGCCGTTGGAGGCGTGGAGCCCATAGGCCTCGCGGTAGTTGACCGTGATCCAATAGCCATAGAGCTTGGCCACGCCATAGGGGCTGCGCGGGTAGAAGGGGGTGGTCTCGCTCTGCGGGGTCTCGCGCACCTTGCCATAGAGCTCCGAGGTCGAGGCCTGGTAGAAGCGCGCGCTGTCCTCGAGCTTCAAGATGCGCATGGCCTCCAACAGCCTGAGAGTGCCCAGCGCATCGGCGTTGGCGGTGTACTCGGGGGTCTCGAAGCTGACCTGAACGTGGCTCTGGGCGGCGAGGTTGTAGATCTCGGTCGGCCGGCACTCGTGCATCAGGCGGATCAGGTTGGTGGCGTCGGTGAGGTCGCCGTAATGGAGGAAGAAGCGCACCCCGGGCTCGTGCGGGTCGGTGTAGAGGTGATCGACCCGGCCGGTGTTGAACGACGACGAGCGCCGCTTGACGCCGTGCACCTCATAGCCGCGGGCGAGCAAGAACTCGGCGAGATAGGCGCCGTCCTGCCCGGTCACCCCGGTGATCAGAGCCACGTTCCTGGTCATCCACGCTCCCCCGTCCGCCCGCCGGAGCGTGCGCGGGCACGGTTAACGAACCGTTGCCCCCGGCCGCCCCGGCCGTGGCGAGAAGTTCAGGTTAACCCGATGTTTACCCTGTCGCGACGCAGAATCGGCCGAGCGCCCATCCCCTTCGCGCGAACAAGGCCCGTTGACACCGCCGCCCCGCCACCGCTCGTTTTACGTCCCGGCCGCGCTCGCGTGCGTGCTCGCCCTTGCCGCCCCCGCGGCGGCGCAGACCGCCTTCGAGGATTCGATCGCGCGACGCACCGTCAAGGACCACGATCCCAACGGCCTCGTCGTCGGGCCGGCGGGAAGTTTTCTCCTGTTCCCCACGTTCACCATCGATACGGTGCACACCGACAACCTGTTCGCGACCGACAGCGGCAAGGTCTCGGACCAGTTCGTCCTTCTCAATCCCACGATCGCGGTCCGCTCGGACTGGGACAACCACGCCCTCAACCTCTCGGCCGGCGCCACCTATGCCCGCCACCGGAGGACCCCCAACGAGGACTGGATCGACTATCGCCTCGCCGCCGACGGCCGCCTTGACATCGCCCTCGGCGGCCGGGCCACCGCGGCGGCCTCGGTGCAGCGCGAGCACGAGCCGCGCAGCTCGCCCGACGATTCCCGGGCCCGCCACCCGACCCGGTTCCACCGTTTCGCCGTCGACCTCGGCGGCGCCTACCGGCGCGACGCCATCCTCTTGAAGCTCGATCTCCACGGCCGCCGCCTCGACTTCCGCGACAACGGCGGGGTCAACGAGGACGATCGCGACCGCAACACCCTCGAGGCCCGGGGCCGCGCCGGCTATGAGCTGGTGCCGGGGTCGTCGGCCTTCGTCGAGGCCGCCTACAACGTTCGCGACTTCGACCAGACGATCGACGACAACGGTTTCAAGCGCAGCTCCGACGGCTACGAGGTCCTGGTCGGGACCACCCTCGATCTCTCGGGCGTCACCTTCGCCGAGGCCGCGGTCGGCTATCGCGACCAGCGGATCGACGATCCCGACCTGCCCAACGTGACCGGGGTCTCGTTCCTCGGCCGGCTGGTGTGGAACCCGACCGACCTGATTACCGTCACCGCCCACCTTCGCCGCCTGGTCAACGAGACCACGCTGGTCGATGCCTCGGCCGACTTCACCTCGACCGTCGGGATGCGGATCGACTATTCCCCGCTCGAGGACCTCCTGCTCAACCTCGCCGTCGAGTACCGCAACGACGCATTCAAGGGAATCGCCCGCGAGGACGACGACATCAGCATCGACCTCGGCGGCCGCTATCTCTTCGGCCGCAACTTCTTCGCCGGCCTCTCGTATGGCTTCGAGCACCGGAGCTCGAACGAGTTCGGTGCCGACTTCACCGAGAACCGGGTCCGCCTGAGCATCGGCGCCAAGCTGTGAGGCGGGCGATGGCACGCTCAGTCCGGGCGACTCTTCTGATCGCCGTCGCGGCGTTCGCGGTCCTGCTCGTCTCCGCCGCCGGCGCCGCCACCGGGACGGCCCGCAGCGCTTACCGCGTCGGCCCCGGCGACAAGCTCAACATCGTCGTCTTCGGCCAGGCCGATCTCTCGGGCCAGTACACGGTCGACGGCGCCGGGCGGATCGCCTTTCCCCTGCTCGGCCAGGTCGACGCCCGCGACAAGACCATCGCCGAGCTGCGAGAGGTGATCCGCGCCGCCCTCGACCGCGACTACCTGGTCGACCCCAAGGTCGCGATCGACGTGGTCGACCACCGCCCCTTCTACATCCTCGGCCAGGTCAACAAGCCGGGCAGCTATCCCTTCATCGAGGGCATGACCGTGCGCATGGCGGTGGCGCTGGCCGGCGGCTTCACCCGCCGCGCCGACGAGGACGCGGTGAGCATCGTGCGCGACCAGGGCGGCGGCCGCCAGGAGATCGAGGCCGGTCCCGACGATCTGGTCCGCCCGGGCGACACCATCGAGGTCAGCCGCCGGCTGTTCTAGCCCGCTGCGAACCGGCATCGGATCGGGCGCCCCATAGTAAACGATCCGGTAAGAGTGGCGCCCGTATGCTCGCCCGACCGATCGGCGAGGCACGATGAAGCAGCGGTGATGGCCCCCGAGACCAGCTTCGCGCCGGCGACCGGCGGGGCGCCGGGGCGAGTGGCGACGGGGGCGCCATGACCACCGGCCCCTCGGCGCTCGGCGCCCGCGACGCCTTCGACGGCGACGATACCGTCAACCTGCGCCAGCTCCTGACCACGCTGTGGCGGCGCAAGGCCATCGTCATGGGGACGACGCTGGTGATCACCAGCATCACCGTGCTCGTGGTCATGCAGCTCACCCCGCTTTACATCGCCACCGCCGAGGTCGTGGTCGAGCCGCCGCGGACCAACGTCATCGACATCAAGAGCGTCGCCGAGAGCCTGAGGCCCGACTGGCAGACCAACGAGACCCAGGCGGCCGTCATCGGCTCGCGGGTGCTGGCCGAGCGGGTGGTCGACGAGATCGGGCTGATGAACGACCCCGATTTCAATCCGAGCCTCGCGCCCCCGGCCGATGGCCTTCTCCAGCGCTTCGACCCCTGGGCGCTGGTGCCCGAGCGCTGGCGTACCGCACTCGCCGATGTCCGCGCCCGGATCGAAGGGGCGCGCGGGGGCGCCGCGGACCAACCCGAGGCGGCCCCGATGTCGCCGGCCGAACGCGATGCCTGGCTGCGCGAGGTCGTGGTGGACAGCTACCTCGGCTGGCTCTCGGTCGAGCCCCACGAGCGTTCCCGGGTGATCGCGATCCACTACACCGCCGAGAACCCGGCGACCGCGGCGCGGCTCGCCAACGCCGCCGCCCAGGCCTACATCGACGACCAGATCGCCGCCAAGACCGAGCAGACCCGGCGCGCCAACGCCTGGCTCCAGGACCGCGCGATCGAGCTCAAGCGCGAGGTCGAGAAGTCGGCGCGGGCGGTCGAAGAGCACCGCCGCCGCGCCGGCCTGGTCAATGTCGAGGGGTCGTCGCTGCTCGCCCAGCAGCTCGCCGAGCTCAACTCGCGGCTGATCGTCGCCCGCGCCGACCGCGCCGAGGCCGAGGCCCGCCACCGCCAGATCAAGAAGCTTCTGGAATCGCCCGGCGGCATCGATTCGGCGGCCGCGGTGCTGGATTCCCCTCTGATCCAGCGCCTGCGCGAGCAGGAGACCCAGGTGGTCCGCAAGATCGCCGAAATGAAGACCCAGTACCGCGACGGCCACCCCAAGATGATCCTGGCCAAGAGCGAGCTCAAGGACCTGGTCGCCAAGATCGAGAGCGAGGTCCGCAAGATCGCCAGCAACCTCGGCAACGAGCTCGACATCGCCCGGGTCCGCGAGCGCAACATCGAGACCGAGGTCAAACGCCTGAGCCGCAAGCTCGACGCCCAGGCCGGCGCCGAGATCAGGCTGCGCGAGCTCGAGACCGAGCTCGAGGCCAACCAGAAGCTCTACGACACCGTGCTCGCCCGGCTCAAAGAGACCAATGTTCAGGACACCGCGCTGGTCCAGGCCGATGCCCGCATCATCTCGTTCGCCACCGTCCCCGAAGGCCCCGCCTTTCCGCGCAAGCGGATGATCGTCGGCGTCGCCTTCGTCGCCTCGACCCTGCTCGGCGTTCTCATCATTCTCCTCGTCGAGCACCTCGATTCGGGCTTCCGCAGCCGCGATCAGCTCGAGGCGGTGACCGGCCTTCCCGCCATCGGCACCGTCCCCAAGCTGCGTGGCCGGCGCGGCACCATGGCCTATGACGACGTCGTCGACCGGCCGTACACGGCGCTCGGCGAATCGATCCGCACGCTGCGGACCTCGCTGCTCCTCTCCAATGTCGACCGGCCGCCGCGCACGGTGCTGATCACCTCGTCGATCCCCGGCGAGGGCAAGACCACGACCGCGCTGGCGCTGGCCCGGACCGCGGCGCGCCACGGCCAGAAGTGCATCATCATCGACGCCGACCTGCGCGACCCCAGCCTGCACGAGGCCTTCGGGGTGCCCAATGGGCTCGGCCTGATCGACCACCTCAGCCGCGGCGCCGCGATCGACGATCTGGTCCAGATCGACTTCAAGTCGGGCCTCCACTACATCGTCAGCGGCCCGACCGTGCCCCACCCCGCCGATCTTCTGGGCTCGACCAAGATGCGTTCGCTGCTCCGCGCGCTCGAGCGCACCTATGACCTGGTCGTCCTCGACACCCCGCCGGTGCTGGCGATGTCGGACACCCTGGTGCTGCTGCGCCACGTCGACAAGACGGTCTTCCTGGTCCGCTGGGAGGCGACCCGGCGCGAGAGCGCGCTCGCCGCCCTGCGCCAGACCCTGGATGCCGGCGCCGACCTCGCCGGGCTGGTGCTGACCCAGGTCGATCTGCGCAAGCAGGCGGCCTATGGCTATGAGGCCATGGGCTATGGCGCCTATGGCTATGGCGGCGGCTCGGCCCAGCGCGCGGCCGAGTGAGCGGGCGGCGGCGGCGGTCGCGCTGCTCGCCGGCCTCGCCCTCGCCGCCCTCGCGGCGCCGCGCCTGGCGGCGGCGGTGGTCGATCTGCCGGCCCGGCCGGTGATCGCGGCGCTTCGTGCCGGGGTGCCCCTCGATACGGCCGAGACGGCCCTGGCGGCAGAGAGCCGCGCCGCGGCGCTGGCGCTGGTCGATGACGGCCCCGCCCGGGCCGAGCTCGCGCTGCTCGCCGCGCGGCTCGGTGACGACACCCGGGAGGCGCTGCGCCGGGCGCTCGCGCTCTCGCCGGCGCAAGGGTATGCCTGGGCCCGGCTCGCCCGCGCCGCGGCGCTTTCCGGGGCGCCGAGGGCGGCGGCGGCGCTGGCGCTGGCCATCCGCACGGCGCCCCACGATCCCCGGCTTCGGCCACTCCGCATCTCGCTCGGCCTGGTGCTGTGGCCGCGCCTCGTGCCATCGGTTCGGGCGCTGGTCGCCGCCGACATCGCCGGCCTCGCCGCGGCGGATGCGGCCGCCCTGGTCGCCGTCGCCCGCCGCCGCCACGCCAGCGCGCTGGTCCGCGCCGCGCTCGCCAGCCGGCCGGGGCTCGCCGCCGCCTTCGACCGCGCCCTTCTCAGATCGCTCGCGGGGTGATCTCGGGCGGTCTCAGGGTGGTCGCGCAGCCGAGCCCGAGCAACAGCGCAAAGGTCGCCGCGACCGCGGGGATCTGGGGGGCGAAATCGACCAGCCCCTGCAAGCCGAGGAGGACCACCGCGGCAAGCCCGGCGGCCCCGGCGACCGATCCTGCCCGGGCCGAGCGCCAGGCCAGCCCCGCGACCACGGCGAGCAGGGCCGCGGCCGCCGGCACCCCGATCTCGAGGGCGAGCTCGAGATAGACGCTGTGGGCATAGGCATAGGCCGCGCCCGCCGGAAGCGTCGCCCCGCGGATCATCGGAAAGGCGAGCGCGAAGGTGCCATAG
>Ga0114931_10007648_pt1 | contig 13188 bp, 9 predicted proteins | sample 2SBtaG_FD_89579 | JGI IMG/M metagenome (GOLD analysis project Ga0114931, IMG submission 89579) | Deep subsurface microbial communities from Kolumbo volcano to uncover new lineages of life (NeLLi) - 2SBTROV14_V59a metaG | ecosystem: Environmental > Aquatic > Marine > Volcanic | place: Kolumbo... | reverse complement strand
TAGCCAGTTACCAGGATCATTCAGTTCGAGGTGAAAGAGAATGGATATTCAATTGGCAGTTCATTGGGGGGTGTCCCCCCAAACCGGCAGTTCATTGGGGGGTGTCCCCCCAAACCCCCCTGAGTCTCTGTTAGGCCCTCTTTTAGGGGGCTTCCTCAAGCCACCTGCTCTGCAGGTGGTCGCTGACTGCCAAGTCAGAATTATTCCACATCAAGACCGTAATCCATTGCCCTACTAAAATCGCGCCCTTGCACAAGAAAGTGCCAATCCGTTTCAAAACATCAGTACACACTTACCACCCTGTAACGGTCCATTCAGGAATTGATGTTGAGCAGCTACCGGTATCTCTGCCGGCATCTTATCCCTTCTGCGTCCGGATTCTACCGCGCTGTGTTGCAGTCAAATGTTGAGGGCAATCCTAGGCATGCTTAAGAATCCGGTCTAAATCCCATTTGAACCCCGACGGCGGCCGCTGGCCATCCCCAGCACCGCGGCCAGCAACAGCATGGCCAGCGCGGAGGGCTCGGGCACCGTGCTGAGGGCCGCCAACGAGGCCGCCCCAAAGTTCGTCTGCCAGGCGGCCAGGTCCATGGGACTGAGCGGGTTGGGAGACTCGCCGCGCTGCCAGGCGAGCAGGTCGGAGCCGTCCACATCGCCGTCGCCGTCGAAGTCGCTCGGCGGGGACACGATCAGCACAACCCCATCGGGAGCGTAGCTGAGGCCCCAACCAAGCCCCGGTGGCAAAGTGGGGAGCACTGCGGCATCAAACTGACCCAGGACCGTGGTCGCCGTGATGATGCGAAATCGGTCACCGCTGGCTGGTGAAAAGCCGCCAACAAGGTTCACGTCGAGCACCCCCCCAAGGTCGGCGATGCCCGCGCCCAGGATGTGGTTGAGCTGGTCGTATCCACTGCCGGGCAGGGTGCCGCCTATATCGATTTCCAGGGTGCCCCGATACGAAACACTGCCGCGATTGACGGCGGCCGGGCTGGACCCCGGTGCGTCGGTGCCGGTGATGGTGCATTGGTCGCAGGTGCCGGCGCCTTTGACATACCCGGTCAGTGTGATTGGCTCGGCCAGCGAGTTGCCGATGATGTTGCCGTTGATGATGAGCGGTTGGGTCGGGTCGTTGGGTGTGTTGAGGGTGCCAAAACCGGTGAGGTTGCTACCGTAATCAAGCACGATCCCATGGGCGGCACTTAGGGTGGCCGATCCGCCGCTGCCGTCACCCAGTGTCACCAGCGCGGCCGAGTCGAAGACCGCTTCGTTGGCGTCGGCGAGCGTCGTCACGCCCGACTGGACCGCGACAGTCCCGTTGGCATAGAACCCATTGACCGCGGCCGGGTCGCCAAGGGTCAGATTGCCCGTCGCGGTGATGGTCGAGGTCGGCAGGGCGGTCACCGGCAAATTGATTGCCCCATTGCCGCGGATTTCTCCTTGAGTGGGCACTATCATCGACGCGAGTGCCGTGCCAGTCACACTACCGCCGACAAGTTCCAGCGTGCCGCGCTGGAAGTTGAACTGGCCGTTGGCCACCAAGCCGGTAGTGATCAACTGGCCGCCGTCGAGCGTCAACGATTGTCCGGCCGCGATGGTCGTGTTGCCGGTAATGGTCAGGTGGGCCGCTGTCGGAAGGATCAAACCACCGCTGCCGAACATGGCCAGCTCGGGCGTGGCCAGATCGCCCACGTAGCTGAGCGATCCGGAGACGAGCGAGATGCTGCCGGACTTGTCGCTGAAACTGCCGAGCGACACGTTGCCCCCATCGATGATGAGCGTCGCATTGGCCGCCAGCGCGACGGTTCCCTGATTGGCAAGCGTACCACGGTCATTAACTTGAATGGTGCCGTCGCGAACGTCGAGCACGGCGCCAGGCGACTGGCTGACGACGGCGTTTGGGCCGGAGATCGTCAATTGGCTAGAAGTTAGATTACCCACGGTCAGGTCACCGGTGTTGACGGTGCCATCCGAGACGACAAGAGAACCGTTGCCATCGACAACGACGACGGAGGCGGTGAGCATACCCCCGCTGGCGATGTTCAACGGGATCAGGATGTTGATGTTGCCGACGGCAGAGACGCTGCCGCCATTGATGTCTGCAACGCCGTAATCGAAGTCGAGATTGCCAGCACCGTTGATTTGTCCACCCGCGCGCACTTCGAGGTTGCCAAATCCGTACGTCGAGTCATTGGCAATGTCTATTCGCCCGGTGCTGCGAACCAGCGTCGTCCCAGGAGTATTGTCAATCACCGCCCCTCCCGAGACCGTCAACCGCCCGGTTCCGCCGCCCGCGTCGGCCCCCACGGTGATCCCACCAGCAGCGACCAAAGTCCCCGCATCCGAGACCGTCAACGTGCCGTTGCTGCCCAAGGCTGGGTCCGTATCGTAGCCGATCGTGATCGAACCAAACTCGACGTCGGCGCCTGAGTTGACATGGTATACTCCGTCCATCGAAACCGGAATCGTACTGGACGCCACACCGCTGGCGGTGTTCTTCAACATCACATTGGCATTGTTGCGGGCAGTGAAATCGATTCCCGGAGCGAAATCGAGACTGGCTTCGTCGAGCGTCATCGTCGCATTGTCGACCACGATGTCGCCACCGAAGGAGATGGTGTCGCTGGAAGAAAAGTCGTTCATCACACCGACAATCAGCGTCGTCTTGTCGCGAATCGTCGTATCGCCTGCCACACGCAACTCGCCGCCGGCGATCAGTAGCAGATTATCAGTAGTAAACTGCGTCATCCCGCCACCGCCAGCGGCAAAACTATCGCTAACGCGCAACAACGAACCCGCTCCGGAGACCGAGACGGTAGCCGCACCTGCATCCTCCGCATTCAGGTGCCAACCGTTCGTCTCGAATAGAATTCCGTTGCCGATGGTCACACCGTTCACGGGGTCTGTGCCGCCATACAACCGGACAATGTCACCCGCGGGGGTGCTGAGAATCGCCGTATCGGAATCGCCTGGCACGCGGTGAATGCTGAAGGGCGACCCGAATGGGTTCCAGTTGTTCACGTTCTGCCAAGAGTCTGGAAGGCCGCCAAACGTCGCGCCGCCACGCCAGGTGATGGACGCCGCGTCGGCCAATTCAAGATAACCGCCTGCCAACAGCAACGCCGCGAGCCAGGTTGAACAGAGGGTACGGGGAAGCGACCACTGAGCGGGCCGTGCCTCACCATTCGAGCGCATCACCAACCCCCAAATACAAGAAGAAACACGACACCATATGATAGAAAAAGTCTAACATGCCGCGTTTGAGGGGTCAAGGAGTCAACCAATGGCCAAACCAGTTGCCCCAGCACGTGACTAGGGCTTATCACCGTGGTGTCCAACGCGTGGCAAGGTGTGCTTCAGTCCCGGCATTCTACCGTCGCAGGGTTGCACCGAGCAGGATTTTCGCATCGGGCAGGCGCTCACGATAAAAGCGCGCTGCTGTCAGGCCGCCGCGGGCGTCGACGCGGTGCTGGTTTCGTCGGCTTTTGCCGGTGGCGGCTTGATATCGCGGAATGATTATGAGATCTTTGTGCTGCCGTACGAGAAAAAGCTCATCGATGAAATCCACGCCGAATATCCAAATGTAAAAATCTACACCCACACCTGCGGTGCGATCGGCGACCGGCTGGACTTGATGCTCCGCACGGGGTCGGAGGGGATCGACACACTCGATCCGCTGCCCTTGGGCGCGGTGGAGTTGGAAGAGGCGATTCCCACGCTCCAAGGCAAAGCGTTTATCAAATGTCTGAAACACGAGATGGGCAAGCGGCCGCCGCACCGCGGGGGCAAGTCTTCTATGATTGGCCCGGGGCCGGTTGTGAACCGTCGCTGAAGTTTGGCAAAGCGGATCAACTTAATCGTGAACCTTACGACGTGGCGATTCTGGGCGCCGGAGTGGTCGGCTGCGCCCTGGCCTTCGAACTGTCGAAATATCAACTTCGTGTCTTGCTGCTCGACAAGAATTTTGATGTCGGCGCGGGGACCAGCAAGGGCAACAGTGCGATCATCCATACGGGGTTCGACGCGACCCCTGGCACGCTCGAATCGCAGTTGGTCGGGCGGGCATCGCGGATGTGGCCGGAGTTGGCGGCAAGGCTCAAGGTTCCTTTTCAACCGGTTGGTGCGTTGCTTCTCGCGCTGGATTCGGAGCAAGCGGCCGAATTGCCGAAGCTGGGTGAAAAAGCGCGCGCCAATGGTGTCGACGATGTGGCAATGGTGAGCGCCGCCGAGGTCCGTAAGCTGGAGCCCCATGCGGCGGCAACCGCTCGCGGCGGCCTGCTCGTGACACGCGAAAGCATCATCGATCCCTTTTCTGTGCCGATTGCCTTCGCCGAGTTGGCCGTCGCCAATGGAGTCGACCTGTTGCTCGGTTTCTGTATTACGGATGTCGAAGACCCTGGCCGAGAAGTCAAGCAACTGGTCGATTCGCAGGGGAAGCGGATCGGGGCGCGCATTGTGGTCAACGCGGCCGGGTTGGGGAGTCGCGGCCTGGCGGACCGCTATCAGGGGGAACGGTTCGATATCAACCCGCGCCGCGGCCAGTTTTTGGTCTACGATCAGAACACGCTTCCTTTGGTTCAGCGGATTCTGCTGCCGGTTCCAACAGCGCAAACGAAAGGGAAGCTCATCGCCCCGACGATTTTCGGCAATCTACTCGCGGGCCCGACGGCGGAGGATCTGCCGCTGGGAGACCCCGAAGCCACTTCCACAACGATCCAAGGGCTCATGGAAGTTCGAGCGGCGGCGAATCGTATGTGCCCGGATCTCGCTGACCATCTGCCCATCGCCAGCTATGCCGGCGCACGCTGCAACTGTTCCCAAGGCAGTTACCAGATATGCCTGGGGGATGGCGGGCATGCGGGCATGGTTACGATTACGGGGATCCGCTCGACCGGATTGACCGCTTCCCCGGCATTGGCCGCTTATCTGGTGGAGCAGCTGCGGCAGACCGGTTGGCTTCATCTCCGACCAGACCCCCAGGCGATCCAGGAGCGGTCCGAGAATAGCTGGCCCGGCTGGTGGCGCCGACCCTACGAAGATCCCCAATGCGTGCAGCGCCAGCCTCATTACGGCCGCATGGTCTGTTTTTGCGAACAGATTTCCCAGCAGGAAATCGTCGACGCGCTCAACTCACCGCTGCATCCGCGCACGCTCGATGCGGTGAAACGGCGCACGCGCGTCCTGACCGGACGCTGCCAAGGCTTTAACTGCCTCGTTCGAACCGCAAATATTATCAGCCGGCATGCAGACGTGCCGCTTGCGTCGGTGACCAAATCCGGCCCCGGTTCGGCTTTACTGCCCGAGACCAAAGCGCAGCCAACAACGAAGGAAACGTCAGCATGAACCAGAACCCCATAACACGCGTTCGGGTGGCAATTGTCGGCGGCGGGCCGGCTGGAATCGGCGCGGCAGTTGGCCTGGCGAAGCGCCGCATCGGGCCCATCCTGTTACTGGATCGATGGGACAAACCGGGCGGCGTGCCGGCCAAGTACCCCGCCAAGGCCGGAAGTATGCCCACCTATGTGGCTGCCACTCAAGGCAAGGTGCTGTTTGGCCAGCAATTTGTGGATGGTTTACTCAAGAAACTTCCACCGGCCGGTTTGCAGTGGAGTCTTGAAACGCTGGTGATTCATTTAGACACCCACCGCCGGCAGCTCACGGTGGTCAATCCCCGGCAAGGCAAGCATCTGATTCAGGCGGATGCAATCGTCCTAGCCACCGGAGCGCGTGAGCAAACGGGACCCGAACAGGGATGGATTGCCGGCAGCCGTAACATGCCAGCCCTGCAAACGATGCAACTCCTGGAACTGTTGAACCAGGGTGCAAAATTGCCCTGGGAAAACGGGATCGTAGCCGGCTCCGACCTCATCGCGTTTGCCGCCGCGGCGAAGTTGAAAGGGGCGGGCACCCATGCCGTCGGCATGGTCGATACGGCAGCCCGCCCACAAACGTCATGGCTGGCAAGACGCTATTTTCGGCATTGGGTGTGGCCCCGGTGGCACCAATGTTCCACGGCTCAATACAAAACAGCCAGCGGTGAAAAAGCACGGCTTGAGTTGCAAGGCGGGACGCACATACCGTGTGACGCGCTGGTTGTCTGCGGCCGGCTGGTTCCCAACGCCGAACTGCTTGTTGCGGCCGGAATCGCAACCAGGCCGCCATCGCATGTACCGGTCACAAGATCGCGCGGCCGCTTGTCGTCTACGGGCTTCTTTGCGGCGGGCAATCTGCTTGGCGGCTTCCACGGTGGGCAGTGGTGCTATTTCAACGGCCTGCGCGTCGCCAAGAGGGTGGCCTCGTATCTCCAGGCATCCGTGCAATCCTGACCGCGCAGCCGACCAAAGTTCTACCCGGAGCCCCACAGCCCATGCAACCGGAAGCAGTATTTTTCGATATGGATTTTACGGTGCTCGCCGTGGATTGTGAGCTGGCATGGAAAAATCTCCTGGCGGATCACGGGATGTGCGCGGAGGAAGACCGCGTGTTGGCGCAGCATTACATCGAACTTCATGACATTGGCAAGACGCCACGGGACGAATATTTGCAATTCATGCTGCGGGATTTCACCGATCGTACTACTGTGGAATTGGCCCCACTGGCGGACAGAAATTTTGAGAAAAACATTCGGCACAAAATCTATCTCGATGCGCTGCGGACCATCGCTGCGTACCGTAACCTGGGAATTCCGACGATCTTGCTGTCAGGCTCGATGCGACCGATCCTCGAACCCATTGCCGGCCACCTCGGGATTGACGAAGTGATCTGCACCGAATTGGAAGTTCAGGCGGGCCGTTTTACGGGCCGGGTCGATGGTCTGTATCGAATTCAGGAACACAAAGTAAGCGGTGCGATCGATTGGTGCCGTCGCCGCGGTACCGTGCCGGAATGCGTCGCGTTTTACGGCGACAGCATGTCCGACATCCCCATGTTCGAAATCGTCGGTCAGCCGCATGTGGTCAATCCCAATGAGCCGCTTGCCGCTCAGGCGGCTGAGCAGGGCTGGCAGGTCTTGCGCTGGCAGCTCGAGGAGTGAGCGATAGCCATCTGCGAAACGAAGCTTCCAGCGATGGTATGGCCGAGCGGTGGCACAGACGGCCGATTTGGGGCACAGACGGCCGTTCTACGGCACAGACGGCCGTTCTACGGCACAGACGGCCGATCTACGGCATGGAGCCCACCTTCTGCGCCTGACTGTCCACATTTCTGATTTCGACTTTGCCCAGCAGGCAGGCTTTGACCTCGCCGATGGAGACTTCCTGGCGGTGGAAAATGCCCGCGGCGAGCGCCGCCTCCGCGTCCGTTTCGGTAAAGACCTCCAGGAAATGGGCCGCGTTGCCGGCTCCCGAGGAGGCAATGACCGGAATGGCGACGGCTCCCTTGACCGCGCGAATAAGCTCCAGGTCGAACCCTGAATTGGAGCCGTCCTTGTCAATGCAGTTGAGCAGGATTTCACCGGCGCCAAGCTGCGCGCAAACTTTGGCCAGGGTCACCGCATCCAGGTCGCGCCCTTCGCGTCCTCCCCGGATCGTGCATTGATACCAGCAATATTTTTCGCCTTCTGGTCCGAGAGCTGATGTTTCGATGACTGGATGGCGGGTCTCCTGCGGTTTTTTTACATAAACACGCCGTGGATCCACCGAGATGACCACCGCCTGGTTGCCGTAGACTTTGGAGATCTGCTCGATGGGACTGGTGCCCGAGGCCTTGCCTGTTTTCAATACTTCCTCCACCGTCAGCACCGCATCGGAACCAATAGAGACCTTGTCGGCTCCGGAACGAAAATATTCGGCCGCCACCTCGAGGGCCGAATAGTGCTTGCCGTTGCGGTCGGTGAAATCACGGATACCGCCGCCAATGGTCAAGGGGACGAAGACTTTCTTGCTGGTCTCCTCGAGAACCCGCAGCATGGGCATGTCATGCAGCGGGAAATCGCGGAATCCGGTGATATTGAGAAAAGTAATCTCATCGGCTCCTGCCTCAAAATAACGGCCCGCCAGTTGGACTGGCTTGCCGAGGTTGCGCACCTGGCCCGCTTCACGCACGTCGTACTGGTCGCCCTTGGTCACCACCAGGTCGCCAGAGTCGTTGCTGCGTACATCGAGGCAGGCCAGGATCCGTTTGGCCAGTCTTGTCTGCCGTAGCGGAGCGGCGGGCAACACGGGCTTGCGGTCCAGGTCAAGAAAGTTTTCCAGCAGCCGCAGGCCCGCCTGGCCCGATTTTTCCGGATGGAATTGGGTGGCGATCAGGTTGCCTCGCTGGATGGCGCTGACAAACTCATATCCGTAGTCGGTGGTGGTCAGCACAACCGAATCGTCATCGCATATCACGTGATAGGAGTGGACAAAATAAAATTTTTCATCTCCATGCATGCCGTCAAACAGGCGGGATGGTTGCCGGGCCTTGAGCCCATTCCAGCCGATGTGCGGGATGGCCCGGTCGGTGCTGAAACGGCATACCCGGCCGGGCAGAATACCGAGCCCCGGCTCTCCGGCCGCTTCCTCACTCGATTCAAAAAGGGCCTGCAGGGCGACGCAAATCCCGAAAAAAGGCCGCTCCGAGCGGATGTAGTCCAGCAGCGGTTCCACGTAACCGCGCTCTCTCAGTGTGCCCATCAGCGCGCCAAAGTTTCCCACCCCGGGGAAAACCAGACGCTCGGCCCGAACAATATCCTCCGGCTCCTGAACAACCGCCACGGTTTCGCCAAGGTACTCCAGGGCGTTTATCAGCGACCGGACATTGCCGGCCCCGTAATCCAACAGGGTAATCATCGGTATCGGCTCAGCGTCTGGTTTGAGTCGGGTTTAAGGGCAGTCCGAGATCCAAGGAGGGATTCAAAAGAGAGAAATCGACAGGCGTATTACTGTATGATGGGCCTATTGGAGTATCGTGCTTGTCTGCGTCGTGGTGGGTAATTGCCCGTAATCCATTTCATTGGTACTATCTTACGAATTGAATAAATTTCAAGCAAGGCAACAAAGAAGACAGAGAAGACAGAGAAACGTAACAGTTTAGCCGTCTGAAGTAATGGCGTGATTTGTGGCGATTTGTTGGCTGCCGAGTGGCTAGACTGATTTCGAGACTCCAGGACTTATTAACCATTACCCTAAGGGATTCCAAGATGAAACGACGCAACTTGTTGGCGGTGCCGCTGGTTTTTCTGACGATAGCTTGTCTTACCATTTCCGCTGTCATGGCCAAGGAAAAACCGCAAGTCGACCGCACCGAGTTACCGGTCAAGGGGCCCTGGTATCCACCGATCAAGACGCTTGACGCACGGGATGCGAAAGCGCCTCCCGTGTTCGAAGTCAAAGCGCCCCAGGGAGCGCCGAATGTATTGGTGATCCTCCTGGACGATCTCGGCTTTGGTGGAACCAGCGCATTTGGCGGAGTGATCGCAACGCCTAACTTCGACAGATTAGCGCGGCATGGATTGATGTATAACCAGTTCCATACCACGGCGCTCTGTTCCCCAACGCGGCAGGCACTGCTCACCGGTCGCAACCACCATTCCTGCAATCAGGCCAAGATCACCGAAGTGGCGACTTCATTTCCAGGGGCAACCGGCATGTTGCCCAACGACATCGCGACGATCGCTGAAATGCTTCGACTCAACGGATACAGCACATCTGCCTACGGCAAGCATCACGAAACGGCTGTATGGGAAATCAGTCCCTCGGGCCCATTCGCCCGTTGGCCGAATTTTGTTGGCTTCGACGAGTTTTACGGCTTCATGGGTGGTGAAACGAACCAGTGGTCTCCCGCGGTCTACCACAACCTGAATCGGGTCGAGACACCGGACGATCCCGATTACCACTTCATGAACGATATGGCCACGCAGGCCATCCAATGGATCCGCTTTCAGCAATCGCTCACACCCGACAAACCCTTCTTTACTTATTTTGCACCGGGTGCCGTTCATGCCCCGCATCATGTTCCCGAGTCGTACATCAAGAAGCAGAAGGGTCGATTCGACCAGGGCTGGGATGTGATCCGCGCGCGGATTTTCGAACAGCAGAAGAAACTGGGTGTCATTCCCAAAGACACCAGGCTCGCCAGGAAGCCCGCGGACATCAAGGATTGGAAAGATCTCTCGCCCAAAGAGCAAAAGCTCTTCGCTCGTCAAGCCGAGGTCTTTGCAGCTTACCTCGATATGACGGATCATGAAACGGGAAGGGTCATCCAGGCGATCGAGGACCTGGGGGAACTTGACAACACGCTGATTTTCTACATTGCCGGAGACAACGGTACCAGTGCCGAAGGATTGATGAATGGTCTTTACAATGAGATGACCTACTTCAATGGCGAGCCCAAGGGCTCGGATGTCGATTTGATGCTGCAGCATTACGATGACTGTGGAGGACCCTCCACTTATCCGCACATGGCGGCGGGCTGGGCGGTTTGTTTCGATTCTCCCTTTACCTGGACCAAGCAGGTTGCCTCCAATTATGGCGGCACGCGAAACGCCATGGTGATTCACTGGCCCAAACGTATCAAAGCAAAAGGTGAGCTGCGCAGTCAGTGGCACCATGTCATCGATGTCGTCCCGATCATCCTGGAGGCCGTAGGCTTGCCCCAGCCGCGAGTCGTCAACGGTACCCCGCAGCGCCCCATTGAAGGAACAAGCATGGTCTACACCTGGGATTATCCGAAGTCTCCCGGCCGGCACGAGCTACAATACTTCGAGATGTTCGGTAACCGCGGAATTTATTTCGATGGCTGGTTCGCCGGAACTTTGCACCTCAAACCGTGGGGCAAAGTCGAAAACCGCTTCCCTGAGGACACCTGGGAACTCTATCACGTCGCGGAAGACTTCAGCATGTCAACCGACCTGGCCAAGGAACACCCGGAGATGCTTGCCAAATTGCAGCAGGCGTTTCTCGGTGAGGCGGTGAAATACAAAGTTCTCCCCTTGGATGATCGCAGGGCGGAACTGTTCAATCCGAAATTGGCAGGCCGTCCCGACCTGATGTTTGGCCGCCAGAGCCTGACTCTGTATGAGGGTATGAATGGGCTTCTGGAGAACGACTTCATCAATGTCAAGAACACGTCCTTTAATATCGTTGCCGAGGTCGAGACCGGCGACAAACCGTCTAACGGTGTCATCGTCGCGCAGGGCGGGCGTTTCGGCGGTTGGTCGCTGCACGTGAAAGACGGCAGGCCGAAGTACACTTACAACTATCTTGGACTCACGCGATCCGTCGTGGCGAGCGAGTCCCGACTTCCTAGCGGTAAGTCGACCGTGAAGCTCGACTTTGCCTACGAAGGGGGGCAAAAACCGGGTGCCGGCGGAACGGCGACGCTGTCCATCGACGGCAAGGCAGTCGGTTCGGTCGAAGTTCCACAGACCGAATTCGCCGTCTTCTCCGCGGACGAGACTGCCGGTGTCGGGGTCGATTCAGAAACGCCCGTGTCGGACGACTACGACCGGGAAACCAGCAAGTTCACCGGCAAAATCGGCAAGGTGACGATCAACCTGAAACAGTAAACCGGACTACTTAGGGTCGGTCGATTGAGCGGAGGGCAGAAGATTTGCAAACGGAAGTTCGCCAACGTCGATCACTGCAATGCAGGCAGGGGGAACAATTTGTCATCCAACCGGTTCAGGAGATTCCGGATTTTCGGGATTGCTTCCTTGGAAACGAGTACATCGGCAGGCATGTTGTTGATGAGCCCGCCGTCAATCAAGGCACGACCCGCTCGACGGATGGGCGTCGATAGTACAGGCAGATTGATGCTTTCAAGAATTCCACGAACCGCGTCGCCACCTTCCCGCACCACCGTTTCAACTTGAATCAAGTCCACCGTGACGGTGTGCATGGGTACGAAGCCGTGACAAGGTTAGGTATACTGGGCGGTCTTCCTTGAGAGGCCAACATGGCCTTTGGCTCCCGGTGGACATGAAGTCTGCCGGGAGCCCCTTTTGCAGATACCCGGCTCTGGCCTGCCTGGAAGCATTGAGCCCAGAGCTTGAGAACTGCTAGAGCCTACGATGTGCCTTTCTCTCCGTCAGGTCGCTCCCGCATCCTTGCGTTTCGCTCGTAAGCGTAGATTCTTTTCGGCAACCAAACGCCTTCTTCGTGCAATTGCTCAATGAGCCGCAGTTCGTTCTTCACCAGTTGCACCCCTTCGTGTGATTCATCCCAGTTATCCGCGTTCCAGCCCTCTGTGGTAGGGTGGCAAAAGAACTGAGTCGAATACGGGAAAAAATGCTCGGCAACTATCAGAACCCGATACATGTGCCACGCTGACGAGACCAAGGCCACCCGGTTTGGCACCAAGCCGTCAATTTCACCGACCATTTGGTAACATTGCTTGACGTTTTCAACGGTCGTGTTCGAGCGGTCTTCAATATGAAGGTATTCCCGAGGAACGCCTAGCAAAACAGCCATCTCGGCCATGCGTGCTGCTTCCGATTCACGGAATCGGTTCTCGAAGCGACCATCTCCGGTCAAGACGAGGCGAGAGGTCAAGCGGCTAAGATACAGATGGCAACCGTGGCGGATACGTTGCTCAAGCTCTATGTCATCTGACGAGCCGAACACGATAGAGAAAGTGGTCCGGCATTCTGCGTCATTGAAGAACAAGAATTGTGGAAGCGGAACCATGAGGGAAAGTGGGAAAATAGAATTGGTCTGTGGGGGAGTATTGATAATCAGGCTCTCAGGCTTCCGGGGACGTGGGGAGACAAGGCGTCTCGTCATCGAGCCCTTGCTGCTCAGCTATCCACCCATTCTACGCCAGACGAGTCGCCGCGCGTAGAAGTTGCTCTGCAGCGAGACCTCGGCTTGCAAAAGCGCGAAAGGCGAATTCCTCGATGAATTAGGCGTTTCACAGAGATTGGACGGAATCACCCACTCCCCTGGGGGGAAACTCGGCGAGAGCACCCCGAGCTGCTTCTGTGAGAACTGGCCAGCAGGTAAGACCAGGACGGACAACTTGGTCGGCCACCGCAACGCACGCTTTATGGTGCATAGTAGACACCTCCTTAAACTTATTGTACCTCACTCAATGTGAAAACGCTGGCTGAAAAGGGGGACTGGCTCCGTGCCGTTGGTGTGTAAAATCGCCGGGAAATGTTACGTCATGGTGCCTGTCCCCCTTTTCAGCGGCCTCTCAGTTGGTCCGACGACAAAAGGGGACAGGCACCGAGCGAATCACACTTTTCGACGGGTTTTATACGCTCCGACGCTC